>OLOV01000751.1_pt1 | contig 28155 bp, 24 predicted proteins | sample 1672931 | NCBI WGS metagenome assembly OLOV01 (sample SAMEA3136738, study PRJEB25190) | human gut metagenome | biome: human gut; feature: human-associated habitat; material: faeces | place: Austria | collected 2013 | reverse complement strand
CAAGTTACTTTACATTCCTTATAATCAGGATGGATTCCTTCCTTCATGTTCGTCTCTGCCTTTCCTGCCGGGCTTACAACCTGCCGACATATTTTTTATTTGGCCGCAAAAACTTTTACAGCCCTTATATGATAGCACAAGCGCACACCGAAAGCAAGCGGAATTTGCAGAAAAATACGAAAAGAATTACGAAAAAAATCTAATCACCTCTTGCAAAGAGAACCGAAGCGCGATATAATACGACCAAAAGAAGCAAAGTAGTCATATTTTAGGGAGGCGTAATCTTAGCTTTTACCGATTAGGAAACAGGCCAGCTCCGCGAAGCCTTTCCGAAAGAAACCTGACACTGCGCGGATTGATCCTGATGGTTTCTCACAAGGAGCAGATCGGGAAGCTGGAGACACAGGGATACCACGCGCAAACACTGGTATGCGGCGCCTGCAAGGAGTTGTTTGCAGAAGCCGAAGGGCCGCGAAAAACGCGGCTTTTTCAAAGCATATCAGTTAGCTTTGTCTAACCCCAGATCTGTACGCACGCTGGTTAGATGATGCTAACCAGCAGGGAGTGGCCGAGATGAAAAACACAAAAAATCCAAAAACACCAGACTCATTCCGGCGCCGACCTTTCGGTGATCGGTTTGATATATACATTCTTACTATTAGGAGGTTCATGATTATGAAAAAAATCGGTTTATTTGCAACAGGTGTACTGTTTGGCACAGCGGGTGTCAAACTGCTATGCAGTGAGGACGCGAAGAAGGTCTACGCTCACACTACCGCTGCCGCGCTTCGCGCCAAGGACAGCGTGATGACCACTGCTGCTGCTGTGCGGGAAAACGCCGGCGATATCTACGCGGAAGCCAAGGTCATCAATGAACGCCGTGCGGAGACAGAGGTTGCCGCCGTAGTAGAGGATACTTCCGCAGAAACATCCGCAGAGGAAAGCAAGGTGGAATGATCCATGAAATGTACAATCCTACATGATTTGCCGGGACGCCTGCGTGTACACTTGTGCTGCGGACGGATGAGCTTATCGCAGGCGGATGTACTGGAATACTATCTGCGTGCGCAGGACGGCGTACAGGATGTAAAGGTTTATGACCGAACCCAGGACGCGGTGGTGGTGTACAACGGAACGCGCGGGGACGTCATCGCCGCGCTGGCATCCTTCTCCTTTGCCAAGGCGGAAGGCATGGAACTGGTGCCGGAGCATACCTCCCGAGAACTGAATCGAGAGTTTGAGGACAAGCTCGCCATCACCCTCATGAGACGATGCGTTTCCAAGCTGTTCCTGCCGGCACCGATCACGTCGGCACTGGCGTTGTTTCGCTCTGTAAAGTACATCAAAGAAGGATTTTTGGCACTGCGCCATGGAAGATTGTCCGTTGCTGTGTTGGATGCCACTGCCATCACGGTATCCATGACAAGAGGTGATTTTTCTACCGCGGGTTCTGTCATGTTCATGCTAGGGCTAGGTGAAATTTTGGAGGAGTGGACACGCAAAAAGTCCGTAGCAGACCTCGCTTCAGCCATGAGTCTGCGGGTCGATAACGTCTGGCTGCAGGCAAATGGAACAGAAATACTGACAAAGATCACAGACGTAAAACCGGGCGATCGTATCGTAATCCGCGCCGGCGGCATGATTCCCCTGGATGGCAAGGTGGCGGAGGGTGAAGCTATGGTGAACCAGTCCTCTCTCACCGGCGAATCCATGCCTGTGCCAAAGCGCCCCGGCAGTCCTGTTTATGCCGGTACAGTTGCTGAAGAAGGCGAATGTGTAATCTGCGTGGAAAAGTTATCCGGCAGCGGACGGTATGACCGCGTGGTTCGGATGATTGAGGAATCAGAAAAGTTAAAATCCACCGCTGAAGACAAAGCATCTCGGATGGCGGACAGGTTGGTTCCTTATACTTTGGCCGGCACGGCGCTGACATACCTGTTGACCCGAAATGTGACCAAAATGCTGTCGGTGCTGATGGTGGACTTCTCCTGCGCGCTGAAGCTGGCTATTCCCATCGCGGTGTTGTCTGCTATGCGGGAATGCAACGGCTATCATATTTCTGTCAAGGGCGGACGCTTTTTAGAGGCGGTAGCCAAAGCGGATACCATCGTGTTCGACAAGACCGGCACACTGACCTATGCCGCGCCGAAGGTGGCACAAATTGTTTCCTTCGGCGGACATGATGAGGCGGAAATGCTCCGCCTTGCCGCCTGCCTGGAAGAACACTATCCTCACTCCATGGCCAATGCTGTTGTGGAGGAAGCGAAGCGCCGCGGACTGACTCACGAGGAATATCATTCGCAGGTGCAATATTTGGTGGCGCATGGTATTTCCAGTATGGTCGAGGGTAAGAAGGTCGTTATCGGCAGCGCGCATTTTGTCTTTGAGGACGAAGGCTGCCGTATCCCTGAGGGGGAACAGGACAAATACAATGAGCTATCTGCCGCCTATTCCCATCTGTATCTTTGTGTTGACGGAGAACTGGCAGCGGTCATCTGCATCCACGATCCCCTTCGGCGAGAGGCGCGGGATGCGATAAAAGCACTGCATAAAAGCGGCTTTGTCAATGTGGTCATGATGACCGGGGACAACCGCCGCACCGCGGAATCCGTTGCCGCTGAGGTAGGCGTAGACGCCGTATTCGCGGAAGTTTTGCCGGAGGACAAAGCATCGTTTATCCGTCAGGAAAAGGCAAAGGGACACACTGTCATCATGGTGGGAGACGGCATCAACGATTCTCCTGCTCTGTCGGAAGCAGACGCAGGCATTGCCATCTCCACCGGTGCGGCGATTGCTCGCGAGATTGCTGACATCACCATTGCCTCGGAGGATCTCTTCGCGCTGGTGACACTGCGCAGGCTCAGCATTGCGCTGATGGGACGTATCCGCAGCAGCTACCGCTTTATCGTAGGTTTCAACCTGGCATTGATCGCGTTAGGTGCGGCAGGATTCTTGCCCCCTACAACCTCGGCTTTACTTCACAATGGTGCCACGCTCGGCATCAGTCTGAAAAATATGACCGATTTGCCAAGCGAGGATGAGAATGCTCCAGCATAAACAAAGGTGGCGAGTTTCAAAAGCTGTTGCTCTTTGAATCGACAGCCGGAATTATTGGCCTTCTGCCTGCCGCTCTTGCCGTTCGAATCATCAAAACAGCCCTGCAGAATCGCTTCTGCGGGGCTGTTTTCATTTGCACATTTCTCTCTGCCTTTGTGGTGCACTCTCGGTATAAATTGGTGCACGATTTGGTGCATGAGAGACTTTTTATCCCATTTTTAGGACGCTTAATACACCTTCGCGCCTGCCGGAATCTGGTCATCCAGCATGATGAAATTCAGCATTTCTTCGCCATCATACTTGTTGATGCAGGACAAAAGCATGCCGTTGCTTTCTTCGCCCATCATCTTTCTAGGCGGAAGGTTTGTGATGGCAACCGCAGTCTTGCCGACCAGTTCTTCCGGTTCATAATATCCGTGAATACCCGAAAGAATGATCCTGTCTGTGCCGCTTCCATCGTTAAGGACAAACTTCAGAAGCTTCTTACTCTTTGGAACCTCTGTGCATGCTTTGATTTTCACTGCTCTGAAATCACAGGCTGCGAAAGAATCAAAGTCTACATATTCTTCGAATAAAGGCTCTACCTCGATCTTTGTTTCATCAAGAACTCTAACCTTCTTTGGCGATACGTCTGCCTTCTTGTCAGCGCCGACCGGCTTCATGGTCGGGAAGAGGATAATATCGCGAATGCTCGGCGCGTCGGTGATCAGCATGATGACTCTGTCGATGCCGATGCCCAGTCCGCCTGTCGGAGGCAGACCAACCTCCAGCGCGTTGACGAAGTCCATATCCATCGGGTGCGCTTCTTCATCCAGCCCCGCGTCAAGCTGCGCCTGCTGCTCCGCAAAACGGTTATACTGGTCAATCGGGTCGTTCAGCTCGGAGAAGCCGTTGCAGATTTCCCAGCCGTTGATATAGCCTTCGAAACGACGCGTGATTCTCGGATCCACCTTGCTTCTCTTTGCCAGCGGTGAGATCTCCACCGGATGTCCGGTGACAAATACCGGCGCCGGTCCGTCCAGCACACCCGGAAGATCTTCGCAGTATTCCTCGAACATTTCCGCGATAATCTTACCGCGTGTCCAGTGCCGTACGTCTTTCTCATCCATGCCGTACTTGATCGCTTCCGCTCTCGCGGTTTCATCATCCTCGATATGATGGAAATCTATTCCGGTGACTTCACAAACGAAGTCTGTCATGTCGATTCTCTTCCAAGGCGGTGTCACATCGAATTCCTTGCCCTGATACTTGAGAATCGGCGTTCCGTTCACAGCCATCGCTGCCTTGTAGACAATCTGTTCGGTTACCTCAATCACCAGCTCCATATCGCCATACGCCGCGTAGCATTCCATGGATGTGAATTCCGGATTGTGATTTCTGTCCATGCCCTCGTTACGGAACATTTTGCCCATTTCATATACTCTGTCGAGGCCGCCGACGATCAGTCTCTTTAAGAACAGCTCGTTGGAAATACGCAGCTTCATATCCAGATCCAGCGTATTGTGGTGCGTATTGAACGGTCTCGCGTTCGCGCCGCCGGCGATGGTCGTCAGGATTGGGGTATCCACTTCCAGATAGCCGTAATCTTCTTCCAGAACTCTCTTAATCTCCTTGATGATCCTGGCTCTCTTATAGAACATTTCCTGTACTTCCGGATTCATGATCAAATCTACATATCTCTGACGATAGCGGATATCCTGATCCTTCAGCCCCTGCCACTTGTTTGGCAGTACCTGCAAAGACTTGGAGAGCAGAACCAGACGGCTTGCCTTGATGGAAACCTCCCCGGTCTTGGTCTTGAATACTGTACCCTCCACGCCGACAATATCGCCAATGTCGTAGGTCTTAAAGAACTTGTATTCGTCCGCGCCGATCGCGTCTCTGGAAACGAAACACTGGATCCTGCCCTGCTTATCCTGCAGATCGATAAAAGAAGCTTTGCCCATCTGGCGGAAGGCCATGATCCTGCCCGCGCAGGAAACCTCCTGATCCTCCATCGCTTCGAAATTATCCTTAATATCCTTGCTATGCGCGGTCACGTTCCAGTTTTCCTCCAGATATGGGTTTCTGTCCGCTTCCTGCAGCGTTCTTAATTTTTCACGGCGAATCTTTCTCTGTTCGCTCAATTGCTCTGCCGAAAATTCCTCTGTATCTACTTCCGCAGCCTCCGGATTCTGCGCGGTTCTTACTTCTTCTGTACTCATTTTTTATCCTTTCTCGTCTGTCTATCTGCTGATGTTCGTAATTTTATAATGCAAGGTTCCGTCCGGTACAATGATTTCTACAATCGTTCCGGTCTTTTGTCCGATCAGATGTTGTCCTACCAGGGATTCATTGGAAATCTTGCCTGCGAACGGGTCTGCTTCGGTGGAGCCGACGATGGTAAATTCCATTTCATCGCCGTTATCCATGTCCTTAACGGATACGCGGGAACCGACACCGACAAAGTCGTTGCTCATCTCTTCTTCCTTGATGATCTTGGCCTTTTTGATCATATCCTCCAGCTTGAAGATTCGTTCTTCCAGCTCTGCCTGTTCGTTCTTCGCCGCATCATACTCCGCGTTTTCGGAAAGGTCGCCGTAAGAGATCGCTTCCTTGAGCTTCTCGGAAATTTCCTTTCTTCTGACGGATACCAGTTCTTCATGCTCCGCTACAATTTTATCATAACCCTCTTGGGTCAACAGAATTTCGTCTGCCATCTATATTCCCTCCATAATTTCGTAATTTATACATACACGATCCTGACGTTCCTGCAGTTTGTCAGGAACACAATCGTCGCGTAGCAAATGTCGAATTCCATGATATCGCCGACCTGATAATCCTTTTCGGCGTTTTCAATATCAACAATCGTATGGTCGCTGGACGCGCCGAGAATTTCAATGCCCTTTTCCATAGGAATCAGCTCTGCGGGATCCGCGTAATCCACCTTGCCCACCGCAAGCAACGCGCGCTTACGCATGCCGCGGTCCACATAGGTTGGCGTGTGTCCGAACGCGTCAATGGCAATCGTACCGACCGGATGCGACGGTTTGACCTTGACCTCAATGACCTCGGCCTTAAGTCGGAAAATATCCTGATACAGCTCCGACATGTCATACCCGTAGAATACATCCAAGTCTCTGGCCAGCAAGATGCCTTCGCCGACACGCAGCAGATTGATTCTTTCCGGCATATTGCCATCCCATACACGCATCAGGCTGCTGGTCGCGCCGCCCGAAATGTATTCCAGTCTGCGTCCCAGCCTTTTTTCTATGTGCTCCGCGATCGCGACCAATTCCTCGAGCATTTCCGGAGTTGGCGCGATGGAACCGTAGCAGCCGACATTGGTACCGATTCCGACCAGTTTGATATTATCCAGCTCGTTTTCGACATATACCGCGACTTCAGCCATTTCTTCTTTGTCCCAATAGCCTTCCCTGAGGTCTCCCATATCGGCCATCAAAATGATCTGATGTACCTTGTTTTGGCGCTTCGCCGCTTCATTCAGTGCCTTGATCACAACCAGTTCGCTGTTCAAGCTGATATCGGTCAGGCGAACGACATCCTCTACCTCGCTGAGCATCGGAATCCGAATCATCAGCAATGGTTTTTGGATGCCGGCGTTCTTCACGTCTTCCAACTGTTCCAGTCTGGAGGATGCGATGAATGCAGCGCCGCCCTCGTCAAATGCTTTCGCGACCTCCGGCAGACCCGTCGCGCCCTTGATAACGCCCGCGACCTGAATGCCCATGTCTCCACATTTTTCTACGACCTTCGTCACATTATGTTTTAAGTGGGCCAGATTAATCTCTAGCCTCGGATATCTTTCCTCCATTTTCTGTCCTCCTGCTTTGATGGGCGGCAGACAAGCTGTCAAAACATGTATTTGCCGCCGGTAACTATTAGATTATTGTACCATTTTTGCGCGGCGGTATCAACAAAAAGCCACTTTTTCGAGTGGCTTTTTTTCTTGTTTTTTTTATTATTTTTCGTGTTTTTTTGACTTCTTGATCAATTTTACGCGATGGCAAGCGCAATTTCCATCATTTTTGTAAAATTCTGTTGCCGTTCTTCCGCGGTCGTTGCCTCTCCGGTAAACGGATTGTCAGAGATTGTGCAGATTGCCAGCGCATTCTTACCGGCTCTGGCCGCGTTCATATATAGCGCTGCGGCCTCCATCTCAACAGCCAAAACGCCCATTTTCTGCCATTTAGATAAGCCCTGCGAATCATCGTAGAACATATCTGACGAATACAGATTGCCAACCACCGGTTCCACGCCCAGATCTTTTGCCGCGCTGACCGCCTTCCTCAAAAGCTCATAAGAGCAGATCGGCGCGAAGGTTCCCGGCAAGTCAAACTGCTCCGCGAAATTGGAATTGGTGCAGGCGCCCTGTCCGATCACGATATCTCGGACCTTGAGATCCGGACGGATCACGCCGGCAGTGCCGACACGAATGATGTTTTTGACATCGTAAAAATTGAAAAGCTCATAAGAGTAGATGCCGATCGACGGAATGCCCATGCCCGAAGCCATGACGGAAACACGTTTTCCCCGGTAATCTCCTGTATAGCCCTGCACGCCTCTGACATTATTGACCAGCACCGGATTCGTTAAAAAGGTCTCCGCGATGAATTTTGCGCGAAGCGGATCGCCCGGCATTAAAACAGTTTCGGCAAAGTCGCCTGCTTTTGCCGCGATATGCGGTGTCGGAATCTTTGACATTTGTTCGCCCTCCCATGATTTTTACAATAGAATTTTTTTTCGGTCTATGGTATGATTACATCGTACCTAAGGATAGTTTATCATAAACTTTGCTAAAATCCAAGAAAATAATCTTGCCGGACTTTTTTCACGCCTGATGGCGTCGGAGTATAACGGCGGAATGGAGATCGATATGAAAAAAAGAGTCTGCGTTTTATATACGGGCGGCACCATCGGTATGGTGCCGACAGAGCTTGGCTACGCGCCGAAGAAAAAATATTTTTCGAGTTTGCTGGATGAGATCTCACAGCTCAAAAACAAGGATATGCCAAACTGGGATGTTGTCGAATTTGATCCGCTACTGGATTCGGCGAATGTCGCGGTCGAGCAGTGGGTCAACATCGGGCGGGAGATCCGCGACCGCTACCACATGTATGACGGCTTCGTCGTCCTGCACGGCACCGATACGATGGCCTATACTGCTTCCGCGCTGTCGTTCATGCTTGAGGGACTTGACAAACCGGTCATTCTGACCGGCTCTCAGATTCCACTCTGCGAGCTGCGCAGCGACGGCCGCGATAACCTCATCAACTCAATGGTGATCGCCGCCGAAGGCCGGGTCAACGAGGTCTGCTTGTACTTCGCGGGCAAGCTCCTGCGCGGCAACCGCTCTACCAAGGTCTCATCGGATGAGCTGATGGCTTTCGCCTCGCCGAACTACCCGGTTCTGGCAGACGTCGGCATCGATATCAAGTACAACCAACAGGCACTCATCATGCCGGCGCAGGCGCCTGAATTCAAGCTGACCGAGCTGCGTCAGGTGCCGATTGGCGTCTTGAAGCTCTTCCCGGGCATCCAGTTCGAGTTGTTCGAGCAGATCGTTTCCGAAAAGCTCAGCGGCGTTGTACTGGAAACCTTCGGTGAGGGCAATATCCCGAGCAACAACCGCACGCTGGTCAGCAGCATCCGCCGCGCCTCCGAGAACGGCGCGATCGTCTCCGTCTGCTCCCAGTGCTACCGCGGCACGACCAAGCTCGGCACCTACGCGACCAGCAACGCCCTCAAGGAGTCCGGTGCCGTCGGCTGCAATGACATGACCACAGAGGCCGCTGTCACCAAGCTTTACTACCTCTTCAGCTGCGGCTACCCAAAAGAAACCATCAAAAAACTGATGACCACCAACCTGCGCGGTGAGATCAGCGTATAAGCCGCGCAGATGCGCAAACGCCCGTAAACCATCTTGTTTTGGCAAGGGCGTTTTTATATTGTAGAATTTTGTCGAAATTTGTCGGTTTATCGTGCATTCTCTGCCTTGTGCTTTCTTTTTTATGAATTATACTGATATTAGTATTTTTTCATTTATTTTACATTGACATACGTATTGATACGTATTATAATAAAGGAGTACAGATATGCCGATGACATCCAGACAAATGCTCAAATTATTGCAAGGAAACGGTTTTGTGATCGTAAGTCAAAACGGTTCCCATGTAAAACTTAGAAATCCAAAAAATAATCGCCAAACGATCCTTCCACTGCACAGCAAAAGCCTCGGCAAGGGGCTGGAGCAGGCGATTCTAAAATAAGCAGGACTAAAATAAATACATATACAGAAAGGGGTGTTTCATAATGAACGACAAATTTTTCTATCCGGCATTATTTCACAAGGAAGACGGCGGCGGCTTTTGGGTCTCCTTCCCGGATATTCCGGAATGTCTGACCCAAGGCACAGATATGTCCCAAGCTTACGAAATGGCAGTGGACGCGTTGGGACTTGCCTTAGAGGACAGAATGAAAGAAAACAATGTTCCTGTCCCAACCAGCATCGATTTTTTAGTGATCGCTGAAAATTCTTATCCGGTCATCATCGAGTTTGACCTCTTGGAATACAAGAAAAAGCATAGTTCCCGTGCGGTCAAGAAAACACTTACCATCCCGGAGTGGCTCAACGATGAAGCTATCAAAAAAAATATCAATTTTTCAGCGGTCCTGCAGGAGGCTCTGAAAGCACAACTTGGGATTATCTAAGTAAGTGCCTCTGCTTTTCTTCGACAATCGCACATTATTTTTGTACAATACCATGTGCGATTGTCAAGGATGCTATCACTGCCGCATAGTACCACTTCATTTCACACGATCCGCCACCGGCAGCCTTCGAATATCGTATCGAAGCGGCAGATGCCTTTGTACTGGCAGTAGGTGCAGGCGGAGCGGTCGCGGGTCTTCATCGGCTCGATGTCGATCTTGCCCGCGGCGAGATCGCGGCAAAGTTCTGTCACTTTTTGGGAAACGGTCTCGGTCAGCGCCGCAAACTCCGTCTCGCTGAGCAAGGTATCGCCGCCGGTCGCGCTGATACCATCCTTGCCGTTTCGCAGCGGCAGGATCTCCGAATAGCCGCTGAAGTCTCCTGCGATGTTTTCAATGACCTGCGGGTCATCGACCAGCACGCCGTTCATCTTAAAATTCTTGCGCACTTCCTGCGCCAGCTTCTCTGCGTCCGGTTCTTTTGCCGACCAATCCACCATCGGCTCACTGATATGAAAATAGAAGACTCCCGCGGGCTTTCTCGCTTCGCCGCCTGTACGCTCACCCAGGCAGGCATTGAGATAGAGCATGAGCTGCAGACGGTAGCCTGCCTCTGCCTCGCTTTTACTGAAATTCTCGTTGCCGGTCTTGTAGTCAATGATCTTTACGCGCTCGCCGCGCAGAATATCCACGCGGTCAATCTTGCCCTCAATAAAGATTTGTCTGCCCTCTGCCTCCACCGCGATCGGCGGAATCGCGCGGCCGCGGCCGAACGGTACTTCAAAACGGCTGGACAAGATCTGTCCGGCCCGTACCTGCTCGACACAAACCCAGCACACCTTTTCGCAGATGTCCGCGATGCGGCGGCTGCGGTACTGTTCCTCATGGCCGAGCTGAAACAACCCTTCGCGGTAGTTTGATGTTTCCCGCGCGACCGTCTGTTCCACGAAGTTTCTGCATGCCTCTCGCGTTAAGGTCATCCATGGCGATTCCGGCGCGGTCACCGGCACATCCGGCAGGGTCAGCTTCGCTGTCAGTTCCATCAGACACCGATGATAGATGTCACCGATCTCTCGCGGCGCGACTTCAAAGACGCGGCGTTCCTCCGGCTTCAGGCCGTACTGGATCAAATGAGAAAATGCGCAGCGCGCATAACGCTCCAGCCGCGATGGGCTGAGGCTCAGCGCGGTGTCCACGTCACGTTGATACAAGGCGTCAGCAACCTGTCTGCCGAGTGCCTCCTGTTTGTTGGTAAACGCCAACCCCTTGCGAATTGGGTTCAGTTTCGCGTCATCGTGCTGCTGATACCATGTGAGCATTTCCCTCCACGGTGTGCCGAGCGGCTTTCCCTCCAAGGTATCCTGCAAAGCTTCGGTCAAATGACGAAGCGGCGCCATGCCGCCGCAGGCCAGCTCTGTCTGCGCCTCAGCCGTACGGTTGAGTATGTCCTTCTCGACCGCAAGCTGCGGGAAAATTTCGATAAGCTTCGTAAAAACGCCGGACGGTTTGCTGAGATTTCCCTCGATATCAGCCATGCTGCAGCTCATCCAAAGCTGCGCGCGCGGCCTTGAAAGATTACGGTAGATTGCCAGCCGTTCCTCCATCTGCCGCACACTGTCTACCTTGCAGAGCTCCACGCCCTTTTGCCGGAAGAGTTCTTTTTCTTCATCGCCGAACAGACCCTGCGCCGGTTTCTCCTGCGGCAAGATTCCCTCATTTGCGCCGACCACGACCAGAGCCTTGATATTGCCGCTTCTGGTCCGCTGCATCGTTCCCATCATCAGTCCGTCCTTCGTTGGCGGCAGCACGCCGAGCTCGACCTGCGACAAACCTACCTTAAATAAGTCTAAAAAGGCGCGCGCGTCGAAATCCTGCCGCCCCGCAATCTCCTGCATCTGGTCAAGAATACCGATCACTTTGCCCCAAATTTGCCGCGTTTCCTCAGCAAGATCCTCTCTGCCCATCTCCTCTTGCGCGCGAATGAGTTCGCCAATCCGTTCCGGCAGGCGCGCTTCTTGATAAAAATATTGATAGAGCGCTGCGATAAAGTCTGCAGTCGTTTCTCTTTGGAAAATCTTTTCGAAGGAACGCATCGGCGTGATCGCGCTTTCGCGGAGGGCGTCAAGACGCTTCAGTTCTTCCTCCCCGTACTCCTGCAGTCCCTTGACAAATGGCCTTTTCCACATGCTTCCGCGGACGCGGTACTGGATGACATAGTTCTCCAGGTCGGTCACCTCGTCCGCTGTCAAATCGCTGAATCCGGATTTGAGGACGCGCAGTACCGTATCAGTCCTGTATTTTTCGATGACCACGCTGATTTGCGCGGTGATATAGCGCACGATCGGACTCTGCAGGATATCGCGGCTGGCGTCCGAAATCAGATCAATTCCGTATTCGCGGAAGATCCGCCGCAAAATCGGCCCGCGCTCCTGTTGATCGTTGCAGATGAGTTGAATTTCGTGGTAATGATATCCCAGATCCCTCACCAGATGCAAAACATAAACCGCTGCGCTCTCGGCTTCGTTGTACAGATTCGCCGCGGTCACCAAACGCAACCCCTCGCAGGCATCGAGATCTTTGGCCGGTCTTGCGGGCAAGGCGTAAAGCTCCTGTTCGATTTGTCTAACCGCCGCGGCACGATCCCGAATCCGGTAGCTTTCCGGTATTGCCTGCCGTTTGCAGTCGATGCCGCGCGCATCCGCAGCCTCCTGCAGTTTGTGCATGACGAGCTCCGGCAGCGTAAACAGCTCGCTATCTCTGCTGCTCCGATCATGGTCCGCGGTCAGCACCACCTGAACCTCGCGCGCGTTGCGCATCAGTTCCCCGATGACGGACATCGCCTTTGGCGCGAAACTGTCAAAGCCGTAGATCCAGATATCTTGATCCTGAATCAACGCGGACTGCGCGATCTTACTCAAAAAAAGATCGATATAGTCCTCTGAATCGGTGTACTTCCCTTCAATCCGCCGTTCGTAGCTTTCGTACAGCAGAGTCAGATCTGTCAGCTTCTTCGCCGCGTAGGAGTCCTCCGGCAGCGCCTCCGCGATCTGCGTGAGTTCCGCGCTGCCGCAGTTAAACTGCTTGAGCTCCGAGATGAAATTATTCACCATTTCGATGAAGGAATTTTTGCGCTCCAGGCCGCGGAATACCTGCAAACGCTCCCGCTCTGCGCGGGCAACATCCGAAAGAATCATATGCCGCCCGTATTTATCGATGAAACTGCGCTTGCTGCCGCCGAGCTCCGACAAAAGACGATCGCCGAGCCTGGACATCGAAAGCACCTCAATATCCATGAGCGCTTCCTTGCCGGCGCGCGCGAGCAGCGCGCGCTCCATCTGCAATGTAAATTGGTCGGGCACAAGTAAAAGCGCCCGACCCTGTAAATGGTCAAAGATAAAATTTTCTTTGTCGATGTTTTCTCTTCCGTAATATAGATGCAGCATTGTTTATCTCCCATCTGCCGAATCTCGCCGCGCGCAGATTCATCGCCGCGCTGTCTCCTTCGTCATCACATCATTGGAAGCGTCCGGCCGCGGCAAAGCTGCGCCGGTTTCTCTCCTGACCGCGCTGTCTCATCGCCGCAGGGACAGTGTACGATCAAAGTGCGGCCATGGCCGCGTGCGGCTGTTCGGCACAGTTAATCCGCACCAGCAACGTCAAAAGATCTGCAGGTTCCGCGATTTCGTAATCCCATTTTGCGTCCGCAACCTCCGGCGCACCGCTGCCGGTGATCCTCCACGCCACCAATACGCTCAAAACACCTGCATTATTCGCGCACTTGATATCAAACGGACTGTCCCCGATCATGATACAGTCCTCACGCGAAACGCCCAGCTTCTGCATGCACAACAGGATCGGCTCCGGATTCGGCTTATGTACGTTCGTATCCTCACAGGACACCATATCGTCAAAATACGATGCAATGCCAAACATGTCCATATAGCGCTGTGCCGACTCTCTGGTCCTGGAGGTCACGATCGCCAGCCGGTAGCCTGCGTTTTTCAAATCCCGCAGCATATCCAGAATCCCCGGGAAAATCGTCACCAGCTCGTCTGCATTTTCCTGCTGGAACGTGCGGTAGACTCCGGCGGATTCCTCCGGATCGATCGCCGGAAACTCTCTTGCCATCGTCAGAAGCAGCGGCTCGCCGAAGCATGCCGTGATCTTCTCGAGGCTTTCTTCCTTGCCCGTATAGTGACGGTAAGTATGCTGCCACGACGCAATGATGACATCGTTCGTGTTGACCAGCGTCCCGTCAAAATCGAATAAAATCGTTGTAATCTTGCTCATGCTTTAATTCAATCCTTTCATCGTCAGGCCGACGCGGTGCTTGTCGTAGTCAATGGAAATGATCTTGACCTTGACCGTATCGCCGACTGAAACCACGTCCATCGGGTGTTTGACAAACTTATCGCTTAATTGCGATATATGCACCAGGCCATCGTTTTTAACACCGATATCGACAAACGCGCCGAAGTCCACGACGTTTCTGACCGTTCCGGTCATCTCCATGTCGATTTTCAGATCCTCAAACTGCTTGACATCGCCGCGGAACACGACTGGCGGCGCGTCCTCACGCGGGTCGCGCGCCGGTTTTTTCATTTCCTCAATGATGTCGGTCAGCGTCAGCGCACCGACGCCCAGATCGCCTGCCATAGCGGCAATGCTCTGTGTCAGCGACTTCGCCGGATAAGCCTTTTTGATCTTTTTTTCCATGTCCTTATCGCCGCCGTGCTGGATCGCGTCAGCCTCCACGCCGAGCTTTTCCATCATGGCCTGCGCCGCGCCATAGGATTCTGGGTGTACCGAAGTCGCGTCCAGCGGATTCTTGCCGCCTGTGATGCGCAGGAATCCGGCGCACTGATTGAATGCCTTTTCTCCGAGCTTCGGCACCTGCATCAGCTGCTTACGGTCGGTGAATTTGCCGTTTTCTTCTCTGTATTTGACGATATTCTTGGCAATGCCCATGTTCACGCCCGCGATATACGAAAGCAGTGACGGCGATGCCGTATTCAGATCCACGCCGACGCGGTTCACGCAGTCCTCGACCACATTCGTCAGCGCGCCTTCCAGTAGCTTTTGGTTAATGTCATGCTGATACTGGCCGACACCGATGCTCTTCGGGTCGATCTTGACCAGCTCCGCCAGCGGGTCCTGCAGCCGTCGTCCCAGCGACATCGCGCCGCGAGTCGTCACATCCAGATCCGGATATTCCTCTGTCGCCAGTTTGGAGGCGGAGTAGACCGACGCGCCCGCTTCGTTGACGATCGTATATTGGATATCGTAACCGTTCTTTTTAATGAAGTTTGCGACCACTTCTTCGGTCTCGCGCGAAGCCGTTCCGTTGCCGACCACGATGATGTCCGTATGGAACTTTTCGACAATCTTTTTGAGTGTCGCCTCGGTACCCGCGACATCCTTCTTCGGCTCGGTCGGATAAACCGTCGTATATGCCTTGAGCTTGCCTGTTTCGTCGAGCACCGCCACCTTGCAGCCGGTCCGATAGCCCGGGTCGATCGCGATGACCTTCTTACCGCGCACCGGCGGCGTCATCAGCAGGCTCTCCGTATTCTTCGCGAAAATCTTGACGGCCTCCGCCTCTGCGCGTTCCGTCAGCAGATTGCGCATCTCACGCTCGATGGATGGTGCCATCAGCCGTTTGTAGGCATCGGCAATGGTGCCTTGCAGCATCTCGTAAAAGATGCTTTTTTCGTTCCGGATGACGGATGCCGCGATCAATTCGTGGATCTTCTCGGTCTCTAAGGAAAGCTTAACCTTCAGCTTTTTTTCTTTTTCGCCGCGGTTGATCGCCAGCACGCGATGGTTCGGAATCTTCGCCAAAGCCTCCGCGCGGTCATAATACATCTCGTAGACGGTCTTTTCCTCCGGATCGACCGCCTCGGTGACAAGGGTCGCGATCGCAAGCGTTTTGGCTCTGACATCCTTCGTGATCTCCGGATCGTCAGCGATCATTTCCGCGATGATATCACAAGCACCTGCCAGCGCTTCCTGCGGCGTATGGACTTCTTTCTCCGGATCTACAAACGGCGCTGCCGCGTCCTCCGGCGCGCCATCGGTCAGCTGCTGCGCGTAAAGGATCATAGCCAGTGGTTCCAGTCCCTTTTCCTTGGCCTTGGAGGCACGTGTCGCCTTCTTTTGCTTGAACGGTTTGTATAAATCCTCGACACGCTGCAGCACCTCTGCCTTTTCGATTTCCGCTTTGAGTTCCTCCGTCAGCTTGCCCTGTTCTTCAATCAGACGCAGCACTTCTTCCTTGCGTTCCTCGAGATTCCGCAGATATTTGAGGCGTTCGTCCAGATCACGCAGCACCACGTCGCTGAGTCCGCCGGTGACCTCCTTGCGGTATCTGGCGATGAACGGAATGGTGTTTCCTTCATCGATGAGTGCTACGGTTTGTTCCACCTGCGCGGTGCGAATGTGAAATTCTTCTGCCAGTTTTGCGATAATATCCATATATGGTTTCCTTTTCTATCTGTGTTTGTGTTTGTATTTTTCTTGCGGATTGCTCGCGCGCAGCCGCACGCACGGCTGGAACGCGACCGCAATGGCCTATGCCTGCTCCCGCGAACTCTTTCTGGACGGTTACTACAAGTCGATCGCCTTCGGCAGCTGCAGATGTCCGCAGGGCTTCGTGTTACAGCGCCCTCCGTATCCGCTACGCTTCTTCACGCTGCTTGAGCTTGGCATTGATGAAATAGTCAAGATCGCCGTCCAAAACGGCATTGACGTTCGCGGTTTCCGCGCCGGTCCGGTTATCCTTGACCATCGTGTACGGCTGCAGGACGTAGGAACGGATCTGTGAACCCCAGGCGTTCATCATATAGTCGCCCTTGAGCTCGGCGAGGTTCTCCTTGTGTTCCTGCTCCGCAAGCTCAGTCAGACGCGCCGTCAAAATCTTCATCGCCATTTCCTTGTTCTGGTGCTGGCTGCGTTCATTTTGGCAAGTGACGACGATATTGGTCGGAAGATGTGTGATACGGATCGCTGAGTCCGTCTTGTTGACGTGCTGACCGCCCGCGCCGCTGCTGCGGTAGGTGTCGATCCGCAGATCCTCCGGATTGATTTCCACAGTAATATCCTCATCCAGCTCCGGCACGACTTCAATCAACGCGAACGAAGTCTGACGTTTTCCCGCCGCATTGAATGGAGAAATCCGCACCAGACGATGCACGCCTTTTTCATTCTTCAGATAGCCGTAGGCGTTCTCGCCTTCAACCAAAAGGGTCGCACTCTTGATGCCGGCCTCGGTATCGTCCTGCAGGTCGAGCATCTTCACGCTGTAGCCCTTCTTTTCGCACCAGCGTGTGTACATTCTGAGCAGCATGGATGCCCAGTCCATCGCATCGACGCCACCGGCGCCCGCGTGAACGGACAAAATCGCGCCGCAGTGGTCATACTTGCCGGTCAGTAAGGTCTTGAGCCTCAGGTCTTCCAGCTTTTTCTCAAAATCCGCATAGTCTGCTTCGATGCCCGCGGCCATTTCGGCAAGCTCCTCCGCTGAAGCGCCGCTCGCCTCCTCCATCTCGGTCAGCTCGATCATCTCGCCGATATCGCTGAGCGATTTTTCGAGACTTTCGTAGTTCTCGATCGTCGCCTCCATGGTCTTTTTTTCTTTCATGACCTTTTGGGCATACTCTAAATTGTTCCAAAAGTCCGGTTGTTCGATCTCCCGGTTCGCTCGTTCTAATTCTTCTCTCAGTCTTGCGAGGTCAAAGAGAGTCACCGACTTCTTTGAGCGTTTCCGCAAGCGACGGAAGCATCCCCCTGATACTGTCCAGTTGTATCATCGTCTCACTCCTTTTCTTAAATTCTGTATTTGCTAGCCGCGTTTGCAGCCTCCTTATTAATTATGCATGAAAATATCGCTGTGCGATGTTTCCGAAATAGCGACGAAAGCACCTTGTGAAGCGGCGCTCACGGTTGCGCGCCATGTGCGCATAGAAATCGCAGATTGCGTTATGCGCGCTTTTGTCTCTCCATACGCTTAGTATAGCCGTTTTTAAAACAGCCGTCAGCATTTTTAAGGACATAAAAATGTATTCCACCCACACTTTTAAGGACATAAAAATGTAATTTTATTTCTTGTTCACAAAAAATTGATTAAATACATACGCAATCATGCGGTGGCAGCACCTGCAGCCGATGTCGAATACACAAACCTGACAGAATTTCAGATAAAAAATCTTTTGCAAGGCACGCATCAGTGCAAATTTTTTCTTCATTTTGCGAATACATGCAAAATACAGGCAGTCATCTTTTCTCGCAATCGCCTCTGCGCAAAGTCTCCCGCTGTCAAGGCTATATCGAAGACCCGATAACGTCATGGGGTCACAGGCGCCGACCGCATCACCGACGAAGTAAACATCTTCACCGACTTTCCCTTCGCCGATTTCCATCGGCGTGAAAGCTCCGCGCAGCCTGCTCATATCCGCCTGCAATCCGAGTTTCTTCATGAAATCCGCAAAAACCTCATGATAGTTTACTGATTTGTCAAAAACATCCGTCAGTCCGACATTGGTAAAACCACCATAAGAGCTGACCCACCCGTACCCGCGCTTTGTCATACCGAAATGAATCTGAATCTCTTCGGGCGCAACGTGTGGGAAAACAAGCTGCATGGCAATATTCTTTTTGCGATCTGGCTGCAGACGGCTTCCGAATCCGCTCGTTCCATCTGCAAAAATAATCTTTTGATATGTAAGCCTTTCACCGTTGGAAAGTTTCAGTTCTTTTTTGTCTGCATCATGCTCCGAGATAGTCGTATTCTCTTTTATTCGGATGCCCTTTGATTTTGCAAGCTCTGCAAAGGCGTTGTCCAGTTCTACCCGATCAATCATGCGATTTGTGTATAAAAATTGATTGGCAATCGTCTGTCTTTTTTTCAGCCTGTAAAAAATGTTAAACTCCTTTATCAGACTGTAATGTGCCTCTTCAATATTTAATCCGAAAGTCTCATAGACCGCTTTCGTCTTTCCGGTAATATATCCGGCGCAGCACTTGTAGCGCGGAAATGCGAATCGCTCCATTACGATAATGTCTGAAATACCTTCCTCAAGCAGCGTCAATGCCGCCGCCAGCCCAGATGGGCCTGCCCCGACGATGATAACCTCAAACTCTGTCTTTTGTTCCATGTTCACCTCTCAGCCCTGATTTTTTTATTATAATATATCCCGCCCTGCTTCGCAAGAAAAAACGCCTCCGTTTCTAAGATCAAGCACATTGGTGGCAACTTCGGTTACTGGGATTTTGACCGTCACAGCCGTGGAATTTCCTGTATCGTCTTGTCAAAACCTGAACATCCTGTTCGGCATTTACTGGCTCTGGAACGCGATCACCTTGTATTTCCGGTGGAACCCCGTATTCGCAGCAAAAGACCCGCGGCACGCGCAGCTTGACTATGCCGCCGCTTCCGCAGGTCCTGTGTTTTCTTAGAAGTTCCTTGTCATTCCTTTTTTTTGTTCCTTTGCAAGCTGCAGTTTTTGGTTTCTTGAACGCACTTTCTCCGGCTCTGAATACTGAATGATTCCTTCTGCCATCAGTTCTTTTAGCGCTTTCGATAAGGTGGAAGTTACTTTCGTATATCCCAGCTTAGACGCCAGTCCCGAAGTGGAAATGTTTCCGCTTTCAGCTAGCGTAATCACGATAAGCTCTTTCAGCTCCGGCAGGCTGCGACGCTGTTTTTTCTTTGGATCGACAGTTTCCGGCACGAGAAATTGCTTATGAACAGGTAAAATCACTGTGAAGTAAGTCCTATCTTCATCTGTTTCAAACAATGGCAATTCTGAGCCATTCGCTTCCATCGCATGGAGAATTGTGGGAATTCCGGTGTTCCGTCCCTCTACCAGCTTCAGCTCTTTCAAAAAATCCCCGATTCTCCTGTTTCGATAACGCCTTGAAACTAATCGGCGGTTCATCAAATCCTCATTGCTGATCGTCCGGTCCGGCCCCGGCAGGCTGGTGATTTCCATACGCTCCGGCGTGACCGTAACCGTGATCGGTTCTCCAATTTGGTAGGACTTGTGATAAACAGCATTGGACAGGCTTTCCTCTACCGCCGCATACGGCAAGTTAAAAATGCGTACGGCTTCTGCCTGATTAGAAATCTTGATCACCTTTTCCTTAATAATGTAATTTTTAATATAGCTAAGTGCATCCCGCAGCTGACGATTGAGAGGACCTGTAAATATCTTTTCTGTCATGCCAATACCGGTTGGGTCCGGCTTATCAACCACTTCAATACGGGTATACGGAAAGAAATCCTCCGGGCGCTCATTAAAAAACATCAACCCTACGTTCAGTGGCTTTCTCCATTCTAAAGGTCCTCCAATTAGGCGCATAGAGGCAGCGGTTTCAGCGACCGGTTGACTAAGCGATCGTTCATACAGATCACTTTTTACCGCATAAAGAAATTCTGAGATCAAGCTGGACTTCAAGTCCTCTATTTTAGCTGCCGGATTTGGACGATCATCATAGGGCTGATTGTTCGCCAACATAAACAACTCTTTTTCTTCTATCTGCTTTGCCCGAATGCTGTTGGACATCTTTCGAATATAGTAGGCTTTTTCCGCTTTTACCGCTCTTTCTGTTGGAAAAGCGACGGGACACTTGTAAGGCCGGTTATTTCCGCCCGGTATCCACAAAATGATAATCTCTTTTCCTTTAACTTACCCCATTAACTTACCCTATTAACTTGCCCCTTTATTGTATCAGATATTCCGGTAAAAGCAAAGCAAATTTCTTTCTTTGCCTTATCCAACGAAACTCTGCCGATGATCCTCGTCAGTCTGCCGTTCGTAATCTGGATGGGCTGGCTGCGCGCAAAGCAGAAGTAATTCACCCTTACTTTTCCAGGCGAAGCACGCATTCATGCAGCCTAGGTAAAGGTCCCTGCTCCAAAAATCCGCCCTCATCAAACGCTTCGGTCATAAACCGCATCGCCGGTGCGGATTCTGCGTGCCGTACGATCTGCTTCCCCTTTAAAATCGAAATTTTCAGGAACGTTTTTTTATCTTTTTTAAGTCAAATAAAAAAAATCTTTGCATTTTTCTTTTCCTTCCCACACCTCTTGAAATTACAATCTTGCTACATTAAAATATCACCAAAAGAATGAAGCAAGGAGAGTGACAGCATGCACACAAGCGAAGTTTTAAGAATGCTCTTTGACGATAACAGTTTCATGCAAATCGGAGCCCGGGAAGACGAGAACGTCATCATCGGCTATGGCACGATCAACAATCGGTTGGTCTATGCTTTCGGTCAAAACGATCAGGTTCACAGCGGTGCCTGCGGTCCTGCCCATATCGAGCGGATCCTGCGCGCTTACCGTATGGCCGTCAAAAGCAAAGCCCCATTGATTGGAATCTTTCATTCCACAGGTCTTGTTCTGGATCAAGGTATGGAGATTATGGAAAAGCTCGGAGAGCTCTACTGCTTTCAAAGAGAAGAGGCCGCCAGCATCCCGCAATACATGATTGTCAAGGGTTCCTGCGGCGGCGGACTCGCCCTCGCGGCCACCATGGGCGATTTTGTTTTTGTGAATGAAGAAGGCGGCGACTACTTCATCAATCCGCCCGATACCTTAGATCAAAGCAGTACCGAAAGCGAGCATATCGTCAGCAAATCGATCGATCTGATCGGCAGCATGCACGAGATTACTGCGAAAGTGCGCAGCCTGATTGAAATTCTGCCTTCCAGTCAGACAGAAGGCATTGTCCAGGTTTATGAAAGTGCGGATTTGAACCGCCCTTGTCTTTTTGATGAAGGTGCAGAAAGCTTCGTACGGGAAGTTGCCGGCGCGATTGCAGATGATGGTCTGTTTTATGAAACAAAATCTCTCTTCGGCAAAAGAACCGTCACCGGCTTTATTCGTCTCAACGGCAGAACCATCGCGGTGATTGGAAACAACCGCATCGACGGAGCCTCCAGACTCAGTGCCGCAGGCTGCGACAAGCTGAGCCATTTCATTGCGTTTTGCAGCAGGTTTTCTATCCCGGTACTTTCTCTGGTGGACATCGATGGTTTCGCGACGGATTTTGAAACGGAGGCGCACTTCAGTACTGCGGTGAATAAACTGGTCGGTAAACTTGCAAAGGCACGCATGCCTCGCATCAATGTCATCATCGGCAAGTCGCTGGGAAGCTGCCACGCGATTCTCAACAGCCATGGATTGGGGACGGATTTTATCTTTGCATGGGACGGAGCCGAGGTCGGCATGATGGCCAAAGAGCGTTATCACATTCTTTACGGTGCAGAAGCCGCAGCGGTAGATAAGGGTGCCGTCGATAAAATCATTTATCCGCAAGACACCAGAAAATATGTCATTGGCGCACTGGAAGCGCTGATGCTGCCATAAGGAAAGAGAAGGATCAAGATATGAGTATCTCCGCTATTTTAGCAAAGGCATTTTCCACGACGCTGCTCGGTATGGGCACCGTGTTCGCGCTGCTGATCGTCATCAGCCTCATCATAGGCTGGCTGCGATACATTCCGGTCATCCTGGACCGGCTGCAAAAGCCAAAGCCGACTGCGGCTGCATCTGCAGCCGCAGCCGCCAGTGATGCCGCAGGCGGCATGCAGGCAGCAAGCGGCGACGATCGCAGAAAGCTTGCCGCCGTTATTACTGCAGCCATTGCCTCTTATGAAGCAGAGCATGGACAGGCAGCGAGCGGCGACGATTACGTAGTCAGAAACATTCGCCGTATCCGACATGAAGCAAAATAGAAGAACAGAAACGAGGAAACACAGATGGAAACCTATATTGTTACCGTAGACGGGACTGCTTATGAAGTCACCGTACAAAAAAAATCACAGCTGCAGCCGGAATGCACACCGCAGGCAGCACCTGCACACCCGCAGACAAAAGAGTCAAAAATCGCTGCTGCTCCCGCAGCAGCTGTTGATGAGAATGCTCTCAAGGTCACTTCCGGAACATCCGGTAAAATTTGGAAGGTTGTTGCTGCCGCTGGAGATACCGTGAAGCGCGGTGATACCCTTGTTATTTTAGAGGCGATGAAGATGGAGATCCCTGTTGTCGCTCCGGAAGACGGTCAGGTGCTTTCCATCAACGCTGCAGAAGGTGACAGTATCGAAACCGGCGACACCGTTGCATGCCTAAAGCCACAGTCTGCAGGTGAATAAAATGGAGAACATCTTTACGACCTTCAGCAATTTACTGCATCAGGTAGCCTTTTTAGGTATGACGCCCGGCAATTTTATCATGATTTTGGCCGCGATCTTCTTCCTGTATCTTGCCATCGGACGCGGATATGAGCCACTGCTGCTTGTTCCAATCTCTTTCGGCATGCTCCTGGTCAACATCTGTCCGAGCATTATGGAGGAAGGCGGCTTGCTGCATTACTTCTATCTTCTGGATGAGTGGACGATCCTGCCGTCGCTGATCTTCCTCGGCGTCGGCGCGATGACAGATTTTGGCCCGCTGATTGCGAATCCCAAAAGCTTCCTTTTAGGCGCAGCGGCGCAGTTCGGCATTTACGCTGCCTTTATCGGTGCGTTGCTGCTGGGCTTCAATGAGGCTGCTGCGGCGGCTATTTCCATCATCGGCGGTGCCGATGGACCAACCTCCATCTATCTGGCCATGATGCTCAAACAAAAAGATCTGCTGGGTCCGATTGCAGTTGCAGCCTACTCTTATATGTCTCTGGTCCCGGTCATTCAGCCGCCGATCATGAGACTGCTGACGACAGAGGAAGAACGCAAGATCAAAATGGAACAATTGCGGCCGGTCAGCAAGGCTGAACGCATCTGCTTTCCGATCGTTGTTACCATCGTTGTATGCGGGCTGCTCCCGGCTACTACGCCTTTAGTCGGTATGCTGATGCTCGGCAACCTGTTCCGGGAATCCGGCGTGGTCCGCCAACTGCAGGAAACGGCCTCCAACGCGCTGATGTATATCGTTGTCATCCTGCTGGGTACCTCGGTAGGCGCAACGACCAGTGCGGAAGCGTTCCTGAACTGGACGACGATCAAAATCGTCGCTCTCGGTCTGATCGCATTTGCATTCGGCACCGCCGCAGGCGTTGTCTGCGGTAAAATCATGTGCAAGCTGACACATGGAAAGGTGAATCCGCTGATCGGTTCCGCCGGCGTCTCGGCTGTACCGATGGCGGCGAGAGTATCGCAAAAAGTCGGTGCGGAAGCGGATCCTACCAATTTTCTGCTTATGCACGCAATGGGGCCAAATGTGGCCGGCGTGATCGGCACCGCAGTCGCAGCAGGAACTTTCCTCGCGATGTTCGGCGTATCCTGAACGCGTACAACTTTTACATTTTACAGAACCCTATTGCAGGAATCAGGAGGACTTTATGGAATATATGAATCAAACGACACCCAGAAAACTTGGGATTACAGAAACTGTGCTGCGAGACGCACAACAGTCTCTGATTGCTACCAGAATGCCGACCGAGCAGATGCTCCCCATCCTTGATACGATGGATCAGGTTGGCTATCACTCCGTCGAATGCTGGGGCGGCGCGACCTTTGATGCCTCGCTGCGCTTTCTGAAGGAGGACCCTTGGAAGCGCCTGCGTCTTTTGCGGGACGGCTTCAAAAAGACAAAACTGCAGATGTTGCTGCGCGGACAGAACATCCTGGGTTATCGACATTATGCAGATGATGTCGTTACCTATTTTGTTCAAAAATCCATTGCCAACGGCATCGATATTCTGCGGATCTTTGATGCGCTCAATGATCTGCGCAATCTGGAAACTTCCGTCAAGGCCGCAAAAAAAGAAGGCGGCCACGTACAACTTGCGATGTCTTACACCTTAGGTGAGGCATATACCAAAGATTACTGGCTCAACCTTGCAAAGAACATGGAGAACATGGGCGCGGATTCGATTTGCCTCAAGGACATGGCCGGACTCCTGCTCCCGTATGATGCGTATGAACTGCTCTCAGCGCTGAAGCAAACCATCAGCGTACCCATTCAGCTCCATACGCACTGCACGAGCGGTGTCGCTGCCATGACCTACCTTAAGGCAGCAGAAGCAGGTGCAGATGTCATCGACACTGCCATTTCCCCGTTCTCCATGGGAACGAGCCAGCCGCCGACCGAAGTGATGGCTGAAACCTTCAAGGGGACTCCGTTTGACACCCATCTCGATCAAGGTCTCCTTGCGGAAATCGCAGACTATTTCCGTCCGATTCAGGCTCAGGCACTGGCCAGCGGTCTGCTTGATCCGAAAGTACTGAATGTCGATATCAAAACCCTGCTCTATCAGGTTCCCGGCGGCATGCTCTCGAATCTGGTATCACAGCTCAAGGAGCAGCACGCCGCGGATCGGTATTATGAAGTGCTGCGGGAGATTCCAAAGGTCCGCGAAGACCTCGGCGAGCCGCCTCTGGTCACCCCATCTTCTCAGATTGTCGGCACACAGTCTGTGCTCAACGTGCTGACCGGTGAACGCTACTCCGCCATGTCAAAGGAAACCAAGGCCTTGCTGAAAGGGGAATACGGCAAAACGATCAAACCGTTCAACCCGAAAGTGCAGAAGGAAGCCCTCGGAGAGGAAACGCCGATCACCTGCAGACCTGCGGATTTGATTCCGCCGGAACTGCCGGAACTGGAAGCAAAGGTCTCGCGCTATAAGCAGCAGACGGAAGACGTCCTCACCTACGCACTTTTCCCGAATGTCGCAGAGGAGTTCTTTCAATATCGAGAAGCACAGCAAACAAAAATCGACCCGAAAAAGGCCGATTTGCAAAACAAAGCTTACCCGGTATAGACAGCTTGCTAAATAGTGTCCAAATCGTAATCTCTGGAGAAAATCTTGAGAAGCACGACGTGGGTCTGCGTCCTGCCGAACTTCTGCAAAAGTCTGAGGAAGGCATCCAGATCCGTCGTTGTCGGTGTCGTGACCTTGAGAAGCATTGAATAGTCACCCGACAGATAATAGCATTCCAGTACACGCTTGTCTGCCTCAACATACTTGCAGAATTCGTCCCGCACATTCGGCGGAATGGTCACTTCAATGTAGGCCGTGATCGGCAATCCGATCTTTTCATAGTTGATGCAGGCTTTGTATCCGGTGATGATTCCCGCCTTCTCCAGCTTTTCGATTCTGGATGAAACTGCGGGCGGTGTCAGATAAACCTGCTCTGAAAGATGGCTTAAGGAAATGCGCGCATTTTTACTTAAAATTGATATGATTTTCCAATCGATTTTATCGAGTTGCTCCATCGTGTGTTCCTCATGCTTTTCTAGAAATATACAAAAACAGTATAGTGTATTTTGGACAAAAAATCAATTGTTCCAGGCGACTTTAAAGGAGAAAATATAATGAAAAAAACAGATCTGAACTGGGAAACCCCGATTCTCGGCGTCATCGGCGGCATGGGACCGATGGCAACCGAACTTTTTTACAAAATGATCATTGAAAAAACACCTGTAACCTGTGATCAGGAGCATCTGGATACGATCATCCTCGGTCATGCTTCCATGCCGGATCGAACAGCTGCGATTCTCTCCAAAGATCCGCAGCGTATCCAGGAAACCGCACAAAAAATGCTGTCTGATGCCAAGACGCTGGAAACGCTGGGCGCAGACTGTATCGCGGTGACCTGCAACACAGCGCACTATTTCGTAGACCAGATCGCGGATCAGATAAGCATTCCTTTCATTCACATGATCAGGGAGACTGCCAAAGCTGCTGCTGCCGCTTGTCCCGGCGAAAAGGTCGGTATTCTCGCGACAGACGGCACAATCAGAACTGAGCTTTATCAAAAGGCTTTAGCTGCCGAGAACGTCATTCCTTGTGTCCTTGATGCAGAGGAACAGTCGCTCGTCATGCATGAAATCTATGATTGCGTGAAGCCGGGGAAACCCGTCGACGAAGCCGCCTGGCAGATTATCGATGAAAAGCTGCATGCGATGGGCTGCAAATGTGCGCTTCTTGCCTGCACAGAGCTGTCTGTGATCAAAGCTGATAAACAATTAAATGATTTTTATATGGATCCCATGGAAGTCATGGCAGACCGCTGCCTCGCATTCTTTGGGAAAAAGGAGGTAAGCAAATGATTCGTATCAACGGAAGAAACACAATCGGAAAACCGGATAAATTATTCGGCGTCAGCGCGCTGGCCAAAGCACGCATTGCCGAGATCGGCAAAGAAAACGTAATCAACTCTACCCTCGGCGTTCTGTTGGATGACAACGGCAAGCTGGTCGTTCTTTCCTCTGTTATGGAAGCACTGCATGAACTGCGCCCGGAAGAATTCGCGGCTTATGCACCGATCATCGGTATCCCGGAATACAAGGAAGCCGTAACCAAGGCAGTTTTTTTGGATGAAGTCCCGCAGAATCTCTTTATCGAAACCTGCTACGCACCGGGCGGTACCGGCGCACTGCGCAACGCGATCTCCTGCTACAGCAGCCCGGGAGACAAGATCCTCACCGCGGACTGGCATTGGGCACCGTACAACGTGATCGCTGCGGAACTCGGCCGGGAAGTCAAGACTTACACCCTGTTTGATGAAGATTATCATTTTAATGATGCTTCCTTCCGCAAGTCGCTGCGTGAAATCCTCGCGGTACAAGATCAGGCGGTCGTTATCATCAATACCCCTGCGCACAACCCGACCGGCTATACATTCACCTTGGAGGACTGGGATAAGGTAATCGATATTTTCAAAAGTTTTCCAAACAAAAATATCATCTGTGTGGTGGATATTGCCTATCTGGACTTTGCGGGAGAAGCGTATGAATATCGTGCTTTTCTCAAAAAACTGACCGGACTGCCGCATCATATCCTGCCGCTGATTGCTTTCAGTGCATCCAAGGGTTTCACCATGTATGGCATGCGCTGCGGTGCACTGCTGTGCATGGCTCCGACTGCGGAGCTTGCCAAGGAGTTTCGGGATGCCGCGTCCGTTGCCAGCCGCGCCTCCTGGTCAAACGGCAATCATTCTGCTATGGCAGTCATCAGCAAGATCTTCGCGGATGACGCACTTTTAGCCAAGGTCACGGATGAGCGCAACCATTACATGCAGATCTTGCAGGAACGCGGACGTGCCTTCATGGAAGAAGCGAACAAAATCGGGCTCAAATGCTGCCCATATGATTCCGGCTTTTTCATCACCGTTCCATGCGAAAATGCGGAAGAGGTCGGTAAAGCACTGCAGGCGCTCAATGTATTCGCGATCCCGCTCGGACCTGGCATCCGCGTATCCGTTGCCTCCAATACGGTCGAAGAATGCCGCGCGATCCCGGGCAGACTGCAGCAGGCCATCGAGTCTGTAAACGGCAAATAAGAATCAATCACATTTTTATCAGAAACGGAGGGAAAACTATGACCCACAAATATGTCTATCTATTTTCAGAAGGTGACGCAAGCATGCGCAATCTGCTCGGCG
>OLOV01000738.1_pt1 | contig 28478 bp, 38 predicted proteins | sample 1672931 | NCBI WGS metagenome assembly OLOV01 (sample SAMEA3136738, study PRJEB25190) | human gut metagenome | biome: human gut; feature: human-associated habitat; material: faeces | place: Austria | collected 2013 | reverse complement strand
TTTGATATATTTCTTCAGTTATAAATGGCATATATGGATGTAGCATTTTAATAACTTGTACTAAAACATGATTTAGTGTCCATACTGCAACAGAATATGAAAATGGATTTGTTTCCTTATCATATAATCTTGTTTTTACTATTTCTATATACCAATCACAAAAATCTGACCATATAAAGTCATACAATTTTTGAAGTGGCACACCAAGTTCATACTTATCTAAATTATCTTTTACTTCTTTTTCAAGCTTTGATAATTTTGTTAATATCCATTTGTCAGCAGGTAAAAAGTTTTCAACATTTTCCACTGCTATATCATCTATATACATGTTTACAAATTTAGCTGCATTCCAAAGCTTATTTGCAAAATTTCTAGCAGTTTCTAATTTTTCAGGCATATATCTCATATCATTTCCAGCTGATATATTTTGAGTAAGTGAAAATCTAAGTGCATCAGTACCATAATTTTCAATTACTTCTATAGGATCAACGCCATTTCCAAGCGATTTAGACATTTTTCTTCCTTGTGAATCTCTAACTAATCCATGTATATATACATTTTCAAAAGGAATTTTATTTGTATAATGAAGCCCTGAAAATATCATTTTACTAACCCAGAATGTTATAATATCATAACCTGTTACAAGTACTGAATTTGGATAAAAATAGCTATAATCTTCTGTATTATCAGGCCATCCAAGTATTGAGAAAGGCCATAATGCTGATGAAAACCAAGTGTCTAACGTATCTTCGTCTTGAACAACTTCTCCTCCACATTCACATGTCGTTATATGTTCTTTTGATACTGTAATCTTACCACACTCTTTACAATAATACGCAGGTATTCTATGTCCCCACCATAACTGTCTTGATATACACCAATCTTCAATATTTTCCATCCAATTTAAATATATCTTTTCAAATCTTTTTGGAATAAATTTAATATCACCATTTTTAACAGCTTCTATTGCTGGTTTTGCAAGTTCTTCCATTTTAACAAACCATTGATTTGATATATACGGTTCAATTGTATGATGACATCTATAGCAAGATCCTACATTATGTACATGTGGTTCAATTTTTACTAAAGCACCAATATCTTTTAATTCCTTAACAATTTCTTCTCTTGCTTCTAACGTTGTCATTCCTTCATATTTTCCAGCTTTTTCATTTAATGTACCGTCTTCATTTAATATATTTATAATCTCTAAATCATGTCTTTTTCCAACTTTAAAGTCATTTGGATCATGTGCTGGGGTAATTTTAACAACACCTGTACCAAATTCCATATCTACATATCTATCAGCAACTACAGGAATATATTTATTTACAATTGGAAGAAATACTCTTTTACCTACTATATCTTTGTATCTATCATCATTTGGATTTACAGCAACTGCTGTATCTCCAAGCATTGTTTCAGGTCTTGTAGTAGCGACAACAACATAATCATCACTATTTTCTATTTTATAACGTATATGCCATAAATTTGATTTTTGTTCTTCATATTCAACCTCAATATCTGAAATTGGAGTTTTACACTCAGGGCACCAATTTACAAGTCTTTCACCTTTATATATAATGCCTTCGTTATACAATCTTTCAAATACTTCTAAAACTGCCTTTGAGCATCCTTCATCCATTGTAAATCTTGCTCTTTGCCAATCACAAGAAAGGCCTAATTTTCTTTGCTGCTCTACGATTTTTCCGCCATATTCTTCTTTCCATTTCCATGCCTCTTCAAGAAATTTTTCTCTACCAAGACTTTCTTTAGACTTTCCTTCTTTTTTTAATTTTTCTACAACTTTAACTTCTGTTGCAATACTTGCATGATCTGTACCTGGTACATATAGCGTTGGATCTCCAAGCATTCTATGATAACGAATTAATATATCTTGAATTGTATCATCTAATGCATGTCCAATATGTAGCTTTGCTGTTACATTTGGAGGTGGCATAGATATTACAAAAGGTTTTTTATCTTTATCAATTACAGGTTTAAAATATCCATTTTCCTCCCAATTTTTATATATTTCATTTTCTCTTTTCTTAAAGTCAAAATTTTTATCCAACTTATATTCCCCCTATCTCATATATATGTATATTATTCCAAGCATACACACACTAACAACATATCCTGCTATTTTTATAACTTTTGTAGCTTTATTTTCTTCAACATTTTCAAATCTTTTTCTTGCAATAACTCTTGCGTTAAATATACTTATTACACAAACAAGTACCACAAGCAAACATATAAATACAATCATATTTTTTACCATATTTATCACCACTTCTTTTACTATTTTTACTATATAAAAAACACAGTCTTATCCTTAATTTAAGGACGAAGACTGTGTTCGCGGTACCACCTTAATTCATGCTTATGCATGCTCTTAATTACAATTAACCGATTGTTTACGGAATATACTTACACATAATATATACTTCAGTATATCAGCTCCAAAGCTACCTTCAAATACATTAGTGTTAGAAAACTTTTCAGCCACGGGTTTTCATCTCTTATTTCTATTTGTATTTTACTCCTCTTTATCATCGCTTTTTCATTAAATTACTTTTAAAGTATACCATAATCTGCTACAAAAATCAATAAATATAGTAACATTTTTTATTCTATTCTTCTGGTTCTGGAGCCTCTACCGGACAAACACTTCTACAAACTCCACATTCAATACATTTCTCAGGATCTATTACATATTTATCCTCACCTTGTGATATTGCCCCTACTGGACACTCCAATGCACATGCACCACATGAAATACATTTGTTAGTTATTCTATATGCCATAAATTTTTCCCCCTTAAATTCTTATACATTTTATTTTTCTAAACTTCTTTACTTTTGTTATTTATAATCATATCTGCATTATACATTTCAAATCTTTCATCTTCTTTATCTTTGCCAAATTTTACTTTAACTTTTTTTCCTAATATATCAACAGATACTACCTTTCCTTCTTCTCTTTCACCTTTTACTTTTACAAAGCTTCCAACTTTAGGTAAATATTTTAAATTTTCTTTATATGCCTCTTCTTCATATCGTAAACAACACATAAGTTTTCCACATGCACCTGAAAGTTTTGACATGTTTATTTGTAATCCTTGTTCTTTTGCCATTTTAATTGTAACAGGATCAAAGTCTTGTAAAAAAGTTCTACAACAAACTTCTCTACCACACATTCCAAGAGTGGGATATGATTTTATCTCGTCCCTTGGACCAATTTGCCTTAACTCTATTCTTGTCTTGTATTTTGAAGCCAAACTTTTTACTAACTCTCTGAAATCAATTCTATCTTCAGCCGAGAAATATACTGTAAGTTTAGTACCATCTAATATATATTCGGCGGTCAAAATCTTCATGTCAAGTTTTAGTCTTTTTGCTTCTTTTCTACAAAAATCTGCTACTTCTTTTGCTTTAATCTCTCTTTTTTTTAACTCTTCAAAATCTTTTTTTGAAGCAGGTCTAAGAATTTTGTTTATCTCTATTTTGTTACTTAAACTATCCTTATCTAATATCTTAACTACTCTTCCTATTTCTTCTCCTCTTTCAGTCTTTGCTATAACACTATCGTTAATCGAAAATTTATATTTTAAAGGATCAAAATATTGCATTTTACCTGTCTTTTTAAATCTAACTGCTATTATTTTATTTTCCATATTCCCTCCTTATATTTCATCTATTATTTTTAAGATCATATTATCAATTACTATATCATAATTTCCATTTCGCTTAAGCCTTGAAATAGCTCTTTCTACAACACAAACGCCGTTATACATTTTGTTAGAATACAAAATATATTCTAAATATTCTAATAATTCTAAATTATCAAATTTTATATTCTGTGAAATTTTCATTGCAGATACTGAATCTTTTTTTATAACGTAATCTACCATTTTATCTACTTCTTCAAACTGCGTCATAAGTTCATTTTCTACAATATTTATAGCTTTTCCAACAGAGCCATTAATATACTCTAATATATTAGAACTTAAATTAATATTAAATTTATCTTTTATATATTGGTTTACGCTCTTATTATCTAATCCTTCAAAATTTATTTTATTTGTCCTTGAAAGAATTGTTGTAAGTATTTTATTTATATTAGAACATATTAGTATAATAACAACAGATTTTGGCGGTTCCTCTAAAGTTTTAAGTAAAGAATTTTGAGCTGCAATATTCATATAATCTGCATCATTAATAATATATACTTTATGATCACCTGAAATTGGTGCAATATACACATCATCAATTATTTCTTTTCTAATTTGTTCTATTATTATATCCTTTTTATCTTCTAACCTTGAAACCAATTTAAAATCAGGACAACTATCTAAATTTGATGTATTTAATATATACTTTGCAAGTTCCTTTGCAAATGTTAGTTTTCCTATTCCATCTTCACCAAAAAAGATATAAGAATGTGATATATTATGTTTGTTTATAACCTCTTCAAAATATGTCTTTTTTTCATCATGTCCCATTATATTCTCAAACATCATATATCACCTCTATTTTTATAATTTACCAATTTTATTTAATGGCCATACCCTAATTACAACATATCCATTTACTTTTTCAATAGGTACGCAACCAAAGAATCTTGAATCTTTACTTGATAATCTATTATCCCCCATCATAAACACAGTTCCAGCAGGAACTACAACATCGTTATATTTATCTTTATTAGTTACTTGCTCATTTAAATATGGTTCATCTAATTTTTCACCATTTCTATAAACGGAACCATCATCTCCTATTACTATATGATCTCCTGGAAGCCCAATAACTCTTTTTACATAACTAGACTTTCCAATTCCCATAAAGTTATAGAAGAATGAATCAATACCTGTTTTTTCAGTATAAGAGGCTATATTATTTTCATTAACTTCTAAATCATCTTCAAGTGGAGCCTCAAAAGTTACAATATCACCATATTTCAAATCTCTTTTAAATATAGTAGGTCTTGAAATAATTAATCTATCATTTTCTTTAGTAGTTGGAAGCATTGAAACCTGTTTTACACCAGATATAGTACCAACAAAATAATTTATTATTAAATAAAGTACATATGCAATAACTAAACATAGAACCCATTCTAATATTTCTTTTATAATTGCCTTACTATTTTTCCTAACTTTAGCTCTAGTTTCATTGTTTATCTCGTCTGCTCTTATTTTATCATTTACATCTATATCATCATAAACAATTTCTTCTTTTTTAGGTGCTTCGTCTTTTTGCTTTATTTCTTCTTTCTTTTCTTCAACTTTAATGTCATTATCCTTTTTTTCTATATTTTTCTTTGCCTTTGTAACTTTTCCGTTCTCATCTATATCATCAAATTCAATTTCTTTTTTTTCACTTTCGTTATTATCCATATATTCCATTGCTAAATAATATTAGCAACTCTCCTCCTCTCAATATATCAACATAATAATTTTAACATAAACTTAAACAAAAAACAATATATAACTAAAAAATATACAAATTTAAGGCTGCGTAAAAATTACGCAACCTTAAACATATGCATTAATGTATCCAAAGCCAAATTATAATTTTCATCAACAATTTCATAAGGCGGCTTAAATGACTTAACCGTTCCGTCTTCATATTCCTTAATGGTATCAAAATACCAGTATATAGTTTTGTTTATCTTAAAAATATACCGCTTATTTTCTCCATTATCAATCATTGACAAAGTGCATGTTACATTATTTTTCTCTCTGATAGCTAATAATTTTTCAGTCATATAACATAACCTCCAAAAAAGTGATTTTTAGTTTCATATTAACTCTATAAAAGGATTATAACATACATCGGCTATTAATTCAATAAATTAATGAATATTACTTCCATTTTCTAATGAGCCCTTATTATTATCTAAAGTAAGAAGTTTTACAACATCATAATCACCTGCTGCAAGAAGCATTCCATTTGATTCAACGCCTCTAAGTTTTGCTGGTTTTAGGTTTGTAACAACAACAACTTGTTTTCCTAATAACTCTTCTTCTGTATAAAATTCAACAAGTCCTGAAACTATAGTTCTTGGTTGTTCCTCTCCTACATCAACACTTAATTTATACAACTTATCAGATTTTTCTATTCTACTTACTTCTTTTATTTGACCAACCTTAAGCTCAACTTTATCAAGTTCATCAATTGTAATTATTCCTTTTTTATTTTCTTCAACTTTTTCTTTTTCTTCATTTTTTTCTACAACTTGTTCATTCATTTTTTCTATCTCCTCTTTAATATCAACTCTTGGAAATAAATTATTACCTTTTGTTACAATTGTACCTTCTTTTAGAAGGCCAAAATTCTTTGCACAATCCCAACTTGTTATATCTTCATCAATTCCTATTTGTTTAAAAATTTCACCTGGGACATCAACCATATATGGTCTAAGTAAGATACCTATTATTCTTATACATTCAACTAGATTATATAGTACTGTATTTAGTCTATCATCTTTTCCTTCTTTACCAAGTACCCATGGCATTGATAAATCAATATATTTATTTGACTTATCAATAAGTTTCCAAATTTCTGTAATTGCATCATTTATTTTTAATTTATCCATTGATTCTTCAACCTTTAATGGTACTTCTTTTGCAAGTTGAATCAGATCATCATCATAATTTTCAAAAGATTTTCCTTTTTTTATTACTCCATTATTATACTTAGAAACCATTGCAGTTACTCTACTTACAAGATTTCCTAAATCATTTGATAAATCTGAGTTAGATTTTTCCAAAAATAACTCTTCTGAGAAGTTTCCATCTTGTCCTAAAGTCATTTCATGAAGTAGGAAATACCTTACAGAATCTCTTGAAGTTGCATTTATATACACTCTTGGATCTTTATAATTTCCAAATGATTTTGATATTTTATTTCCATCAACTACCAGCCATCCATGGCCATATATTTTCTTTGGAAGTGGTAAATCAAGTGCCATTAAAAGTGCTGGCCATATCATTGCATGGAACCTAAATATTTCTTTTCCAACTAAATGTAGATCTGCTGGCCAATACTTCTTAAATTTTGATTCGTCACTACTTAAATATCCAAGTCCAGATATATAGTTAGTTAAAGCATCTATCCAAACATATACTGTATGTTTTGGATCAAATGGTACCTTTATTCCCCATTTAACACCTGTTCTTGAAACACATAAATCCTCAATACCCTTTTTAAAGAAGTTATTTATAAGCTCATTCTTTCTTGAAATAGGCTCTAAAAATTCAGGATGCTCATCAAAGAACTTAAGTAATCTATCTTGATATTTTGAAAGTTTAAAGAAATAACTTTCCTCTTTTACAAGTTCAACATCTCTGCCACAATCAGGACATTTTCCATCTACAGCTTGTGTTTCAGTCCAAAACGACTCACATGGAGTACAATATAGTCCTTCATATTCAGATTTATAAATATCTCCCTTATTATATAATTTTTCAAATATTTTCTTAACACATTCAACATGTTCTTCATCAGTTGTTCTTATATACTTATCATATGTTATTCCTAAATCATTCCATAATTTCTTTGTATCTGTTACAATTTTATCAACATATTCTCTTGGAGTAACACCTGCATCTTTTGCTTTTCTTTCAATTTTTTGTCCGTGTTCATCTGTTCCTGTCATGAAAAACACGTCATATCCCCTAAGCCTTTTATATCTTGCAATTGCATCAGCTACAACTGTACAGTAACAATGTCCAATATGAAAGTTACCACTTGGATAATATATAGGTGTTGTAATATAATATTTCTGCTTTTCCACTTTAATCACTCCTTATTTACTTTTACTACTACTGTAGATATAGCATTATCCTTTACATGAGAAATGCTAACATCTATTTCTACCTCATGTTTATCACATGCTTTTTTTATTTCTTCATTTAAAATATATACCTTTGGTCTTCTAGATAGTTCCTCTATATTTAATATTTCTACATCTAAGTAGCTTATTGTTAAATTGTTTTCTATTATAAATTTAGACATTGCTTTATATATTGCTTCTTTTGCAGCAAATCTTCCAGCATATCTTTGATATTTTATATCAGATTTTATTTTGTCTATATTTTCTATTTCATTTTTTGTATATATATTTTCCTTAAATCCTTTTGTATTCTTTACTGCATCTTCTATACGAGATACCTCAATTATATCAGTTCCACAATATATTTGCATAAAATTCCCCCATTAAAATTTCTTTTCAAACTTATGCTTTATCCAGCTTGCAATAAGATATGTTGGATAACTTAAAGCTGAAAAAACCATTGCTATTATTATATATACTTGAATATCCTCTAAATTTATTACATTTGTTAACATTTGAATACCAGAAAAACTTATATTTATAACATAAAAAATCATAAGTATCATACTTATTCTTGATTGATTATTGCTTACAACATAATCATAATATTCTAAATATTCTTTATGAACCTCGTCATAAAGTTCTGGAAGACCAAATGCTTTTTGCCATAATTTCCAGATATCCATTCCGTGTTCTGAGTTAGTAATTTGTCCAAACCAACTTGAATTTGTAAATTGAGTTAAATTTTTCTTTAATTTTTTAACTGCTGTTTTATCTTGTCTCATTAAATTCTGCGAAAAATTTATAAGACTGATTCTTTGATATAGCGCTATAAGCACCATATACAAATATCTTTTTTCAAAATTATATGGCATTCTTGTTATATCATATTTTTCTTTATCAGATACAAATACAACTCCACTCTCTCTTGAAAATCCAAACATTGAGTATTTCCATCTAGAATAAACGTTATCAAAAAGTCTATCACATTCTTCATTAAAAATAGCACTACTTTTACTATGCATAACGTACTGAAATTTATAGAAATCATTTTGCATTTTATAAAAATCTGTATCTTTCTCCCAATCATCTACACAAACATATGAATATGTAAACATTTTGTCAAAATACATTTTATCTAAACTTTTGCTTTCATATTCAGAAGTTATATTTCTTATAAATTTAGGAATATTAACAGTTTTACTATTTTCAACTATTCTATTGGTTGCACTTCCTTTTATTCTAGGTGTTAAATTTCTAAAATAATGGTTAAAATCTAATATTTTATTAAAGTCAATTAACTCACTTTTCTCATCAATTTGTGTTTTAAAGTCTATGAAACATATACCACCTTCAAAACATATTATTTTAATATCCGATATATCATAATTAATAACTTTACCATCGAAATCTGTTATACTACCTTTTTTTATTCTAGCCATATTATATTTAAACGTTATACATGTAGTTTTACTAAGTTCTAATGATCTTCTAAAAGCTCCTTGCGTTTTAAATTTTTTTATATACTTTTTATCCCAAAATAAAGAAGGAAACAAAAATTTTCTCATATATGGCAAAAAGAAATCGTACGACTCTTCATCGCTTTTATATTGATGATATACCATAGTCCACTCTTTTGTTTTCTTTAATATGCTTTCTATAAAATATGGATATTTCTCACTATCTATTACAAACGGATATAGAAAATGAGTATACTGATATTTGGCTTTAATATGCATATTACCACCTCTTTTGTTATACATATATATTATACTGTTTTTTACATAAAGTCAATATTTTTACAATAATTTTAACATAAACACTTGATTTTTGAAACTATAAATGCTATAATAGTTTAGTACTTGATGTATCGGGGTATAGCTCAGTTGGTAGAGCGCGTGGTTTGGGACCATGAGGTCGCACGTTCGAACCGTGTTACTCCGACCAAAAATATTAGGTTCATACCATTTGTATGAACCTTTATTTATTCTTTGTAAACCTACAATTGCAAGTGCTTCAAGGTTTTATAACTTCATTTAAATTTTATCGAAATTCATTCAAATTTTATGGCGTTGCATTAAAATTGCATTAATTTTAATGATATTTTTTAAAGACTACACACTTCAGTTATTTTAGTTATGCTGATTTATATCAGACGATTTCATTTCTTTATACAATTCGTAATTATCTAATATTTTAACATTATTCTCATCTATATATTTATAATCAATACAATATATTTTTTTGTCGCTTTTACTATGTAGTATCAAACTATCGGTTTGAAATTCAATAGTATAATAATTCTCTAATTCTTTTATCATTTTATTAAAATTGAAAATCTCATTTATTATATATTTATTTATCAAAATATCTCGCCTCCTATTATTATAACATCACAAAAAATGTAGTGTCAAATGATTTTTTCTATTTTAAAAAATTTTAACTTTTTTAAAAAAAGTATTGGCAAACACCGTACGGTATAGTATGATATAGATGTAGTTAAGAAGAGACTGCAAAAAAGGAGAATGTATACAATTCCCGCAAAGAAACAAGTTTACAAACTCCAAACACAAACACTCTTACAAGTGCAAATAAATTATACATTATAATTTAACACTTGTCAAGAGGAAATTAATCTTCTAGACAGGAGGTAAATTATATGAAACAAAAGAAATATACATTAAAAGATTTAAAAACAGATGTTAAATTCTTCTTCCCTATATTTTTCTTTATATTTACAAGCTGGTTAACATACTGTATAATGTATACAATAATTAAATAAATTAAAAGGTTTGCTAGTTCCTTAAAAACTAGCCTTTGCGGGAGGTATAAAATGGAAAAGAAAAAATTTGAATATAAAACAAAATATCAAAAGGAAAAATTAAAAAGGATCTACATAGATATCCCTAAAGAATTAGGAGAGCAATTTGACACTAAATTAAAAGAAAAAAATCTTACAAGAGCGGATATACTTTTACCAGAAATTAAAAAATTTTTAAAAAATAAATAAAAAACATTGACAAATACCGTACGGTATGTTATAATAATATTATCAAAGAGATAAAGTGCAGTGAAGCACAAAGAAAAACACTATCGACATGTTTCGACAAATTTAAATGTTATAATATAGTTAAGCTTCTATAAAAAAAGCTTGCAGGTAATGAAAATGGATACTTTATATACAATAATTAAAAACGGATTAAAAGGAAATTCAAAAAAATTAAAAAGTAGTTTATTAAGTATTGAATCTACAAAAGAAATAATGCAAAATAACAAAAACTTTGATTTTGATATTGATTTGTCTTTTGACAAAGATGCTAATTCAAAATATGATTTTATAATTTTGGGAGTATAAAAATTAATTCTATTTAGATAAATATAAAGAGCAGAACTAAGTCTGCTCTTTTGATTTATTTTTCTTTGATTCTATATATTTTACTACATTTATTGGTGGTAAAATTAAAGTAGATACATTAGAATTAGCTGTATATGTAGATACTATCGACCTTAAATATGGATATAATATAGCAATTGCATTTGGTCTAAATACCTCTATATTATCACCATTAGTTTTAAAAAATCCAGTTAATGTAACATTAATTGAAAATGGATAATTATTCTTTTTCATTTCTTTGAATACTTCTAATTTTAGTTCTACGCTCATTTGAGATGATTCGTTATCAAATTCTATATTGTCATCAATATCAAAATCTATTTTTACAGTTTTAGAATTATCAAAATTTTCATTTATTTTAAAATACACTTCATCAACTGTATAACCTTTAAAAATAAGATTGCTTTTTATTTCTTTTGACTTGTCCATTATGCTGCATCACACTCCCATTCATTTAAATTTGTTTCAAATGAAATTTCTAATTTTTCTCTTATAACATAAGGATTTAATATATTATTTTTGACTGATGAAATGTCATCCATAAAAACATATTCATCTTTTGATTCTGATAATATAGGTTTTTTAATATTATAATCATTTTCATGAATACAAAATTCTTTTAACTCATTTAACAATTCTTCTTTTGAAAATTGACTTATAAAGTTGTCAAATTCTTTTTCAAATTCTTCTAAGTTTTTACTTCCAAATAACATACTAATCCCTCCTTATAATATCATATAGTTTTTCAATATCATCATAATTCTTTTTATTATTATTTATAAAATTAATTCTTTTTATACAATTATCATTTATAATACAATAATATGTCTGTTTTACTTCATATGCAATTCTAGATTGAATATATTTTTTAGTTTTTATTTCATTTTTATTTACAATATCTTTATTATATATATTTTTAATTATCTTACATCCTTTCAACATATTATGCCTATCCCTATACTTAATTAAAAAATTTAAAATATATCCATCTTTAAATTTTAAATCATTATACTCTTCATTATCCTTAAAAATTTCATCAATTTTCTTCATTGCATATATATATGAATATTTGCTTTCATATGTGTTTAAATCTAAAATTTGATTATCCTCACATTCTACATCTAATTTTAAAATTGAATAGCTATTATTAAGTTCTATAAATTTCGGTAATTTATTATACATTTTTATATATTTTCCTATATTATAATATAAAGCATTAATACAAGAATCATATAAATATATTCCATTACCTAAAAACAACTCATTTCCTACCGAAATATTAAATTTTTGATTATTATATATACTTTCTGCATTTTCTTTAGTTGTTCCATGATAACCTACTAATTTGCAAATCAACCTAATCCCCTCATACATATATTAACACAAATATGATATATCATTTGTCGAAATTTGTCAATTACAAAAAATCTTTTATTTTTAATTGTATTCTAATTATAGCACAATTATTACTTTTTTTCAAGTTATGTAAAATGTTGTTCTAAAAATCGACATTATTTTATACTTTTTTGGTGGTAAGTTAAGCCTACCAATCTATCTTAATAATTGATTAACTCTATTTTGTACTGCATTATAGTCATATCCAGCATCAATTAATTTTTGCTTTCTTTCAGGATTATTTCCCCATTTGCCTTGCATAACTTCTCTAGCTATTTCATCTACACTTTTTAAATTTGATTTAGGGACTGTACCTAGCAATTTTTGATTTACTATATTTTGTATTGTTACTGGATCATATCCAGCATTTTTCAATCTGTTCTTTCTATCTTCTCCATTTTCCCAAGCACCATTTATTACTTCTCTTGCAATTTCATCAACTGACTTTTTATTTGACATAATTTTATTACCTAATAATATTTCATTAACTCTTGCTTGAACTGCATTGTAATTACTTCCTAAAGTTTGCTTTCTAGCGTCACCTGAACCGTATTTTCCTGCAATAACTTCTCTTGCTAATTGTTCTATATCAACATTTGAATTAGTAGTTCCAAATACTGTATTATTTATTTTATTAGCTTCTGCTACGATGTTTCAATTGTTACTGCTTTACAGTTACTATCCCAATTTGTATTAGCCCAAGCTGTATTAGCTTCATCAACATATTGTCCAATTTCTCCATTTTTACCGACACCATAATGTGCACTTGCACCTTTTCCTGCTCTTTGAAATATTGATCCACAATTTTTAGCTGATAAAATTCCAGCCATGTGATGAATTGTAATCATTTCTATATGTCTTCCATCTCTACCAACACTATAATTTTCACTATTAGCAGGTATATTTACACTTACTAAATTTGAACTACTCATTTTCATCACCTTTTCCACTTGAAAATTCTTCTTTCTTTTCTGATGTTAATACTATTTTTTCTTTCATGTTAACTCACTCCCTTTTTTATTTAACATAATTAGTTTCTTAAAATCGATTTTAAGCCATTAAAATAAGCAAGGTATAGTAATTACACCTCGCTATTTTTCGTTATTTTCTTGATTTTTGCTTTCTACATTTTTCTGATATTGTGTTCCAAAATAAAATGCAATTATTGTTGTATATATTGTTAAAAATTCTTGTGATATAATTCTTTTTAATGTTAATATACAAAATACAACTGTAAGTAATATTGTTATTATACTTTTTACATCTATTAGATTTTTTAGCTTGTCTAACATACTATCACCTCTTCTCTTTTTCTAAGACTGTTATTTTTGTTTCATGATCATTTATTTTTTCATCATGTTCTTTTATATCTGCTTGACTTTTTGCCATGTTCCTATCTAATGTGTCTATTGTTGCGTTTAATTTTGTAATAGAACTATTTAGTTTAATAATTGGCGTCATTACTGAAATTAAAGTTACAATAAAACCAAGCAGGAGTAAAATTGAATTATTATCCATTTTGTTTACACCCCGCTTTCATCTATATTAATATCTTTGTTTATCATATCAAATCACTCCTATTATGTATTTTTTGTGTAATATATAGTAATTTCACCTGTTAAACCGCTTCTATCAGAACCTGTATTTATATATAAACGATTATTTACGAACATTATTCCTATACAACTCGGTAGTTCTGTATAAACGAACGGAAGAGGAATTTGTATACTTGAATCTCTTGCGATTCCATGAAGTTTTGTTACTTTTACATTATTCAAACCGGGTTTCTACTATTTTTCTTATAGTGTTTGGTTATAATGTAAAATAGTATTAATCAAAAGGTTTGGTTAATGCTATTTTTTGCTCTAAATTTGGCTTGAGTTCTTTAGTTGACTTTCTATTGAATCCAATATACTTGACTTAATATATCTCTACCAATTATAACAGTATTTAAATTTATTTCTATTTCTTACCATTCACTACAATTAGATATTACTTCAAGAAGTGCTACATACACTATATCTCATACCTTGTATTTTCACTTTCTTTTCATTCTCTTATCTGTTAAGATTTTTGCTTGATTTTTTAATTTTTGCATTTTTATTGATTTTATAAAACCTTTTTGATAAAATAATAGAAAGGATTTTGTTATGGAAGATATATGTGTTATGTTAGATGGATATAAATTTAATTATAGAGTAGCTGCTATAATTAAAAAAGATGGTAAAATTTTGTTACATAAAAGTAAGAAAGATAATTTTTATGCGATACCGGGTGGACGTGTAAAAGTTGGAGAATCATCTATTAAAACTTTAAAAAGAGAATTTATAGAAGAAATTGGAAAAGATATTAATGTTAAAGATTTTACTGGATTAGTTGAAAACTTTTTTGAATATAACGGAAAAAAATATCATGAGATAATGTTTCTTTTCAATGTAGAATTTGTTGATAATGATTTATATAATGTTGAAAAAATTACAGGATTAGAGGAAAACGGTAAAATAGAATTTATATGGAAAAATATTAATGAATTAAAAAAGCTAGATGTGAGACCTGTATTTTTAAAAGAAAAATTGTTAAAAACAGAGAAAATAGGTCATATTATAAACAATAAGTTATAATAAAATATGTATTTTTGTATTTTAATTAAATTAGAATTTTATTATTCAAAACATACATTAATTATTTTTTGAAAATACACATAATTCAAAAACTTTAACTGTTATTTTACAATGTTCTATAGAATAAACAGCGGCTTTATACCTAGTTATTCCCATTAATGACATTTTGCAACAAATACCATTTTTGGATAATTTTTATTAATTATATATTTTCTTAGAAATTGATTATTTAAAAAAATGTTAAAGAAATAAAAAATATGTAAGGAGAGTGTATATTATGAGAGCACCGTTTCAAGTTTTAGTTATACCATATAAAATAATAAATAACGAAATATTATATGGAATTTTTTTAAGATCAGATATGAAAGTTTGGCAAACAATATCTGGAGGTGGCGAAGATGATGAATCACCAATAGAAGCCGCAAAAAGAGAAGCAAATGAAGAAGCCGGTATTGATTATAGTGCTAACTATATTAAGCTGGATTGCACTTGTACTATACCAGTCGAATTTATTACAGGAAAATTCACTTGGGGAAAAGATGTATATGTTTTAAATGAATATACTTTTGGGGTAGATGTAACAGATAAAAACATTGTATTATCTGATGAGCATGATGATGTAAAATGGTTAACATATGATGAAGCTAAAAATGTTTTAGAATGGGATAGTAATACAAGTGCTTTGTGGGAATTAAACAAACGCTTGTTAAGAAAATTGGGAAAGGATCTTTAGCAACTAGTATAAGAAAAAAGCAAAAAGCTATAAAAATTTTGGCATGGTAATTTCAATATGACTTTCCTATTATATAAAAAAACATTCGCAATTACTTAAATAATTGCGAATGCTTTTTTTATTTAACTGTGTATGGTAAAAGCGCAATATGTCTTGCTCTTTGAATAGCATTTGTTACTTTTCTTTGATGTTTAGCGCAAGTACCTGTTACTCTTCTAGGTAATATTTTACCTTTATCACTTACGTATCTTTTTAATTTTTCTACGTCTTTATAATCAATTTCATCTATTTTATCTACGCAAAAATTACAAACCTTTTTTCTTGGTCTTCTATAAGGTTTATCATTTTTTGAATTTCTTCTATTTCTAGCGTCTGCCATTTTCAATTGTCCTCCTTTCAACAAATATAACTAAAATGGTAATTCTTCTGTATCATCTATTGTTATGAATTCACCATCATCTGTTGATGCAGGTGTTGAAGCATTATTTGCCATACCTGCATTTGACATGTCTGCATCTCTTCTAGAATCTGCAAAATATGCATTTTCTATAATATAATCAGTTGCATATCTTTTTTGACCACTTTGGTCTTCCCAAGTTCTATTTTGAATTCTACCCTCAACTAAAACTTGTTGTCCTTTTCTATAGTATTTAGAACAAAATTCTGCTAACTTTCCAAATGCTGTTAAATTAAAGAAATCTGCTTTTCTTTCACCATTTGCTTCTGCAAATCTTCTGTTTACAGCTATTGAAAAAGTTGTAACTGGTGTATTAGTATTTTGAGTAAATCTTGATTCTGGGTCCCTTGTTAATCTCCCCATAAATTGAAATTTGTTCATTAAATTTCCTCCTTGCGTACTTTATCAGTACAAATTAGTTATCTTTTTTTATAACCATGTGTTTTAAAACTATATCTTCTAATCTTAGAATTCTTTCAAATTCAGATATAAATTCTGGTTTAGCAACAAATGTAAATAGGATATAAACACCTTCAGTTTCTTTTTTTATAGGATAAGCTAATGTTTTTTTACCCCATTCATCTACATTTGTAAGTTCGCCATTTTTTGATATCATTTCTTTCATTTTTTCACCGAAAGCAACTGTTGCTTCCTCTTGTGCTTTTGCAGAAAGAATTATAACTGCTTCGTAATTATTCATGACTAAAACTCACCTCCTCTTGGACTTCTGACTCTACGACTTATGTAGAGTAAGGAAATTAACTAGAAGCATTATATCATACATTCTGCTTTTTAGCAACATTTTTTTCATAATTTAAAAAAATTACATTAATAATTAATTATATTTTGTGTTATACTATTATTGCATAAACATTGACTTTGTAACTGTTTAATTATATAATACATATACTGAGTATAAGAGAGCAAATATTTTTTCAGGAGGTGTAACTTATGCAAATTGAAAAAATAAATAAAAATAAAGTAAAAATAATATTAACTCTTGAAGAACTAGAAAAAAGAGACGTTAATATAAAGGATATAGAAAAAAATAATGAAATTGCAAAAGAATTATTTTGCGATTTAATAGAGGAGTCAAATATTGATGAAGAGTTCGAATTTGACAACTCACAACTATTAATTGAAGCAAGTTCAGATAATAATAATTTATTTATTGTAACAATAACTAAAGTAGATAATATGCCGGATTTAAAAAAGTATTCTTTATTAGAAAAAAATTCAAAAGGTAAGAATAGATCAACTAAAAATTCAATTGACTACAAGGTAGATAGCTATATATATTCTTTTGAGAGTATTGATAATATTTTAGAAATGTGTACAAAATCACAATCAGAACTTTTATTTTGGGGTAAAAATAGTCTTTATAAATATAATGGCCTTTATTATGTTATTTTTGCTAAATCAAGTGTAAAAAGCAAAAAATTCTTGAAGACTTTTATTTTCTTATCTGAATATTGCCAAAACTATTACTCTCAAGATATTTTCGCTACTGCTATAAAAGAAAAATCAAATCTTATTATTGAAAATAATGCATTACAAAAATTAAGTAAATTTTAAAGGTAGTTTTTAACTATCTTTTTTTACTGGAATTTTATAGGTTGTGTTCTCTTTGTATTACCTATTTTTATAATTTTAAAAGCAATAGATTCAACTTTTGATCTTAAATAATATACATATGGAGTTAAATCTAAACATCCAACAATATTTGCAGATTTTAAATTTGATGTTAAAATTATTAAGTCACTATGTTTATATTCTTTAATTTTAAAATTAAAACTATTTTTATATATAAATTCAAGATCATTAGATATTATAATATATAAATCAAATTTCTTACAAGTTTGTGAAACAAAGTTTATTTCAAACCCCTTATATTTATTTTTTTTAAGTTCACTTTTCAAATTTTTCCTAAGTTCTAACAATTCATTTTCTTTCTGGCATACTATTTTTAAATTCATATATTTCCCCTTCCTAATTTATTATTGATATTTTAATTTTTTCTTTATCTTTCAAATTATTTATTGCCACGACCTTATCTCTTGGAGCATAAAGCATTATTTTGGCTGCTTTATTACTACAATGAATACTATTTGCATTATCATCAAACACATCAACAATCTGTACATTTTCTAAAACCATATTAGTTTGAATCTTATTGTCAAATTCTTGAGTAGAATATATATTAATAATTAAATTTTTTCTTAATTTACTATTAGTAACTATATCATCCTTATTCAAATCTAAAGAAATTAGCTCCTTTTCTTTCATATATTCATACTCCTCCTTACTTACAAACATATCATTTGTAATAACTTGCCATTTAGTTAAATTTTCATTTAATAAAAAATTATCACTAAAATTATTTTTTATCATATTTATATCTTCATTATAACTTTTCTTTAATATTTTAATTTTAATAACATCATTACTAGAGACACTATTTCCTCTTAAAATATCTTTATTTAAAACATACGCATCTATATAATTATTTCTTATTATGATATTTTTATATATAACATATGTAATAATATAACAAAAGAAAAAAACTGATATAAAAGCAATTAAAAGCTTTATTCTTCTCATCTATAAAACAAAAGTCCTCCTTTCATTCATAATAAATTTAAAATGGATATAAAATAGTAAAATATTTAAGAAAAAATTTTCTTAGATTTTAAATTAATAAGTATTAAAGAAAAAATGTTTAAAGATACAAAAAATGAAAAAATAAATATTATTATATCATGTATTTTATCACCTCCCTTAACAAGAATATACCACGCATTTATGCTAAAGTCAAGAAAATTTCATCGCATATTATGACACGAAATTTATAAATTTAAAAATCAACAACTACATATAAAATTTTATCATATTTTGTCGTTTTTTTATTGAATAATTTACTATATTTTGATATACTCTAAATACTAGGTGATGTTATGAATCAAGACAATAAAAGATCAAAGATATTAATTATAGATGACGATGTAAACATGATGGAAATGCTTTCCATAGTTCTAAAAAAATATAACTGTGATGTATCAATTTACACAGAACCTGTATCTGCAATAGAAGAATTAAAGTCAAATGAATACGATATACTTCTACTTAATTTCTTAATGTCTCCAGTTAATGGAGATAGAATTGTAAAATTAGTTCGTGAATTTAATAAAGAAATATATATCATTTTAATGTCAACTCATTCTGACCTTGCTCCATCTATTGAGTTAATGCAAAAATTAGAAATACAAGCATATTTTGAAAAAAGTTCAAGATTTGATGAATTAATTATGCTAATACAAGGTGGCTTAAAATACTTAGAACAAGTTGAGAAAATTAAAAACTACAGCTTAAGATTAGAAAATTCATTAATTGATTTCGCAAAAATATTATTAAATACTATTGGTGCTAAAGATCATTATACAGAAGAACACTCAAAAAGGGTTTCTTTATTTGCAGAAGAATTTGGAAAATATATAAGTTTATCAGACGATGATATAATAAAATTAAAAAGAGCTGGACTTTTTCATGATATTGGAAAAATAGGAATTACAGATTCTATTCTTTTAAAAGAAGGAAAACTTACAGATCAAGAATATGAAATTATAAAATCTCATCCTATAATTGGAGCAAATATTTTTGAGTCTTCTTCATTATTTAAAGATATTGCTCAAATTATTTTATCACATCATGAAAGAATTGATGGAACAGGCTATCCAAATAAATTAAGTGGAGATGAAATTCCATTTCTTGCTAAAGTTCTAACATTATGTGACTGTTTTGATGCAATTGTTTCAAAAAGGCCATATAAGAATGAAACTACAGTAGAAATTGGAATTGATCAAATAAAGAAAGGTATTAATACACAATTTGATAAAGAACTTGCAAATAAATTTATTAAATTTGTAAAAAGTAACCGTATTACAATCGATGAAATATTAAAAATATAGCATACTTTATATTAGTATGCTATATTTTATTCAATATACATTGCCAAAGGTTTTACAACTTTTTTTGAATTTTCTAGACAATTTATAATATAACCAACAACATTTATTTTACAAGACATACTACTTAATAAATTTATATCAGTATGAAGTTTTTCTTTATCATACCATATACATGTATCATCAATTCTAAAAAAGCCATCCTTTTCAAAGCTATTATTTTCTTTTACATTTTCATCTCTTGTTTCATAGATAGTAATAAATCCTGAACCTTCATATAATCTATTATTGATATCTCTATTTTTCATTTGTTCTACCTTTGTTATTAATTTATGATAAAAGCCAATATTTTTCATATCACTTATATCAGATATATTTATATACTTTCTTTCTGTTTGAATATTACAAGACACACCCTTATCCATTCCAAATCTTATTTTTTCACTATTAAAGCTTCCCTCTTTATTTTTGCTTTTTTCAGTATCCTTAAATATCTCACAATTATTTCCATTCTCAATACAAGGATCAACCGCAAGTTTATTGTTATTAGAATAACTTTTTATAACAGAATATTCAATTACATCTATATCAAAATCAAATTCTCCTATTGAACCAAGTATAGTTCTTAAAAAAGGCTTATCTAAATATATATAATATCTCATATTTTCACCTATTACAGTATATGAGGTCTTAAACGCATATATAATCTTTTATATTATTAAACTTTGCTTCTCCAATTCCTGGTACATTCATTATATCCTCTATCTCCTTAAATTTATTTTTATTTCTATAATTTATTATTTTATTTGCCGTTGCTTCACCTATACCATTTAAACTTGTTAGTTCATCTTTTGTAGCTGTATTAATATTTATTTTTTCCTGTACATTTATATCACTTTCATTAGTATCTTCAATACTCTCCGTATTTAAATTTTCTTCCTTTTTAGGAATAATAATTTTATCTGAATCATTTAATTTTTGAGCTGGATTAATTTTAGATACATCAGCCTCTTCAGTAATTCCTCCACAAATATTAATTAAATCAGTTATTCTAGAGTCTTTTTTTAAATAATACACTCCTGTATTTTTTACTTCTCCTGAAATATACACACCTATTCTATCATCATTTTTTGAAATATTGGATGAATTTACAGAAAAACTTGCTTTTCTTTCATTGTCTTGAATATATATTGATATACCAGATATTATAAATATACATATAAATACAATTTGAATTTTATATTTCAGTATAAATTTTATTATTTTTGACATGCAATCGCCTCCTTTTTATTTATTTTTTTTAAATTATAATATATAATATTAATTAGTTTGAGGTGTAAAATGAATATTAAAAAATTTAGAAAAAAGATGATCCTTATATTTTCTTTAATATTTATATATTTTTATACTTGCAATATAGCATATGCAGATACTATTCCAGAAAATAATCCAAGATTATACTGTAATAACAATATCTTAATGGATGCAGAATCAGGAAATATATTATATGAAAAAAATGGGTACGCTAAAATTTATCCTGCAAGTACTACAAAAGTATTAACCGCTATATTAGTTTTAGAAAATTTACCATTAGATGAAAAAATTGTTGCATCTAAAAATGCTATAAATTCTGTTCCACTTGAAAGTTCAGTAATGGGAATAAAGAAAGAAGAAATTTTTTCCGTCGAAAATCTATTATATGGTTTACTTTTATCATCTGGGAATGACGCAGCAATTGTTCTTGCTGAATCAGTAAGCGGTAATGTTAATGACTTTGTGACTTTGATGAATACAAAAGCAAAAGAAATTGGTTGTCTTAATACACATTTTTCAAATCCACACGGATTTTATGATGATAATCACTATTCCACTCCATACGACATGGCTTTAATATTAAAGTATGCTATGAAATTTGATGAATTTAAAAAAATAGTTGAATCTAAATCATTCGAATTACCTAGTACAAACAAAACTTCAAATACAAGAACAATAAAAAATACAAATAAATTAATTGATGAAAATTCTAATACATTCTATAAATATGCTTTAGGTGGTAAAACTGGATACACTATAGAATCAAGAGGAACGTATATTGGTTATTCAAAAAATGGTGATAAAATTTTAATAGTTGGTAATTTTGATGGTTCACAAAATATAAATGGGAAAAATGCAAGATTTCTTGATGCAATTAGTTTATGTGATTATGGATTTTCTAATTTTGATAAAGAGAAAATAGTTACAAAAGATACTTTTAATTTTTCATTTATAGATAAAAATACTAATACAAAGTCATCTATTTCTCTTAAAGATGATATTTATTCACTGACAAGGAAAAACAACTATATTACTATTACGCCGACACTAAATTTATCAGATACAAATAATATTAAAATCAATTTAAAAATAAAAGGAAATAATTTAGATATAAATAACACTTATGACTCAATTTGTTCTTCTTCAAATTATTTTTCTTTAAAAAATATTTTAAGCGAAAACTTCTCATACATAATACTTAGTATTTTAATAATTATATTATACATATTAATTAAAAAACTAAGAATAAATAATAAAACAATAAAGAATAAATATAACAATAGAACAAAAGTTAAATAAATAAATAAATATATATATATATATTATTCAGTCTGCCATTAATAGTCTAGCAGACTGAATATATTTTTAGTTAGCAGTATTACTCTGTGTTGTCGTTTCTTCAGAAGAATTATCAACTAATTTATTTTTTACTAATTCTTTAGTTTTTTCTTTATCCATAACAAAATATGAAATATTATTTATATATTTTGCTTCACCAGGTGCAGTGCATGATGAAATGTTGGAAGTATCTATCTTCATAGCATCTGTTGAATACTTAAGAGCTTCTCTAGCTGTAATATTTGTATCAGTATTATCTAAAGCAACGTTTATTAAGTCTGGAATTTTAGTCAAATTTTTTGCAGATAATACGGTAGATATAAAATTCTTGATAAACTGCTGCTGTACTTCAGTTCTTTGTAAATCTCCTCTAGCATATCCTGAGCCATCATTTCCCTTTCTATATCTTACAAATTGTTCTGCTTGTTTTCCATTTAATACCTGTGTTCCTTTTTTTAAGTCAATATGTAAATTCTGAGTTGGATCGTCATATTTCATTCTAACCGGAACATCTACTTCAACGCCACCAACTTTATCAACAATGTCAATCAACATTTTTGAATCAAATATTAAATAATAATCTATATCTACCCCTATTAATTCTTCAATTTGCTCAACAAATGCTTGTGTATTTTTCCCTCTATATAAAGAATTTAATTTGTGCCCTACACAATACTCATTAGTAATATATGTATCCCTTGGAATTGACATCATTGCTACCTTACCTGTTTCAACGTTATAATTTACATACATCATTGTATCTGTTAAATTTTGATTAGTTCCTACAATTAAAGCATTTATTTCACTTTTCTTTTTTGTTGATACTTTACTATCATTACTTCCGGCTTGAGTAGCAAGTGAATCTTCACCTATAACCCTATTTACTGCATATATACTAGACCAAAGGACTACACCAATAGCAAAAATAGCAATAAAAAACGTAGTTAATTTTTGATATATATTCTTCTTTTTCTTTTTATTTTTCTTACCCATATCTAAATATTAAACTCCTTCTGCATTGTCAATGTTATCTGAATTTGTACCATCACTTGGAAATTTTGTTTTTATTATATTCTGAGCTTCAGATTTGTTTAATATATAAAACGACATCCAATTTGATGATTTATCTCCCACATCCTTTAAATCACCTGGAGCAGTGCATGAATACATTCCTGATATATCAATTTTTGAGGCATCTGTAATGTATTTTGTTGCCTCCCTAGCAGTTATATTAGTTTCTGTATTCTTTAATCCTATATTAATTAAATCAGGTATTTTTGAAATATTCTTAGCAGATAAAACTTGTGAGATAAATGATTTTATAAAATCTTGTTGTACTTCTGTCCTTTGAACATCTCCCATAGGATAGCCAACTGTCATATCATTGTTATGTCTAAATCTAACAAAGCCCTCAGCTTGTTCGCCATTTAAAACCTGTTTACCAGGCTGCAAATCAATATGCAAATCTTGACTTCCATCGTCATACTTCATTCTAATTGGAACATCAACTTCCACTCCACCTATAGCATCAACCATTTCTTTTAACATAGAAGCATCAAACACTAAGTAATAATCGATGTTTACATCTAACATGTTTTCAACCTGGTTTACAAGCGACATTATTCCTTTACTTTGATACATATAATTGATTTTATATACAGAGCTTAATGTTGGATTAGATACAATGGATGTATCCCTAGGAATTGACATCATTCCAATTTTTCCAGTTTCAACATTGTATTTTAAATATATAATTGTATCTGTCAATTCTTCATTTTTTCCACATATAAGTGCGTTTATAACTTTTTTCTTTGATGATGAACTAACGGTAATAATATTTCCGTTTTCATCTAACTTTTCATCTTCTCCAATAATTGCGTAATTTACAGCATATATTATTCCCCATAACACCATGCATATTATACTAACAATTACGAGTACAATTGTTATAATTTGTATATAATTTTTTTTAGATTTTACTTTCTTTGACATAAATACCTCTTTACACCTTTATATTTCTATTAATAATCTTTAATAACACGTTATTATTATACATCATTTTTGTAATATTAGTTTGTTCTATTTTATTTTTAATTTGCATTTTACTTGATGGTAATTCAGATAAAAGGGCAACGGCAGCTAAAATAATGTATATTATAACAATCGTCTTTAGTGTACCTAAAGCCAATCCTCCAATTTTATTTATACTTTTTAAAATTGGCAAATCAAATACCAAATTTAAAACTGATTTTAAAATAAATATTATAACAAATGATATTATAAATGTTATAATAAAGCTTATACCTCTTAATATAAACATCGTAATATTATTAGCTTGATATTCCTTTTGTTCATCAGATATTATTCCATTTATAATCTTGCTATACATTGTATTATCTTCAGTTCCATTTTTTCTGTTTTCAACTGTATCATTTATACATTGATATACATTATCATAAATATTTCTTCCAATATTACTATTTTTAAGTGCATTTGCAATAGGATTTTGTAATATAAGTGATAATATAATTGCAATTATTATTGCCACGAAACCTACTAAAACGCTTATTAATCCTTTTTTATATCCTAAATAAGCTCCTAGTGAAACAATCAAAATCAAAACTACATCTATAACCATAATTAACCTCGTTTTACATATTTACACAATATATTTTATTTGAATATATTAAAGCTATTGATTTTCCGTTATTAAAAGTTATAACGTTTTTAGGTGGTAATTCAAATTTAATATTTTTAATTTCTACTCCCCATTTGTTTATAACCTGTAGACCATCTTGATAAATTAAATAATTAAGTACATTGGTATTTTTAAACATTTTAGGCGAATCTGTTATTTGGCTTGTACTTATGTTAGTATTATCTAATCTATTTGAAATTAAAGAATACCCACTATCTTTATCATTTTTTAACTCTTTTGATATTATAGAATAATAATTATTTGATATACTTACATACATTATTTGTGATGTATCAAACTTGTATATATCTTCCCTATCTTTTGTATCAATGTTACATTTTACTATTTTATCATCCAATAACATTATAATATTTCGGTTTTGAATAGTCAAGTCATATAAAAAATTATTATCTAGTGTTGCAATTGTATCAATTTTTTCTCCATTTGAACTATCTATAAGTGAAATAGATATTCCTGCCTTAAAAGTCTCCGTATTTGTTTGAACTACAATAAGTTGTCTTGCATTATTTAGCATATTAACACTTACAATAGGATTTGATGACAAATATGCATTATACAAATTCTTTCCCTTTTTAGAATATACTCCTAAAACTTTTTTATAACCACTAGTTGAATATTCAACAACGTAATTTCCACTTTCGTCAATAAATATTTCATCAATTTCTCCATCAATCTTAGTATTTAGTATTTCTTTCTTATCTTCAAACAAATAAATTTTTCCATTGGAATTATTTGACACGGCCATAAATTTCCCTTGTATATATATGTTAGGGGTAAATTTTGTACTAAGCTCGTATTCCCAAGTTTTCTTTCCTCTAGAATTATACGTTGTAATTTTTTGATTATTGTATATTAATAAATCCGAACAATATGATTCATATATATCTGAATCAGTTGAAACTATATCAATTTTATTCTTATCATCTATACCACTACCTCTATTAATACTTATACCAAATAAAGGGCCATAGTATAAAAATACAAATAACAATATAAAAACAATTACACATATTAAACATATCAAAAGTGGATTGGTCCTTTTATCTTCTCTTGTATTTGTTTTATCTATATCTCTTTTTATTCTCTTGCTTCTTTCAATCTCTTTTTGTGCTTTATGTTTATTTGCTATCTCAATCCCCTTAGATAAATCCTCATTATTAATTTCAGAATTATTTATTCTTCCTTTTCTCATAATTTTTCTCCCATTTTTTTGGATTATAATATACTTTATCCTTTAACTCATCTGGTAAATATTGTTGCTTAACATATCCATTTTCAAAATCATGAGGATATTTATATCCTACACCATATCCAAAGTTTTCCATTCCACTAATTTCAGCATTTCTGATGTGCATTGGAATTTTTCCAACATCCATGTTTTTGACATCTTCTATAGCTTGGTTTATTCCTAAATAACTTGCATTGGATTTTGGACTCATAGCAACTTCTACAGCTGCTTGTGCAAGTATAATCCTTGCTTCTGGCATACCTATTTGATGAACAGCTTGCATTGCCGCTACAGCCACAATTAAAGCTTCATTATTTGCTGCTCCTACATCCTCTGATGCTTGAATAACAATCCTCCTTGCTATAAACATAGGATCTTCTCCTCCTTCAAGCATTCTTGCTAAATAATGTAGTGTTGCATCCGGATCAGAACCTCTCATAGATTTTATAAAAGCACTAATTGTATCATAATGAGAGTCATCTGACTTATCATATATAACCTTCTTTTGCATAATACAATTTTTTATAACATCCATGTCTATAACTATCTTTCCATCTTCATTCATATTAGTTGTTATTACTGCAAGTTCTAAACTGTTTAGTGCACCCCTTACATCTCCATTAGAAATATATCCTAAATATTCTAAAACTTCATTTTTTATATCAAGGTTATATCCTCCAAGTCCATTTTCTTTATCAACTATAGCCGCTTTTAGAATTTTAACAATATCGTCCTTTGAAAGTTCTTTAAATTTAAATACAGTTGATCTTGAAAGAAGAGCTTTATTTACACTAAAATATGGATTTTCAGTCGTGGCACCAATTAAAATTACAGTACCCTTTTCAACATAAGGCAAAAGTGCATCTTGCTGTAACTTGTTAAACCTATGAATTTCGTCTACAAAAAGTATTACTCTACCAGTTGGATTTAAAAATATATTCTGAGTTTCTTCTACAATTTTTTTTATATCTGCAACACCTGTAGATGTTGCATTGATACTTTCAAATTTATTTTTAGTTGTATGCGCAATTATTCTTGCAAGGGAAGTTTTGCCACATCCGGGTGGTCCCCAAAATATTGCAGATGTTAATCTATCTGACTTTATAAGTCTATATAATAATTTATCTTTTCCTACAATTTCATCTTGACCATAGAAATCGTCAAGTGAAGTAGGCTTCATTCTATATGCTAATGGTTCCATATAATCCCTCTTTTTTGTATAATTTTACTTATTTATTATATAATAAAACCTAACTATTAGCAATAGCTAATAATTAGGTTTTTACATAGTTTATTTCAAAAGATTAAAATAACAGGAGTAAAAAATTATAATATATAAGAAACATATATTTTTAATACATTGAAACTTCAACAACTTTAAATGTAGCATTTTTCATTGCTTCAACTTTATCTGAAGATACATATGTAAATATTTTAAATTCTTGTGTTTGTCCAGACGTTAAATCATTTGCATAAACATA
>OLOV01000733.1_pt1 | contig 28639 bp, 25 predicted proteins | sample 1672931 | NCBI WGS metagenome assembly OLOV01 (sample SAMEA3136738, study PRJEB25190) | human gut metagenome | biome: human gut; feature: human-associated habitat; material: faeces | place: Austria | collected 2013 | reverse complement strand
GAACGCATTGCCGAAAATTGCGCTCGGTCCGATAATAATCGTTTGGGTCGGCGCAGGCATGGAAGCGATAATCGTGATGGCACTGCTGATTTCAACAATCGTAACAATAATGACGGTGCTGGCAGGTTTCAATGAAATATCTGCCGAAAAGCAACTCCTTATGCGCACCCTCGGTGCAAACAAAATGCAGACCTTTTTGAAAGTGATCCTGCCCGCTTCCGTGCCGACAATTATCGGTGCGCTGAAACTGAGCGTCGGAATGAGCTGGGTCGGCGTCATCGTCGGCGAATACCTCGTGTCCAAATCCGGTCTCGGCTATCTTATCGTTTACGGCGGTCAGGTGTTTCAATTGGATCTTGTTATGACGTCAATAGTGATCCTCTGCATACTTGCCGCTTTGATGTATTATTGCATCGCCTTCCTTGAAAAAAGGATCCTTCAGGCGAGGGGGGAAGGGTAGACTGCCGCGTGATTGGGAATGCGCGGTTAAAAAGCGAACCGAGCCAAAGCTTTCATTTGCCGAAGGCCTTGACTCGGTTCGCTGCCGTTTATATTTTTCTTCGTTGGTATTCAACATTCGTATTCAACAGCGCTTATATTGCGGTTTAATTTCCGCACGAAATGCTGTATTTCTCATTTCCGACAGTAAAAACCGCCCGGTCGTTCACTCTGTCTATTTCAACGGTGACGGGCATTGAAGTGACATGTTCGCGCAGCACGGCAAAACGGGTATCGGAGGGAACAACCCCATCGAGAAGCTCCTCGGGAGAAACGGACAGCGAGCGCATATCCTCTGCCTTTATCCCGCCGGAATCCTTTACGCGTTCATCGGTTGTCATTCCGAAGTAATTGAAAGTTCCGCCCACATCCCAAGTTGCATCGCAATAATAGTATTCTCCGTCCAGTTTTATCAAGTTCCACTGATGTGCAATGGAATCGTTAATGCAGTTGACTTCAATGCAGTCAATATCCGCCTGCGCGCAAAGGAAGGTCATTGCCTCCGCAAACGAATAGCATATGCCCATTCCGTCACACATAACGGAATAAGCGGACGTTCGATAGATGTATTCGTCCTCGGTAAGGTTCTGCGGGTTTTCATATGCTTCATAGTCGTATTGCGCATATGCGGTCAGCCTTGAATACAGCAAAAGCGCACGCTCGGTTTCGTTATCGCCCTCGCGAAGCACGGACATGAAGTCGATTGCGGTTGTTTCAAATTTTTGCAGTTTTTCGTCAAGTTCGTTTGGCTCAACGTTGATTATTTTCCATTTCAACACACCCGTTGAAGCATCAAAATCCCGATAATCATTGCAAAGTGCAAATGCGGTGAACAGCGGGCACATCCTGTTGACGGCAAAAACCGTATTCATTGCAAACGTTGGTTCATAGCTGTCGAACCCGAATTTCACGTTTGTTTCTCCTTTCAGAAACGCATCTACGACCATTCGGGCAGCTTTAATCGCCTGTTCGCCGACAAGTTTTGTCATCAGCGGCGTTGTCTTATGATAATCCGGGCTGTAAACAAGCGGTGCACGCGTCGGCATCGGCGTTTCCGTCGGCACGGCAGCAGCCGTCGGCCGAATCGTTTGCGCAGGGGTAGGCGCGTCCGTGGGATTGTTTTCTCCGCTCCCTCCGCAGCCGCCGAACAAGCCGAACACCGCTGCGGCACAGACAATCATTATAAGCAGCTTTAATAAAACCTGCCGCCCCGCTTTTCTTCCGTTCTCAGCGCATTCAATCGGTAAATGCTGTTTTTTCATGCCGTGCCTCCTCGGGACGCTTTCAAAGCAATCAGCGAATGTTCCGCTTTTTTAACAATAATGCCGCCGGTTTTGAAAATCGAGTTTTCCGGCACAACCCCGCGAACGCAGGAAACGGGGTAGACATTGCTGTGCCGACCGATGACCGTTCCCGGATTCAGCACGCTGTTGCAGCCCACTTCAACAAAATCTCCGAGCATTGCTCCGACTTTTTTCCGCCCGGTTTCAATGCTTTTTTCGGCGGATTTAATCACAACGTGAGTCTTGTCGCTCTTGACATTGGATGTTATCGAGCCTGCGCCCATATGCGCTTTATATCCAAGAATCGAGTCCCCGACATAGTTATAATGCGGAGTCTGAACATTGTCGAAAAGAATAACATTTTTCAGCTCCACCGAATTGCCGACAACGCAGTTTTTTCCGACAAGCGCATTGCCGCGGATAAAAGCACCGTGCCGCACTTCCGCACCGCTGTCAATTATGCACGGACCGTTTATCCATGCTGTGGGGTAAACGACTGCATCCTTCGCAATCCAAACGTCTTCCTTAGGGTGAGAGAATTCCTCCGACGAAAGGGCCGCACCGATTTTGAGAATTGTTTCGCCGATTTTGTCCAGCGCCTGCCACGGATATTCGCATTCGCGCAAAAGATCCGCCGCACGAGTTTTGGACAGATCAAAAAGTTCATTTGTTTTATACATTTTTTGCCTTCCAAATTCAAAGTATCAAACCGTTTTAAAGCATTGCCCCGCCGAACGGCAAGGCCGCTCATTTTTGCTGTGCAAGGCCCTCACGCTTTATTGCGTCGACTATGCCGTCAACAACCTTGCGGCATTCTTCCGTTGTCTGTGCCTCCGCCATGACGCGAATAACAGGCTCCGTTCCGCTCTTGCGCAAAAGCACCCTGCCGTTGTCGCCCAGAGCCTCCTCCGCTTCACGCACACTGCCTTTGACGACATCGTTGTTAAGCACCGCCTCCTTATCCGAAACGCGCACATTCACAAGCAGCTGCGGATAAATCTTCACCGGAGCAGCAAGCACGGAAAGCGGCTGTTTGTTTGCAAGCATCGCCTGCATAAGCTTTATCGCCGTCAAAAGCCCGTCACCCGTTGCGGCATATTTGCTGAAAATGATATGCCCCGATTGTTCGCCGCCGAGCAAATGCCCGTTTTTCCTCATGCATTCGTAAACATATTTGTCGCCCACATCCGTTTTTTCGTAGTTGATACCGGCACGGTCAAATGCGCGATAAAGTCCGAAGTTGGACATCACGGTTGTTACAACGGTGTTGTTGGCAAGTTTTTCTCTGTCCTTCATGTACTTTCCGTAAATATAAAGGATAAGATCGCCGTCAATGACCCTGCCTGTTTCATCGACCGCAATGCACCTGTCCGCATCGCCGTCAAACGCAAAGCCCACGTCGAGTTTGTTTTCGGTCACAAGCCTGCGCAGCCCCTCGATATGAGTCGAGCCGCAGTCGTTGTTGATGTTCAGCCCGTTCGGCTGATTGCCGATAACGACCGTTTCCGCGCCGAGAGTTTCAAAAATGCTCTTTGCCATCATCCACGTGCTTCCGTTTGCGCAGTCAAGGCCGATGCGCATACCCTTATAAGAGTGGGTTGCAAGGCTGATAAGATAACCGATATAGCGGTTGCGTCCCGCCGCATAGTCAACGGCTTTTCCGATATCACTTCCGGTCGCAAACGGAATCTCCGCACCTTTGCCGTCGAGATAACGCTCAATTTCATCGATAACGTATTGCTCCATCTTTTCGCCGTCCCCGTTCAGCAGCTTAATACCGTTGTCGAAATAGGGATTATGGCTTGCGCTTATCATGATGCCGCAATCAAAATCATCGGTGCGCGTGATGTACGAAACACTCGGCGTTGTTGTAACATGCATAAGGTACGCATCCGCGCCGCTCGCCGTCAGTCCCGCCGTCAATGCGCACTCGAACATATAACCCGAACGCCTTGTATCCTTGCCGATAACAACGGAACATTTATGCTCCCGTCCGTAGTATGCACCCAAAAAACGGCCGATTTTGTAGGCATGTTCAACATTGAGCGCTTTGTTTGCTTCGCCTCTGAATCCGTCCGTGCCGAAATATTTTGACATAATTTTTACCCTCCGCAGAAAATGAGTGAGCGCCTGTCAATACTGTTTATCCGGCTCTCCTCAATTGTTTATAAATTTGATTTTCACCCGCACGCCGTTTAAGCATCGGGCGGAATTCTTCCTGTATTAAAATTTATCAAGGTTTGAATATATGCCGCAATGGCTGCGGCTGTTATTGCGTCGGCACCGGTATTCAGCGTTTCGCCCCGGTTCCGCACAACTCATTTCGCTCCGTCTCCGGCACAAGTCCGCCGCCCGTTGCCCAAAGAATATGCGCAGCTCTGCTCATTTTTTCGTCAAGTCCGTGTTTTTTCAGGTAGTCCGTGCAGCTTTCGCCCATCATGCCCATGTATGCGGCAGCGGATATTGCAGCGGAAGGTTCAACAAAAATGCCTTCCGAACCGTTCAGCAGCCGCAGCAGCGGCAAAAGTCTGCCGTCCGAAACGGTGAACTCGCCGTCCAAGGTTTTGCGCATCGCTTCGAAAACAAGCTTTGAGGCGCAGCCCACGGCAAGCCCGTCCGCCTGAGTTTTGCCGCTCAGCCCAAACTCCGCAACCGGGACGCATTCGCCCTTTGCAAATGCCGCAAGCATGCATGGTGCGTTCACGGGTTCGACAAAGAAGCAATGCACGGCATCACCGAACAGTTTTTTTAGTCCGAACGTGATCCCGCCGGGCGCGCCGCCGACTCCGCAGGGCAAATACACAAACAGCGGGTGTTCGGCATCAACGCTCACTCCGTGCGCCGAAAGCTGAGTTCGCAGCCGCAATGCGGCAACTGCATAGCCCATGAAAAGATCGACCGAATTCTCGTCATCAATAAAGTAGCTCGTCGGGTCCGCATCGGAAAGTTTCCTGCCCTGCCGCACAGCCTCGGAATAGTCCGTTTGATATTCAATAACGTCAACACCCTTTTCGCGCAGCAGATCCTTTTTCCACTGTTTTGCATCCGCGCTCATATGAACGGTAACATCATAGCCGAGTGCAGTGCTTGCAATGCCTATGCTCAACCCGAGGTTACCCGTTGAGCCGACCTGAATTTTGTATTTCGAAAAGAACTCACGCTTTTCAAGCAGTGTCGAATAGTCAGAGTCGGTTGTTATAAGTCCGTGTTCAAGCGCAAGCTTTTCGGTATGCTTCAGCACTTCGTAAATACCGCCGCGCGCTTTCACCGAACCTGCGACCGGCAGTTCCGAATCCGCTTTTATAAACAGGCTGCCCGCCGGAACGGTTTCCGCACAGCCGCCGCGCTTCAAAAGCTGCTTTTGGAAATTCGGAACCGCTTCAAGCCGTGATTCGATTATACCGTGCCGCGGCGCCGTTTCGGGGAATGCTTTCTCAACAAGCGGCGCAAAACGCACAAGCCGCGCTTCCGCATCCTTAATCTGTTCAATTTCGAAAGGATAATCCGGCGCATTAACGGCATTCGGGTCCATGTCCGTGTTTTCAAAGAACACTTCCTCACACTTTGAAAATGCGGAAAGCTCCCTCTGCGGAACATAACGGAATTTTGCGGACTGCATACCGCGTTCCGCCTTTTGTTTTTTGGGTGGCTTATAGTTGAATCTTGTTTGCGCTTCTTCGGGCTTTCCGGCAATGATAAGCTCTGCCGCCTCCGCCGCCTGCATCATTGCACCGTCAATAAGCTTTGCTTCTTCGTCGTTCGGAACACCGAGAACATGGTCGATAAGTCCGTGTGCGGGCTTTCCGATTCCGACCCTGATTCGCGGAAAGTCTTCAAACCCAATCAGGCTTTCAATGCTTCGCATTCCGTTATGCGTTCCCGCCGAACCGTTCATGCGGATTCTGAGCGCGCCGTAGGGCAGATCTATGTCATCATATATTACAATAAGTTCATCATGCTGCGGTTTGTACCATTTCAAAAGATCGCCCACTGCCCATCCGGAATTATTCATAAACGTTTCCGGTTTTGCAAGCACAACGCGCGTGCCGCCGAGCCGCCCCTCGCCGTACACGGAACGGAACCCCTTTTTGTTTACGGAAATATTCAGCCTTTCTGCTATTTTATCGATCGTCATAAACCCGACATTGTGACGCGTTTTGGCGTATTCCCTGCCCGGGTTTCCCAGCCCGACTATAACAAACATCGTTTTCTCCCTGTCGCTCGTAAGCTCTTATCACGCAACACCTATTGCAATTCGTGCAATCAGCAGCGCGTCGGCAATTGTTATTCTTCCGTCGTTATCCAGATCTCCGTACTGTGCAACGCCGTCGTGTTCAATAAGTTCGAGCGCAACGCGCGCCGTCACCAGTGCATCGGCGATCGAAACAATTCCGTCCATATCGACATCTCCCGGGCGTGTGATCGGCTCAACTGCCTCATATCGCGCATAGACATTCCCCGAATGTTGAACATTCTGATATATCCCTTCCCACATCAGAAACTCGTAGCCCTCGTGTTCGGGCGGAATCGGCGGAACAGCCGAGCCGCCGACGGGAATGTTTGCCTGCGAAATTATTTCGTCCGTCAGGCCGTCGATAAACGTTATGGTACAGTTTTGTTCGGAATAACCGAGCCAATGTTCGATTCTTTGTTCAAGTTGCCCGTAATTTTCAAATTCGCCGACAAAATGTTCTACCACAACTCCCTGATTATTTACAATAAATGTTTGCGGAATCATGTTATATTCCGAAACAAGTGCACCCAGCACCGAATCAAGCCGAATGCAATCGTAAGTGTACCCCGCGCTTTCCATAAGCTCGGCGCATGCCTCCGGAGTGCTTGTTGCATCCTCATAAAGCAAGCCGCAGACCCTAACGTCATCGGGGAAACCGTCCGCCGCCGTCTGCATATATTCCATCTCGTTTATGCATACGGCACTCCAGGTTGAAAAATAGTGCAGAACCGTTATCTTTTTTTGAGCAAAAACTGCTCCGTTAATGTTTTCTCCGTGAATCGTTTCGGAAACAAAGTCCGAAATGTTTTCTCCGATTTTGGGCACTGAATTGCCCCTTTTTTCCGCATTGGCATAAAATCCCGAACAGAGTATGAGCAAAGCTGTAAAGACCGCAAAAATTCTTTTCATATGATTTCTTCTGCCTTTCATTTAAGGATAAGAAAGAGTATTTAAAAAGTGTTTAATCTCACCGCCGTTTTTCATTCGGCATTTCAAATAATAAATAATAATTAACAACCGGCCCGTATGGGAGGTCGGAATTGCTCCGACGCTCCCGTTTTGTCTGTCTGTTTGCCGGCAGCTGCCGCACAAACACCGGTCAAGGCATTTATTCAGCCCGATTTAAGGCTTAAACCGTTCAGTTGTCTTCGTTGTTCTTTTTCTTTTTAGAGAGAGCGACTGCAACGCCTGCCGCTGCACCGAGAACAACTACGCCGCCCGCGGCAATGAAGGGCCAAACTTTGACGGGTGTTTTTTCTCCGCCGCTGTTTGAAGGCGTCTTAGTGTTGTCATTGGGTTTTGTGTCGGGAGCTTTGGTGCTGTCCGCACCGGGTTCGGGCGTGGTGCTGCCGGTCGGGTCGCCGCTTTCGGCGGGCTGTTTTGTTTCGGTGGGCTGATAGTTCGGAGCCGACGTCTTGTTGTCGCCGACAGCCTCTTCTCCGCGGTTAAATCCGCCCTCGGGGTCCTTTGCGCCGCTGATTGTGATTATCGCGTTATGGGTCGTGAACGCCTGCGGGGTGGATTCGCCGCCGACGGGTGCATTCACAAATTCGTTTACGATCATAACGATTTGCTGATTCACCGCAACGCCGTCTTTGACCTTAAAGGTCATTTTGAAGATATCGCCTTTCGCGTTCATCGCATCGGTCGGCATACCGATTCCGAGCTTGATTTTGCCCTGATAGGCAAGCGTCTCGTAATCAAGGATAACAAGGTTGTTCCCGGAACGAAGGTTTTTCATAACATCCAGCTCTTCAAGCCCGACAAGTTCGAGCGAATTGGGATCATATTCAACGGAAAGGTGAGCAGCGTGGATTGCATATTCTCCGCTTACGCTCAGCGTAACATCAAAGGTGCCTCCGGCAGGAACGTTGTCCGTGCCGTTCATCGTGAACACCGCGCCCTGATCCGCAAGCATTGCCTGCGGCAGCAGCATTGCGGCAGCAAGAAGAATTGCCGTAAAGATGGTTGCAATTTTTTTCATTCGTTATTGTTTAACTCCTTTTTCTTTTTGTTCTCATTCGGAACACGGTTCGGCTGTTCCTCATTTTGAAGCGCAAGCCGACTCTATTCCTGTCCAGTCTGCATTGTAGCATAACAGAACTTCTTTTTCAACAATTGAATTTAGGCAATTCTTTGAACATTGTTTGCAGCACCGCTTTCCGATGCTGCATGAAGTGCAGCTTTTTATTGCTGCTGTACATAAAAAAGTACATATAACATTAATATATGTTCCTTTGTGCCGCCTGTGTCCGTTTTGTGACAAAAAAATGCAATTCGGGCGCAGATTCGGCAAAATAAATTTTATTCTGTTAATATATGTTCACAGGCAGCACATTGCCGCAGATATCTCGCCCCGCGATGTATCGCAAAGGGCACGGATACATCGCACCTAACAGTCCGCACACCGCTGTCATGTCACGGTTCATTTCTTTCACCTCTATGCTGCATCAGCAGCAGTGCGCGGACACCACTTCCTCCGAGCCTTCCGTTCGGGAAGCTGCTGCTGCAAAAGCCCCTCCTCATACATCCGCTTCCCCTGCGGCTGTATGCAGTTATCGCGATCATTCTTTTGCGGCAGCAGCCCTTTCTTCAACGCATTTGCAGCATCATTTCTGCATTTCCAAAATCACTTATTCTGCGGGTCTCCGCCGTTTTGAACTGCACATAACAAATGGGGGAAGCCCCCCTTGCGGGGAGCTTCCTTTTTCATCTATCTTATTATTTTTAACACATTCAATCTCTTTACAGTCCGAGCGCAGGCACAAGCAGATACATTGCACAAAACGAAATAACCGAAACCGCCGAACCGATTATGACTTGAAGCACAGTGTGCCGTCCGAGTCGAACCGATGATATGCCGATCGGCACCAAAAGCAAAGCAGCAGGCAGGAAAGCAGCACCGAGATACGCCGTCAGCATTGCGACAGGCCCCGCAACACCGCAGGCATGACCGCTTGCGCGATATTTGAATATGAAGGAAAGTATCGCCAGCAGCAGCCCGGAACAGAGATATGTTGCAAACATAACCTTTTCAACCTGCACTCCTCCGCCGAAAAAAGCAAATGCCGCACCCATAAAGTAACCCGTCACCGAGAAAATGAGCGCAACCGTCCTTTCAAACTTCCTTCCGCGCTTTTTCAATGCGGGAATCACCGCGCACAGCGCATACGGAACAACAGGCAGAAGGCTGAGCGAAAAAACAGCCTCCGCATAGTGAAACCTGTTTGCAAACGCAGCGTCACCCATTGCAATATAAAGAATCGTTGTGAGCAGAGCCGCAAATACCGGCGGCACGGTTACAACCCGTATAATTTTGGCAGCGCACAGCTTTCCCTTGCCGACCGACCTTCCGGATTTTGCGGACAAGTTAAATTCGTTTTTATTGAGTCCGCTGTCCCGACTCTCAAAATGATTCGCTCTGAGATTCTCCATGTTTCTGCTGATTCCTTTCGCTTTTCTTTTTCCGTACCGACCTCCTCCGTTTATGTCGGCCTAAGGCAGGTGTCCCTGCTTTGCTTCGCGGTTTATTTTGTATCATATTCCCCGCCGAAATGCACCCTATTGCACGCATATGAAATTCTACGCTGCCGATTCCCGCCGGTAGAGTTCAAAAACCCGCATTCTACCGTGAGTAGAGTGTGTTTTTTTGTTTATTTTTGTTAACAAATTTATATATCGCAGTATAATTGATTTTCTGTTGCTTTTTTCCGCTTGTTGTTGTAAAATAGCCTTATGATAGTTAGAGATGATGAAAAAGTGAAAAAAACCATTGCCGAAAACATTGTGCGCTACCGGCGTGAATGCAACCTTACCCAAGCGGAGCTTGCCGAAAAAATCCACTATTCGGATAAATCCGTCTCTAAATGGGAGAGAGCGGACGGTGTTCCCGATATTTTTGTTCTTGTCATGCTTGCGGAACTGTTCGGCGTAACGGTTAACGACCTTTTGACTGAAAAGCATCGAAAGAGCCACCGTGCCGCTCCTAAGCTGAAGCGCAGTATCATAACGCTGATGTCCGCCGGACTGGTGTGGCTTGTTGCGGCCGTTGTTTTTTTCGCATTCAAAGTCGCCTTTCCCGACCTTCCGCGAATTTGGCTTGCATTCATTTATGCAATCCCCGCGATGTTCATCGTAACGCTCGTGCTGTCCGCGCTTTGGCATCCGCCGATTTTCAGTTATCTGTCCGTTTGCGGAATCGTTTGGGGTGTTGCACTTTCGGTTGATATCTCGCTTAACGTTCCGAACGTTTCTCTCATTTATATCATTGCAGCGGTTCTCCAGGTGCTCATTGCACTTTGGTGGCTGATGAAAAACACCTCGCTGCTTGCAAAAGTTCGCTTTCCGAACAAAGCAGAAAGCACAGAAACCGCTGCGGACAAAGCGGAAAGTGCTGCCGAAAAATAAATTCGCCCGATTTGTTCCGAAGCAGGCTCATGCAAATGTATACTTAATTCAGTTAAAGCCTAAAAGCCCGCTGCCGCAGTGACCGTCGGCAGCGAGCTTTTGCAGCTTGTCTTTAGTTTTGTTTTATGAAGTCCGTCCTCGGGCCGCCTGCTCCAATGCCCGCACAGCAAAGCTTTTAAATGAACATTAATGCGGCGAATGCAATTTCACATGCAAACCCAAAAACGCCGACGATCACCCGCACGGCGCGGCTCTTTGCAATTGCCGAAACAAACAGCGGCAAAAACGGAAACGCCGCCGTCAAAACTAATATATATTTTGCGTCAACGTTGGGCAAGGCGATTGCCATCCATGCAAAGCAAAACAGCGAATAACTCAATCTGATCCTTCTCCCGCCCGCAAAGAGCAGAAGGATAAGTACGATGCAGGAAACAGCGCTCACCCATATTTCAGGCGCATTAAGACTTAGCAGTCCGAACGCGGATTCAAACATAAACCCGAACCCCTGCCGCAGTCCGATCGCACCTTTCAAAAAGCAGTCATTAAGCATACCGCAGTATAGCAAGCCGCCGATCATGCCGGCCGAGACCGCAGCCGGAAGCAATGCTCCCGCCGCGCAGCGAGCGCAGCTGCCCGCAAACTTTTCTCCGTTCCGTTTTTTTAAACGGCAGGCACGTATTCCCTCCGTTATCGGCAGCAGCGCAAGCAGCAGGCCGAACACATTGAATGCCGATGCAGCCGCCGCAAAAAGTCCGCTCCGAACATAATATCCGCGCCTTGCACAATATGCAGCCGCAAGCGAAAACAGGAGAAATACAGATAAACCCGATGTGGGCTGCAAAAGCAAAACGAACATCGGTGAAAACAACAGAACCCTGACGGCAAACACCGCCGTGCGCTTTTCGAAGTCGAGCAGCATCAGCTCATACAGCATTACAGCGGCTGCACACACTGAAATCGTGTTCAGTGCGAAAACAAGCCCCGCCGTCGGAATGCCGAGCAGCGCAGCATCTCTGTAAACCCCGATACCCGCAGCAATTGCACGCGGAAATACATATTCCCCAAGCGCGGAAAGCAACCCGAGCCCGCTCAGCGCATCAGGCGCACAAACAGGGCTGCCTTTCCCCGTTATGAACAGGCGCGCATAAGTTTGAAGGACGGTTCCGGAATAACCGTTCAGGTTCATATCCGCCGCATATATTGCAGCAATTGTAATAAATTGAATAATGAACGCGGAAAGAACGATTTGAAGCCAAGGGTGCAGCCGTCTTCGGCTTCGCGCACCCAAGTCCGCACACGGAGATTTTTCTTCGTTCTCCGTAAAAAAATCAAAAAAAACGGGCAGCAGCCGAAAAATCAGCAGCTGGAAAACCAAAGCCGCGGCACCGCCGAACAAAATGCCCGCCCTGTCCGCTCTTTTCGAAAATGCCGCAAACACAGCAAATCCAACACTCACCAAACCCGGCAGTGCATAAATCAATGCCGTTCGAACGCTTTTCTTTTGCATTTCGCTCCCCTTTCATATCGATTATAGCACATTAAACCGACCTGAGCAATAAAGGTTACGAATATCAATAATATATCATCTACATTGCAAAAAAAGCTTGCTTTTTTTCACCCGATGCTGTATTATATGCAAGTGCCGTATGATGCTTTGCACATACAGTTGGAGAGATGGCTGAGCTGGTCTAAGGCGCACGATTGGAAATCGTGTATACGGGGAACCGTATCAAGGGTTCGAATCCCTTTCTCTCCGCCAGAAGTCCGCCGTAATTTTGTTAGAATTGCGGCGGATTTTTTCTATGTCCGAAAACCGCTTGAAATAAGGCTTTTCGGCTGTTTCAGCACATAAGTGAACCCCGCTGCAGGCAATTCTGCGGCGGGGTTTTGCGCGTTTTACGGTTTCTTCGGTGGTATATGCCGTTGTAATCGTTAAACAACTATATTTCGATTTTAATTGCACATGACTTTATTGCTTCCACTTGCATTCGATGTTAAGAACGGTTACCGGCATACCGATAAACTGTACATCAAATTTAAGACTTGGTTCAACTTTTGTGCTTGCATTATGAATCCTAAAGCTCAGTTGCCAGCCGTTATTAAGATACATTTCAACGGTATTGTCGCTTCCAGTTTTAAACTTGAGAGCTACAAGTTCTGTCGGAAGCTCGATAATTGGAACCGTAATAGCGGAAACTTTCACGCGGCTCGGCTTATTTAGGGTCCCATGCATATTAAATGTGTGAATAAGAGTTAATCGCTTTGCATCGCTACTAACAACTTTATAATAATCATCTGTTCCAATGAGATACTCGACCATTTTTCTCGGCATGGAGGGATCGGTTTCATTAGAACGTTTTACTTCGTCGATAAATGCGTTAAGCAGCGGGATATATACGGCAGACTCTTTGTCACTCAATTCAGACCATTTAACTCCGTTTTTCTTTTCAGCTATCAACCTATCGAAAATTGGCTTTACAGTAGTCCAATATTCTGAACTACACGGAATATCAAACCACTCTTTTCCGAAATCCAAACGGTGACTCAAACGACTGTGCTTAACCGCTTCGTGGTTATGCTTAATGCTCAGACCAATTTCCCATTTGATAGAATCGCGTCTAATTACAATGTCCCTAACATCACCTTTTGTCCCAGCCTCATCTTTTTGAAACTCAAGAAGAAGTTGATCCTCATCTTTCTCAGCCATGCGCGGTTCTAACTCGAGTATAGTATTAACCGCTGCTGTAGCAGATAAATCGAACAGCTCTTGTAAATCCTCGTCAATTGCAGTCCACGCTCTTTTGTTGGCCTCCAGACTTGAGTTTTTCACGACAGCAGTATTACGCACGGACTTCAATGCATCATAGAGTGCATTAATCCAAGCGTATTCATATGCACGACCACAATCGTTTGAGTTTGTACTCATTTCTTTTTGCCCCCCAAATCTGAGATTCCCTCGACTTTATCTCCGTTGCCCTCGAGAAACTGTTTAATCGCTACCGCAATCTCATATGCCAAATTTACAGGCACAGCATTCCCAATCATCTTATATGCATTGTTTGTATCCCTGTATATAAATTTGAAATCATCTGGAAACCCTTGCACTCGTGCAACTTCTCGGATCGTCATTCTGCGGTATAGATGTTCACTGCCTTCGACAAAGCGACAATCATTTTTATCGTACTTCACCATTTTAGGTGCTTGCGGGTGGAGTTGGCACTGCCGTCCAGAAGCTTGCACTGTAAAAGCCTGCTCATCCCAATCTTTTACGCGATTTCGGCTCATAAAAATCGGAGAAAACGCACCAGTAAAATATTCGTTGTTATTAATCGCTTCCGGATTGTGATGATTTTTGGGTCCAGCAGGTACTGCCGAACTCTGTAGATCCCAAATACTATCTCGTAGTGTTATTTTTTTTGAATCATCTGTCGTTGAGCCCTCTGGAAATACAAAGTTAATACCCAAATCATTTCTAAACCCAATATAAAACACTCTTTTTCTCTCTTCAGCAACCCCATAGTCTTTGGCGTTAACGAGCGTTAGAGAAACATTATAGCCAGCATCTTCAAACAACTTTAGAATGTTCTGAACAGCTTCATTATGACGATTTGCAAGCATCCCACTTACATTTTCCGCTAAAAAGAATTTAGGCTGAAACTCCTTCAAAATGCGGATATAGTCAAAGAAAAGCTGTCCTCTTGAATCCTCTATTCCTCGTAAAGAGCCGGCTTCCGACCACGACTGGCACGGTGGTCCTCCGATTATACCATCAACATCACCGTTAATATAGGGCACGATGTCCTCTTTTGTGACCTGTCGAACATCGCCTTCGATCAAATGTGTTTTTGGATGATTAATTTTAAATGTATCAAATATTGTAGGGTCAAATTCGTTTGCAACTGGAATGTCAAATCCAGCTCTCTCAAAGCCCAAATCAAGACCACCACAACCACTAAATAAACTAATAACATTCATTATATACACCTCAGTTTATTTTTTACGCCGTTCGTACAAATAGCATACTTTAATTGCTTGTGTTACAAAACCATGCGTTTTCAATTGCATCATATGGCAAATTATGCTCTTCGCAAAAAGAACTCAATTTTTTTAAAGCGGTCAAGTTCGGTTTAACTTTACCTGTTTCCCAACGATTTATCGTGGAAGCAGAAACACTCAGCTCCTTGGCAAATTCTTCCTGTGAAAGAAATGCTTTTTGGCGTATTGTTCTAAGAGTCTCGGATAATTGCATCGAGTTGTAACCTCCTTTCAACTTACTCCTCATTATTATAGCATAAACATATCATTTCTTCAAGCACTTAACCCCATTTATCCTGCTGTTTTTGCTTTTAATATCGTATTAGAGTTGCTGAATTACCGCCACGCCTTGGTTCAGCCTGTACGAAAAGCTGTTGTAAAGCTGCCTTTCGGGTTGACTTTTCATCGAATCCCCGATAAAATATTCTGCGGCAGCACAACGCCCGATGTACCCGAAAGGAGCAAGCCGATGATGTTTTTCAAGGCAGCGGAACGCAGCGGAAAATTGCAGCATTTATCCCGTATTTTTCTTACATCTGTTCTGATTATTGCCGCTGTCGCCGCAGTGTTTGCCCTGTGCGCCTGTGTTTCCGACATCGGCACCGCCCCGATTTCACCTGCACCGACAGGAAATATCGGCATTGAAACTCCCGATGCTGAGCCGACAGATATTCCGTATGAGATTTCCGCAACATATGAACTGTATTATTTCAAAAACCGCCGTTTGGAGCAGTGCGTCCGCGAGCAGCTCTTTTGGGAAGGCAAAATCTTCCTCGGCGATATTCTTTCTGTCACAAAACTTGATTTAAGTCACTGCGGCATCAACGATATTTCGGAACTTGCCGCATTTAAGAACCTTGTTGAGCTTGATTTGTCGTTCAACACCGTGCAGAGCTTAGAGCCGCTCACTCAGCTGAAAAAACTGAAGCGATTGACGCTCAACAATGTTTCGGCATCCGATTTTAACGTTTTGTCGCAGCTTTCGCAATTATGCGAACTGAGCGTTCGTCAGTGTGCAATCACGGATTTAACGCCGTTTTCATCCGCTGTTTCCCTGCAAACTCTCGATATCAGCGGCAACGCTGTTTCGGACTTATCCCCGATTTCCGCCCTTTCCCAACTTATCAACCTGTATGCGGACAGCAACGCGATTTCGGATCTTTCTCCGATTTCAAATCTTTCTTCGCTGGAAACACTCTCGCTTCACGGCAACGATATAACAGCTGTCGAGCCGCTTTCTTCGCTTACCGATTTGCATTATCTTGATTTAAGCGGCAACGACATCGGCGATATAAACCCGATTTGTCCGCTGAAAAATCTTCACACGTTGGATCTTTCGTTCAATGCTATAGAAAGCTGCGAAACACCGCTCAACAGCACCGGATTGCTGATTCTGAATTTATCCTCAAACAAGCTGACTGATATTTCCGTTTTGCTGTCTAAGACACGCAGCCTTCAGAGAGTAATATTGACCTACAACCCGATTGACGATTTTTCGTTGTTTTTCAGCATGAAGGAATTGCAGTTCATTTCCGCCGTTGAAGGCACGGGGATGGATGCCGAAACGCTCATGAAGCTTCAGCGCGCTTTTCCGGACACGATTTTTGAGTGATTGTTTCATTTTTATTTAAATTTTTTATATTTTACTCTTGAACCAAAAGACGCTTTATGTTAAAATAAATATATCGGGTATGGAAATTTCAGTTCATGCTCCGATATTATGACATGAGGGGATTGTATTCATTATGCTGTCAAACAAAATCACCATAGCGGCAAAAGGCAACAGGCGCATTAAACTGAGCATCTATTCCGGACACTTTGCAACGGGACATGCCCATGTTGACAGGTATATCAGCATGACAGAGATTCGGTCAAATGCAGCAATGGCAGCCGAAGCGGCGGACGAAATATCAAAATTTTTCCGCTGCACACCCATCGACACGATAATCTGCCTTGAAAACACGCAGGTCATCGGCGCATTTATCGCGCAGGATCTCATCGATTCAAGTCACAGCGTTAACAGCGGCGCAACCGTTAACATCATCACTCCGGGCATAAATTCAAACAACCAATTGGTCTTCAGCAGCGATATGCAGCAGTATGTTACGAATCGCAATATTCTTCTGCTCATGTCCACAGTTTCCACGGGGCGCAGCCTTGCCCGTGCTGCCGAATGCATCCGCTATTACGGCGGCAAGCCCGTGGGCATAGGTTCGATATTTTCCGCTGTTGAAGAAGCTGCCGGCTTACCCGTTCACAGCATTTTCATGCGCAGCGATTTAAACGAATACAATGTCTATCGCAGCGACGAATGTCCGCTTTGCAAAAACGGGAGGAAGCTTGACGGTTTCGTGACCGTCGGCGGCTGCACGGAAATTTGATCCCGTCCGGCTTATTCGCCGATTTTTAACGAATATTCAAATGCCGCACGGACGATATCTGCACTCCGCGCGGCATTTTTTCCTGCTCTGCACCGAACAGGTTTCGTGAGTGTTCGGCTGTTTCCGAAAGGATTTATTCCGTCTGCATTTCAAGTTCCGCTTCGTCGTTTTCCGCTTCGACAGGAATGCTTTTTTCGCTCTTTTTAACGTATTTTTTCCAATCGGCCGTGCCGTAAAAAATGAGCGACAGCGCGGTTGCAATCGTCCAGCCGATGGGCCATGCAAGCCAAATTCCCGTTGTTCCGAGTGCGGTTTTCGACAATACCGCCGCAAGCGCAACGCGCAGAGTCAAATCGCTGAAGGTTGTCACCATAAACTTTTTCATCATGCCCGCACCGCGCAAAACGCCGTCCGCAACAAGCTTTGCGGCAACAATAAGATAGAACGGCGAAATTATCCGCAGGAAGCGCATTCCGATATCCGCTGCCGTGCCTGTCGGGCTTTCCAAAAAAACATAAACAAGCTGCCTGCCCGCAAAGAAATACAAAAGCACAAGCGGAACGCAGATTGCAAACACAAGCCGCAGTCCGGCCGCAAATCCTGCTTTAATTCTTTCCGGCTTGGCGGCACCGAGGTTCTGTGCAGTAAAGCTTGAAATGCCGTTTCCGAGAGTTGTGAGCGACGTTGTGACCATATTGTTCAGCTTGACGGCGGAAGAGTATCCCGCCATGACAGCCGCTCCGAAGTTGTTTATAACACTTTGAATTATTATATTGCCGACGGAAATAAAACTCTGCTGAAGAATACTCGGCACGGCAATCTCCGCAAAACGCCCAAACAGATGCCATGAAAAAACAGGAACCTTTTCACCACGGTTTTCGCACTCGAGCGCGTGAAGTCTTTTCAAAACGAAAGCAACCGCAAGAATGCAGCTCACACCCTGACAAATGAAGGTTGCCCACGCAACACCCGCAACACCCATGCTGAAACTGTGTACAAACAGAATATCCATGCCGATATTTGCCGTTGATGAACACGCCAAAAAGATGAAAGGCGTTTTTGAATCGCCCATTGCGGAAAAGATTCCGGTTGCGACGTTATAGTAAAACATGAACGGCAGCCCGGCAATATAGATATCAAGATAAAGCTTTGAATCCGCAAGCAGTTCGGTCGGAGTTCGAATGAGTTTCAGCAGCGCGCCGCCGAACAGGAAGCCGCAAGTCATCAGCACAACGCAAAGCACGCCGCTTGAAATCAGAACGGTGTAAACCAGCGTTTTAAGGTCGGAAAACTTTTTTGCGCCGAAGAGCTGCGCCGCAATAACGGAGCAGCCGATATTGCAGCCAAACGCGAACGCAATGAAAATCAATGTTATTTCATAGCTGTTGCCGACCGCCGCAAGCGCATCGTTGCCGATAAATTTTCCCGCAACGAAGCTGTCAGCAATATTATAAAGTTGTTGAAATATTATGCTTGCAAACAACGGCAGGCAGAACCGCAAAAGCACCTTTCCCGGTTTGCCGACGGTCAAATCTCTGTTTAAGCTCATTTTTTCTCCCTGATAAAGCCTGTTCGTATTACAGGAGTCGGGAATTTACCTTCTTTCCGCAAATTTTACCCGCAGCGCAGCCCGCTTTAACGCAAGCAGAACAACGCCCGCTCCCGCAAGCACCGCAAGGCAGGCGACGCTGCCGTCCGCTCCCGCAATGCAGAGCCCCTGCGGCGTCAAAAGCGCCAGTTTTGCAAACAATCCGCCACGAGCAGCGGTATCCGCAAAGCATCCGCCCAAAAGGCTTGTTGCAAACGCAATGAACGGTGCAGCAAGGTTCATCCGCCCCGAAATATCCGCCCCGCCGACAACAAGCGCAAGCGCACTTGCGCAAAAGAGGTAACAGCCCGCCGCAAGCAATTCATGCCCGTTCGGGGAGTTTCTCCCCGCCGCAGCAGCAGCAATATACATAACGGCATACATCGCAATTCCGCATATGAACAATGCCAAAAAATTGCTCCAAAACGAAATGCTCACTCCGCCTTTTTCCGCTGCAAGCCGTTTTTCCGCCGCCCGCGCCGCATTCGAGCCCGTCCACGACCCCAAAGTCAGCAGCAGCGTCAGCACCGCAAACGCACCTATGCCCGAAAACCGTGCTCGGAGCGCGCCGAAAACCGATGAATCCGCTTTTTCAACACTTCCGCCGATGCGTTCGAACCGCACAGCCCCAACCTGCTCATTATAATACTCTTTCGCGGCGACTTCAAGCTCGGAAAGCTCTTTTTCCGTCAAGCCCCTGTTCAGCAGCTTTTTCGCATAATCTGCGGAGCGCAGCCTGCTGCGGAGCGCAACTGCACGCCCGCCGATAATTTCCTCCGCCGCCTGTGCCGATGAGGCATCGGCTGAAGCCCTGTATTCAAGAAACGCCTCTTCTCCGGATTCGAGCCCCGCGCCGAAACCTTTCAGAATTATCAACGCACCTTCCGCTTTTCCGCTGCGAACAGCCTCCTCCGATTCCTCCCGCGTTCCGAACCTCACCGAAACAAACCGCATTTTACCGTCACTAATTTCTCTGTCCGAATCATTCAGCAGTTCGGCAAATTCATGTGAAAGCGGGGAATCGTCCTCATCCGTCAAGGCAATCCTCAGCAGCTGTGTCCGCGTTGTTCCGAGAGTGGCCGCAATGATGAAAAAGAGCGCAAACGCCGCAGCAAGCACCGCAGCAAAAAAGCCGTATCCACCCGCCATTGCGCGAATTTTTTGCAATGCAAGCCGAAGTATCATCATGCTCCCCCCTTTGCCGAACCGTGCCGGCGCGCAGCACTTCCGCCCAAGGCAGCCGCCGCTGCACCGCACAGCAGAGCCAAAATCCCGGCCGCCGCCGCAAGCGGACCCAAGCCGCAGCCGCCGCCCGCCGCCTCCGGGACAATGCCTGCAAACATATGCCGTGCCACGGACAAAATGCTCAGCTTTTGAACCGCTTCCGGCATCAGATTCAGCGGGTAAATCACCCCGCCTGCGAAAAGTGCCGCAAGCATCACGATTCCGCCCGCAAGCATGAATCTTTCGGTTCGTTTGAAAGCAAGGCTCAAAAGGAACATCAGCTCCGCACAGACTGTCGAGCCGAGCAAAAGCGTCAGCAATAAACGTGCGCTGAACGGTGTTTTAAAAACAAGCACAAGCGGAACGGCACCCACCGTGCAAATGACCGCTGCCGCCGCAAATTTTGAAGCCGAAAATGCTGTCCGCGACCCTCCCGAACAGATGAACCGCTTTGCGGTTCCCATTTGCAGTTCGTCGGGAACTGTTTTCATGATTCCGAGCGATACGCTGAAAAACAACATGCACACGGCGCAAACAAAATATTTTTCGCGAATCACATCGACGGAACGCACTCCGAAAGCACCCGCTGAATCCTTAAAAACGGCTCTGCGCCCCAACGCACTGTCCAAAACCGCATTTGCACATGCATCACGGAAACGCTGCACCGCCTCCGCCGAAGGTTCATCACCCTCCGCAATGCGGAAAGCAGCAAGCATTGCCGCGCGTTCACCCGCCATTATTTCCGCAACCGATTCGATTATATCGGCCGTCAGCTCACTTTCAAGCGGCATTTCTCCGTTCAGCCATGCATCAACCTTGCCCTCGTCCATATAATAAACCGAATAGAAATAATCCTTTGGAATCGTGACCGCCGCCGCACACCCCGCAAGCATATCCTCTTCAAAATCAACTGTCGGCGCCGCATCCTCGGCCGTTCGGAATGCAGAATCAAATTCCGAACCGGAAACACAGCGAATTTCCGAAAAAAGCTCAATGCGCCGCAGCTGCCCGATAAGCATGCGGGACATTACTGTTTCATCCCTGTCAATTACTGCAATAGGGAAGGGCTCAATCACATTTTCCGCCGCAAGCGCATCATTCAGCCCGAAAGCAAGCAGGCAAGCGGCAATAAACGGCAGCAGCAGGCAGGCAATGCCCGCCGCAGACGAAAAAAGGCAGATATCCTTCCGAACACATGCGGCAAACGAACGGAGCCGAAACCACCTTCGCCCCAAACCTGCTTTGTTCGTTTTTTTACCGACCGTCATCTTCAACGACCCCGTCTTTCAGTTTCACTACCCTGTCGCAGACACGTGCAATATCCTCCGCACGGTGCGAAACGAGCAGCACCGCACAGCCGCCGTTTTTCAGAGCGGTGATTGTATTCAGTATTATTTCTGTTGAGTTTTCATCCGCTCCGACCGTCGGTTCGTCAAGCAGGAGCAGTTTCACGTCCCCAACCAATGCGCAGGCAAGATTCAGCCGCCGCTGCATCCCGCCCGAATATGTTGAAACGGGCTTGTCCGCCTTGTCCGCAAGGTTCACTTTTTCCAAAAGGTATCTGCACCGAATTGTGCGCCTCCGCCCGTACAGCCCCGCTGCCGACGCAAAGAATCTCAGGTTCTGCATTCCTGTCAATGCGGGATAAAGTGCGATTTCCTGCGGAACGTATCCCAACTGTCCGCGTCCGAGCGGCGCAAGTTCGATTTTTCCCGCATCCTGTCTTTCAATGCCCGCCGCAACGGAAAGCAGAGTGCTTTTGCCCGCACCGTTTTCTCCCGTGATTCCGACAGCTTCGCCCTTTCGAATGCAGAGCGAAACAGGGCCGAGAACCCGCTTTTTTTCTTTCGAAAACCTTGTTCCGTACGCTTTTGTTATGTTTTCAAGCACTAAAACCTGTTCTTTTTCCATAGTCATTAAATGCACCGACTGCCGCCGCAGGTTCACGCAACGCGTTCCCTCGCAGCGGCAGTCAAATTTTATCGCAATACTTTGTTGCGTATATTCAACCTCACATCATTTCCGAAAACATAAACTGCAAGATGACATTCGCAAGTTCCCCGGTCATTTCATTTAACGTCTCCTCAATCTCTTCTTCGGAAGAAAGGTTCGTTGAATCGGCATCGGGAGCCTTTGCGGTTGAAGCCTTGTCGGAGCTGTAAATCTTCATCGTCATCTCGCTGAGCGTGCCGGAGAAGCCGAGAGACTCAAGGGAGGGCGCGAGCGATTCGGGCAATTCCACCGTCATTAAATGTTCGGTTCCGCCGTTTTCCGCCGCACTCGTGCTGAGAGTGTATGTCATTTCCTCGCCATTAAGAAGATCCTCATCGGCAACCGCAACCGTCACAGTTCCGTAAGGGATACCGAGAGCCGATTTCTTTTCGCTTGAAATATCCTTCAGTTCAACGCTCATAACTCTGCTGCTTTCATCGGAATCGATATTATTGACATCAACTTTTCCGTTCAGCATTCCGTCTTTGCGGGTCAGTTGGGCAACAAAGCTTGTGCCGTTCTGACCGTCATCGTCTATTACTTTCCACGCAAGCAAAAGCTCTTCCCTGTCGGAAATTATCTCGAAACATACGGTGGACTCGCTGTACTCGACGGTCTGCATAACGGGCTTTCCCTTATGCACGGCGGTTTTTATTTCGAACCCGCTGTCAACAAGCTGCTGTGCAAATTCATCGGCATGTTCCGCGATGTAATCGGCAAGTGCCGCCTGTCTTTCCTTCCATGTTTTCGCCTCCGTAACGCCGGTTTCGGAAACGATTGTGCTTTCTCCAACAGAAGCGCCGAGCATTGTGAGCGCATCGCTGCCGTAATAGAACTCTGTCAGTGAACATACATAGTTAAAAAGTTCCTCATCCTCACGCATTTCCCCGCTGAGTGCTTTCAGCGCGGCCGCAATGCGCTCCTTATCGGGAGTGTATGTATAAACCTTGCAGCCCTTGAATTCCTTTTCAAGCAGCTCAAGCTTCACGGTCACGTTCTTTTCGACTTTAACATCATCATCGTCAATTCCGCCGAGAAGGATTTTGCCGTATCTCTTAACAATGCTGTTGTACGCTTTTTCAATGTCGTCAAGCTTGGTGTACTCGATGGGGTCGTATTCGCCTGCATCTTCGTCCGTGAGTACCCTCTGTGCAAGTCCCTTTTCTGCGATATAATATTCACTTGAAAGCTCCGGTACATAAAGACCCACGGTGTTCTCGTCCGCCGTCAAAACGCACGAAAGCAGGGGAGAGCCGTTATAATTCAGCTCACCGTTCAAAAGGTACTCGCTGCCTTCGGATTTGATTTTATAGTCCAGCGAAAGCTTGTTCAGAATATCGTTGAAATTCTGATTGTCGGTGTTCATAGAAACCGAAATGTCGGACGAAAAATCCCTTTTGACGGGTTGGCCTTTGCCCTTGAGAACATCCGTAACCGTTGTTTTGCCCGACCACTCGGTTTTGAACATTTTTGCCTGCGCCATAAGGAACTGCTTTGACGGGGTGTTCAAAACGAGCATGTAAACAAGAGCCGCGCCGACGCCGAGCACAACGATGACTGCCGCGATAATTGCGGCAATAAGACCCTTTTTGCCCTTTTTCTTCTTTCCGTCGTCAACAAACTGCATCTGCGGACCGGCCTGCATGTTCTCCGCCGTCTGTTCACCGCATTCGCAGTTTTCTTCGCCGCAGCTGCAATTCTCCCCGCAATTGCAGGCTGTTTCACCCTCGGCATGGCTGCCGGAATCACATTCGACCGTTGCTCCGCCGCATTTGGGGCAGAAAGCATCACCGTCCTGCAAAATAAGGTTGCAGTTCTCGCATTTTTTCATAGTATTCCTCCCGATTTTTTCAAAGATACGGATTCAATGCTGCAATTTCAGCCGCATGTGTCGATTCCGTAATATTATATTACAGCAAAAAATACCGCATGTCAAGACATTTTTCCGCCCGCTGCGTTTTTACCCGTTTTTTGTGCGCATTCACCACGGCACGGTTTCTGCCTGTATTGTTCACACAAATGCGCAAATAAAAACCGACAGTTTCTGCCGCCACGGCGATCCTTTTTCAATTTTTACCGAATTAATCATAATGTTGCGGAAACTCTCCGACTTTATGTTGTTAAATACACTCAGATATGACTTGACTTTACTTTTTTGATATGATATTCTATTATCACCGAACGATAATCCCCTTTGTTCCGGCTTAACATTTTCGTTTTGAATAATATAATATAAAAGGAGTTAAAAGTGTCTAACTACCAAAAAAATCCCAAACGCGAACTCTCCGCTTTTTACGATGAAATGGGCTTTTCCGAAAGAGTCAACTGCACTGCCGAAGAAAACGCCGCATACGCCGCACAATTAAAGCTCACAGGTTCTCTTCCCGCAGGTGTTTACCAGTACAGAGATGCATACAGCAACGAACCTGTCGACCAATTTTATACCGTTCGCCAGAGCAGTCTTACCGATGCGGAAAAGCAAGCTTATATCGCTTGCTGCAATTTCAAAAACGTATACACGATTAAAAAATGCGTTGTTTTCTTCACGGTACTTACGGTCATTCAGCTTATCGCGGCACTTATTTCCGTATCATCCTTCTCAAGCCTTTTCAGATGAAATTGCAATTAAATTAAAAAAATGCTTTCCGCATCATCTCAATTCCGCTATCGTCCTTTGCAGCTCCGCAAGGAATTCGCCCGCATGTGCGCCGTCCATCTGGGTATGATGAAATTGGAACGACACTGTGAGCTTACAGCGAAAAAAGCTTCGGCGGTACCGACCCCAAATCAGGAACGGATTGTTGAAAATGCCGCTGTTCATGCCCACGGCACCGTCCAACTCCGTTTCCACAATTGCGGAAGTGCCGATTACCATGCTGTCCGTAATATCGTTATCGGTGCAGGTCTGTGCAGCGGCGCGGGTCAAATTCAGATAATCGGCGTTGAATTTTGCAATTTCCGTGCTGAACGGAACATCGCATGAGCTGATTTCTCCGCGGCTGTTTTTCACAATCGTGTTAACGGCTATGCTGCCGTACCGCACCAAATCGTGTCCGACCGGAAGCAGGTAGAATTCTTCAATCCCGCTTGCGGCCTTTACGATGCACCAGCAGAGCAGCATGTTGAATTTCATTCTGCGTTTTTTACTCATGCGCACAAGCGGCGTCACGTCCAGAGTTTTGAAGAACGTCACCATCGGATTCGGTGCGTTCATCCAAAGTTCAAACGCCGCTGCGCGCGGAGTGTTTTTTGGGTTGACCTTTGCAGGCAGATTTTCCGACTTCATGTTCAGCCCTCCGTGCGGTCGAACAACCTGTCGATTTCAACAAGCTGTTTGATATTCCCGGTTTGAATCGCATCAATTGCGGCGGCAAGCTTTTCATCCCGCCAATCCCACCAGCGGAGTTTTTCCAGCGTTTCAATCGTTGAATCGTCGAACCTTCTGCGAATCGGCTTTGCGGGAACACCCGCAGCAACGGTGTACGGCGGCACATCCTTCGTGACCACGGCACGCGTACCGATGATCGCGCCGCTGCCGATTTTGACACCGGACATTATCACGGCTTCATAGCCTACCCAAACATCATTGCCGAGTTCAATATCGCCTTTGTTGTCCCATGCTTCGCATATTCTGCTCTTATCAAGGTTCCATTCGTCAAAGAAAATCGGGAAGGTATAAGTCGAAAGCGAACGCAGCGTGTGATTTCCGCTTGTAAAAAGGAATTTCGCACCGCAGGCGATCGAGCAGAACCTGCCTATCTTCAGCCTGTCCCCGTTGATCGGATAACGGTAAAGGACGTTGTTCTTTTCAAAATCGCGCGGATCGTTCACAAAATCATTATAGATCGTGAAGTCGCCGACCTCGATATTCGAATTGGAAACAACATTTTTGAGATAGACCGTCTGCCTGTCGCCGCTGCGCGGATAAATCAAATTCGGATTCACGGTTTCACCTCCATATATTGCCTGTATGTTTCAAATCCTGCGGCTTCACAGAACCGAACGGCGTCCCTGTTAAAACTCCATACATCCGGTTCAAGCCTTTCAAGCTTGCGTTTTTTTGCCTCCGTGCGGCAAAAATCAATCATTGCGGATGCAGCCCCGCGCCTTCTCAGAGCTGCATCAACGCCGAATTCGGAAATCCTGTAAAACTTTTCGGCGCGCCGACAGCAGGATTCCTGCCGTTCGATGTACTCCGGTATTGCAAATCCGCATATGTCTCCGTCCATGCAGGCAACAACAACATCCGAATCATCCGCATCGAATGCGTTTTTTGCAATCTGCCGCAGTTCATTGCAGAAATCCGGGCGAAAAACATCCGGTCTGTTTTCGGCATGAAGGCGGCTTACCTGCTCCCTCAACTCGTTCACGCGTGCAAGTTCGTTTTCGGCTGCAAACCTGACTGTAATTTCCCCGTTTTTCATAAAGCATTCTCCTTTCGGCAGACTTTCTGTCATGCACTTCCGCCTATGCTGTTGCGGAACTGATTGAAAAAGCCCTTCGGATACAGTGCAGGAACATCATTCAGATGTTTCAATGCATCGTTGATACAGCTCAGTTCCTCTTCCGCTTCCATTGTGTCCGTGAGCTTCAGTTCGTATTTGCAGAGTCCGATTCCCGCACTGCACCGGGAAGACAAAAGAATCCGAACGCCGTATTTTTGTTTTCGTTTTTCATTTTACTCACTTCTTCTCTTTGTTTACTTCAATTATGCTGCGGCGTTCGGAAACGCCTGCCTTTACGGTTTACGGTCCGACTTTGGTTTGATGTTTCGTGTTCAGCCTTTCCGCAAACCGAACGATATGCTCATCCAATGCAAGAACCGTACTTTTTCTTTCATCATCGGTCTTTGCTCCGTCATACATGCTGTAAAGCAGGAACATCGGCCCGTAGAATTCAAGCGCAAGCTGCATCGCCTCCGCATCGGTTGACGCCGCACGGCGGAATATCCTTGCCATGTATTCCGCGGGACCCGCCGCAAGGTAGTTCTGATACAAATCCGCCATGGTCGAATCGTTGTACTGCTCAATGGTGAGCATCTTTCGAAACCTGGAAGAGAATCCGTCCTCCGTCCAATGGCGGAACTGCGCAATGCTGTATCGGCGTATGCTGTCGAGCGCCGTGTTCATATACGCTTCGGCATATTCGTCGTCCTCCGCTCCCGGCATATCGTATTCCGCCGCACGTTCCGCGTCCAACGCACTCATTCTGTCCAAAATCTTTTGAAAAATCTCGCGCTTGCCCGAATAGTGCTTATACAGTGCGGCTTTTGTGATTTTGAGCCGTTCCGCGATGTCGCTCATGGATGTTCCCGCATAGCCCTTTTCCGAAAAAAGTCTCAATGCTTCCTCGATTATCCTTTCCTTTGTATCACATGCCATCTTTTACCTCCGCACACAGCCGCATTATGCATACCGTCGGCTTCCGTCCGCCTTTGAATTTCGCCGCATCAAGTAACCGACCGATAACCATTATAGGTTTCGGTCGGGCTGAAGTCAATATGGGAATTGTTATTCCTTTGCGGCAATTGTGACAGTTTCTTGCCTGTCAAATCTGTTTTCAGTCGTTTTTATTGCGGTCCGCATTATTTCGGCAGTTTTCCGTTCTCCTTCCCAGCTGCCAAAACGCAACCGCGCTTGCAGCTGCAACATTCAATGAATCCACCCCGTGATGCATCGGAATCATCACGGTATAATCGCAAGCATCTATCGCAGATTGTTCAAGCCCCGTTCCTTCCGTGCCCATTACAACGGCAAGGCGGGGTTCCGCCGCAAGGCGCGGATCATCAATGCTTACAGAGTCATTTTTAAGCGCCGTTGCAGCAAGCCTGAAACCGAGTGCTTTCAACCGCCCGAATCGGTTCCCTTCCTCGTCCGGCTGCAATCTTGCCCACGGAATCTGAAACACCGTGCCCATGCTGACCCTTATTGCACGCCTGCAAAGCGGATCGCAGCAGGTGGGGGAGAGCAGCACCGCATCCATGCCGAGCGCGGCGGCGGAGCGAAAGATTGCTCCGATATTTGTTGAATCAACAATTCCGTCCAGAACGGCAATGCGGCTTGTACCGCCGCAAACGCTTTCAGCCGAAAGGGGCGGCTTCCTTCGCATTGCGCAGAACACACCCCGTGTGAGCGGATAACCGGTAAGCTTTGAAAGCAGCTGCGTTTCGGCCGTGTAAACAGGGATTCCCGCCGTGCGTTCAATTATATCCGCCGCCTGTCCCGCAACATGCTTTTTTTCAACAAGCAGCGAAAGCGGTTCATACCCTGCATCAAGCGCGATTCTGATAACAGTCGGGCTTTCCGCAATGAATATGCCCTTCTCCGGCTCCAGTTTGCTGCGGAGCTGTGTTTCCGTCATCCTTGCAAAAACATCAAGCTCCGGTGCCGATATATCGCTTATTTCAATAACATTAATGTTTTTTTCCATTGTATTCATGCCGTTCCGCATTTCCCTTATTCTTTTATCTTTCACTGCATAGATACAGCATTGCGCTGCTGCCGCATTAAACTTCATTTTACCACGATTGCAGTCGTTTTTCCATATGGGCATCGGAATTTTTGCGGGCGTCACGCGCATATTGTGACAATATATTGTTTCATGCTATTGCATTTTCGGCAGCGCGGCTTTATAATTGAGAATGAAAATCGAACACATCCGCTGGGTGCGTACACGGGTTATTCCCGATGTACTGAGAAAGAACCTTTGAACCTGTTAGGGTAATACCTGCGTAGGGAAGCGGTGCGAAAATTTGTGCTTACACGCCTCCGCACCGTTTGCGGGGGCGTTTATTTTCAGAAAGGAAACTTTTTATGTTGTTCGATGGTAAAAAAATCGAATTTGTGCTGCTTGAAAAGCTCAAAGGCGTTGACACAAAGGGTTGGATCTTCTTTGCAGCCGCAGCCGTGCTTGCCGCAGCGCCCATTGAGCTGCCGGAGCAGGGCAGGAAAAAATGCACAGAGCCCGCCACTTTTACCGGCAATCCCACTCCGACGGT
>OLOV01000728.1_pt1 | contig 28716 bp, 36 predicted proteins | sample 1672931 | NCBI WGS metagenome assembly OLOV01 (sample SAMEA3136738, study PRJEB25190) | human gut metagenome | biome: human gut; feature: human-associated habitat; material: faeces | place: Austria | collected 2013 | reverse complement strand
TTTTCTTTTTCTACTTTTTTCATATATCTTTTTCCTCTCTTTCTTTTGTATAACACATTTGTATATATTATTAACACACCCAGTATACACAAAAAGAAAAAAAATGCAATACTACATAACTAATTTTTATAAATAATTTGTTACTATTCAGACTATGACTAGTTAAAAGCACAAAATTAATTTTTGTTTATATTATAATATACATAATAAATTTAATTTCGTAGTTTTTTTAACTTATACTAATTATTTCAAAAAGGCTTGTAACGCCACATTGACGCACTTTTTGTAATTTCGGAATTCTACCTACTAGTCTGAATAGTAACAGGAAATTAATATTTTTAAGTTATATTCTTTTTTATAACATTGCTATTTTACATATATTTTGGTATAATTTATATGGTGATTAATTTGGAAAACTTAACACAAGAAAATATTGAAAGTGTTATACAAAAAATATTAGAAGATAGAAAATCTAAGTTTATGTATACATTTAATTCTAATTCTGAAAATGATACTCTAATGCTAGGCTATATACTAGCTAAATATATGAATTCTTCAACAATTATTACACTAAGTGGTGAACTTGGTTCTGGTAAAACAGTTTTAGTAAAAGGAATTGGAAAGTATTTTAATATTTTAAATGATATATCAAGTCCAACATTTACAATAGTTAATGAATATGATACGCCAAACTTTCCTATTTACCACTTTGATGTATATAGGTTAAACGATATGTATAACTTTTTAGATACAATTGGAACTGATTACTTTTCAAAGGGGCCTTGTATTATTGAATGGGGAGAAATAATAGAAGAAATACTTCCTAGAAATACTATACATATTGAATTTAAAAAAGAAGATAAAGATGTAAGGAAAATAATAATTTGGAGGTAATAAAATGAATATTCTTGCAATTGATACTACAACTAAAACTGCTTGTGTATCACTAAAAAAAGAAAAAGAATTATATACAGATAAAATTGAAAATGAAGTAACACATTCTGAAAAGCTACTTCCCCTTATTGATAAGGTACTACAAAATGCAAATTTAAAAATATCTGAAGTAAATAAACTTGCATGCATAAATGGTCCAGGTTCTTTTACAGGCATACGTATTGGACTTTCTACTATAAAAGCAATAGCTCAAGTCAAAAACTTAGAGATATTCTCAATAAATTCATTAGAACTTATTGCATATACTACATTTGTAAAAAAAGGACTTCAAAATAATACAAATATTATATCTATAATATCAACTAATAATGATAGAGTTTTTTATTGTATATATAATATATCAATAAAAAATGAAAAATTAGTAATGAAAAATCTATGTGAAATTCAAAATGAATATATAGATGATGCCACTCAAAAAATTAATGATTTTATAAACATTAACAAAAATACATATATTATTTCAGGTAATTGTATAGATGAATTTGAAAGTGAATTTACAAAATTAACATGTGATAAATATAATTTCTATCCTTCAACAAATGATTGCATAGATATAATGAATAAAATCTCAAATTTAGATGATTATATATTTAATGCATACACATTAAAAGCTACCTATGCTAGGCCATCACAAGCTGAAAGGATGAAAAATGCAAGAAATTAATTTAAATCAAGTTAAAATTTTACCACTTGATGTTAAAAATGTAGACGATGTTATTAGTATTCAAAATAATTTAAATATTCACATTCTATCAAAAGAAAATATTTTAAATGATATAAATAATAGTAATTTTAAATGTATTATGGCAGTATATGACAAAGAAATTATTGGATATATATCATTTAGTTATATTTTTGATATAGAAATAGAATCTGTACTTGTAAAATCATCATATCAAAGACAAGGCATTGGAACTTTACTTCTAAACTATATATTTAAATTTGCAAAAGAAAATAAAATTAATAACGTTTTCCTAGAAGTAAGAAAATCAAATATTGGCGCTATATCTTTATATAGGAAATTAGGCTTTTCTAATATATCTATTAGAAAAAAATATTATGAAAATGCAGAAGATGCTTTGATTTTAAAAAAAGAAATTAAGTAATTATAAATTTCCTTAGAAATAAACATAATTTAATTTGTTTATTATTATAAGGATTTTTTTATAATTTGTTAATTTTCCTCTTATTTTGTCAAACGTATTGACTTTATTATTAATCAGGTGTATAATGTGCGTTACATAATATATTAAAAATTCTTATAAAAATTTAGGAGGAAATTTTATGAAAAAAATTTTTTTAGTAATTATGTCTTTACTGATATGCTCCAATATTCTATGTGCATGTTCTGATACTTCTTCGGCGTCTTCTGAAACTTCCCAGCAAGTAACAACAAAAAATCGGGTAGAAAATGAAAATACATCTAATTTTTTAGTTACAGCAGAGGAGGTAAATGTTAGAGAAGCCCCCAACACAGATTCTAAAGTCCTTACTTCATATTATAAAAACACTATTGTTCCAGTTATTAAAACTGATAACACTAATGATGAATTTTATAAAGTGAAGCTTGATGATGATTACGGATACATATATTCTGAATATATAACAGCAGTTGATAACGAAACTTCAAAAGAATATGAAGATTATCAGCTGAAAAATACAGAAAAGCTTTATGCTGTATTAAATGTTGAATATGGCAATATCAGGACTTTACCTTCTACAGAAAGTGATATTTGGGCTATCTATCAAAAAAATGATACATTAGAAATTTTTGGTACAACCCAAAATGATTGGTATTTACTTAATGAAAACGATAATATCGTTTATGTTTCATCAGAAATTGTAACTATTATTTCTAAAGAAGACTATGATGGATATAACAAAAGTCCGGAAAAAAAGGAATTTAAAAAAGAAAATCTATTAGGTGAATATTCAACTTATTATTCACCTTATGAGGAAAATAGAACATATAATTTGGAAAAAGCAACAGACTCTCTAAATAACATGATAATTTCTCCTAAAGCAACATTTAACTGGTGTCGAGATATGGGGCCATGTGGTAAGGATGAAGGATATAGAGAGTCAATAGAAATAGTAAATAACGAATATGTAACCGGATATGGAGGTGGTATTTGTCAAGTAAGTTCTACATTATGTGCCGCAGTTATTTCGACTGACTCTGATATAGAGTTTTTAGATCGCAGTAGCCATGCAATACCCCAAGATTATATTCCTAGAGATATGGACGCAACAGTCTCATATCCAAGTTGTAATTTTGTATTTAGAAATAATAATCCTTATTCTATTGGAATTTCTACTTCTCATGATGGAGGTACACTTACCATTAGAATATACAAAATCTAATACAATTATAACAAAAAATGAGTGAAAAATTTCACTCATTTTTCGTTTGGACTTTTTTACAGCCCCCCATTTTTATTATTGAAAGTATTATGTCACTTTTTTTTGCTGTTTATCTTTTCTTTTTTCTTTTTAATTTTCTTACGATATTCTTCAAATTCTCTACTCAAAGTAATACTATAAGCTAATCCAAATATATTATATGATGCTACCTCATCTTCAAAAAATGCAATAAGTGGAGAAAAAATTAAGTACACCAACGGAATAATAACCTTTAGTTCTGTTGGTATGAAAGGAATTTTAGCAAAGAAAATCACAAATACAACAAAAGAACTTCCAATTATTATAATTTGTTCTAATATCCTAAAATAATAAAAAAAATTATAAAGTGACTTTGGCGGATTAAAAAGATAATATTGGTAATATTTTAATACTATCCAAAGTGCTGTAATTCCAAAAAGAATTGCAGTAGTTATAACGCTTATAGCCAAATTAAAGAAGCACCCAATTACAAAAAGTGTAACAAAAAAACTTACATAAAGAATTGAAACTACTTTTTCGGACTTTGGACCTCGTAATTTCCACTTAAGCTGAGAAAATACTATAACATTTAACATGTATCCAAAAAGAATAACTGTTATTGGAATAGCAACTGAAGCTTCATGAAATCCCCAAAGATAAGCACATTCAGCCAAAATTACTGTAAAAAATGTGTAAAATGAAATGCGATCACTAGTAAGAGCATCAAAACCATCAAGCCAGACGTCAATCAAATTCTGGGCTAAAATTAAAACTTTCATTTGTTTCCTCCTTAAAATAATTATTTTATTTGAGATTTAATATATATTAAACCTAAAAAACAGGATTGAAAAAATTTACAAAAACATTTTACCACATTTACATAATTTTATCAACAGTAATTGAAATTTTTACATTATTTTTGTTTGGCAATTGTCTCACTCCTAAGCCACAATCACCACATCTCCATCGTCCAGAAAAATAATAATTTCTTTTTCATGTTCTCGTTATATTTTTAGTACTTATCTTTTTTTATGAATTTTAAGATTACCACAATATATATCATTTTTTAAAATATTCTTTATCATATAATTCATTTTTAACGTTATTTTCAACTTAATTTTTTATTACGAATATTTTCGAAATTCTCTTGAATATTTTTTTCCTTTATAATACAATATATATGATATATGATTACAAAAGATCTGAGGGGGACATATGAAAAAAATTAAAGAATTAAATGTTAAAGATTTAAAAAACGAATGTGAAATTGAAGATTTTAAATTTAAAAAAACTACTGAACTTGAGCCATTTAATGGAATAATTGGTCAAGAAAGAGCTATGAATGCTATAAAAACTGCAATGCAAATACCACAAAAAGGATTTAATTTATATCTTTGTGGAAGTATTGGAATAGGTAAAACAGCATATGCCTTATCTGTTGTAAATAATCTTGCAAAAGATCAACCTGTTCCAAATGATATTTGCTACGTATATAATTTTGAAAATCCAAATGAACCTATTTCAATAGTTTTGGAACCTGGAATGGGACTTGAATTTAAGAGAGATATGAATAGATTTATCTCTTCCCTTCTAAATAGACTTTCTAAGGATTTAACTGGTGATATGTATGAAAAGGAAAAGAAAAATATTCTGGATAGATATGAACATGCAAAAGAAAAAATAATGAAAGAATTTGATAAATCTACTTTTGAACAAGGCTTTAAAGTAAGAAATACCAAAGATGGAATATACTTCTCTCCTGTTCATAACGGAGTAGTTTTAAATGAAGATGCATACAAAGTTCTAGATGAAAAATCAAAAAAATATTTTGAAGAAAAAGGTCCTAAAATTCAAGAACAAACATTACAAGTATTAAAAAAACTTGATAATTTAGATAAAGAAGCTAAATCAGTTATTGAAGAATGGGAATCAAATTTAACTACTTTTGCTGTTACTCAGTGTATGAGTGATTTAAAAATAAAATACAAAAATAATTTAAAAATTCAAAATTTCCTATACTCTATTCAAAGTGATGTTATTAAAAATATTGATTATATAAAACAATATGAGGAGTCTCAAAGCAAAAATAATCAACAGGTTCCACAACAAATGATGATGCAAATGTCAAGAATGGCTATAAACAAGCCATGGGATAATTACAGAGTAAACTTACTTGTTGATAATGACAAGTTAATGCATGCTCCTGTTATTCAATGTAAAAATCCAAATTATTATGATTTATTTGGTAAACTTGAATTTGAAACATCTCCTGCTGGAACAAGAACTAATTATATGTTATTAAAACCAGGTCTTGTCCATAAAGCAAATGGTGGATATTTAATTGTAAATGTAAGAGATGTACTTTCAAATCAACCAACTTGGGAAGCTTTTAAAAGAGTAATTAGAAATCAAGAATTATCAATAGATAGTTCACGTGATATTGCCCAACCAATAACTATTGCAAGTCTAAAACCAGAACCTATAGCTATTAATATGCAAGTAATTTTAATTGGTTCTGAAATGCATTATCAACAACTTGCTGCTATGGATGCTGATTTTAAAAAATTATTTAAAGTAAAGGCTGATTTTGAAGATACTTATCCTAGAAATAATGAAAATATAGAAAAATTAGCTAGATATATTGCCTTTGTTGAAAAGAAACATAAGTTACTTCCATTCTTAGCAAGTGCTGTTAAAGAAATAGTTGAATATAGTTCAAGATGTGCAAATGATAAAAATAAATTAACTGCTGTACTACAAGATATTTCAGATATTGCAATTGAGTCAAACTTTATTGCTAAACAAGGTAAAAAGAAATCCGTATCTGATAAAGAAGTAAAACAAGCATGTGTTACAAGAGCTGAACGTTTTGGAAAATATAACGATAATTTAAATCAAATGATTACTGATGGAGATATAATGATATCAACAAGTGGAGAGAAAGTAGGTCAAATAAATGGACTTACAATAATGATGAATGGAGATTTATCATTTGGTCATGCTGTTAGGGTTACTGCAAATACGTTTATTGGAAAATCTGGAGTTATTAATATCGAACGTGAAGTTTCTATGAGTGGAAATACTCATTCAAAAGGTGTATATATTTTATCTGCATATATTGGTGAAAAATATGCTCAAGATAATCCATTATCACTTACTGCAAGTATTTGTTTTGAACAACTATATAATGGTGTTGATGGTGATAGTGCCTCTTCTACTGAACTTTATGCAATATTATCAAGTCTTTCAGGTATACCTATAAAACAAAGTCTTGCTGTTACAGGTTCTGTAAATCAAAAAGGTGAAATCCAACCAGTTGGTGGTGTTACTGATAAAATAGAAGGTTTCTTTAGAGTATGTAAATCTAAAGGATTAAATGGTGAGAATGGAGTAATAATTCCTATACAAAATGTTAAAAATTTAAATCTTAGTGATGAGATTATAAAAGCTGTAGAAGATGGAAAATTTCATATATACCCTATTTCTTCAATTGATGAAGGCATCGAAGTATTAACTGGGATGAAATCAGGTAAATTACTTGAAACAGGCGAATATGAAAAAAATTCAATAAACTATCTTGTTCAGAAAAAACTTAGAAAATATGCACAATGTTCCAACAATAATTAACAAAAGGTGAGTCAATGGCTCACCTTTTTATATATTTGATATACTCTTATCATATTCATCAAAATAATCTTTTACTTGTTCTATATCAGACTTATACTTAGCATATCCATTCATTACTTTTTGGGTATTATCATTTCCTTTTCCAAGAATTAATAAAATTGAATTTCTATCTAATGATATAGCATAATTTACAGCTTTTTTTATTGCGTCTTCTCTATCATCTATTTTTTCATAATTATTAGTGTATTCTTTTAAATATTTTTCAATTTCGCTAGAAATTTTAGATACTTCTTCAACACCTGGATCATCAGCAGTAATATATACCATATCTGAGTTTTTTCCTGCAACCTCTCCCAAATTTTTTCTCCTTATTTGAGCTTTGCCACCAGGACATCCAAACACTGTTATTACATATCTATCTTTATACTCATTTTGTACTGTTTCATATATTTTTTCAAAACTTAATTTATTATGTGCAAAATCAACAATAGATACTATTTTATTATCTTTAGTTTTAAATAACTCCATCCTACCCGCAGTTTTAGCACTTTTAAGACCTAAATACATATATTTACTATCAATTCCTAATGTATATGTTATTGCAATAGCTGCAAGTGCATTTTCTACATTAAATTTACCAGGCATATGAATAACAAATTCTCTATCAAACTTATCAGTTTTAACCTTAAAATGTGTTCCATCATTTTCTACCATTATATCATATGCATAAACATCTGCATTACTATCTTTAGTAGAAAAAGTAAGGATGTCATTTGTATATTTCTTTGCACATTTTAATATTCTATCGCTATAATCAGAATCAAGATTTACACAAGCTCTTTTTGTATTCTCAAATAATTTTAATTTGCAACTAAAATAATCTTCAAAAGTTGGATGTTCTATTGGACTTACATGATCTTCTGAAATATTTAAAAATACTCCTATATCAAAATTTAATCCATAAAGTCTTCCATATTTTTTAGTATAAGCTTGTGATGAAACCTCCATTACAACATTTTTAATTTCTGAATCTACAGCATTTCTGAAATGTTTATGTATTTCATAAGATTCTGGTGTTGTTATATGTGACTCAAAATTCTCAATACCGTCATATGTTGTAAGAGAAGAAATTATTGCGGTATCCTTTTTCAAATTTTCTTTTGCATATTCATCTAAAATATATTTAGTATAAAAAGAAGTGGTAGTTTTTCCTTTTGTACCTGTTATACCAATTTTAGTTAAATATTTTTCTGGAAAATCAAAATACATATCTGATAGAAGTGATAAAGAGTTTCTAATATTTTTTACAATAATCCCAGGAATATTCACGTTATATTTCTTTTCACTTACATATACAATTGCTCCATTTTTTATTGCAGAATTTAAGTATTCTTCCTTAAAATTATCACCTTTACATATAAACATAGTATTAAAATCTACATTATTTGAATTATATGTCATATAATTTATTTCTATGTCAAGAATGTCATCACACATATTTAAGCTTTCTATTTCATTATCTTCTTTTAATTTATTTATATATTCTCTAACTTTATATTTTTTCATGAATTCTCCTTTAAATCTATATAATATAGTTTTTCACCATTACTTAATTTTCCAATATACTTTGCGCCAAATTTTTCATAATAATTATTTAAATCAGTTTTTAAATATATTCTCTTATATCCTCTTTTTTGTGCTTCACTTAGTATTTCTCTATTTAAAATTTTTGAATAACCTTTATTTCTATATTCTTTTTTTACATACATTGTAGCATACCATGGACCTAAATCACGTCTTTCATCGCTATCATTTGGAAATAATGATATAAATCCAATTAGTTCATCATCATTTAGTAATATTAATTTGCAAAAATCATTCTTATTTAAATTATTTTTTACCTTTTCTATTTTTTTATTTATTCTATCTTCAAAAGACTCTTGAGGATCCTTTGCCCATTCATTATGCTCTAAAATAGCAACTTTCCTTAAATATTCCATTTTATCTTTTATATTATATACCTTAAGCATATTTTTCACCAAACCTTAATATTTATGCTTCTATATTACTTATATATTTTACCATTATGCGTTATGAAATACAATAGAAATTAAAAGAAAAAAGAATAAGAAATTTTTACATCTCTTATTCTTTTTATTATAAACTAACTGTACCATTACCATCATTATTTTGACTTTCACTTAATTTATATGAATCCTTTATAGCATCCTCAATCTTTTCGTCAAGTACATCATGTGACATTCCTTCTGATAATACCATTTCACTTATAAGAATGTCTTTTGCTGTAGATAACATTTTTTTCTCACCAATTGAAAGACCTCTTTCCATATGTCTATGTGAAAGATCTCTTACAACTTCAGCGACTTCTAAAATATCTCCAGATTTTATCTTTTCAACATTCATGTTGTATCTTTTACTCCAGTTTACATCATGAACATAGTTATCTTGTGGTTTTTCAAGTACATCGAATACTTCATCTGAGATACTTTTGCTTGATACTTCTCTTACTCCAATATCATCAGCTTTATCTGTTGGAACCATAAGTTTCATACCACCGATTGGCATACGAATAATATAATAATCTTTCTCGTCTCCTAGCATTTCTTTTTGCTCAATAGCCTCAATAGTTCCAGCACCATGCATTGGATATACTATTTTGTCTCCTACTTTAAACACAATACATCCCTCCTTGCAAGATATAACTTTAAGTACATCTATATTATACCATAATTTAAGCAAAAAGTAAAGAAAATTTAGGTAAAATAAATTTAAATTTGTGTTAAATTATGTAAACATTGCTGTTTGATATACTTTAAAACTATATATTGTAAGATTTTAATATATACTGTTCTTGTAACCTCTTTAAAGACTGATTAATTATTCTTGCTCTTATCTCACCTATACCCTCTACGTCGTCTAATTCATCAATAGAAGCAGAACAAATATGTTGTAGTGATCCAAATGCTTCAACAGTTTTCTCAATTATAGATGAAGGCATTTTAGGAACTTTAGAAAGTATTCTATATCCTTTTGGAGAAACATTAGTATCTAATATATCAGATGAAACTTCATATCCAAGTAATTTAACTATTTTTTCTGAAACTATCAAATTTTTCTTATCTATCTTCCTTATTTCCTCTAAAATACTTTGAGTTGATATTTCTTTGTTTATGTTATAATCTTGTATAATCAATTTTTCTTCATCCTCAACATTAGCCATAAGTTCCTCAAGTTGCATATTAACAATTCTTCCCTCATCACCAAGTTCAATTATACTTCTTTTTACATCTGTCTCCATTCTCATGATAGTTTCGCTTCTATAAATACAATTTATTACAGTATCTAGTGTTACTATATCGTCAAATTCATGTTCACTTAAAATACTAAGCATATTATCAAAAACAGTTTTATATTTTTCAAGAGCTTGTAGAGTTTGATTTGCACGCATAAGTACTGATTGTGTATCATTTATTACATATCTAAAATTTCCCTTAAAAAGAGTAATTATCCCCCTTCTCTCAGAAATACTAATAACAAGTTCTCCAGATTGTTTTGCAACACGTTCTGCTGTTTTATGCCTTGTACCAGTTTCTCGAGTTGATATACTAAAATCCGGATTTAATTGAACATTTGCCCTTATTATTCTTTTTAAATCACTACTTAATATTATTGCACCATCCATTTTGGCAAGCTCATAAATATTAGTTGATGTAAATTCTTCATCTATTTTAAATCCACCATCAGCTATTTTTAATATATCCTCACTATCAGATACTACAATTAAAGCACCTGTTTTGGCTTTTAATATATTTTCTAATCCTTCCCTTAATTCAGTTCCTGGTGCAACTAATTTCAGTATTTCTAACATTTTATCATTCATAAACATCACCCATTTACTACATAACTTATTGCTTCATCAATTGTATTTATTCCAATAAGTTTTATATTTATATCTTTTATACTTTCCTTAAGTCTTTCAACTTGTCTTTTGCTTGCATATATTTTCTCATATCCCATTTTTTCTATTTCTTTTACTCTTTTTTCAAAGTTATTTATACTTCTTATTTCTCCTGTAAGTCCAAGTTCACCTATAAATACAGTCTTAGGATTAATAACTTTATTTTTGTAATTGGAAACAATTGCCATAGCCACAGCTAAATCTACCGCAGGTTCATCAACTCTAATACCACCAATTACATTTACATATATATCTTGTGTTCCAAGACCAATATTACATCTTTTTTCAAGTACAGCAAGAATCATGTTTAGCCTATTTAAGTCTATTCCATTTGCTACTCTTCTTGGATTGTTATAATAAGAATGTGAAGTTAAGGCCTGTATTTCTAAAAGTATAGTAGATGTTCCCTCAACTGTAGCAACTATAGCCGTTCCTGGTAAATTATTTTTTTCATCAGATAAAAATAATTCTGAAATGTTTGTAACTTCAACCATTCCAACATCTTGCATATCAAATATTCCAATTTCATTAGTTGAACCAAATCTATTTTTTACACTTCTAATTATTCTATGTGTAAAAAATCTTTCACCCTCAATATATAACACTGTATCTACCATATGTTCAAGTATTCTAGGTCCCGCTATGACACCATCTTTGGTTACATGACCTATAACAATAACTGTAATATTTTTTCTTTTTGCAAGATACATCATTCTTGCTGTTACCTCTTTTACCTGAGAAATACTTCCAGGTACTGACGAAATATCTTCATCATACATAGTCTGTATAGAATCTATAATACAAAATTTCGGTTCTGTTTCTTCTATTTTATTTTCTATTTGTGATATGTCTGTTTCACTTAAAAATAATATATTATCAGATGATACCTTAAGCCTATCTGCTCTTAGTTTAACTTGTGTTTCTGACTCTTCTCCTGAAACATAAAGTACTTTTCCATGATTACTTAATTTATTACATACCTGCATGATTAAAGTAGATTTACCAATTCCAGGTTCTCCTCCAATCAATGTAAGTGAGCCTTCTACTATTCCTCCACCAAAAACACGATTTAATTCTGCATAACCAGTATCTAGTCTTATACTTTTATTTATTATAATATCATTTAATTTTTTAACTTCTGATTTATTATTAAAAGTGTTTGAAAATCCTTTAGAAGATGACTTTGATTTACTTTGTTTATTAATTTTCTCTTCTACAAAACTATTCCAACTATTACATCCTGGACATTTTCCAAGCCACTTTGCAGATTCATACCCACATTCTTTACAAAAAAATACTGTATTTGTAGCCATTTTTTCTCCTTTTTATTTATTAAATATTAAACATTCAATTTTTGTATCAAGTAATTTGGCAAATTCAATACCATCTTCTTTTTTACCAACAATTGTTCCATAATGAATAGGTATTACATACTTAGGTTTAATACTATTAGTATAGTCTGCCGCCTCTTTATAATCCATAGTATAAGTTCCACCAATTGGAACAAATAGCACATCACATTTTATATTTTGTATATCCTCATTTACATCAGTATCTCCTGTTATATAATACTTAACACCATTTATTTTTATTAAATATCCAACCCAGCCATATTCCTTTTTATGGTATTCCTTATTAACATTATACGCTGGTATAACTTGTACCTCTATTTTATTAAATCTATACATTTCATCTGGTGCAACAGTAACTATTCTTTTTTCATCTACACCAATTTCAAGTAATTTTTCCTTACAATCTGGTGTAACAAAAAATATTGTATCTTCATTTCTTACTTTCTCGATATCCTCTATTGAAAAGTGGTCATAATGTGAGTGTGTTATAAACAAATACTTTGCATTATGCGTCTCATTTTCAATTTTATATGGATCAATATATATATTATCATACAATACAATTGATGCATGATATAAGACTTTTACATTTTTTAACATTTAATCCTCCTAAATATAATTAATATTATATTATTTAATCATTTCTTAAAATGTATTTTTTCACACTCTTTTATTATACCATATTAATTTACGAAAATATAGAAAAAATAGTGAATTAGAAAAAATATTTTCTAACTCACTATTTATTTTATATAAATTTCTTTACATACATATTTTCTGGTAATTTTCTTCCAATAATATTAATATTTTTTAACTGATTTGGATGTTTACTCATCATAATACTTCCATGACCAATTAAATTAATTAAATAAAAATCCTTATTGAAGTCATTACCATAATACTCATGTATTATTTCAACAACTTCACCAATTTCTTCTATTGCTCCACAAGGCACAGAAATCTTGGTAAATGGCGCGCCATCTATATAGCAATGAGAATGTATCATATAATTTATATTTGGAAGCTTTTGATACAGTCTTACTTGAATTGGAGTGTCAACAGATGGTTTATTGTTTCCACAATAATATAACTTATCATTTTCTAAATATACTGGAACAAACTCATCAATTCCAATATATTCCTTATTAACATTCCTTTTACTTACAAAGATGTACTTTCCTTGTCTGAAAGATGGAAAACCTTTAGGACATCTAAATGATGCATTTCCTAAAAATCTTTTAACATCTTTCGTTCCAAACATAGATTTAGCAAATTTTGATGCATATTCTCTTACAATATTAAAGAATTCTTTTTTAATTGGAACAACAGGATTATTTGATGAGCAATACATTTCTTCTTTAAACATATTAAAAAAATGTGCCAAAGTTCCAGCATTTTCTTCAGTTGAAATGGTAGATTGCCTTGTAATACTTTTTATAAAATGCAGCCTACTTAACATTTCTTTCGAACATTCCTTAATATTTGTTCCCTCATACCATACATTACCAAGTGGATCAAACAATCTCATATTATACAATTGGCCAGCTTTAGTAAACTCTATAGCAAGGTTTGACTTTAAAGCAAGCGATCTTTGTAGTAAATCTTCAAAAGAATATTTATTATCAATATTCCTTTTTGAAGAAACAAGCATTGTCTTGTAATTTATTTCTTTAACATTTCTAATTTTAGGTAAATCATTAGAAACATTGGCCCACCAAATTACAATATCGTAATTGATACAAGATTCCAATATTTTGCTTAAATTATTATAATTTCCGCCATTATATACATCGGCATTTGGTAAATAATTTGCAAAACTTTCAACGATTTTAGAACGTCTTCCACCTGTTAAATCCCAATTTCCACCTACAAATAAAATCTTATTTTCCATAACTGAGTCTCCTAACTATATATTCTGCTATTTTTATTTTTCCATGGGCCTCTTCAACATTATTATCATTATCGATAATATATGCAATGTGCTCTCCATTTCTTATAGATGATAAATCATTAGCAACAACTAGATCACATCTATTTTTATCTCTTAATTTTTTTGCCGTGTTAATTAGTTCTAACTTTGATACTCCATCTAACAACTTAAATCCAACTAAATAAGTAGATGGACTTAAATTTTTTATTATGGATATTATTTTAGGAGTAGGTTTAAGAACAACAACTAAATTATCCTCATACGAGGAAATCTTGTTTCCTTTGATTGCCTCAATGTTTTCAAAAGCTTCATCTATATTACTTGATTTTGTAATACTTTCCTTTATATTACTTAAATTTGTAACAAAATCAGTCATATAATCAGAAACAGCCATAGAATGTATAAAATAATTAATTTCATTACTAAGTAACAAATCTTCCAAAGTATTTTTTAAATCAAGAGTTCCCTCTACTTCAAGTACATGAACTCTATCATCAGATGGCCTTAATGAATTTTTTGAGCATACGTAATATATTAGTATATCATTCCGCTCTTTTAACAAACAATCAGCAATTAACATTCCTAATTTTCCGCTGGATGAATTAGTTATTTTTCTTACATTATCTATTCTTTCACTAGTTCCTCCAGCAGTTATAATGAATTTTTTCATCTCAGTCTTTCTCCTTTAATAATTTTTTTACAAATTCTATTATTACCTCATTTTTTGGAAGTTTTCCCTTTGCCTCATATCCACAAGCTAGATGGCCAACAGCTGGTTCAATAATTTCATACCCGTATGATTTTAATTTTTTCAAGTTATTTTGTACAATTGGATTTTCATACATTCCATTGTTCATAGCGGGTGCAAAAACTACTGGTGCCTTAGTAGCCATAATGGTCGTTGAAAGCATATCATCAGCTATGCCATTTGCGACTTTTCCTATTATATTAGCTGTAGCGGGGACTACCAAAAATAAATCAGCTTTTTTAGCTAAGCTAATATGTTTTACATCCATATGATCTGGTCTATCAAACATATCAACTATTACTTTATTTCCCGACAAAGTTTCCAATGTTAAAGGAGTAATAAATTCGCAAGCGTTTTTTGTCATTATTACGTCTACATTTGCTCCTTGACTTTTTAAGAAACTAACTATGCCACATGATTTATATGCAGCAATTCCCCCAGCTATTCCTACAACAACATTTAAATTATTAAACATATTATTCATCCCTTTCAACGTTATTTTACACCATTTCTATTGATAAGTAAAATATATTTATGTTATAATGTATATAAGGAGGAGTTATAATGAATATAGATTTAGAATTATATAGAGTTTTTTATACAGTTGCTAAAAATAAACATATGACTAAAGCTAGTGAGGAATTGCATATATCACAACCAGCAATTAGTCAATCAATAAAGAAATTAGAGGTACAACTTGGTGGAACTTTATTTATTAGAAGTAATAAAGGAATGGAATTAACAAGTGAAGGAAAAATGTTCTATAACTACATAAAATCTGCACTTGAATTAATAAATAATGCAGAAAATGAGTTTACATCATTTAAAGATCTTTCAAAGGGAAAAATAAATATCGGTGCATCAACTACATTAACGAAAATTGTGATAATGGATGCAATAAAAAAATTTCATATTGATTATCCGAATATAGAAATAAATATTAAAAATAATTTAACCCATGACCTTATTATAGATTTACAAAGAGGAAAATTGGATTTTGTTATATATAATGAAGGAGACGTCAAAGAAAAAAACATTATAACTGAGAAAATAAAAGGACTTAGACATGGCTTTGTATATAATGAAAATTATTTTAAAGATAATATTAAAAATCTAGAAGACCTAAACAATTATCCCCTAATACTTCAAAATAAGGAATCAAATAGTAGAAAGTTTTTAGACTTTTTTACATTAAAAAATAATGTGTCTTTAGTTGCTAAAACAGAAGTTGTAAGCCAAGATTTAATTTTAGAATTTACTAATGCAGGATTTGGTATTGGTTTTGGAATACTGGAACTAGCACATAAAAATTTTCCCAATCTAAAAGAATTAAGTATTAATAAAATTATTCCAACATCAAATGTATACCTAGCTAAAAACAAAACAATTAGTTTACCTTTTGCAAGTAAAAAATTATTAGAATATATAAATATGGCTAATTTATTATAACTTTAAATCTATTTTTATACTAAATTTTATAGATAAAAAAGGAACATGTGTTACATATGAAAACCTCATGTTCCTTTAATTATATTATAAAAAATTTATTTTTTCCTTGTACAAAGGAAATAGATTAAAGCTATTAAAGTAATAACTAAAAATACACCAGCACCTATATAATAAAATATAAGATATGTAATAGGTTTAACCAATGAATAATAGACTGTATAATCTGCTTTTTCAATTTGAAATTTCTTTTAATTTGTTCATATCAGGTACAGTATGATCTAATTCCTACTTTGATAACGTTTGTATTGTTACATTAAGTTTATCTGCTAACTCTCCTTGAGACATTCCCTTACCTTTTCTTAACTCCATAAGTTTTTCATTTTTCATTTCTCCCTTCAATTATAAAAATCTATAATTGTAAATGTTAAAATTTTAATATTTACACATATAAATATAAAATTAATCCCAAATATAATCAGTATCTTTATAAATACCCCGTCACACATATTAGTGTGGCGGGGGATCGTTTGCAAGTTAATTCTTTTTAGGGATCTCCTGAACAGGTCTTTTTTTGTATTCAGGATGTAAACATCCTACCATTTCTGTAAAACTGTTAGCATCTTCATATTTGTCGAAAAAGAATGTCGCATATTCATCGTTTTCTTCATAACGACTTACTTTATCATACTTATTCGGAACATATTTGTCACCAGGTTCACTCTTGTAGACCCTTACTTCATAGCAGGAATTGGAATCATCCTTTCCAAGAAAAATCATAAATTCCAATTTGTTTCCATCTGTAACTGAGAGTGTCCAGAATGTTCCATCATCTTTTTGAAGAGTTTTTTCTGAAACAAACCGAACCAAATCCCAGTGGCAGAAAATTTTTTCTTGCACTTGCATAAAAAAGCCTCCTTAAAATAATTTTTTATAATAAATGCCTGGGTCATCCCGTAAAATAGGATATCAAGAAATTGAAGAATAATTATACCACAATTAACATAAAAAATCAAGTTATACATTCTATCTATCTTCAATTCGTAAAGTAAAAAATCTAAAAAAGTAGTGGAATAAAGTAAAAATATGATATATAATTAGTAGAGAGGAGTTGATATTATGAGTATAATCGTAAAAAACAATCCAAAAATAATTGAAAAAATTAAAACTCGGTGAAATTGAATATATAACTGTTCCACTATCTGAATTTTCCGATGAAGTTATTAATGCAATGTATAAATTAGGTATTGTTGATATAATTAATGAAACATTCCAAGAAAAAAGGAATGATAATAAATTTGTTCCAAAAGAAGCTATACTTGTATTAACAATATGTGCAAAATTACAAAGATTATGTGCATTAACAGATATTACTGTTGCTACAAAAGATATTAATATACTTGAAAAGTTAGGTTTTAATTTAAAAGAGACTGATGATTTCTTTAGTGAAGGTGAAATTAGAGCTTTTGTAAATAAATATACTCCTGAAGAGCTAATAGGTTATTACAATAAAATAGTAGAAAAAGTAATTAAAAAAATGATTTATAAAAATTATATTCATCAATTAGATGCAACTCTATTAGAAGTAAAGAAAGAAAATTCTAACTATGAAAATTCAGAAATAACCATTGGTAAAAAAGGTTAAAAAGTAAGAGGATATAAAATAAGCTGTAGCAGAATGATGCTACCTCAAGGTGGAATAATTGAAAAAATAAGTATGACTGGTTCTAAAACTCATGATTTAAAGGCGGCTTCAGAAATATTACAAACACCATCGCATTTAAAAAAGGTGACACTTTAGTATTTGACAGAGGGTATATTGATAGAAATACAATAAATTTACTAAAAAGGGAGTATGACATAGATGTTATTGTACCGGCTAAAAATAATATGAATATTTTTGAAAAAGCAGTTTTAACTTCAATAGAAGAAAATAAATGGAATAATCATCCAAATCGAAAAAGAAAAGATCAAAAAATACATTTAGTCAAAGATTTAGGAACATTATGGCCTAGTAATGATAATAAATTCAAAAAGCCTGAAAATCAAACAAATGATGATATTGACGTTAATGTATGTGTCATACAAATACCAATGGAAAGTAAATATTTAACTGAAGATGATATAACATATAAAAAGAAAAATTTTAAATATATTGCTTTGATGTGTACAAACAAATCATTAACTGCATCTGAAATTTTAAGAAGATATGAAACAAGACCTGAAATTGAAGAAGATTTTAGACAATTAAAAGATGTTTGGGGATTAGCTAATTTTCGAAGTACTAAGTATTTATTCATAGTATTTCATGTGGTAACAATGCTTCTAGGATATATGATGTACACTATATATAAAAATACAGAAGAAGGAAGTAAATATCAAAATCAAAGCTTAGAGACAATAATAAAAAATTATAGAAAAAAATTTAAAGATAGATTCATACCTGTGAAAAAATTGTTAATATTTTATAAGAAAACATTTGGAATTATTAATTTTTCAATACTTTTAGATTCATATGCTGAAATTGATATTAATAAAAGGGATAAAATAAAGAGAATAATAGAAAATCCCAGATGGTAAAAAATATATAAAAATATATAGGGATATTTTATGCTTTTTTGAAATAAAGCATTCTATAAACATAAATATAGAATACTTTATTTCTTTCTTATAATAAATATACAATTAAAAATGATAAATTAAAGTAAAAATATATAGTTTATAAATCTAAATTATATTTTTATACTAATACTTTACGAATTGAAGTAAAATAATTATAAAACTTGTTGTTTTATGTAAATTGTGTTATAATTAATTATAACAATTTTTTTGTTGCCTTTGAAAAAGATTTTTGGAGGCTCATTCCTACAATCAATTACAAGGAGGAAATCTTATGAAACGGTTAACTTCATTATTACTCATTATTATTTGCCTTTGCCTAACAGGTTGTCAGTCAATTAAATCACAAAAAAAATTTGAGGTATCTGCAACTGTAAGTGAAAAGTTGTATAAAAGTTCTTATACAACTTTCATAACAATATATAATTCTCAAACCAAATCCACGACACTTATTCCTATAATACACCCAGAACAATATTTTGTCACAATTACTTATAAAGATATCTCTGAAACTTTTGATTCAAAATCTTTATATCTATCTGTCAAGGAAGAAGATAAAATTAACATGATATTAATCAATTACTATGATGGGGAGGATAATTTGGTCAAACAAACACTAAAATTGCCTGAATAACCTATTTAAGCAATAAAAAACCACGTGTAAAACACGTGGTTTTTCTTTGATAGTATAAAAGAAAATATAATTCCTATACTAACTTAAAAGCAAAAACTATATGTATATGCCAATGAAGCAGATATTTTAAAAGTTGCATTATTTGGAATGACTGCAAAATAAAAATCCTACTTTAGATGGCAATATGAGAGACTAAGCAAATATTCTTCAGTTAGTAATTTTGAGTAATTTAGAAAATTTAAATAGCGAGATGATAGTTCAAGGAATAGAACAAAAGACAAGACTTGAAAGATTAAATGAAATAGCTAAAAAGTAATATAATATAATATAATATATTACAAGATAGTAAAGGGATAAAAAAATTAGAAGGATTAGATAATAATTATTATATAAAATAGTGAATAGTAAAACCCGTTTTGAAAAAATCAAAACGGGTTACTTACGTTATTTAATTGTTTTCCAACATTGAGGATCTTTACCGTAAAAATTACCTGAAAGACATTTAGCGACTGATGGACAACCACGACAAAAATTTTTCAATTTGCATTTTGAGCATTCTTCAAATTTTTCGTACTGTCTATATTGTTTCATTTTTTCGCCAAAAAAAATGTCGTACAGACTTTCTTCTGGTACTTTTCCAATTGGAGATTCACATCTTCTACAAGCATATACTGTTCCATCAGATAAAACTGTCATATGAGAAATTCCACACCGACACCCATCTAATATCAAATCATTAGGATTTTCAACATTGTCTATATTAAACAAACCATTTTCATAAAGAAATAAAGTCCATAAATGATCTTTTAATACAAACTTAGTATGACTGTCTTTATAGAAAATAAACTTTTCCCACATTGTGCCTAAAAATTCGTGATATTCTTCTGCAGACACAATATTTTGAAAATCATCTGGATTAGGACAATATCTTGCAAAAGCAAAATTGTCTACCTCATATTTTACGACTGTGTCAACCAAATTAGGAATTTCGTCGATATTACTCTTTGAAACAGTAGTCATAATAGTAGTAGCAATTCCTGCTTTTCTCAGGCAATTAAGCTTACTTAAGGTTGCAGTAAAAGAACCTTTTTTTCTAATAAAGTCGTGAGTTGCTTCTAATCCATCCAAAGACATTTGATAATTAATACATCCATAATCTTTGAGTTTCATAGCTACTTCATCTGTAATATGAAATGGATTTCCTAATATCGCAAATTTAATGTCGTTTTGCTTGAGTAACTCGAGAAAATCCCATACATTTTTATAAAGTAAAGGATCTCCACCAGTTACAGAGATAAAAGGTGTCCGTTTCATTTTTTTACAGGTAATAATAAAATCTTGCAATATTACAGAAAGTTTTTCGAAAGGTAAATCATTGTTTTTACACAAATCTTTTCCTGCATAAATATAACAATGTTTACATCTTTGATCACAACTATCTGTAATATGCCATTGTAGTCCAAAGTATTTTTGTGCCATTACTATCCCTCCTGAGATTATAAACAACCTCCACCACAGCCACCAATGCAGCCTCCACCGCAACCTTCTCCACAGCCACCAGAAGTATTTTTCTTATCTTCTTCTGTTTTTTTAGATAATGTAGTATCGCTAGCGTTAACTGTTTCTGTAGAAGAGAGTACATCCTGTGCTGTAAAAGAAGGAGAATAATCTACTGCATCTTTTTTATCAGCCCAATAGTTACAGGAATCTTCTATTTTCCGAGTATCCTCATCAGAAGATTTCTTACCAAACAACGTCTTAAAAAATTTTTTAAACATAAGTATTCCTCCTCGTATAAAATTATTTAGATAGGATTTATATATACACTTGCTTAAAGCAAGATAATAAAAATAACAAAAATATTTTATCATATTTTTATGTAAATTTCAACAATTATGGTTAAATTTATTAGCTTTTATGTAAAATTATGATATATAACATCTGTATTTTATAGTACACTGAAAAATTAATAGACACGAAACACTGGTTAATAAGGGATACAATAAGCTATTCTCCCACTTCCGAGACATAGAGAATTAAGAGTTGTAGGAAACTTATTAGCCCAATGCGGTGAAAAATATTTTGACTGGCTTAGAAGAATAGTTTGTAAAATGTCCAGCAGTGGTTAAGACCGATTAGCATGTTTCAAGTAAAACTCATTACTTTGCAAAAAAAGTACTACTGACATCTCTTAAATACGTTTATCACAAAATAAAATACAATATAATTGTAATATAATATAATTTTTTCAAATTACTCGTAAATCTATATTTGCTATTGCCCAAGAAAATATAGATAATTAATTGCCTATATTATATCACGATTTAAAGAAATGTCAATTTTTTACAAATTATATGTTTTTCAAATATTCTTCTAATTCTGATAATTTAATCTTTTTAGTTAAATTTGAAATATATACATCATTTGAATAATTAAAAACTAAAAAAGTAATATTTTTAATTATCATTCTATGTGGCTCAATATATGTAAGATTAGTTCTTTCTAATTTCCTAATGCTACCATTGATAAAAAAGTAGGAGTAACCTTAGAAAACTCACATATAAACTCCAGTCGTTGTTTTAGACATTCCTCAAATTCTAGTTCTTGCTTAGTTATCTTCATTTCAAGCATCATCCTTTCATTTTGGATGATTTTAATATTGTTTTTAAGTAACAAAAAAATCAACCAGATTTTATTTTCTGACTGATTTTTGTATCCATCTGTTCTATTAGTTCGAACAGATACGTCATTGGTGGAGGCGATGGGAATTGAACCCATGTCCGAGCACCTTTCATATAACTTTCTACGAGTGTAGTAAATACTTAAATCTTGCTACCTATCCCAAGTATTTACAAAAAGGATAAGCAGTGTAGTCTTAAAATACCCTCTAACCCTAGACTAAAGATTAGATTTGTAAGCTAGATAGTTTGATGCCTTTATACTGCCCTCTAGCAAAGCTGTACAAGACATAGCCGCAACTTAGGCAGCTAATGCTAATTCATTTCTATCAGCGTTTAAATTTATTTCCCGATGATTAAAGTGGCCAACGGGAGTCCACTACTCGCTTATTATACTTCTTGCATGTTCGTCGAAACCGAACGCCCCCATACATATATTTATTATATCATTTTTTGTAACATGTGTAAATACATTTAAGAAAAATACAATATTTATATTTTCAGTGCAAAGTCATCTATATATGATGATATTTTCCATGTTTTTAAATTTATTTCCTCTAAATGTGAACCACAGTATACACACTCTCTTTTATCTAAATTAACTAAAGGTGCTCCACAATTAGGACAATTAAGTATAAATGTTTCATTCTCAGAGTTCTTAGGAAGTTTAGATAGATCATATATGTAAACATACTTACATGTATACCTAGTCTGAGTTTTATAACTACTATTATCTTTTCTTCTACTATCGTAAAAGTTATATTCAACAGAAGATGAAGTAGTAATTGTAGCCATTCCATCAGCCTTTAAATATGATTTAATTCCATGTCTATGAAAAACTATATTATCGTATTTTATAGCTACCCCTTGTTCCTTGTAATCTTGTATTTCTTTTTCAAGTGAATTTTGTATTAATTCTAATTCTAAACATTTTTCGTAATTTAAATTTTCAATACTATTAAATATTGTTTTTAAATCAGACTCTATTTTTGAATATAATATTTCTTTATTAAAATCAGGAAAATCTCTTAATATTTGAGGCTCTACTAGAGTAGTCATTGCATTTACACTTTTGGGCGTTGTACTATTTGAAATTTCGGTCTCTTTTGAAAAGTTTTTAAGTGCAGTAACCGGATTTACACCAGATATTCCAGTTGCTTTTTGTATTTTTTTTAGCACTATAAAAACTATTAAAAATAACGATACAAATATACCCAAAATTACTCCTAAAAATCCTAATACAAAAGACATTGTTTTCTTCCTTTCTCTTAATCCTTAGAAACTATATAATACTATATTTTTAGTATAATGTCAAATAAAGAGAACCAACATTACATTGATTCCCTTTAAATTTATGAAATAATATATTATTCCATTACTACAGTAGCACCAGCTTCTGTTAAAGTAGCTACTAATTTTTCAGCATCTTCTTTAGATACTCCTTCTTTAATAGCTTTAGGAGCTGAATCAACTAAATCTTTAGCTTCTTTTAGTCCTAATCCAGTAGCTTCTCTTACTGCTTTGATAACAGCAATTTTAGATGCTCCAGCATCTTTTAATACTACGTTAAATTCTGTTTTTTCTTCTGCTCCAGCAGCAGCTCCAGCACCTGCTCCAGCAGCTACAACAGCAGCAGCTGCAGATACTCCAAATTTTTCTTCAATAGCTTTTACTAAATCAGAAAGTTCAATTACTGATAATTTTTCGATTTCTTCTACTAATTTTTCGATTTTTTCCATTTTAAATTCCTCCTTAAAAATCATTATTAATTATTTTTTATATTACGCATTTTCTTCCTTTTTTTGTCTTGTTTGATCAAGAACAACAGCAAGATTACGTATATTTCCAAGTAATGCTGATGCAAGCATAGCATATAGAGTTTCTTTTGATGGTAGAGTTGCAAGTTTTTTAACTTCAGCAACATCAATCATCTTTTGATCCATTACACCTGCTTTAATTTTGTAAAAATCACTATCTTTAGCATAGTTATTTACTACTTTAGCTGGTGCAATATAATCATCATATCCTATAGCTACAGATGTTGGGCCTTCAAGAACTGCATCTAGTCCTTCTATACCAGCTTCTTTAGCTGCATGAGATATTATAGAATTTTTAACAACCATGTATTCACAGTTATTTTCTCTAATTTCAGATCTTAATTTTGCATCATCTGCAACGTTTATACCTCTGTAATCAGAAAGTACGATCATTTTTGCTTTCTTAAATTTTTCAGCAAGACTTTTTACTTGCTCTTTTTTAGCGTTTAATATTTTTTCACTTGGCACTTTTATGACACCTCCTTAAAATAAAAATTTCTTATCTAGACAACCAAAGGTTATAATCTAAGATAAGAAACATTTCCGCTCTATTCTTTTTATATAACCTCGGTAGGAATTGTGGACTTGCCACCTACTGTCTAGGGTTTAATATATTTAATTATTTAGATGTTGGATTTATTCTTATACCAGCACCCATAGTTGTAGATATTGCAATTGATTTTAAATAAGTTCCTTTTGCAGCTGCAGGTTTTGCTTTTACAATTGCATCTAATAATGTCATATAGTTTTCTTTTAGTTTATCTGCTCCAAAAGATACTTTACCGATTGGACAATGTACAATATTATTTTTGTCTAATCTGTATTCAATTTTACCAGCTTTAATTTCTGTTACAGCTTTTGTAACATCCATTGTAACTGTTCCAGCTTTTGGATTTGGCATAAGACCTTTTGGTCCAAGAATTCTAGCTATTTTACCTAAAGATGCCATCATATCAGGTGTAGCAACAACTACATCAAATCCAAACCAGTTTTCAGATTGGATTTTTTGAATCATGTCATCATCACCAACGAAATCTGCACCAGCAGCTTCTGCTTCTTTAGCTTTATCTCCTTTTGCTAAAACTAAAACTTTTTTTGTTTTACCAGTACCATTTGGAAGTACAACTACTCCTCTTACTTGTTGATCTGCTTGTTTACCATCAACACCTAATCTAATATGCATCTCTAAAGTTTCATCAAATTTAGCTTTAGGCATTTTTAATGCTAGGTCTATAGCTTCAGCAACATCATACATTTTACCTGGTTCAACAAGTTTATTTGCTTCAACCATTCTTTTGCTCATGTTTTTCCCTCCTTTGGTTTTAACGAACTAATAGTTCTCCCATAATTAATCTATAACTTCGATCCCCATTGATCTTGCAGTACCTTTTATCATAGATACAGCAGTTTCTAGAGATGATGCGTTAAGATCTTGCATTTTTGTTTTTGCAATTTCTTCACATTGTGCAGTTGTTACTTTTGCAACTTTATCTTTATGTGGTTTTCCAGATCCTTTTTGAACCTTAGCAGCTTTCTTTAAAAGTTCTGCAGCAGGTGGAGTCTTTAACACATATTCAAAAGTTTTATCAGCATAAACTGTAAGAATAACTGGGAATATTGTTCCAGCATCTTTTGCAGTTTTTTCATTAAAGTCTTTACAAAATTGCATTATGTTTATACCAGTTGGTCCAAGTGCAGGTCCTACTGGTGGTGCTGGATTAGCTTTACCAGCTTGAATTTGTAATTTTACTACGTGTGTTACTTTTTTATCTGCCATCATTTTCACCTCCTTAAAATAGGATTATATTAAATATATTATATATACTTAAAACTACTTATATTTTTTGTATTTGATCAAATTCAAGATCAACTGTTGTTTCTCTACCAAACATAGAAACTTTAACTTTAACTCTTTTTTTATCTTTAAAGATTTCTTCAATTGTTGCAGTGTAATTGTAAAATGGTTCTGTTATAATTCTTACCGTGTCACCAACTTCAAAATCAAGATTCATTATATCCTCTATTCCTAAAGTTTGCATTTCTTTTTCAGTAAGTGGCAATGGCTTTTCACCAACACCAACAAAATTAAACACACCTTTAATATTTTTTACAATATACCAAGTTTCATCAGTCATTATCATTTTGATCAAGACATACCCTGGAAACACTTTCTTTATAGATGTTTTTTGTTTTCCATCTTTTATTTCTATCTCTTCTTCCATGGGTATAATAATTTCTTGGATTTTATCTTGCATACCTCTATTTTCTACTAATTTTTCTAAAGTTACTTTCACTTTATTTTCATAGCCAGAATATGTGTATACTACGTACCAATGTGCTAAATCAGTATTGTTTTCATTTTCCAAACCTACCAGCTCCTTAAATTTTTTAATTTAATAACTATCCAATTTTTCTGCCAATTATATCCCATAGCTTTGCATCTGCAAACTCTAAAATCATATCAAATCCTAAAACAATAACAGATAACGCAACTACTAATATTACAACCATAATTGTATTATGTATTAGTTGTTTTTTTGTTGGCCATACAACTTTTTTTAATTCTGATTTTACACCTTTAAAAAATCCTTTAGCCATTTTTTTCTCTCCTTTAATTATTTTGTTTCTTTGTGAGTAGTATGTTTACCACAAAATTTACAAAATTTACTTTTTTCTATTCTATCTGGATTATTTCTCTTATTTTTCTCAGTTTCATAGTTTCTTTGTTTACATTCAGTGCATGCTAAAGTTACATTTTCTCTCATAAAAAAAACACCTCCATGTCTCTTTAAATCATATATGCTAAATTATTTTAACATAAAAAAGCAAATAAGTCAACCATAATAAGTGAATTTGCTTGAATTTTTAAAAACTATTTAATATCCAAAGCCATTATATATATATTTTAAATAAAATTCAACGGGAATATAGAAAATATCTTTTACTTATTGTATAATAATTTTTATTGAACTACGAACAAAAGCAATTAAACTTATAAATTTATTTTCAACATATTTTATATCATTATGAACGTCTATATATATTACAAAAACTAATTTATTAATATCAACAGTAAACTATCAGATAATATATATTAATTAAAGAAAAATTAAATGAGGTAAAGAAATGAAAAAAAGACAAGAAGTATTTGATTTATATTGGTATTTTGCCTGTGAGAGACAAAATATATTTTGGAAGAAATTTGTAGAAATCTGTAGAAAGAAAAAATTTTTTTCTAATTACTTTCCTGATTGGTCATCATAGATTCATAGAAATGGCAAGAGCAGCAGGAGCTACATATAAGATAAATGAAGGAACTGGTGGAACAGTACTCATTAACTTAGAGGGATTTGATGAATATATGGAACAGTTCAGGCAGAGTGCAGTACCCATGAAACACCCTTTATTTGTTGAAAAGAAGGAAGGTGAGTAGATGGGATATTCATATAAGACATATTCAGAGACAAAAGATGTGATGAAAAAATATGTGAATGCTACAGAGGGTGCAATTATCTATAGCATTATCCATTTGCAAAGTATTCAGCTAAGGAGCTTACACCGATCCGTGAACGTCGTAAGATGTGGGAGAGCCGTATTCCGGATGTTCTTGACATCTTAAAGGCAGGAAGCGAGGCTGCACAGAAGAAAGCAGCAGCAACTCTTCATGATGTACGTTCTGCTATGAAGATCAATTACTTTGACGATACAGAACTGATTAAAGCGCAGTCAGAACAGTTTGCAGAATAAGAAATGATATCAAAAAACTCAGGAGAAAGTTCTTCTGAGTTTTTTTGTCGGCGACGGGGAAAATCCGAGCCTGATCAAGAATTATTTTACAATAAAAAAGATGCTGCATAAGCAACATCTCTTTTCGTACGTGCGATAGAAGATTCGAACTCCCGACCTTCTGGTCCGTAGCCAGACGCTCTATCCAGCTGAGCTAATCGCACATTTGCTGTTTCGTTCACAGCGAAATTTATTATATTATAGGTTTTGAAATATGTCAACCCTTTTTGGAATAAAAAATGAATAATTTTAAAGAATGATTTTCAAGGGGTTCTCAGGCAAACAATCTTGCCATGTCTTCGGGCAGATCGGCGGTAAATGTCATTTGTCTTCCGGTTATCGGATGGAGAAAGCGAAGACAGTGAGAGTGAAGCGCCTGCCGGTCGATCAGTTCCATATCCGGATTGTACAGATAATCTCCGATCAAAGGAAATCCGAGGTGTTTCATATGGACTCGGATCTGATGTGTGCGGCCTGTTTCTAAAATAAGAGAAACGAGTGAAAGCCCGTTTTTTTCAAAAACTGTGTGGTAATGGGTAATTGCATGTTCGCCGTTTTCAAAATCGATCTTCCGTTCGATGAGAGAACTTCCGGTTCGTCCGATCGGAGCATTTATCGTTCCTTCAAAAGGAGTGACGTGTCCGCGTACAATGGCGAGATATTCCCGTTCGATCTGATGCCGGGCGGTCATGGAAGATAAGATATTAGAGCTGACCATATGCTTCGCAACGACAGTCAGATCGGAAGTGTCCCGGTCAAGACGG
>OLOV01000721.1_pt1 | contig 28872 bp, 27 predicted proteins | sample 1672931 | NCBI WGS metagenome assembly OLOV01 (sample SAMEA3136738, study PRJEB25190) | human gut metagenome | biome: human gut; feature: human-associated habitat; material: faeces | place: Austria | collected 2013 | reverse complement strand
TAGCCTTGGAGGACTGACCGCCGGTGTTGGAATACACCTCGGTATCCAGCACCAGAACATTGATGTTCTTGCCGGAGGCCAGCACGTGATCCAGACCGCCGTAGCCGATGTCGTAGGCCCAGCCGTCGCCGCCGAAGGCCCACACGGACTTCTTGGTGAGGAATTCCTTATTATTGCGGATGAACGCGGCCTCGTCGCTCTTGTCACCGGCCACAGCCGCCAGCAGCGCGTCGGCAGCCATACGGGACTCGGCGGCGCTTTCGGCCTTGTCGATGTAATTCTTGCACACATCCGCGGCAACGCCCTTGTCGGCCAGGGTCTGAGCGGCGGCCTTCAGCTGGCGCTTGATGGCGTCCTGACCCAGCAGATAGCCGTAGGCGTACTCGGCGTTGTCCTCGAACAGACTCATGGCCCAGGCGGGGCCGCAGCCGTTGCAGTCGGTGCAGTAGGGGGAGCTGGGGGTGGAGCCGCCGTAAGCGGAGGAGCAGCCGGAGGCGTTGGTGATGTACATATGGTCACCGAACAGCTGAGTCACCAGCTTGATATAGGGCGTCTCGCCGCAGCCAGCGCAGGCGCCGGAGAACTCGAAGTAGGGCTTGGCAAACTGGGACGCCTTCACGGTCTTGTCGCTGACGGCATCCTTCTTCACGGTGACGGTCTCCACGGCGTATTCCCAATTCTCTGCCTGATTCAGCTGGCTCTCCAGTGGCTGCATGGTCAGGGCCTTCTCCTTGGCGGGGCAGACGTTGACGCAGCTGCCGCAGCCGGTGCAGTCATAGGGAGAGACCTGCATGCGGTACTGATACTGGGCCAAACCGGTGGCCTTCTTGGTCTCAAAGCCGGCGGGAGCGTTCTGCTGCTCGCTCTCGTCCAGCAGCACAGGACGGATGGCAGCGTGGGGGCAGACGAGGGAGCACTGGTTGCACTGGATGCACTTGGTCATATCCCACTGGGGCACTTCCACAGCCGCGCCGCGCTTTTCATACTTGGTGGAGCCTGCATGCCAGGTGCCGTCCTCCAGACCGTACTTCTTCATGACGGACACCGGCAGGCTGTCGCCCTCCTGACGGTTCATCACGTCCACTACCTCGCGGATGAAGTCGGGAGCCTTGCGTTCCACGGGCTTGTCCTCGGCGGTGGCCCAGGCGGCGGGGATAGCCACCTCAACCAGTTCGTTGATGCCGTGCTCGATGGAGGCGTTGTTCATGTCCACCACGGCCTGACCCTTCTTCTTATAATAGGTCTTATAGATGGCGTCCTTCATCTCGGCCACGGCCTGCTCCAGAGGGATCACATTGGCCAGCTTGAAGAAGGCAGCCTGCAGAATGGTGTTGGTGCGGCTGCCCAGCCCCAGCTCACGGGCGATCTTGATGGCGTCGATGGTATAGAACTTTGCCTTCTTCTCCGCCAGAGCGCGCTTCATAGCGGCGGGCAGGTTCTTCTCCAGACCCTCGGCGTCCCACGCGCAGTTCAGCAGGAACACGCCGCCCTCCTTCAGGTTTTTCACCATGTCGTATTTGTGGACATAGGAGGGATTGTGGCAGGCCACGAAATCGGCGGACTGGATCAGATACGGGGAACGGATGGGAGCCTTGCCGAACCGCAGATGGCTCTGGGTCAGGCCGCCGGACTTCTTGGAGTCGTAGACGAAGTACGCCTGACAGTACAGGTCGGTGGCGTGACCGATGATCTTGATGGAGTTCTTGTTGGCGCCCACGGTGCCGTCGGAGCCCATGCCCCAGAACTCGGCGCTGGTCTGACCGGCGGGAGAGGTGTCGATCTCACAGGTCACATCCAGAGAGGTATGGGTCACATCGTCCACAATGCCCACCGTGAAATTGTTCTTGGGCTTTTCCTGCTTCAGGTTATCCAGCACGGCGATGATCTGGCCGGGGGTGGTGTCCTTGCTGCTGAGGCCGTAGCGGCCGCCCACGATGACCATATCGCTGTCCAGCTCCTTGTATACGGAACAGATATCCTGATACAGCGGCTCGCCCATAGCACCCGGCTCCTTGGTGCGATCCAGCACCGCCAGCTTCTTGCAGGAAGCGGGGATGGCGGACACGAACTTATCGGCGGTGAAGGGACGGTACAGATGGACGTTCAGCAGGCCCACCTTCTCGCCCTTGGCGGTCAGGTAGTCGATGGCCTCCTTGGCAGTCTCGGCGGCGCTGCCCATCAGCACCACCACGCGCTCGGCATCGGGAGCGCCGTAGTAGTTGAACAGCTTATACTCGCGGCCCGTCAGCTTGCTGATCTCGGCCATGTAGTGCTCCACCGCGTCGGGGATGGAGGTCACCTTCTCATTGCAGGCCTCACGGCACTGGAAGAAGATATCGGGGTTCACGGTGGTGCCGCGGGTGGCGGGATGCTCCGGGTTCAGGGAGTTGCGGCGGAAGGCACGCAAGGCATCCATGTCCACCAAAGGACGCAGCTCCTCATAGTCCAGCGCCTCGATCTTCTGGATCTCATGGCTGGTGCGGAAGCCGTCAAAGAAGTGCAGGAACGGCATCCGACAGTGGATGGCGCTCAGATGCGCCACCGCGCCCAGATCCATGACCGCCTGGGGGGAGGAGGACGCCAGCATGGCGAAGCCGGTGCTGCGCACGCCCATCACGTCGCTGTGGTCACCGAAGATGGACAGGGCGTGAGCCGACAGGGTGCGGGCGGAGACGTGGAATACGCCCGGCAGCATTTCACCGGCGATCTTATACATATTGGGGATCATCAGCAGCAGGCCCTGGGACGCGGTGTAGGTTGTGGTCAGCGCGCCGGACTGCAGGGAGCCGTGCACCGTGCCGGCCGCGCCGCCCTCGGACTGCATCTCCACCACCTGCACCGGCTGGCCGAACAGGTTCTTCTTGCCGTTGGCGGCCCACTCGTCCACATGCTCCGCCATGGGGCTGGAGGGTGTGATGGGGAAAATACCCGCCACTTCCGTAAATGCGTAGGATACATACGCGGCGGCTTCGTTGCCGTCCATGATGACCGCTTTCTTCTTGTCCATAATGAAAGACCTCCTCGTGTAGGTTTTTTACAAGATTAGGGCATATTTGCGAATTTACAATTTCTATTTTACTGACCGGCCTATAAAAATGATTTGCTTCGTTTCGCTTTTTCTTTGCCGTTTCTCTTGCCTTAACGTGGGGCGTTCGTTTTGACGTCAGGCGGTACGGAGGGGGTGGACATTATATAAAATCAGTGTAGCATGACCCGGAGAAAAAGAAAGCTGAGTATCCGATAAGCGGCAAAGAAAAAGAAAGATTGAGCAAAGCGAACGGCGGTGACATTCGATACAATGACCTCAGATGGTGGGTCGCGGCAATGAGTTGCAAGTTGGAACACGACCCCAATTTACGGATTATTATTTTAAGGAGGATATCACAATGGATATGAGTTATTTGAAGGATATGCCTATCGCGATCCTGGGCGCCGGCGCTGTGGGCAAGACCATGGCTGCTGACTGCGCCCTGGCCGGCAAGGAAGTTCGCCTGTGGGATCAGCCCCGCTTCGCCAAGACCAACTTCACCAACATTGAGAAGACCGGCATCACTCTGGCCGGTGCACAGTTCAGCTACTTCGGCTATCAGCGCAAGGGTACTGTGAAGATCGCTCTGGCTACCGACGACATGGCTAAGGCCGTGAAGGGCGTCGGCATCATCATCGTGGCCGCCGTGGCCGTGGCCCATGAGACCATCTTCCGTGAGCTGATCCCCCTGCTGGAGGACGGCCAGGTCATCCACATCCTGCCCGATAACTGCGGCACCTTCATCTTCCGCAAGCTGATGCGTGAGATGAACTGCACCAAGAAGGTCATCGTTGGTGCCTGGTACACCGCTCCCTATGGCATCCGTATCGTGCGCCGCGGCGGCGTCGTCACCAACGAGTGCAAGGTGGAAGACCGTATCACCACTATCCGTGGCTGCGCTCTGCCCGACACCGACACCGACGCTTTCATGGCTTCCGCCTGGTACATTCCCGCTTTCGGTGCTATCATGGATGCTGACGGCGAAGTTACCATCTCCAAGAAGGGCGAGGAGTTCCACCACGGCTTCGTGCGCGGCAACACCGTGCTGGACATCAACCTGTCCAACGTCAACCCCGTTATCCACGTTCCCGGCGCCGTTCTGGGTGCTGCCGTGATGCAGAACTTCGATACCGTTCTGGGTCAGGATAAGAAGAACTACTCCCTGTACGGCTTCGCTCTGTGCCCGGCTATCGCCGAGGTTCAGGCCAAGTTCTGGGAGGAAGAGAAGGCCCTGGCTGCCAAGATGGAAGTGGGTCTGTGCACCGTGAACTATGAGGACTTCTTCTCCCGTACCACCATGTACGGCAAGGAGTACATGGGCCCCGACTTCGCAGTGCCCTTCACCGAGAAGTACGAGAACTTCTACGGCGACGGTCCCTTCGATCTGGAGAACCGCTACATCACCGAGGATGTGCCCGTGGGCTGCTACCTGATGAGCCAGCTGGGCAAGAAGTACGGCGTAGCTACCCCCATCATCGACTCCATGATCCTGCTGGCCAGCACCATGCTGAAGCGCGATCTGGCCGCCGAGAGCAAGTACACTCTGGATTATCTGGACATCGGCCACATGAACCACGAGCAGCTGCAGGCTTACCTGCGCGAGGGCGTGTACACCGCGAAATAAGCAGACACCCAGCGACCAACGTTTTGTTTTCATCCTAGATGATAGTACGGCAGAGATTTGCCAATCTGCCGTCTCCTACCTCCTCATACAAAGAGAAATGCGCAGACACTGTCTGCGCATTTCTTGCCTTGAAATATATTATGTGCTACAATGCGCAGCGGCTTTGCCGCAATGACGCATGCAGCAAGCTGTGTATTATGAAAAGGACAGAAGCCTATGAAAACGGAGACCACAGAACTATTCAGATCAGAAAAGGTCAGCAGGATACTGTTTAAGCTTGCGCCGCCTGTTATGCTGGCGCAGCTGATACAAGCCCTGTATAACATCGTGGACAGCGTGTTTGTAGGCCGGTATTCCGATTCTGGACTGACGGCGCTGTCGATCATCTACCCGATGCAGCTGTTGATGATCGCCTTCGCCGTGGGCGCGGGGGTAGGCATGAATACCATCATGGCGGCGAGATTCGGCGTCGGACAGGACGGCGAAGCGGAAGAATACGCCGGTGTTGGCACACTGCTGGCGGGCGCTATGTGGCTGCTGTTTGCCACAGTCTGCTGGCTGATCCTGCCGGCCTATGCACGGATGTCAACCAACTCCGAGACTGTGATCGCGGACATTGTGCAATATGGCCGGATCGTCTGTGTTTTCAGCTTCGGATTGTTTTTTGAAAGCACCTGGACAAAGGTGCTGCAAGCCAACGGCGACATGAAAACGCCGATGATCGCGCAGATCCTGGGCGCTGTGACCAACATCGTTCTGGACCCACTGCTGATTTTCGGGTATCTGGGACTTCCTGAGATGGGGATTCGCGGCGCTGCGATCGCGACAGTTACCGGACAGGCGGTTGCCGCACTGTTCGTATTTCGCGGCGGCTTCCGCCGCATTCCGGGTAAAGAGGTGTATCTCCATCATATCGCAAAAATCTTTCAGGTGGGAATCCCGAACATTCTGATGCAGTCGGCCTATACATTCTACATTCTGGGCCTGAACCTGATCCTGTCCGGATTTTCAGATCAGGCTGTAACAGCATTGGGCCTGTACTACAAATGGCAGACTTTTTTCTTTATCCCCTTGTGCGCGATGCAGACCTGTATTGTTCCGGTCATAAGCTTCAATTACGCGGCGAAGGACATCGGACGCTGCCAAAAGGTGCTGCTGACATCAATTTGGATGGGAACTGCGCTTATGGCTGTTGGGACGCTCTGCTTTGTCACGTTCCCTGCTGCGTTGCTGCGGGTATTTACGCAGGATGCGCAGGTCATTGCGATCGGAACCTATGGATTCCGTTTTATTGGCGTCAGCTTTATCCCGATGGTAATGGCTCTGATATTTCCGGTATTCTTTCAGGCGGTAGGCGCTGGCCTGAAAAGCTCTCTGCTGACGGTGATCCGGACGGTGGTGCTGTTTGTCCCGTTGGGCTATCTGTTCTCTCGTTGGGGCCTTCGCTATTTCTGGTGGACGTTCCCGGTCACAGAAATGATAACAGCGTCGGTCGGCATTCTTTTTTATAAGCAGTTTCTCAAAAGCTGTCGTGTCAGGCTGTCGGGAACCGGTGCTCCAGTGGGGACGTCACGATCATCGTGACCGGTAAACACCGCTGATGCAGGACGCAATACCAGTAAAGAGCCTTCTGTACGATCTCTATACTGCTGGAATGACGCCAAAGGTGTACCGTGAAGTGTACCGTGAAGAGATCTGTCTCAAGCGGGCTATGTAAAAAAGTGAGCCAGGCAGGAGTTCCTGTCCGGCTCACTTTCTTAGTATAAATAAGGTAAAACCGTCATGTTTTTATTACCAGAGCCCCATAACATGCTGCATTAGCAGACTGACAGCGGTAATGCCCGCCCAGCAGCAGGCACCCAGCAGCAACGGCTTTCCGCCGCTTTTCACCAGCTTGACCACGTTGCTGTTCAGGCCGATGGCTGCCATAGCCATGATGATGAAGAACTTGCTCAGTTCCTTCAGCGGCTGGAACACCGCCGACGGTACGCCCAGAGACGTGCAGATTGTGGTGACCACCGACGCGCAGACGAACCACAGGATGAACATAGGAAAGGCGTTCTTCAGCCGGAAGCCGCCCTGCCCTTTCCCAGCCTTCTTCGCCTGGATCAGCGATAGCACCAGCGTAATGGGGATGATGGCCAGGGTGCGGGTCAGCTTGACGGTCACGGCCTTATCCAGCGTCTGGCTGCCCAGCTCCCACATGCTGTCCCATGTGGAAGCCGCCGCCGTGACGGAGGAGGTGTCGTTCACCGCCGTACCGGCGAAGATACCGAAGGACTCGCCGGAGGTAGTGTCAAAGCCGATGGCCTGTCCCAGCAGCGGGAACAGCAGTGCTGCCAGCACGTTGAAAAAGAAGATGACCGAGATAGCCTGCGCTACCTCTTCGTCGTCAGCGTGGATCACCGGCGCGGTGGCGGCGATGGCGCTGCCGCCGCAGATGGAGGAGCCTACGCCGATAAGGGTGCTGATATTGCCGTCGATATGCAGCAGCTTGTGGAGGACGAAGGCCACCAGCAGCGACGTGGCGATGGTGCAGACGATGATGGGCAAAGACTGCTTTCCGGTTTCCAGCACTACACTCAGGTTCAGGCCGAAGCCCAGCAGCACCACGGCGGTCTGGAGAATTTTCTTGGAGGTGAAGCCCACCCCCGGTTTGCAGGCCGCGCCCGGTGTCCAGAACAGGGCGATGACCATACCGATGACGATGGAGAACACCGGGCCGCCGATGACCGGCACCAGCTTACCCAGCAGCCACGAGGGCACGGCGATGGCAAGGCACACCGCCATGCCGGAAAGATATTTCTTGATGGTTTGCATATTACGGTATCATTCCTTTCTACTTAAGGCACAAAGCTTTCCCTATTATAGCGAGTGGTACGGTTTTAGGCAAGTGGTATAAAGTGATTGAGAAGTACATCCCGTGCATGCTTTGACAGGCGCGGGATATCTGAGTGGCTTAATCGTGTGGGGATGGAAGCGCCGGGGATACGTTTTGTATCCCCGGCGTTTCCTGCCTAAAAGAGGTGAATGGTAAGGAGTAGAGAAATGGATTGATAGATTTACAGCGCCATGCGGTAGATCTCAGCAGCGATCTCCGGAGTCAGCTTGACGAAGTTGCCGTGGTTGGGAGCGCCATGGAACATGTTCTCCACCATGACGGGGATGTCTTCTTCCTTGCCGCCCAGCTCGTTGATGGTGGCAGGCATGTTCAACTCGTTCATGAACTCGCGCACGCAATGGATACCTTCCATAGCGGTGACTTCAGGATGCTCGAAATCGTTCTGGCAGCCGAAGACGCGGGTGGCAAACTTCACAAACAGCTCGGGGCCGTTCGCCTTCATGGCGTATTCCATCCAGTAGGGGAACAGCAGCGCCAGACCGGCGCCGTGGGAAGCGCCGTAGAGGATGCCGATCTCGTTATCCATGTGGTGGGTACCCCAGTCCTGCGCACGGCCAACACCGGTGCTGTTGTTCTGCGCGACCATGGCGGCCCACATGATATTGGCGCGAGCCTCATAATCGTTGGGATTCTTCATAACGCGGCGGCCTTCCTTGATGATGGTCAGCATAACGGCTTCCAGCATGCGGTCGGTCAGTTCGCAGTCCTTAGTATGGGAGAAATAGCGCTCCAGGCAGTGGGCGAAGATATCGGCCAGGCCGCTGGCGGTCTGATAGGGAGGCAGCGTCATCATCAGTTCGGGATTCATGATGGCGAACAGGGGACGCAGGATATCGCCGTCGGCGCAGCGCTTATACTGGTGGCCGTCCTCGGTGACGAGCGTCACCACAGAGTCGGTGGAGCCTTCAGAACCGGAGGCAGCGATCGTAACTACGCAGCCCACGGGGAGCGCTTCGGTGACGGGGCCCTTCTTGCCGCAGTAGAAATCCCAGAAATCGCCATCGTACTTCACGCCCAGCGCGATGCCCTTGGCAGAGTCCATGACGGAGCCGCCGCCGATGGGCAGGATGAAATCCACGCCCTCGCGCTTGGCCAGCTCAATGCCCTCGTAAACCAGATCGGCGTGGGGGCTGGCCTTGACGCCGCCCAGCTCTACATAGGCGATGCCCTCTGCGTCCAGAGAAGCCTTGACGCGATCCAGCAGGCCGCTGCGCTTGACGCTGCCGCCGCCGTAATGGATCAGGACCTTATGGCCGCCGTAACGCTTTACATACTTACCGGTCTCATTTTCGGTACCCTTGCCAAAGACGAAATAGGTGGGGCTATAAAAAGTAAAATTATCCATAGTGACCTCCTGATAATCATTTGTCCGGACGGCGAATGAGCACCTGCCGGTTATCTTTATTCTATCGTGTTCAGGCCATACAGAATGTGCCTGTCTTCACCTGTTTTTTGCCGAATCTCATCTTTCTGTCCATCGCGCGAAACAGTATGTGCCGCAAGCGGCAAAGTTCACACGAGAAGCAGCAAACCATCCAGATACTGTCAATGGTATAATTCTTACAAAGTAATGGAAGGAGGGGATTGTTACGCAAAGCAGACTCGATCAATTCTATGAGCAGCTCAATGACTGCCGCTGCTGCGGTGATCCCGTTGAAGTGGAGACCTTCCTGCTGGATTGTATCAAACAGAATCGCCCTCAGGACGATGTGGAATATATTGTGGCCGTCTGTGATGAACTGGGCAGCTTCTATCGCGAGTGTGAGCAGTATGACCATTCGCTGGCGGCCTTTGAGCGGGCGAAAACCGTAGCGGAAAACGCGGGTGCGACGAAAAGCACACTGTATGCCGCCACGCTCAACAATATGGCGGGAACATACCGGCAGATGCGGGATCATGACAGAGCGATCGAACTGTTTCAGACGGCGAGAAAGCTGTATCACGAACTCTGCGGAAAGGCGAGTACCGCCTATATCGGTTTGCTGAATAATCTTTCTCAGACCTATCAGGAGGCAGGACAGCCCACCATGGCGCTTGCCTGTCTGGAAGAGGCTGTGACGCTGATAGAAAGCACGCCCGCGCTCCGCTTTACACTGGGGATCACGTACAGCAATCTGACGACGCTGCACTATGCCGCCGGCGACCACGAACAGGCGATACGCTGCATGAACCGTGCCCTACAGGAGTACGAGCGCTGCCCGGACGAGGATCGGTGGCACTACGTGGATGCGCTCAACAGCATGGGCGGCTTTCTGTATGCGGAGGGAAACTATTGGCAGGCGATCGCGCTGTACCGGAAGTCGGCGTCCTATACGCTGCGCTGTGAAGGGGAAACGCTGGAATACGCGGCGATATGCCAGAATATGCGCTGGTGCTATGAGGGCCTGGGACAGCTGGAGCGTGGACTCTTTGCGTTGAAGGAAGCGGTTCGGATCTATACCAGACTTCTCGGCGCTGACCATGAACGAACCCGCACGGCGGCGGATGATCTGATTTGCCTGAAGCAGCGGATCGAAGGAAACGGTATGAAAGTACAGAAAGGAGCGACCGGTGATGGAAGAGCGTGAAATGATAGAGATCACAGGCGCTGCGGAGAATAACCTGAAAAATATCCGGCTTCGTATTCCCAAGGAACGGCTGGTCGTGCTGACCGGCGTCTCCGGTTCCGGTAAAAGCTCCCTGGCCTTTGATACGATCGCGGAGGAAAGCCGCCGTCAGTGGCAGGAGACGCTGCCGCTTTACCTGCGGAGCCGTATGCCGCATCACAAGCGGCCCAACGTGGAGAAAATTCAGGGCCTGACCCCCTGTGTTGTCGTTGACCAGAAGCCGATGGGCGCCAACGCCCGCTCTACGGTCGGCACCGCCGCAGATATCGCGCCTTTGATCCGTATGCTGTTCTCACGTGTCGGCGCACCCAGTGCGGGCGGCTCCATGGCATACTCTTTTAATCACCCTCACGGGATGTGTCCGGTCTGTACCGGTCTGGGGCAGGAAACGTCCTTGAACGAGGAGGCAATGTTCGACCGGGATAAAAGCATCAATGAAGGTGCCATCCGCTTTTCACAGTTTTCCGGCGGCAGCTGGCAGAGCATTTACTTCACCAATAACCCCTATCTTGATCCCGACAAGAAGCTGCGGGATTATACGCCGGAGGAGTGGGAGGTACTGCGGATCGGCACAAAGGAGCCGTTGATCATCGACCACATCTATAAAAATACAGGGCAGGTCTCGCACCTGCCCTACGAAGGCGTTGTCACGCGGTTTAATCGCCTGTATCGGAATAGAGACATCGCGGGCCTGAAAAAGAGTGTGCAGGAAGAGGCGCTGTCCCTTATGTGCCGCCATACCTGTACCGCCTGCGGCGGTAGCGGCCTGAATCCGGCGGCGCTGGCTTCGCGCATCAACGGATATAATATCGTGGATTATAACGATATGCAGGTGTCCCGTCTGATCCCTGTATTGGAAGCGATAGAGGATCCGCTGGGTGCTTCTTTGGCGCAGCAGATCTGTGTCGGTCTGCAAGCAATGGTTCGGGTCGGCCTGGGCTATCTGACGCTCTCCCGCCGCACGGACACACTGTCCGGCGGCGAGCTTCAGCGGCTGAAGATGGTCCGGCATCTGGGCAGCAGCTTGAGCAATATCACCTATATCTTCGATGAACCGACCGCGGGACTGCATCCATCTGATGTGAAGCGGATCTGTGACCTTCTTCTCCAACTGCGGTATCAGCACAATACGGTGCTGGTGGTCGAGCATGACAAGCAGGTCATTGCACTGGCGGATCATATTATCGAGCTTGGCCCTCGTGCCGGCAGCGGAGGCGGCGAAGTCGTATTTCAGGGGACGCCCAAGGAGCTGTGCAGCGCGGGGACATTAACGGCTGAGGTGTTATGCGAACGTGTGGCGCTGAATGACGCACCGCTGTCATGGACGGAAAGCTTTCCGGTTTCTGATGCCAGCATCCACAACCTGAAGAACGTGTCTGTGGATTTCCCCAAGGGAGTGCTGACGGCTGTTACAGGTGTGGCGGGCTCAGGAAAAAGCAGTCTCACCTGCTGCGCGTTCCTTGACCGCTATCCCGAAGCCACTCTGATCAGTCAAGCAGCGGTTGGTACGACCAGTCGATCTACGCCCGCCACGTATACAGGTGTAATGGATGAGATCCGTAAGGTTTTCGCCCGTGAAAACGGCGTCAGCGCACAGTGGTTCAGCTTCAACTCGAAGGGCGGCTGCCCAGTGTGCAAGGGCAAGGGCGAGATCATGCCGGATGTGGCGTTCGCAGACCCGGTGGCCATCACCTGTGAGGAGTGCGGCGGACGGCGGTATAATCCCACAGCGTTGAGCTATACCTATCAGGATAAGACGATCGAGCAGGTTCTGGCGCTGACGGTAACAGAGGCACTCTCCTTCTTTACTCAGCGGCAGATCCGTGAGCCGCTGCAGCTGCTGCAGGCTGTCGGTTTGGGCTACATGACCTTGGGCCAGCCCCTCAGTACGCTTTCGGGCGGCGAGGTGCAGCGCCTGAAATTGGCCAGCGAATTGACAAAAAGCGGCAATATCTACATTTTCGACGAACCGACGACCGGCCTGCACCGTAATGATGTTCAGTTGCTGCTCAAGCTCCTGCGCCAGCTTGTGGATCAGGGCAATACGGTGATCGTCGTAGAGCATCGTCTGGAAGTGATTGCGCAGGCGGACTGGATCATCGACATGGGGCCGGGTGCCGGAGACCGCGGCGGCAGCGTCGTGTTTACGGGAACACCCCGGCAGCTGCTGGACTGCCGCGAGTCGGAGACGGCCCGATTCCTTCGGGAAGCGGTTGACCCCGCAAAATAGATACGTGTAAGGAGCGGTGTATGTCATACGCTGATTTGCCCCAGTTATCTCTTGCAGGATTCAAAGTTCCATGCTATAATAACAATTGAAAGTTTCGTAATTGCTTCCGAGCAATTAAAGTAGACGTGTTACTAAGTGGCTGAAGATAGTTTTATCTTCAGCCACTTTTTTTGTTTCTGCTGCTTCTTCTGAAGAGAGGCACAGACTGGCATGATGGGGGGATCTCTCCTCTGGCATGCATAGATCTTCATATCGTGGATCTGTGGATCCAAAAGCACTCAAAGGACTGCGATTCTTTGAGTGCTTTTTTTATATAAATCGGAGCCGGACAGCTCCTTAACTCTTTGCTCCGGATATGCCTTGCGGCATATCCGCTTATATAGATATTACGCGCAGAAATGCAGAAAGGAATTTAAATGGAAGGCGATTATATACCCGTGATCAACCGGTGCATTGCGGAAATTATCATGGCAGCGATCCCTGACCAAACCAAGAACCTGCGCTTCCTCGCAGTTCTGAAATTACAGGGCTATTTGCATCAGTATGAACAGCGTGGCTATATGCCGAAGTTGATTCATGCGATCGCAGAGAAGAAGTGCAGGATGATCGGGACAATCACGACCGAGTCGGAGATGGAGAAGCTGCTCAAACCCAGTTGCCCGCATTATTACGGCGGGAGGTTCACTCCGGGTGAGTATCACATTCCGGAGGAGGAACTCATTGGCTGGAGTGAAGCGTCTTTAAGAACGCCATTGAACAGCGCAGGTTACCAACGGTATATGGAACTGTTCAAGCAGGTACTTCCTGAGGAAAGCCGTAGGCTTTCGCTGGGAGGAAGCGCGGATGGATAAGCTCAAAAAGGCTGAGGAGGACTTGACCCTTGAGGATATTCGTATCCACTATTTTACAGGCCAATCCATATTCATTTCCGGTGAAGGCAGAAATAAAGTATTTCGCTACCGCCACGGTGTAGAGACCAATGTCGGAAATATCCAATTAAACGAATGGATTCGCATTGCCCGTCAACTGATCGACCGATACGGCGAACAGAAGATGTTTCAACAGCTCGTTGAGTGGGAAAAGGAGCACTGTCCGTGGGTACGCAGCGATTCAGAAAGCGAGCAAAAAGCGCTGGAATATCATGTCTCACGGATGCAGGACAACCCCCTGTGGTGTGACTATATCCCGTTTAACCGAAAGTATCGTCCGGAAGTCCTTCTGAAAGCGGAGATCCTTCAGGTACAATGCGTTGGCTGCGGCAACACATTCGAACTGACCACAGAACGATACAAGAATATCTGCTTATGCAGCAGCGGAAAGCTGTATTGCGATTATTGCCACGGCCTCATGTCGATTCAGCATGTGTCTCACTGCGAAGAAGGACATGAAAATCGCGGCGAATCGCTGTAAAAACTGTAACAGAAAGGAGCTGCGCCATGTGTGCAGAATATAACACCAAACTGGAGCGAATGCGGGCGTTGATCGAGCGCCTGACTGAGGCGGATGTCGCCTACTTCAAAAATGATGAGCCGATCATGTCAGACTGGGAATACGACCAGTTGACAGACGAGCTGGCCTCATTGGAACATGATACCGGTCTTGTGCTCTCCGGCTCCCCAACTCAGAAAGTGTCCGGAGAGATCCTGGAGACACTGACAGAAGTACGGCATACGAAGCCAATGCTGTCTGCCGGCAAGACCAAATCGGTGGAGGATCTTGTCAAATTTGCCGCTAAGCGCCCTGTATTGCTGAGCTGGAAAATGGATGGTCTTACGCTGGTTCTGCGATATGAGTCTGGAGAACTGAAGCAAGCCATTACCCGTGGGCGAGAAGGAATCGTTGGTGAGGACGTAACGCATACCGTTCGGACCTTCCTGAACGTGCCGCTGACAGTTCCGACAAAAGGATCTTTCGAGGTCCGCGGTGAAGGCGTTATCTCTTGGGCTAATTTCCATAAGATCAATTCCAGTCTTGAGGAACCCTATACGCATCCGCGCAACTTGGCATCCGGCAGTGTGCGCAAGCTCGATGCCGGTGAGTCGAAGAAGCGCCGGTTGGAGTTCTGGGCATTCGAGTTGGTAAGTGATTATCTGGAACCGGAAAGCAAGTTGGGGCAACAGACCTTCCTGCAGGACAACGGTTTTTCCGTTGTGCCGTACATCTATCTGGATGTGCTGCACAGCGAACAGATGATCCGTGATGCGATCAAAAGCATGGATCCCAAGAAGTTTGCATATCCGGTGGATGGCCTCATCATGGAGTATGAAGAGATCCGTTACGGCAAAAGCCTTGGCGCAACCGGCCATCACGAGAACCGGCTGATTGCACTCAAGTGGGAGGATGAGCTGTATGATACGCATTTCCGCGGTGTGGAGCTGGCTACGACCAGAACCGGTATGGTGAGCATTACCGGTTTGTTCGACCCAGTCAACATCAATGGGACGCTTGTTAGCCGTGCGTATCTGCACAACCTGGATGTCTTTGATGAATTCCGGTTTGGTATCGGAGATAAGATCCGCGTATATAAAGCGAACATGATCATCCCGCAGATCGCAGATAACAGGACACAGAGCAATACATATGTGCTGCCTATGACCTGTCCCTGCTGTGGTGAACCTCTGACCGTCAAACGCACAAGCGGTGGAACGCGGCAGTTATACTGCGTTAATCCCCACTGCGCTGCCAAGCTGGTGCAGAAGTTCGCTCATTTCTGCGAGAAGACCCGCATGAATATCGAGGGACTTTCGGCAACAACACTGGAAAAGCTCATTGGCCATGGCTGGGTTCACAATTTTGGCGATCTGTATGAACTGGAACGATATCGTGAGGAGATCATCAAGACGGAGGGGTTCGGCGAGAAGTCCTTCGAACGCCTGCAGGCAGCGATCGAAAAAAGCCGGCGCTGTTCGTTGGCTAAGTTCATCGCCGGTCTGGGCATCCCCATGGTCGGGCGTCATGCCGGTCGGGATCTGGACAAGTTCTTCCATGGTTCCTGGTCTGAATTCGAGGAAGCCATCCTCAGTGGCTTTGATTTCACACAGTTGCCGGATTTCGGGCAGACCATGCACAACAACATTTACACTTGGTATGCGGACGCAGACGAGGCACTACTCTGGCGTCCGCTGCTGACTAAAATTCAGTTTATCGAAAAGGAGAATCAAACAATGGAAGTTACCATGAATAACCCGTTCGCAGGCAAGAGTGTCGTCGCTACCGGCAAGCTGGAGCATTATACCAGAGAAGGCATTCAGGAGAAGCTGCTTTCTCTGGGTGCGCATCCGTCTAATGCCGTGAGCAAAAAAACTGATTATCTGATCGTCGGCGAAAAGGCTGGCAGCAAGCTGACCAAAGCGCAGCAGCTGGGCGTAAAGACGCTGACCGAGCAGGAATTCGAGGATATGCTGTCTTGATTTGCGCAGCAGCCACAATAAGGCACGGAGCAGATTACCTGCTCCGTGCCTGTTTTCAAGGAGGCTACAAGATGAAAGGCTGGATATACCGATGCCCTGCTTGCGGAAGTAAACGGTTCGTGGTCACAGCGCATGTCACACAGGACTGGGAAATCGACAGCAATGGCGCATTCCAGAAAGTCCTCAATGCATGTGTGGAGATCACGCATCATCCCGATGAATCTGACATATGGAATTGCGCCAAGTGCGCTTATTCCGGAACAGGCAAACAGTTTCGTGCAGGGGCTTACATGCAATAGAAGGAGGCAGCATAATGCGAAGAAAGCAAATCGGAGTCATGGATTTTCACGGCAGTGTGGATATTACAGATCCCTGTTATGAAAAAGACATCTGGTGCAGGATGAACGATGTGAAGATCAAAGCAGGAACATATGCCTGCATGGTCTGGCATCATACCGAAAAAGGAACGTACAGTGACGGACGTCCGTATTCCTGTGAGCTGGTTGGGATCATTGGCATCTATCTGAATGGCAATATCCCGCGTCAGCGAGCCATGAAGGAGATCGGTACGATTGGTGTGGATTCCGGAATGGCCGGCTTCTTCCATGATAAGCCGGATTACAGCGACGAGGCATGGAGCCAGTTCTGTGACCGTGTCCGCCATGGCGATGCATGGCTGACAGAAGATGGGTTCTATAGCTGCTCCGGACACGGTGACGGCGGCTATGGCGTTTATGCCTATGAAAAAGATGGCGAGATCACCGCGCTGGAGATCCGCTTTCTGTAAGATAGATCCCCTGCTTCTGTATCTGGCCCAATAAAAGTGACCTTCCTATTGTTCCGCTTTATGCGTTTAATGCCACGCAAATACGCATTTCGCGCGGAATACGTAGAAAAAGGAGACAGCAATATGAAAGAAACCAAGAGTGAGCGCTTCCGCCGCGTTGCGGAAGCGCGCGTCAATAAGATCATCCGAATGCTCAGACTGTTAGGCAACTGTGCTGCAACAAGCGTATATGCCTATGACGATAGTGCCGTCGAACAGATATTTTCGACGCTGCAGATCGAGTTGGACAAAGCGCGTGTGCGGTATACAGCAGAAGGCGGCCGGTCAAAAAAGCACTTTTCTCTTTCGGAAAATTATGCGCTGGATACCATCTCGTACCCGCATATAACGATGCCGCTGCCCGATGGTACAAGCCTTAGAGCTGTGGCCTATGCGGAGGACACCTATCCGGCCATCAACCTGTATCTCTTGCAGGACGGACAGCCGGAGTTGATCTGCTTTGCGGAGTACAATATCGGTCAGGAACCAAATCGAGAACTCTGTATCGGGGTTTATTCATCCGACGAGGACGACACAAAATATTATGAGCCATATCAGGCAGAAAGGAATAAAGACTATGAACGAAACTCCGCAGAAACCGCAGATGATTGAGACGTACCGCATTTCGTGGAATGACATCGCAACGCTTATTTCGGAACAGATCAAGTCGATTTTGGGATACAGGTGCTCTTTGCGCGTCTGGCCTGAGGACTTGGATTTCTGGGGCGTTCGGGCGCAGCACAGGACCTTCTCCGTTCGGGAATTGAATCGGCTTCTGGATGCCGTTCATGCAAGTGAAAAGGAACGCGAAATGACCCTGCCGGAGGACTCGGAGGATACACACAGCTTCGGAATGACGCTTGGCAGGCATTTGCTGAAATCCGCATTACAGGCGGATTGGGAGCGTGAGCTGGTCGATGATGACGCGCTCTGGCTGATTGGATTCACCAGTGCCGAAACAAATCCATACTCGGCTACAGGCCTCTTACGGAACCTCGATGCTTCAGCGCTCTTATCCAAGGAGGACGTCCTGACACATCTGGCCAATAATGGCGGCACTGACGTAGCACTCGGCGATATACGGATGCGCTATTACACGGCACACAAGAATGAGCTGTGCTGGCGGTATCCGATCTCTGACGGTGTGCATGCCGGCGCTTTCATTCTGGTTGTGAAAGAGGGGTATCTGAGTCTTCCGTACAACAGCGTGGATGAAGAGGACTATGAGCTCCTTGTGTTGACGGATGCTGCACTTCACGACGCGGAATCCATTTCAACATTTCTTTCGGACTGGGAGTGCTTTTCGGCAGATCTCACCGACGCTATGCGTGAGATGTATTCGATTCTGAAGGAGGAAAACGACCATGCATGATTCTCAAAAACGAGCCATTACAGTGCAGGGGCGGTTCATGGCTCCTGTCTGCATAGGTGCCCCCGCATTTATCCGGGAATCCAACGGGTATCGCAAGACATCTACCGTCTGCGCGGTACTCCTTGACATACCGCAAATAACCGTGATCGAGACGCAAAACAGTGTCTACTCTATTCAGAAAATGTGAGGTTTGTGATGAACAATAAAATTGACTGGGTGATCCACCTCGTAGCAAACGGAGCTTGCGATGAATGCGGAAGAACAGAGAACGGGTTCCGGCCCTATATCTGCAACGCCCATACCCATGGACTTGCCGCGTATGAGCACATGGATCTGCAACTGGTCCTTTCCTATTCGCCTCATGAGATAGCGAGGATCCTTAATACACTGGGACTTCGCATTCAGGCGGGCGAACGCTTTGAACCCGGCGCAATGGTGTCGGGTATTTTTGAGGATTGTGATGTCCGGCTTGATCTGTTCGAGGAAACCGGCCGCAATGTGCTTCGTGTGATTATCCCCGACTCGCATGGCCGGTTCCCAGAGGATCCGCAATGTGCGGAGCCATATCGTCTGCAGCGCATGAAAACGGAGGAACTCCATGTAAAGGAAGGTATGCCATCATGAAAATTGCTATCTACCAGATCGGTGTGGAGCGAGACTCGGCGCACGTCGCGTTTCGGGATCTGAACTACATCACATCGGCTTATAACGGGCGAATCCCCACAGACCTCTATGACTGTGTTTTTTTCGGTGAGGTCGCGGCGAAGAATCTGGAGGATGTGTTTTATATCTTCAATATGGCGCGTCCCAAAGGCTATGAGGGCCGATCTCTGTCCGTTTCTGATGTGGTGGCCGTTTGTCATTCTACGGAGGAGAAAACGTATTACTACTGTGAGCCAATTGGCTTCAAACAAATCTCGTTCGATATATGTGGCGAAAACCCCTGCCAGTAGGCTCAGCTACATATACGAACACAGAACAAAGAGGCATCGGGGAATCCGATGCCTCTTTTTAAGGAGAAGCTTGTTATGGACAGCAAACAAAAATATCAGATTTACTTCGATTACCTCGAAGGCTTGCGCCAGTCTGGTGAGACCAATATGTATGGCGCTACGTCCTATCTCCAGAGGGAGTTCCCCGAACTGAGACGAGTCGAGGACGCAAAAGCCGTCCTACTGGCTTGGTTTCGCAGCTTTGAGTCGGACGATCCACCTGAACAATGCCTTTCGGATGACGTATAGGAGTAAACAAGATGCAAACAGAAAAAGCCTTTATGAACATGCGCAGGATCTCACCGAAGGAACATGTCCCATTTCGCTGCACCGGCTGCGGTGAATGCTGCCGTCATGTTCATCAGAGTATCCCGCTGGAGAGTCTGGATGTCTATCACATAGCCCGGTATCTGCGGGAGCATGATTCAGACAGCTTCTGCACGGATGACTTTATCGGGCAATATGCAGAACTGGTGCTGCTTGATACATGCGGATTCTTCATCCTCATGCTCAGAACAACCGGCCCGGATGATGCCTGCATATTTCTGAGAGACAATCGCTGTACGATACATGCGGCGAAGCCCCGTGCATGCAGGATCTACCCATTCGTTGCAGGCATAACGCCAAACGGACAATATGAGTTTCTGCTCAGCAAAGAGAAGCCGCATCACTTTAAGGGCAAGATCACCTGCGCAAAAACGTGGATGAAGCGTTATTTCACCGCTGAGGATCGTGTCTTCCTGAAACTGGATTTTGGCTCCGCAGCGGAGATCGCACGACTCATGCGCATGGTACCGGAATCCGATAAAAGGACTGCGATGCTGTTATTCTGGCGGTACAGGTATTCTGAGTTCAATCTGGATCAGCCATTCTTATCACAGTATGAGAAAAACCTCCACTTGCTCAAATCGGCATTGAACGCACTTGCTGACCGAGCATGAGCCACAAATCAACCGTTCAAATGACAAAGGAGAAACCAATGGATGAAAGATTAAAATACATCACAGACAATTTTGATAACCTGCATATCGGGCTCGACGATACCTTCCGGTTCCACTGCGATCAGTGCGGTAAATGCTGTATTGATCGGGAGGACATTCTGCTGAACCCCAAAGATGTTTTCAACATCTCCAGAGAACTGGAGCTTACCCCGTTGGAAGCTTTTGACAAATACTGCGAGACTTACATCGGAAGCGATTCTCGGATCCCCATCGTCCGGCTCAAGCCACGAGGATCCATCAAGCGCTGCCCGCTGCTCAAGGATCGCAAGTGCTCTGTCCACCGGGCCAAGCCCACGGTCTGCGCACTGTATCCTTTGGGCCGCTGTGTCAGGTTTAATGCCAAAGAAATGAGCGAGGAAGCCATTGACAATGCGGAGATCCAGTATATCATGAACCCTTTTATGTGTGGAGACGCCTCAGAATCCCACACGGTGCGCAACTGGTTGGAAAGCTTTGGACTGCCCGCTCGGGATGAAAGCTTTATTGCATGGCAAAAAGTGATGTTCCGTGTCAGAGAAAGACTCGTGAAACTGGAAAAAAAGCTGTCCGCCAAGGCTATGGAACACGTCTGGTCAATCACTTGGCAGGCCCTGTATATTGATTACGACATCCATAAAGAATTTGCTGAACAGTTTCGGAGCAATGCCGAGCGGCTGGTTATGCTTCTGGATGAAGTACCTACGCTGTGGAAGGAGGCTCGCAATGCCGGAAGAACGTAATCAAAACCAGATCATCCGTATTGACGCGCGCAACTGTTTTGTGGAGAGCCTGAGCGATTCATTTGGCTTTGGCAAAGCACATTTCATGTTTGCGTCCTATGATCTCAGTAAACCGAGCGGCCAGCGCCAGACGAACAGCATTCAGATCTATATCGATATTGCTGAGCTGCTGGAACTATGCCGGAAACTGGCCGGCGGTGAGCTGCGGTACATGATGCAGGGGAGGAAAAAGGCCGGTGATTCTACGCCACTCTTTCAACACCTCGGTGGGACTTCTGCGGAGAAGCTTGCCAGATATGGCCACCCAAGAGCGGACGGTAAAAGTCTGTCAAGAACCGCACAGCTTGTCTGCGGCAGCAAAACGGACTTCCTTTTTGTGGCCGACAGCGGCCCCGGTGAAACCAATGAAAAGGGCTTGATCGTGCCGCGTTTTGGAAAGAACCCGGAGAACCATGTCTCTGTCAGTATGACCTTCGAGTCGTTCAGTGCGCTGATGCTTATGACCAAAACCCATTACGCTGCATGGCTGGCAGCATTTTATATGACGGGTCGGCAGCATACAGCATCGCCTTCGCCACCTCGTGAGGAGGCCGCGGATACGCAGGATCGATTCTTCTGAAGCGGAGACAGCCACACATGGATATGAACCATTGAAACGATAATAATTGAAAACGGAGTAATAGAATTATGAAACTCAAATTTGATACACAGGAATTCCCCGGCATTCAGGTATCTCTGACACCACGGGAACTGATCACACACCTGCGGCGCATGATGCGCGCCGAGAATTTATATCTAAAGAATGGCTACGTATACCGTGGCCACGAGTTCATTTCGAGCTGCAGTGAAGATGTTCAGACGATCCAGGCAATCGAAACGATTGAGCGCTGGTTTGAGCAGAAAGAAAATGCACAGCTATAACCGATATGACATTGCACACGATCAAATCGTGTGACAGTATAGTATGAAAGCAGGAAGCGCCCTTCAGATCTGAGGGGCGCTTCCTGCTTTTTAAGGGTGAAGACAATTGCGAAAAGAGTTAAGTGTTCCCACTATCAGGTACTCTAATCAGGAGTGGCCTCATGCATTATCTGTGTTCTTAAAAAGCACTTGACCACCTATGACGAGTTTATCTATAATGTATTATATCATGGCATAGTGTGAATGTATAGGTTTATGCTCTTGAAAAGGGGAACACAGATGAAGAAAAGGATCAACAACGATTATCCTCCGTTACATCTTCTCAAAACTGTCACGGCACTCAGGCCGCTGGCGTGGGAACAAATGAAGGATTTCCACGATCATAACGGCCGGGATGGCCTTAGTCATTGGCCGGAATGGTGCTACGCACCTATCGCTGCGGCTATTGCGGTAGCGACAGAAGGTGCACCGATCACACCGCAAAACCGTGAGTATTTCTTCAATTCCATGAAATTGGCTCAGCAGATTGCGGCTCTGACCCCCTGGCGTCTGAGCAAAGAAGTATTCCTTGTTGATGAAGACTTTGAGGCCCTCCTATTTGAGCAAGATGGTGATCTGGATATCCCCTCAGAGATCCTGCTACAGTTGCCATACCCTTGCTTTTACATGGAGTTTCACAACCTGACACTGGGGCATCGCTATCATGGCGCGTTTGTGCATCTCGAATATGATGCCAAGAGCCACGACCGGGAGCTTCGTTTCCTCTTCGTGTCTGAGACTGGAAACACATGGGGCTTTCCCATTCATATTGACGAACAGTCTCTTGAGAGCAACTTGGCGCACACAAGAGCGGAAGGCTACTCGAATCTGCTGCCGGACGAGCATGAGATTAGAGCGGCCATGACCACAACAGAAGAACGAAGCAGGCTGCTGAACGAGTTTCTCAGGAAAGCATTGCAACTGGTGCTGTATGTCTGTGCGTCCAATGCAGAGATAAGCCCGAATTCCGAACAGGCGCTTATTACAAAGCGCAGCTCTACAATTAAGGATCGTTATGCGGAGATCCGGAAATGGGACGTGGGTGCTCGCTACGGTGCCGCGATCCGTCAATATCGGAAGAAAGAATCACTTCCGGTTAGCGACGAAAAGGCACACGGCACACATGCGTCTCCCCGCCCGCACATGAGGCGCGGACACTGGCACAATTACTGGACAGGTCCGAAAAGTGACCCCAGTCAGCGCAAGCTCGTCCTGAAGTGGACACCGCCTACTATCATTGGAGCTGACGAGGAAGCTCCGGTTGTGCTTCATATTGTCACTGATAAAGAAACGAATCACGGAGAGAATAAAGTATAGAGCTGACCGCTGAACGGGATTTGAGGAGGTGAAGGAGATGAAGCAGCGTACCTATATCGCAATCGACCTCAAGAGCTTCTATGCCTCCGTGGAATGCAGGGAACGCGGCTTAGATCCTCTGGACACCAACCTTGTGGTTGCAGACGAGAGCCGGACGGATAAGACTATCTGCCTCGCTGTTACGCCCTCGCTTAAAAGCTATGGCATCTCTGGCCGTGCGCGGCTGTTTGAGGTCAAACAGCACGTCAAGCAAGCAAATGCCAAGCGTCAGTACAATGCACCGGGACGCAAACTGGAAGGCTCGTCACATTTCTATTCCGAACTGCAATCAGACCCGTCTCTTGCGGTTGATTTCATTGTTGCGCCGCCACGGATGGCTCTCTATATGGAAATCAGTACCCGTATCTATCAGATATACCTCAAGTATATCGCACCGGAGGACATCGTGGTCTATTCCATTGATGAGGTGTTCATGGATGTGACGGACTATTTGGATACCTACAAGCTGACACCTCATGATCTGGCCATGAAGATCATCCTTGATGTGCTTGCGGCCACCGGCATCACGGCAACGGCGGGGATCGGTACGAACCTGTTCCTTTGCAAAGTGGCGATGGACATTGTGGCGAAGCATATCCCCGCCGATAAGAACGGCGTCCGCATTGCAGAACTGGATGAAATGAAATTTCGGCGTGAGCTGTGGACGCACCGACCCCTTACGGACTTCTGGCGTGTGGGGCGCGGGTATGCGAAAAAGCTTGAGGCCCACGGGATGTTTACCATGGGTGATGTAGCCCTCTGCTCAGAGAGGAATGAGGACTTGCTCTATAAGCTGTTCGGAAAGAACGCCGAGCTGCTGATCGACCATGCGTGGGGCTGGGAGCCGACGACCATTGCGACGATCAAGGCATATCGGCCCAGCACAAACAGCATCAGCTCCGGACAGGTACTGCACTGTCCCTATGATGCCGATAAAGCAAGACTTGTTGTCCGTGAGATGGCAGACTCACTTGTGCTGGACTTGGTGGATAAGGGGCTTGTCACCGACCAGATCGTCCTTACGGTAGGCTATGACATTGATAATCTGACTGACCCTGCGCGGCGGGCAAAGTACCACGGCACCATAGAGACGGATCGCTACGGACGGCAGATCCCGAAACAGGCGCACGGTTCTATCAATCTTGACGGTCACACATCATCTACCCGCAAAATAATGTGTGCTGTGACGGAACTGTATGACCGGATCGTGGACAAGAGCCTGCTTGTCCGCCGTATGTATGTTGTGGCCAACCACGTCCTGCCGGAAGCGGATGTGCCGAAGAAGAACGACGGTGCTGTCCAGCTCGACCTCTTTACGGACTATGCTGCGGAAGCGGAGAAGCAGAAGGTCGAGGATGCCGCACTAGAGCGCGAACGGAAGATACAGGCGGCCACCCTGGCCATCAAAAAGAAATATGGAAAGAACGCCATTCTCAAGGGAATGAACTTTGAAGAAGGCGCGACAGCCAAAGACCGCAATGCCCAGATCGGTGGGCATAAGGCGTAAAGGATTCAACAAATCTTGCTAATGTTTGTCAAGGACTTTTTTCTGAAAGTTGCACAGAAAAAAGGGCGCACTAAACGAACCCACCAGATTGCGGGCTTTGAAACAATGATGTAGAATCAAATCGGTTTACTTGTAGAGCTCCATTGCTCTGGCGTAGTAGATCCGGAGGAACTTGTTCACGCCAGCCATCTTGGCTACGTTGAAAGGCTTCCCTTCCTGCTCTTTTTTGAGCATAAAAAGGTACACGGGGTCATCTTGAGGTTTTGTCAGTTTAAGGGCCTGCATTACCTCGTAACAAGCCTTCCGGAGGGCAGAGCTGCCACGTTTTGAAATGTGGCGGTTTCTGCTCTCGAATTGTCCGGATTGATATGGAGGGGCATCGTTGCCGGCATAGGAGTTCAATGCCTTGCCGCTGTGAAAGCGACGGATGTCGCCGATCTCAGCGAGAATAATTGGCCCGAGACGGTCACCGACGCCGCGCATTGCTCGGAGTACCTTGTATTCCGGAATTGTCTCGGCGATGTTTCTCATCTGAGAAATGATTTCGTCGGCAGCGTTTTGTGTGGTAGAAAGCAGGTCAACGCATTGATTTTGTGAGAGCCAAATGTAAGGGTCTTCGCCGCGGGTGGTAATGCTGTCAACAGCGAGTTCGTAGATACTAAGTCCCTTGCTGGACGCGCTGCGTTCTGAAGTCTTTTTCGCCAAGACATCATAGGATGCCAGGAAACGAGCCTTTCCAATTCGATGAATCTCATCAAAGGACTTGAATCGTCTGATAAAAAGCAGCAGAGCGCATTTTTCAGGGTTTCTGCTGTTCAGTGGCAGTATTCTTGTGATCCCAGGCATCGTCTGATCCAGCAGAGCTATGAGCTGAACTTTCAGTTTCGCGACATAAGTGATACGCTGGCTGTACTGACGGGAAAGAAATTTCAAGTCCTCATACTTTTGCTCCATTGAGCTATACGGTACAAGTTTATAAGATTTTTCAAGTGCATAGGCTGCTATCCGAAGCGCGTCCTTCTTGTCCGTCTTCGCCTTATGAATCTCGACATCCCCGTATTTTTTCATCTGGTATGGATTGACAATGCAAACAGGAAACCCTTCGCCTTGAAGCTTCTTGAGCACCGGATAATGGTAGTGGCCAGTGTACTCCATGAGGATGGTCGTGGGTTCTCCAAGTCCCTTCAGATAGGTCACGAAAGCTTCCATCTCCGGCTGCGTATGAGCCATTGTGAATGGACTTGCCAGAACTGTACCGTCTGAATCAATTACCGCAACGGTGCTTTTGGCTTTGGATATGTCGATTCCAACTGCGATCATGAAACTCCTCCTTCGTAAATTGAGATACGATTGGTTCCAGCACTTCAAGATTCAATCAGATTAGTCCGTGAAACGGGAGCAGTGATTTGTCCCAACTTGCTGAATCGAATGCAGAATGATGAAGGCTGGCTGACACATTTGTTTGCGGGCGTGGAGTCCCAATCGGAAATTCCGTCAGCCAATCACCTTCATCTTAAAGGAAAAGCGAAGGCTGTAACACCCTCGCTTATATATTACTAATCTGAATTTGTGGAGAACAACGATATGGATTATATTAGAGATCGGAATAGTATTTTTCCGTTCAGTTTGCACGATAGTCGAATAGTACAGATCAAAATTGATGAAAAGAAATTATCTTTGAAGATTGATCGAATACTTCAATATGATGAGGATGAAGAAAAATGGTGTCAGGGAAAAATTGAGTTCACAAAGATTGATAAAGATGAGTGTGATATTATGGTGTTTAACACTCCATATGGGTATAATGACGTGAAATCTTTTTCGGGAAAGGAATTGTCTTTTGAGGAATTTAAGGAGCAATACCCTGATGCGCAATTTGAAATTATTACAGAGGGATATTGTGGATATGACACAACGTTTCAGGGGTACATATGGCAAGGCGAAAATAATCCTCTTTTTGGAATCATGAGAATATGGAATATGGGTGATATGATATATCGAATTTAATAACTTTCAGTTTAGCTAAAAATGGGGATGAAGAATGTACGCAAATAGCAAGTACGACGAGATCATAGGCCTTCTTGTCGATACCCTCGGCCTCCGCCAGCGCCTTGGCGCGGATGGCTTCCGCCTCCGCCTGACCAACGGCGGCGATACCGGCAGCCTCCTGCTCCTTGGCAAAGCGGGCGGCTTCGGCGGCCTTCTTGGCAGCTTCTGCTGCCTGCTCCTGCTCGTAGCGGACAGCTTCCGCATCCTTCTGACGCTGGAACAGGGCAGCCTGCGCCTCCTGCTCCTTCCGGTAGCGCTCAGCGTCGGCAGCGGCACGGACTTCCGCGTCCAGAGACTGCTTCTTGACCTCGACCTCTTTGCTCTTCAGCTCGGCCTCGCGCTCTGCCTTGGCGATCTGGGCGTTGACGGTGGCGGTCTCAATGGAACGCTGCTGCTCCTGCTGCTGGATGGTGTAGGCGGCGTCGGCCTCAGCCTTCTTGGTGTCCTCCTGCACCTTTAGCTCGGACTGCTTGATGGCAAGGTCGTTCTGCTTCTGGGCGATGTGCATATCCGCTTCTACCTGAGCGTCGTTGGAGGCCTTGGCGGCCTGCGCCTGGGCAATGGCAATGTCACGCTCGGCTTCCGCCTTGGCGATGGCGGCGTCCTTCTGGATCTTACTCATGTTGTCCTGGCCCAGCGAGTTGATGAGGCTGTTCTCGTCGGTAACACGCTGGATGTTGCAGGAGATGATCTGGATGCCCAGAGCATTCATGTCGGTCTGGGCCTTGGACTGCACCTCGTCACCGAATTTCTTTCGGTCGTTGCAGATCTCCTTCAGGGTAATGGTGCCAATGATCTCTCGCATATTACCTTGCAGGGAGTCCACGATAGCGCGGTTGAAGTCCTCTTCCGTCATATTCAGAAAGTTCTTCATAGCCAGTTGGATGCCCTCCGGGTCGGTCATGACCCGAACCTTGGCCACGGCGTCCACGTCCACGCCGATAAAGTCCTGGGTGGGGATGTAGCCCTCGGACTTGATGTCGATGGAGATCTGACGGACGATCAGCTTATCCACCCGCTCCAGAAAGGGGATCTTAACACCGGCGCGGCCGATCAGCACCTTGGGGTGCTTGCGTAGGCCGGAGATGATGTACGCCACATCGGGCGGGGCCTTGACGTAGCCCATTAGGAAAATGAGGATCACCAGGATCACGGGGATGGCGATGGGCAATGCTTTCAATAAATACTCCATGTGCTTCTCCTTTTCTTTCTATATATGTGTTGTTAGGTATGACGGTTTTGTGGGAGCGATTTACCCTTCCAGATGGGGTGCCGGGCCACTGCACAGATCACGGTAGAAGGCGGCTTCCGCTGCCTGCCGGTAGGGTGTCAGCACCAGATTGCCGATGCCCAGCGTCAGAGCGCAGAGGATCGCCCAGCCGATGAAGCTGAACTGGAGGCAGAACAGCCGCCAGCGGTTTCCGGTCATCATGGCTTTGGAGAGCGCCAGCGCCTCACGGGGCGCCAGCTCCGGCTGCTCCGCCAGAATGTAGTCGGTCATGGCGTAGCTGTACGAGGCGATGATGCCGGGGACGATCAGCAGCAGCGACCACAGGAGGACATAGACAGTTTGCAGCAGCCGCGTCAGAGCGGTGTTTTTCCAGTGGGAGAAGTAGGAGAACAGCGTCTCGATGGCGGGCTTCTCCCCGTTGGTCAGCTCCAGATTGAACCGGGCGTAGCCGACGCTGATCACGCTGCCCAGAACGAAGTAGACAGCCGCCAGCACCAGCGCGGCCAAGATGATATAGATGGCGCTGCCCGCCAGAAAGATTTGCAGTGAGGTGGGCAGACCCTCGCTCCACGAGTAGACGGTCTGTCCGGCGAACTGGAGGTTTGCGTCCAGTCCCGTGCTGCCGTAGGAGAATTTGATCTCCGGGCCGTCGGAGCTAATGCCGCCAATGGACGGGTTGCAGGGCATGTTGCCGATAAAATCCAATGTCAACGTAAAGATCGCCGTCTTGGCACCAAGCATGGCTGCCGCATGGGCAGCTTCAATTCCGGCGTGTCCGGCACCCACCACGACCACATCATAATTTCCCAAAAAATCCATAATCTCTATGCCTCAAATCAAAACTCTTTGATGGAAGAAATTTTCGTCACTTCATTGTATCACAGCCGCGCCCGGAACACAATAAAAGAGCGCCTGCCCCGCAGAAAATAGCGGGTAAACAGGCGCTCTTGAAACGCAGAAGAACAGGTGGGTTATTTGCCCACACAGAAGGTAGAAAACACTTCGTCAATGGTAGCTTCGGTGGCATCCTCACCGGTCAGGCGGGCAAGGGCACGCTGC
>OLOV01000716.1_pt1 | contig 28916 bp, 25 predicted proteins | sample 1672931 | NCBI WGS metagenome assembly OLOV01 (sample SAMEA3136738, study PRJEB25190) | human gut metagenome | biome: human gut; feature: human-associated habitat; material: faeces | place: Austria | collected 2013 | reverse complement strand
GAGGGCGGAGCCATCATCAGCTTCCTTGTTCCGTATATTTCGGAACCAAACATCATATCTAAAGTCTTGCCAAAATACGATGACAGTCTAAGCGCCATATTTCCCGATCTGGTTGACTGCTGTTCACAAAAGAACAGGGAGACTTGACCCAGCGAAGTATGAGCTGCTGGTAAGTCCTCTGTCAAGAGTGCAACGCTTTAGCGTGTGGCACTCTACGGCTAGACTTGCCGTCAATTAAAAAAGCAAGGTCATTCCTGCTGCCGATGTAGAGTGGCGTTTCAATTGTAAGTGTTTCAATATCATCTATAGCCTCCTTTCCCATTTGCTCATCACTTACCGCATTGTAGAGCTCTAACATTTTTTCTTTGTCGTTAAACAGAGTCCTGAACATACCGTCTTTAAATTCTCTGTTTACTTTTGCCTTTTTTGCTTCCATTTGTTTGTCCTCCTATTTAATTTTTTAGAAAGCAAAAAACGCACAGTAAAAACCGCTTAAGTTGAAACTTAATTCAACCTAAACGGCCTATCTGTGCGTTTTCATAAATTGTCTATGCTACCATTTTACTACACCTCGTTTTTACCGTCAATTCTTTTTTTAAAATTACGTTGCGCCTTGAAATTTTAATAGCTGCAGGGAAACAATCAGAGGTGATTTTCGTTAAAAGTTTTTTGTATAAGTTTCGAGAAATATAGGCACAGCTATAATTCTACCTTACATATCCTGATATATATTGCTGTATGGAATGATATATCGTTCTTCTGCCAGTCTGTATATTACAGCACTCTTTATTGAAAAGCAGCAAAAAAGACATACCTCTGCGATATGCCTTTTTGATATTCTTTATCTTGTGTCTGTCGCTATGCGTTAAGCGGATATTTAGCTGTAAGCTCTGCAACTATCTGCTTTGCTTTCTCTCTGCTGTCCGCATCTTTGATTACAAGTGAGATTGCCTCTGCCAGTTTGTCCATATCCTCTGTATTCATGCCTCTTGAGGTTACGGCTGCAGTTCCAAGTCTGACACCGCTTGTAACGTTAGGTGACTGAGGGTCATTTGGAATAGTATTCTTGTTGCATGTGATGTTTGCCTCTTCAAGCAGAGCCTCCATCTCCTTGCCTGTAATACCTGTATTAACAAGGTCAACCAGCATCAGATGTGTGTCAGTTCCTCCGGATACTATTGATATGCCTCTTTTGATAAGACCATCGCTTAGCGCCTTTGCGTTGGCAACGATATTCTGCTGATATACCTTGAACTCAGGCTGCAGCGCTTCCTTGAAGCATACCGCCTTTGCAGCTATAACGTGCATAAGAGGACCGCCCTGTATTCCCGGGAACACCGCTTTGTTTAATTTAAGCTCATCGGCAACAGCCTGACTGCTCATGATCATACCGCCTCTCGGTCCTCTGAGAGTCTTGTGAGTAGTGGTTGTAGTTATATGTGCATATTCTATCGGGCTCTGGTGAAGTCCTGCTGCAACCAGTCCTGCTATATGCGCAATATCAGCCATCAGATAAGCTCCAACCTCGTCTGCAATCTCTCTGAGTCTTTTGAAGTCAATAGCTCTGCAGTATGCGCTTGCTCCGCAAACTATCATCTTAGGCTTGCATTCAAGTGCAATCTGACGCACCTGATCATAATCTATAAATCCGTTCTCATCAACACCGTATGCAACCGGGTTGAAATATTTACCTGACATATTAACCTTGCTTCCGTGTGAAAGGTGTCCGCCGTCTGAAAGGTTCATACCCATGAAAGTATCTCCCGGCTTTAATACCGCAAAGAATACAGCCATATTTGCCTGCGCTCCCGAATGAGGCTGCACATTGACATATTCACAGCCAAAGAGCTTCTTTGCTCTCTCTATAGCCAGATTTTCGGCCACATCAACGCACTCGCAACCACCGTAATATCTTTTGCCCGGATAACCTTCGGCATATTTGTTTGTAAACGGTGAACCCATTGCTGCCATAACAGCCTTGCTTACCCAGTTTTCTGAGGCAATAAGCTCAATATGGGAATTCTGTCTTGCAACCTCGGCTTCTATAGCTTCTGCTATTTCACTGTCTGTTTTTCTTATTTCTTCGATTGAATACATATTCTACCTGCACAGCCTGTGCGCTGTGTTACCTTTCTTTGTCTTTTGCTTATGGCTCTAATAAATTAAATTATAAATTACTGTTATATTTTTTTCAAGCCGTTAAATCATATAATTTCATCTTTGTCAGCCTGCTCTGCCTCGTCTATTTTAATTACAGACACCTCATATGCTGTATGTACCGTCACATTTCCCTCGCTGTCCTTTTTGTTGTACTGCCTTGACTGGATACGGCCCTCTATGCAGATTTTTTCTCCGACCTCCATGGCAGCCGCATAGGAAGCGTTTCTGCCCCATGCGATGCAGGGTATGTAATCGGATTTGTTGTACATTCTGTTGACAGCCAGCATAATGTCGCATATTTCCCTGCCCAGCGGCGAGGTTCTCTTAATCGGCGGTTTGCAGATATAGCCTTCAAGATATATTTCATTCTGGTAATACTCTATATCCTCAAGCACCTCAAGTTCTCTTGCAAATACAACAACGTTGAGCCTGTTTTTTCCGTTTACCGCTGTATTGTAGGTTCTCACCTGCCCGTTTATATGAAGCATATCGCCTTTGTTTAAAGTCTTGTCAAAAAGCAGCCTGTCTGAAATCATTATATTAATTGCATCTCTGTAGCCGCTTCTTCTGTCAATGGACAATTCCAGCTGGTAAAAGGTTTCACCATATGTCTTATGACTCAATATGAGTTCTCCCGTAACCTCGCCTGTCAGAACGGCAATATTTGTTTCCAGCCTCTCCATTAAAAAATCCTCCCCAATAAAAGTGTATGTTACATTTTATTAGAAAGGATCTGTTTTATTCATACTATTTAATATCAAGCCTCATAACCTCTGGCCGGCACTCTGTACCGTACTGGGGACAGGTAAAGCATTCAAAGAACTGAGGGGCTTCATCTCTCTCAATGGTGACAAAGCCGGATTTTCTGAAAAAGCCCGGCGCTCTTGCAACAAGAAATATGCTGCTGCCGCCTCTCTTTAGTGTTTCATCTGTAATGCAGTCCAGAAGCTGTGCTCCGGCTCCTGTTTTACGGTAAGGCTCGTTTACAGCTATTCCGTCAACGATAAACTCTCCCTCGCGCAGAGCAAGCACCGCTCCGCCCTGCAGGTTTCCTGCCTCATCTGTAAGCTGCCAGCACTTGACTATATCTGTGGGCACAGGCTCATCTTCGCTGAACTCAAGCCTGTTTGCTATAAACATGGGCACAAGCCTGTCATAATCTTTAGTTTCCGCTATTTTTAAATCTTTCATAGTAGTCACGCTCCGCTTTGGTTACAAATACTCTGATTTTGTCGTGCAGTACAGAGAAGTCGAGAGGAAGCTTTTCGCCGTGCTCTCCGTCAACATCTGTCGGTATGTCCACATCTGACTCTATCAGAAGTCTGTCTGTCTTGAAGGTAAGAACTCTGTGGTCGTCAAGATGCACTCCCTGAAGCACTTTAATTCCCAGAGGAACCATTTCAAGTATAGGCATCTTGCGGAACAGTATTACATTTAACAGTCCGTCATTTATCTCGCTGTCCGGTGAAACATTTTTAAAGCCGCCTGCCGAAGTGCCGTTCATTACTATCATAAAGAACATTTCCTCTTCATAGATATTCTCAGGCGTTGTCAGCTTCACATCTATAGGCTTAAGCTCTGTAACCTCGGATGCGCCCTTGAGATAGTATGCAAATCTTCCCAAAGTGTTTTTGAGCACCGGGTCTGTTTTCTGGCTCACGTCAACCATATTGCCCATAGCGGCAACATTTATGAAATACTTGCCGTTTACTATGCCCACGTCAACCGGTACCTGATAATCACCCAGCGCCACATCTATCATGGCATCTATGCTTTCAGGCATTTCAAAGTATGATGCAAAGTCATTGGCTGTCCCCGACGGAAATATTGCGATAGGCAGGTCTATACCGTTTTTGAGAAGCGCGTTGACACATATATTGATAGTGCCGTCACCGCCTGCAACAATAACCTGTCTGTACTCCTCCTGGTTAACCTCGGGCAAAAGCTCATTTAATATTTTGCCTTTTTCTGCTCTTACCGGTATTACAAGATAGCCCTCTTTCTGATACCTCTCTATAATATGGTCCAGATTGTTTTTAAACATTCCGTTTCCCGAAAACGGATTATAAAACAGAAGTACCTTTTTTTGTTTCATTCCGCTCATTGCCGATAATCCTCCTTATTTCCCCAATCAGATATAACGATCCCGCATATAAAACCGCATCGTAGTCACCTTTCATACTCTCTGCTAAAGCCACCGCCTCTTCCGGTGAGGCTGCCACTGTGCAGTCACATAAGCGCTTCTGTATTTTTGCCTGCAGGCTGCCCGCATCAAGCTTCCTGTCGCTTACAGGCTCGCAGGCAATAAAGTTTGAAGCTATGCGTGTAAAGTTGTCAAGAATTCCGTCTGCATCCTTGTCGGCAAGTATACCGCAGACCATAAGCACTCTGCTTCTGCCGAAGTATTTCGTCATAGTGTCTGCCAGCGCCCTGGCTCCTGCTTCGTTGTGCGCTCCGTCAAGTATTATGTACGGTTTCTCTGATATTATCTCAAAGCGTCCTATCTGTACGGCTTTTTTGAGGCCTCTGTACAGGTCGCTGCGGTTTATCTTAATTATTCTCTGCTTCCTCAAAAGCTCTATGGCCGCAAGAGCCGCTGTAAGATTGCTTATCTGATGCTCCCCCGTCATAGAAATCTCAACTCCGCTGTAGTCTGTCCCCATTATCTCAAGATCAACGGCAGAACCTCCCAAATGCTCCGACATATATTTAGGCTTTATCCCGGATGCATCCGTAAACAGGCAGCCCTGTCTGTATGCCTCTCCTGCTATAACCTTCGCTGCCGCAGGATCCGACACATTTGATATAACCGGAACTTCCGGTTTGATTATGCCTGCCTTTTCGGCAGCTATCTGCTCTATTGTATCTCCCAGTCTGTCTGTATGATCAAGCGATATTGAGGTTATGATGCTGACAAGAGGCTTCTTAATTATATTGGTTGAATCGCCTCTGCCTCCAAGTCCCACCTCAAGCACTGCAAAGTCTGCACCCGCTTCCTTGAAGTATACAAATGCAACTGCTGTTATGACTTCAAACTCTGTAGGAGAATCATATCCCATTTCTATCATTTTTTCAACAGTTTCAAGGACAATTGCTGTATATTTTTCAAGCTCCGCATCGGATATATAGCTGCCGTCAAGCTGTATTCTCTCATTGAACACCTCTATAAACGGTGAGGTGTAAAGCCCTGCCCTGTATCCGTTTGCCAGAAGGGCTTCATATATATATCTGCAGCATGAGCCCTTGCCGTTAGTCCCTGCAACATGAATACACTTAAGAGCTTCCTGGGGGTTCCCAAGAAGCTCCATAAGCACGCTCATTCTTTCAAGTCCCAATATACTGCCGAATTTATTAAATTCTTCTATTCTGTCTATTGCGCTCATTATAATTTCTTTTCTACCATAGCAAGTCTTTCGGTTACCTTTGCAAGCATATCCTCATACATAACCTTTTTCTCTTTTTCAGCTGCGATTACTTTTTCAGGAGCCTTGCTTACAAAGCCCTCATTTGAAAGCTTGCCTGTAACTCTTGCCACTTCGCCCTCAAGTTTTTTCTTTTCTTTTGTGAGTCTTTCAAACTCTGCCTTGTAGTCAAGCAGATCGTCTGACGGAATATATATTTCAGCCGCCGCAATTACCGCTGACATTACATCTTCGGGAACCTCTGATTTATCTGTGATAAATTCTATCTCTGTGATGTTTGCCATTCCCTTGATATATCTTTCAGCTGATTTAACAAAATCCATATCTGCCGCATCTGCATATATTACAGCTCTGAGCTTCTTTGACGGCGCTGCGTCCGCTTCAGCTCTGATGTTTCTGATTGCTCTGATAGCTTCCATTGCAAGCTCAAGTCTTGCTGTTTCGGCTTCAAAAGTAAGAGCCTCATCATAAACCGGCCAGCTTGATTTAATCAGGAAGTTTTCAGGATTGTCCGCCTTTATTTCTCCCTGAGGCAGGTAGCTCCAGATTTCCTCGGTTATAAACGGCATAAACGGGTGAAGCAGTGAAAGCATATCCTTTAATGCTCTTACGAGTACAAATCTTGCGACTTTTTTGTCCGCCTCATCGTCACCGTACAGTCTGCCTTTAACGATTTCGATATACCAGTCACAGTATTCATTCCAGATTACATCGTATACTTTCTGTCCCGCAAGGGCAAGGTCAAATCTGTCCATTGCCGCCGTAACGTATTTAACAGCTTCATTTACTCTTGAGAGCATCCACTTGTCCTCATCTTTTAAGGCCATCTGTGAAATATCTCCGTCAGCTATATCCTTAAAGCTGCCGTCTTCGTTCTGCAGGTTCATAATAACAAATCTTGAGGCGTTCCACAGCTTGTTTGCAAAGTTTCTTGAGGACTCAAGCTTGTCAGTCTTGAATCTCATATCGTTACCCGGTGTGATACCTGTTGTAAGCATAAATCTGAGGGCATCAGCGCCGTACTGGTCGATTATTTCAAGCGGGTCTATGCCGTTTCCGAGGGATTTACTCATTTTGCGGCCCTCGGCATCTCTTACAAGACCGTGAACATATACATATTTGAAAGGTACTTCGCCCATAGTTTCAAGCGCCGAGAATACCATTCTTACTACCCAGAAGAATATTATGTCATATCCTGTTACGAGTACATCTGTAGGATAGAAGTAGTCAAGATCCTCTGTCTTGTCCGGCCAGCCCAGTGTTGAGAACGGCCACAGTGCAGATGAGAACCATGTGTCTAGCACGTCCTCGTCCTGCTTAAGGTTGGTGCTGCCGCATTTAGTGCACTTGTGAGGCTCGTCAAGGCATACCATTAGCTCGCCGCAGTCCTGGCAGTAGTATGCAGGAATTCTGTGTCCCCACCAAAGCTGTCTTGAAATACACCAGTCTCTGATTTCCTCAAGCCAGTGAAGATATATTTTTTCAAATCTTTCAGGCACGTGCTTTAAGTCGCCTTTTTTAGCTGCTTCAATAGCAGGCTTTGCAAGCTCTTCCATTGCAACAAACCACTGGTCTGACAGCATTGACTCAACTGTAGTATGACATCTGTAGCATTCTCCCATAGGGATTACTTTTTCTTCTGTCTTTACTAAAAATCCTGCCTTGTCAAGATCTTCAACCCACGCCTTACGGCATTCGTATCTGTCCATACCCTCGTATTTGCCCGCAAGCTCATTCATTGTGGCATCAAGGTTGATGCAGCAAGGCATATCGAGGTTGTGTCTCTGTCCTACCTCAAAGTCGTTAGGGTCATGTGCAGGAGTTATTTTTACTGCTCCTGTTCCTTTTTCGGGATCTGGATAAGGGTCAGCTATGATAGGAATTTCTGTTCCCACCAGCGGAAGTATTACTTTTTTGCCTACCATATCCTTGTATCTTTCGTCATCAGGGTGTACTGCTATAGCCACATCGCCGAACATTGTTTCAGGTCTTGATGTTGCGACTACCATAGGCTCTCCGCCTTCTTCTGCCGCATCGTATCTGAAATACCAGTACTTGCCGTTTTTGTCCTCATGCTCTACCTCGGCATCAGATAATGATGTGCCGCACTGAGGACACCAGTTTATAAGGCGGTTTCCTCTGTATATAAGGCCTTTTTCGTAAAGCTGTACAAACAGAGTTCTTACTGCGCGGTTGCAGCCCTCGTCCATTGTAAAGCGTTCTCTTTCCCAGTCGCAGGAGTCGCCCAGCTTACGGCACTGTTTTGTAATTCTTCCGCCGTATTCTTCTTTCCATGCCCATGCTCTCTTGAGAAATTCTTCTCTGCCCAGATCTTCTTTTTCGAGGCCTTCCTCTGCTCTGATTTTGTCTACAACCTTAACCTCTGTAGCTATGCTTGCGTGGTCTGATCCCGGAAGCCACAGCGCGCTGTAGCCCTGCATTCTCTTCCATCTTGTCAGAACGTCCTGCAGTGTCTGATCAAGTGCATGTCCCATATGAAGCTGGCCTGTAATGTTTGGAGGCGGCATTACGATAGTGTACGGTTTCTTATTCTTGTCCACCTCTGCTCTGAAAGCGCCTTTCTGCTCCCACATCTCATAAATTCTGTCTTCAAAATCCTTAGGATTATATGTTTTTGCCAAGTTTTTTTCCATTCGATATATCTCCTTGTTAAAATAGTGTGTTCTGCCTTTCTGCAGATACAAGAACGCCCTCTGCAGACCGGCTGCAAAGGACGAAATATTTCCGCGGTACCACCTTTGTTCCTGCATATCATATATGCAGACACTCATTTATCGCAAAACTCAGAAGCAACCTTCGTAATACACATTCCTGCGAAGCTCTCAGCCTGTAGACTCCACTCTCTGTAAGGCGCCCTTATTACTACTCCTCTTCATCACCGTTTTTATTAATTTAATAAGGTGAGAAGCAACTCACCTATAGTATTAGTCTATATTATTTTTGTTAAAAGTCAAGCACAAATCACTGTTTCACACCTATGTTATCACAAAAATTCAGAGGAAGCGCATCGCTCCCTCTGGATACTGTTCATACTATCTGAAATTAACTCTACAGGTCATAATACTTCTCATACTCTGCCGATGACGGAATTGAATTGATATAGTCAGCTTCTTTCTGCTTGTTTTCTCTCCATATCTTAATCAGTTCAACAGGAAATACTCCGCCTGCTGTAAGGTAATCGTGGTCCTCGTCAAGTGCTGCAAGCGCTTCATCAAGAGTCTTTGGAAGTCCCTGTATCTTTGCCTTTTCCTCGTCTGTCAGATTATAAAGGTTGAAGTCATACGGTCCCCAGCCCTCTTTGACAGGGTCGATTTTATTCCTGATACCGTCAATACCCGCCATAAGTATTGCCGCATAGGCATAATACGGATTGCATGTGCCGTCAGGGTTTCTAAGCTCAAATCTCTTGTTTTCAGGAGATTTGGCATATGCCGGTATCCTTATAACCGAGCTTCTGTTGGCTGTGGCAAATCCTATTGTCACAGGAGCCTCAAATCCCGGAACAAGTCTTTTGTATGAATTTGTTGACGGGTCTGTGAATGCGCACAGAGAAGCCGCGTGCTTGAGAAGTCCTCCTATAAAGTACATGGCCGTATCGCTAAGCTGCGAGTAACCGTTCTTATCATAGAATAAAGGCTTGCCTTTTTTGAAAAGATGCATATGCACATGCATGCCGGAGCCAGCCTCGTTATATATAGGCTTTGGCATAAGCGTTGCTGTTTTGCCTGCCTGCGCAGCGGCATTCTTGATTACATACTTTGCAATCATTGTCTTGTCTGCCATATCAAGCATAGGTCCAAGCTCAACCTCGATTTCAACCTGTCCCGGTCCGCCTACCTCGTGATGGTGATATTTGACTCCAACGCCCCAGTCCTCTAAAAGCATACATATATGGCTTCTGAGTCCGTAGGTTGTATCGTGAGGAATGTCAACATGATATCCGCCCTTTACAGGTACCTGATACCCCATATTGTTGTCATACTCGCCTGAATTCCATTCCGCATATCTTGTATCAACCTCAAAACCCGCAGTCTGCGTCTTGGTTTCATAGCTTACTCTGTCAAACAGATAGAATTCAAATTCAGGTCCGATAATCATCTCGTCTGCTATGCCTTCAGATCTCATATACTCCTGCGCTGCAGCCGCAACGTTTCTCGGATACTGGTCAAAAGGTCTGTTTTCGGGCAGATCTATAATCATTACATCGCCCATCATTGTAATTGTCGGTATATCCATAAACGGATCAATAACCGCTGTCGAAAGGTCCGGTATAAATACCATATCGGATTTCTCAACTGCCGCATATCCGTAATTGGAGCCGTCAAAGCCTATACCGTATTTCATTGTGTCCTCAGTAAGTCGTTTCCACGGGAATGCAAGATGACGCCATCTTCCGTTGATGTCAATCATTTTAAAATCGATCATTTCGATTTTGTTTTTTTCGCAGTATGCTCTTACATCTTTTACGCTTTTAAACATTTTTCCACCTTTTTTTCTTTAATTTATTTCATTGCTTCTGCAATTTTAAACGGAATTGCTGCGCATCTTTCTTCTGATATAGATGCAACCGACACTCTCAGGCCCTTTGCAAGAGGAACTATGAAAATACCCTCTTTTTCAAGCTTTCTGCTGATTTCATCAGGATTAGGGCAAGGTATTGATGCGAAGAAACCCGAGTCAAAAGGCACGATTTCAAGACCTGCCTCCTTTGCTGATTTTTCAAAGGCTCTGCCTCTTGCAACCAGCATATCTCTGTACTGTTTTCTTTCTTCGTTTACCCTGGCAAGCAGCTTCTCATCCTCATATATGTTAGCTATAACTTTCTGGGCTGCTCTTGTGCTGTTTGACCATGTAGCTCTTGCAGAGAATTCGCATACCTGTTTGAATTCAGCCGCAATTTCCGCTGTCTTTGCCATACATATCATAGCTCCGCATCTCATTCCGTAAAGTGTGAAAGTCTTTGATGCGCTGTAGCCAAGTACAGGAAGCACGTTTGCAGGAAGCTCCTCAAGCTTAGGCAGGAATTGTCTGTATTCCTCTTCATCACCTGCAAAATCTATATATGCAATATCAACAAACAGAGTTATTTTTTTGTCGCTGCCTGCTGATGAAAGTGTTTCGATTACTTTGTCCCAGTCGGAAAGTGTAAGCGAGTATCCTGTAGGGTTGTGAGCCGGTGTGTTGAGCAGTATAACAAGAGAGTCCTGCTTTGCAAGAAGTCCGTTTACCTTGGCGTCAAACGCCTCTTTGTTGAAGCCTCCCTCTTTGTTTAAAAGCTCATAGGTTTCAAGAGTTCTGCCCTGCTCCTGCGCTATGCTGTTGTAAGGCGCCCAGAACCAGTCTGCCGTAAGTACTGCATCTCCCGGCTTTGAATAGTTTGATACTGTGTTTCTGATTGAACCTGTGCCGCCCGGTGTTGCAACAGCTTCTGTAAAGCACTTTGGAACAAAGCTTCCGAAAGCTGCTTTCTGAATTGCTTTTTTGAATTCAGGAATTCCGCCTATAGGCGCATATTCCGCAAAATCCGTAGGGTTTAATTTTTTGAGTTCCTCAACAACTGATGACATTACGATTAAATCTCCCCTGTCATCAAGAAGCGCACCTATTGTAGCGTTAACTACGTTTTCCTTGCCCTTCTCTGCTATCATTGCCTTTGCTCTTGTGCTTATTCCGAATATTTTATCCTCTTTTGGAATTTTTCTTCCGTTTGCCTGTGCCATTATATATTCTGCCATCTCAATTCTCCTTTCATATGTGTAAATTGCTGTAAGCCTCGATTTTTAATGCTTGTATCTGGGTACAGTTACTATTTATTATATTCGAAACCTCAATTTATTACAAGCATTGTCAGTATTAAATTTGTATATGGTGGCGATAATATTAACGGAGGTGAAAGCAATGAGACAAAAGGTCAGAAAAAAAGATAAGACTGCCATAGCACTTGTTCTGTGTTTCTGTGTAATCGCTTTAGCTTCGGTGTTTACGCTCAAGGCCAATATAAATAAGGTGCAGGCGCCTGCAGGTGAAGAGGTCGATACCTCAAAGCGCGTTGAGGAAACAGCCAAGGCAAAACCGGAAGAAAGCGCTGCATCATCACAAATTCCCATAGTGGAAAGCGGTCAGGCCCAAAAGAGTACATCACAGTCAGAAGCTGCGTATATCGCCCCTGCTGAGGGAAATATACTTAAAGGGTATTCCGGCAAAGGATTAGTTTACTCAAAAACACTGGATCAGTATATGGTTCATAAAGGCATAGACATCGGCGGCAAGCTTGACGCTCAGGTAAAGGCAGTCGCAGACGGCACGGTTACAAAGGTCTTTACCGATGACACAATGGGAATAACCATAGTTATCGACCACGGAAACGATATATGTACGGTCTATTCCAACCTTTCAACCGACAGTATGGTTGAAACCGGCGACACGGTAAAGCAGGGACAGGTTATATCGGGCATAGGCGATACGGCGCTGTTTGAATGCAGTGATGAGGCTCATCTGCATTTTGAGGTTTTAAAAAACGGCAGAAATATAAATCCGGAAAAGCTTGTAAAATTATAGGGTTTGCGCAGGCAGGGCTTTTGAAAATATCAGACGCCCTGTTTTTTTGCATTTAAAGTCTGTTTGTGCTATCATATTGTTATTATTTTAAACCACGAGGTGCTTTATGCAGATATCAAGCAGATTTACAATTGCAGTTCATATACTCATATGTATAGAAACATTCAAAGAGGATTACAAGATTACAAGCGATTTCCTCGCTTCAAGCGTAAACGTCAATCCCGTAGTAATACGCAGGCTGCTCCAGCAGCTCAAAAAAGCGGGCATTATAAATGTTAAAAGAGGCAGCGGAGGCGCATATATAGAAAAGCCTCTTGATGAGATTACCCTGCTTGATGTCTACAATGCAGTCGAATGTATAGACAACGGAAATCTGTTTCATTTTCATGAAAATCCAAACAGCAGATGCCCTGTCGGCAGAAATATCCACTCTGTTTTAGACAGGCGGCTTGACAGTATCCAGCAGGCAATGGAGCGTGAAATGAGCTCGGTGACATTACAGGATATTGCAGACGATACGGACAGACTTATAAATATGTAGCTTTAGCCCGCATACTGACAGAACACAGTATGCGGAAATTTTTTCAAATTTTTGTTGTAACTATTGACATTACAACGGGACGGGTATATACTCGTTGTATCGATTAAAGTTACAACAAATTTTCAGGAGGTATATATTATGGCTAACTTCAATAAGACAAACGTTGCAGACGGCGCAAGAACAGAGCTTCACGATATTCTTAATCTGACAGGAGCTGAAATCAGCATCAACAATCTGCCGGCAGGCGCAGGAGTTCCTTTTGTTCACTCACACAAGGAAAATGAGGAAATATATGCGGTACTTTCAGGCAGAGGCAAGGCAGTTATAGACGGTGAAACAGTAGAGCTTGCCGCAGGCGACTGGCTTCGCATCTCCCCTGCCTGCAAAAGACAGTTTTCCGCCACAGATGACTCGGCTATAAGCTTTGCATGTATTCAGGTCAAGGAAAACTCCCTTGGCGGCTATACCGCAGATGATGCCGTAATACACGAATAGTCTGTGTCAGGCAGTCGCATAACAGACAGCTTCGTCTAAACGCCCCGGCAGCCCGGGTTTTTTTAATTATTCCGATATGATATAATCGGCATATAACAATGCAAAGGAACGAAATTTTATGACACGTATCGGAATAATAGAAGATGACAGGCTGCTTAACGAGGCTCTGTGTACATACCTTGAAACACTGGGATACATTACCGACAGCGCTTTTTCTTTTGAAGAGGGTATGGCTCTTGCAGATAAACACCCCGATCTGCTGCTGGCAGACATAGGGCTTGCAGACGGCAGCGGCATTGAAATATGCCGCATGGTGCGCGGTAAGACTCCTGTTATATTTCTTACCGCAAAGGACGGCGAGGAGGATATGCTCAGGGCTTTCGGCTGCGGCGCAGATGATTATCTTGTAAAACCGTTTCCCATGCCTGTGCTTGCGGCTCACATTCAGGCAGTGCTGCGAAGAACCGGCGGTAGCAGGAATGAACTGCACTACCTGGATATGTATATCGACTATGATAAAAAACAGGTACAGCTTGCAGGAAGCCCTGTAAAACTCACACCGCGGGAATATCAGCTTCTGGAGCTGCTTTCGCAAAACCGCGGCAGAGTCGTAACAAAAGATATGATTTTAGAAAAGGTATGGGACTCCCGCGGCGTTTTTGTAGACGACAATACAGTAAACGTCACCCTTAACAGACTCAAAAAGAAAATAGAGCCTGACCCTTCTCACCCGCTCTACATCAGAAATATATTCGGTCTGGGATACACCTTTGGAGAATAGCCATGAAAAACAGCAGAAAAGAAATGAAGAATATATCTCTTGCTCTTGAAAAGATACTAAACGGAGAAGTTCTTGAACCTCCTGCGGAATACACAGACACCCTGCCCTCAAAAATCACTCACCAGCTTTTCCGGCTTGATGAAATGCTCAGGGCAAGAGAAAAGCAGGCTGCTCTTGAGCACAGTCAGATAAAAGAACTTATCGCAGAAATAGCTCACCAGATGAGAATGCCTCTTGCCAATCTCGAAAGCTATACGGAACTTCTGTCGGGCGCTCTTGAAAATGATGCGCAGCGTCACTATCTTGAAGCTGTCTGCAAATCGGAGCAGCAGCTTAAATTCCTGACAGAAAGCTTTATAAAAACGGCGCGGCTTGAAAACAGAATTATACAGATAAAAAAAGAAAGCGTTTCTCTTAGAGATACAATTCTAAAAAGCATTCTTACGGCAAGCAGAGCCGCAGAGGCAAAGCATATAGACATAAGGCTGGAGGCTCTGCCTGAAATATCCGCGCCTCACGATGCAGGCTGGCTCGGAGAGGCCATATATAACCTTATTGACAACAGCATTAAATATTCACCGGAAAATTCCGCAATAACTATCAAAGCCGCCGCAGATGAGATGTATGTCAGAATAGTCGTATCGGACTTTGGCGCAGGAATATCCGAAGATGAGGAGAGCCGTATTTTCAAAAGGTTTTACAGAGGGAAAAACACAAGCGGCCAGCCCGGCTTTGGCCTGGGCCTGTATATATCAAGACAGATTGTGATGCTGCACGGCGGTTTTATGAAAGCGCGCCGAAAAGAAAACGGACTTGATATGTATATTTTTCTTCCTGTTTCTTAAAATGTAAGCAGATTGTAATAACTCCCTGCTAGAATTTTATTCAAAACAGAAATCATCAGAAAAGGGAGTAAATTATTATGAATATATTAACAACAGAAAATCTCAAAAAAATATATAAAACTCCATCAGGCAAAGTCTATGCTCTTGACGGAGTTTCTGTTTCTGTATCAGAAGGTGAATTTATAGCTGTTGTCGGCTCCTCCGGCAGCGGCAAGACAACCTTTCTCAATATGATAGGCGGACTTGACCGGCCTACAGCAGGTCAGGTTCAAATACGAAGCAAGCCGCTTGGCAGCCTGTCCTCAGAGGAGCTTACCGTATTTCGCAGAAGAAACATAGGGTTCGTATTTCAGAACTACAACCTGCTTCCATATTTAAATGTATGGGAAAACATCACCCTGCCGCTTCGCCTTGACGGCGTTTCGGCAGACGAGCCTTTTATCGCCGAAATAATTAAAAGTCTGGGACTTGAGGATAAAACCTGCAATATGCCGTATATGCTTTCGGGCGGTCAGCAGCAGCGTGTTGCAATCGCAAGGGCGCTGTCCACAAAGCCGGCAATCATACTTGCCGACGAGCCTACGGGAAATCTTGACTCAATAACGGGTATGGAGGTTATAGGGCTTCTTAAAACCTGCGCCGTAAAATATCATCAGACCATTGTGGTGGTTACTCACAACGAGGAAATCGCCCAGATGGCAGACAGGATTATCCGCATAGAGGACGGAAAGGTCACAGGTGGCGCTGATGAGAAATAACAACAGGGAAGTTATAAAAATGATTGCGGCAAGGCAGTACCAAAGCAACAGAGGCAGAAACACCATACTGATTGCCGCAACCGCTCTTGCCGTTGTAATGATATTCTGCATATTCAGCATTACCTCAGGAAAAATAAATGCGGACTATCTGCTGTATATGCGAAGCTCCGGTACTGCCGCAAGCACAACTCTTGAACAGGCTGACGAAAAGCAGTATGAGCAGATAAAAAATCTGCCGTATATAAAGGAGGTCGGAAAGGAAACGGCTTTTGGAGTATCAGACAAATTCTTCTGTTCCGTGCTTGACAAAAGCGCATGGGAAAACATACAGGTGCCCGCATATACGGATATCTGCGGAGTTTATCCTGAAAAGGCAGATGATATAATGATGTCTGTGAGGGCACTTGAGGCCATAGGGATTAAAGCCCCCAAACTTGGAATGAAAATCACCTGCCCCATATATTTTGACAAGGGCGTATCAAAGGAGCAGACCTTTTATCTGTGCGGCTATTTTACCGAGTATGTTGACCCTGTGATGAGTATGCCTCCGGCATATTTTTCACAAAAGTATCTTGACACGCTTACCACAAACATCGACGACTGCACCACCCTGCTGATAATGCAGGAGGACAGTATTTCAGGTGAGTCTGTGGAAGAAATGCTTTATAACGATGTTACAATGCGTGATGACAGTCAGCAGTTCTTCGGCGGCAATCCCATGAATATGCAGGCAGTAACCGAGCTTGCTGGAGGCTATGATCTGGCATATATTATGGCTGCTGTCATATTTATATCTGCCCTCCTCCTCATTTTCAATGTGCTGCACATATCCTTAGGACATGATGTCCGCCAGTACGGCCTGCTGGTGACTATGGGAACCACAAAAAAGCAGCTTTACAGAATTGTTTTCAGGCAAACGGGAAAGGCAACTGTAATCGGCTGCGCCATCGGAGCTGCTGCCGGGCTTGTTGTAACCCTTGTAATACTGCCGGGGGTTCTGTCGGATATGTATCTTCACGGGCTCGGCAGCGCCTCTGCAATGATATCCTTTAATCCGTATATACTGATATTGTCTCTGGCCTCCGGGGCTTTAGCCGGCTTTTTAAGCTCCGCCCTTGCCATCAGAAAGCTTGCAGGAATATCGCCTGTCCAGTCAGTAAAATATACTGAAAAGGTACACAGTCACACAACCCGCAGCACCGGAGCAGGCAGATTTGATATTATAAATATGTCGTGGAAAAACATTTTCAGGTTTCGCGGCAGGTTCTGGCTTACGGTTATATCACTGACTCTAGGCCTTGGCATCTCTGTGACGGCGATTGCTGTTTCCCACGGTATTGACACCACAAATCAGATATCCTATGAGCATCACGATTTTCAGATTATGAGTATGATAGATACCCTGACAATGGATCAGTACAGCAAAGAATACAGATTTTTCCCTGAGGATATGGCAGAGAGAATGACTAAAATAAGCGGAGTTGAAAAGGTAATCAAAACCACCGGCGGCTACGGCAGTATTTCAAAAAAATCAAAGCCTTTCGAACTTCGTTTCAGTGACGAAGACAATGGCAAGTCTTATTTTGTTGTACAGGAGGTAAGCAAAGCTTATCTTGCAGAGCTTAAAGCCTTTGCCGAAAAAGAGAATCTGTATATAGACACCGACCCTGTACTAAAGGGGACCGGCACTTTAATGCTCCATTACAATGTGCTCTCCAAAGTCGAAACGGAAAAAAGCAGAGAGTATGTGGGACTGCCTTTTACGGTATACGATACTGACGGCAGCAGGACCTGTGAAATGACATTCTGCGGGTATCTGAACTTCAAGAAAAACGGACTTCCAAAGCTGGAGACGACTTGGAACGGCAGGAATATCATATATCTGCTTGCTACAGATGAAGGCATCCGAAATATGAATATAGATACAGGCATATTCCTGATTAATCTTGATGTTAATGAAGATAAAGAGCCGGCAGTGAAAAACACATTAAATCATATGGTGGAGCAGTACAATTCGCAGTTCACATCAGGCAGATCCTACGGAGGAATTGTTACGGACTCCCGTATCCTTTCACTTACCGCCAAATCCGATCTGCTGGCCGCTGCAAAGGATTATATAAACTCCAGCCGTATAATTATGGCATCACTTTGCATAATGCTTCTTTTTATGGGACTTATCAATTTTGTAAATGTCACAGCCACAGGACTTGTGCTGCGCAAAAAGGAATTTGCCGTAATGGAGAGCATAGGCATGAGCAAAGGTCAGCTAAAAAAGATGATTTTAAGCGAAGGGCTTCTGTACAGCATTTTTGTCATACTTATGACTGCCGTTTCCGGAAGTATTATATGGTATATCACCTGCCACGTTATAAAATCAAGGCTGGCATATTTCAGATACTACTTCCCTTATATCGAATTTCTTGCGGCCGCTCTGCTGCTGATACTGATATGCATAATCATATCTCACATCGCATTTAAAAGATGTACAGCAGGCAGCATTACAGACAGGCTCAAGAGCTTTACAGATTAACACAAAAGCTGTTTCTATAGAGACTTCCTCACTATAGAAACAGCTTTTTCATTCCGCTTCACTTTATTTCATTTTCCAGTCTGAGCTTCAGTTCCTGTTTTTGCAGTCTGCTTTTTTCGATAATAACATAGCAGGCGGATACAATAACTATCAGCCCTCCCGCAATCTGCATAACTCCAAGGCTCTGACCCAGTATGAGCCAGCCGAAGAATGTCGGGGTCACCGGCAGGAAATTGCTGAAAAGCGATGATATTGTAGGTCCCAGATATTTAACTCCTCTGACATATATGAGATATCCCGTACCTGCGCTTCCCACGCCAAGATATACAAGGCTTAATATAATCTTCGGGGTAAAGCATTCAGCAGGAGGCATTACTGCGACAGCATACGGCAGCGATATGAGCACCGTACATAAAAGCTGGTTAAACGCCATGGTAAGCTCTGTATAGGTTCTGGAAATTCTGGCAGTAATGAAGTTATACAGGTTCCACGATATCGTAGCTCCGAATGCCAGCAGATACCCAAGAGCCCTGCCTGAAAAAAGACTTTTGAAATCCGCTCCGATTACAAGCCCCACGCCTATAACGCATACAACAAGCCCTGCAATTATACTGACCGACAATTTAGTTTTGAAAAATACCCTTTGATTGATATAATCGGCACAAACGAAAGTATAATTGTAATCAGCGCTACAGGTATATACTCCATTGCCGTATACTCGCAGAAGTAGTAAAGCACCTGTCCCGTAAGCGAGCACATCACAAAAAATATGATGTCTTTTTTTCTGATTGTAAACCTGCGCTCTGCAATAACCTTGATTAATGTTATCACAACAAGCCCTCCAAGATACTTGAAGAACATAAGGTTTAGCGGCCTGAACACTTCAAGGGCGTTCTTTGCCACAGAATAGTCAAATCCCTACATAAACACCAGGGCAAACATAAGAATAAATGTCAATCGTTTTTTATCCAAGCTGTAACTCCTTTTAACTTCTGCTATATTACTCCGTATTCTATAAGGTTTCTTACAATGCCGAAAACACACAGGGCCGCCCCGTAGCAAATGACAGCTGTCTCGTGTGCTTTAGAAAATTTCATATTTCTACACCTAAGATACATCCAGTATATGATTTCCCCGCACAGAAACGGCGCTGTGACAAACAGGAACGGATTTGCATTAAACGATGCTTTGAAATCCAGTGATGCCAACGCTGTAAACATAGTTGTAACGCCGCAGCCGGGACATTTGAAACCTGTTATATACCTGAACATACATGGCATCGCAAGTCCGGTAAGTTTTATCCATACAAGATAGCACAGACCTGCCGCAAGAAGCAATAATACGGTTTTTATTGTTTTTTTGCTGTCTTTAGTCATATTTCTAATTTCAAAAGCCCTGCCGCGCTTGCAGGCAGAGCCTTTGTATTATTCAACTCTTTTATTGACTGTATCCTGCATAAGGCACATACTGATTATCATGAATCCCAGAATACCCAGTATCAGATACAAAACATTCGAGCTGCCGTTTACTCCTCTGATTTTGTCACAGCGCTCTCCCATTTTGAACTGCCAGTAGAGTCCGTATATACCGCAGGTTATCAGTGAAAACAGGAATACCATTCCTCCTGTGGTTGCGGAAGTTTCGCCTGCCAGCGTATTTACCTCATCGTTTATTTTTATCATCCAGTATATTCCGTATATGCCGAAAGTTATAATTGAAAGTATTATACACAGTGCTATATTTCTTGGCTGTATCTGATAGTCCATATTCTTCTCCTTATTTCAGCTTCTCACCATCGGCAAAAGCGTTTCCCACCTTATCGCCTAAAACGTGATAGTAGTGATTAACAGGGTCATAGGCTATAGGTGCAAGCCTTGCTACATCTATGCCTCCATCTCCGGTTACAATGCTCTCATCTGCGCATACATTCACTATCTGTCCTATCATGCAGTGAGAGTCCTCATCATAGCTTAAGAGCCTGCATTCAAGAGCCATAGGAAGCTCCGCTATCAGAGGCGCATTTACAAACTCGCTTTTGAGCGCATGAAAACCTGCCCTCTCAAATTTATCAGGAACATCATTTGCTGAAACTATACCTACATAGTCGCACTCCGCAACGTGTGCCGCATCACCGAAGCTTACTGTAAAGGCTTTGGTTTCAAGTATGTTCTTAACTGTCTTATGTCCGGGGCTTAAGCACATTGATATTTTGTCTGCGCTGCTGATACTGCCCCATGCCGCATTCATGGCATCCGGTTTGCCGTCTTTATCATATGCCGCAATTATAAGGACAGGCATAGGATACATATATGCGTTTACTCCCAGATTTTTTCTCATATTGATACCTCCTTGTTCAATCTGTTATCTATTATATTACGCCTGCACGAGCTAAATCAAGTGTATTTGCAAAACTGCTTCGGTCGAATTTATAGAGTCTGTTTTCAGCACAATTTTGGACACAATTTTCAAAAACGGGGCAAAATATTATAATAAAATAAGAAAAACGAGGCAAATCTCACTTTTAAATTATTGCAAAACTTATTTAAGTAAATACACAATATACAGGTCGTGTGTGTATTTACCTGAACGGCAAGACTGCCGCACACCTTTGCCCTTGTGCGCGGCAGCCTCTTTTGCCAAACTATCTTATTTTATATTATAAGTCGTGTTTCTCTTCATTGAGATATTTGTCCATAAGCGCATCTATATCAGCTTCCTTTTCAGGAAGAGGAGCGTCCTTCTTTCTGCCGACCAATGCCACGATTACGCCTGCCACAATTACTGCAAGTCCTATCCATTTCAGACATTCGATAACCTGAGGTATGCTGTTTGCAAATACATCGTAATCATCAGGTCCCCATTCGCCGTAGTCGATTTCGTACCACTTGAGCCAGAACTGTCCGAAGAATGCCATCACTCCGGCGCATATCATAAATATGCCTATTCTGACTGTATCTCCTGCGGCAAGCTTTGTCTTAGGATTTACCGGATTATGTTCAGGGTCATTTACTGACAGGCCGCCGAATATTCTCTTGAGTATGTAGTATGCCACAGGTCCCGTGCAGATAGCAATAAGTCCCATTGCCAGATAATCCGTACCGTTTATCAGCAGCGCTATTACAGAAATCACTATAGGAAATCCTGCGTAGAAAATCATTGCTCCTTTGCCGCCCTTTATATAGTAAAGTCCTCTTTCCATTCGTTTCTCTATCGGCAGCTTCTTTCTCAGCTTGAGAACCGATATAGGCAGTATTATATAAAGCGCCAGCATAAATACTACTTCCATACTTACAAGTGTGGTGAAATCCGACTGGCACAGAATAAATGTAACAACTGCCAGTGAAAGTATTCCAATGTATGGAACGCCTTTTTTCTTTGATACCTTAACCATAAACTGCGGGCACAGATGATCGTCTGCAAGTACGAAGAAGCCTCTGGAGCCCGATGCCAGATATGTATTGAATATCGCGCACTGTGATACTATGGCGATTACAAGGAATACATATCCCCATGCCTGACCCATATAGGTTGTAAGCACTGTCGCATATCCTATTGCCTGACCGTCAAATCCGCCGTCTGTTGACCAGCTCTCCCAGCTCCCCTCCGGCAGACATGCAAGTCCGCCCAGTGTAGGAAGCACATATGTAAGCGCTACCAGCGGCATTGCTATCATAAGTCCTTTAGGGATTACCTGAGGGTTTTTAACCTCTCCTGCCATATTTGATATACATTCATAACCGCAGTACATCCATATGCAGATGCATATTCCGCCGCCTACTCCGTCAAATATGCTGTAATCCTCAGGAAGCATAGGTTCCATAGGGTTTGTCTGCCAGTTGATAAGTCCCACTACCGCAACCAGCGCGAATGCGAGAAGTATCAGTACCGAAAGTATTGTACTTACCTTGCCGACCTCTCTCAGACCCATTAAATTAACAATTGTAAAAATAAGTATCATTCCGATTTTGATTGCTTCAACCGCAATATCACTCATAGGTATCATCTGGCTTACATAGCCTGCAACCAGCGCAACATATACACCATTTGTTATATATGTTGATACTGTGCCCCACCAGCCTGCCTGAAAGCCCCAGAATTCTCCGAAGGCCTCTTTAACCCATACATATACTCCGCCCTCCGACGGCAGTACAGCTCCGCACTCTGCAACAAGGTTACTGATAGGGTATGCCCATATTATAGGGAAAATTATCAGTAATATAAGGGTCATTCCCGGACCCGACTCCGGTATCATCTCCTCGATACCAAACGCTCCCGCCGCTACAAGGCAGTAGAGCATAAATACTATTCCCGATACCTTTATATCGTGCTTTTTAAGTCCTGCAACTCCGTGTGTCTGCTGGCTCATTTCATTTCCTCCTTATTATCAGGTTATTAACGCTATCCTTTTTTTCTATCTATAATCCTAATACTGTCATACATTTATCATCACCTCCGTTATATTTCTTTAACTGTTGTTTCAAGTCTGATTCCAAGTTCTGCCGCATATTCAAAGTATCTGTCCACCTGTTCAAAGGACAGCATATCCGATGAAATCAGTCCGCACTGATCGAAATCGCCGTTTATAAACATCTTCGAGAACAGATACCCTCCCTGTCCCGTCAGATACATCTCCCCTGTCATCTTAGCTCTTTCGAATGCTTCTACGATACCCGGCGCAAAGACGTGGTTTTCTACCAGAATATCCTTACCGTCCTTTTTGCCGTAGGCTTCAACGACCATGCAGCCGTCATCAGCCTCCATGCCTTCTTCTATGATTTCTCTGATTTCCTCTTCAAATTTAGGCGGCTTTGGTATACTCTCAACAATTACATCAAACGGCACTACCTTTCGGCTTTTGATTTCTCTCTCCTCGTGGTCAAACAGCCCCGCCCTGTAAAGCGGCTCCGCAAAGTCCATACCTGTTCCTGCATATTTGAAATATGCGTTTTTGCAGCCCTTGAAATACTTATCCGCATTAAGCGCATACTGTACAGGCTCATCGTGACAGTGATTGAGGAAAGTAACCTCGTGATCCATATAGTCGTATTTTCTTTTGACAGGATCTTCAAACGGCGGTCTTACAAACAGCTCTCCGTTCTCGTATGTATAAGCCGGTTCGCTCATATCCTGTATCGCTGTTTCAGGCGACCACCAGAACGGCTGAAAACGGTTTGCCTTAACACCCTCCCATACGAAGTTGTATATTGTATCGCAGGTATCAAGATATTTCATTGCATCTCGTGTAGCACAGCAGATAACTCCCGGCGCCGAGCCTGTTCCGATTATTGCAAGTCTGCCTATCTCCTCAAATTTCGGGCTGTATACCTCAAACTGATATTTCATGCCCCTTATCCAGCCTATGTTTACGTCTTCATCAAATGCTGTGGTAGATGAAAAATCCTGATAGTTTGCTTTGACTGCAAGCGCAGCGTCAAGCACGTTTTTGCCGAATTCCAGAGGAAGCGCGTTTACAATAAGGTCAACGCCCTGCGCGCAGTTTATTATCTCGTCAACATTGTATGCATTACATTTCATTCCCTCTGCTTTTGTGAGTATACCTGTAAGCTCGTTTACTGCCTCCATATTATAGTCTGCGCATATTATACTACTTACACCCGGTTCCTCGTCAAGCCTTTTTGCAACTGTTGTTCCCTGTGCTCCTGTTCCAAGTACTAAAATCTTCATATCAAACCTTCCTTACTTTTTTATCCGTTTTATTTTATGTCTATATGTTAAACGGTATTGCGTCCCTCTTCAATCGCCTCATATTCTAAGTTTTCTGACTAAATAAAGAGGTTTTGTCCTTGACGCATATGCTTCGGAAAGTCTGAATAAAAAGCAAGGACTTTTTATCTGTATGTTATCTAAGTTATGCCCTTGCTTTTTGTACGTTATAAATTCATTTAATTGTCAAGTTCCTTTATCTTTGTGTCGATTGTAATGCCAAGATCCTTTGCATACTCAAAATATCTGTCCACATTGTCCATCGGCAGCATATCCGAGGTAATAAGTCCTGTTATTTCAAAATCATCGTTTACAAACATCTTGGAAAACAGATATCCGCCCTGACCTGTCAGATACATTTCTCCTGTCATGCCGGCTCTTTCAAAGGCCTCAACAAGACCCGGCGCTGATACATGATTTTCTACCAGTATGTTTTTGCCGTCTTTCTGTCCGTAAGCCTCAACTACCATACAGCCGTCATCCGAAACAATACCTTCATCTATTATCTCTTTGATTTCTCTTGCAAATTTAGGCGGAGCCGGTATGCTGTCAACAATAAGGTCAAACGGAACTACCTTGCGGCCCTTGACTTCTCTTTCGTCATGGCTCAGAAGCCCTGCTCTGTAAAGCGGCTCTGCAAATTCCATTCCCACGCCTGCATATTTGAAATATGCGTTTTTGCAGCCCTTGAAGTATTCCTTGGCATTGATACCGTACTGCACAGGCTCGTCGTGGTTGTGGTTATAGAAAACCACTTCTCTGTCCATATAGTCATATTTTCTGGTGATAGGGTCCTCAAAAGGAGGTCTCATTATGATTTCATCGTTTTCATATGCAAATGCAGGCTGCCTCATATCCTCTATGGCAGTTTCAGGCGACCACCAGAACGGCTGGAAGCACTTTGCCTCTGCTCCCTCCCATACAAAGTTGTATATTGTATCGCAGGTGTCAAGATACTTCATGGCATCTCTTGTAGCGCAGCAGATAAGTCCCGGCGCAGAGCCTGTTCCCACTATTGCAAGTCTGCCGATTTCTTTAAATTTAGGGCTGTATACCTCAAGCTGATATCTCATGCCTCTCACCCAGCCCATAATAACGTCGTCGTCAAAGGCGTTGCTTGATGAAAAGTCCTGATAGTTGGCCTTAACAGCAAGTGCTGCATCAAGCACGTTTTTGCCGAATTCCAGAGGAAGCGCGTTAACTATAAGGTCTGCGCCCTCTGCGCATCTGATAATGCTGTCAATATCCGAAGCGTCACACTGAACACCTTTTGCTTTTGTCAATGAGGAAACCAGCTCATCTACTGCCGCCTCGTAGTAGTCGGCGCATATTATTTCACTTACATTCGGTTCTTCGTCCAGTCTTTTGGCAACAGTTGTACCCTGTGCTCCTGTTCCCAGTACAAGTATTTTCTTCACAATTCCACCCGCCTTATATTATAATTCCTTAACCTTAGTATCTATTGTAATATCCAGTTCTTTTGCATATTCAAAGTATGTATCCACCTGTTCAAATGAAAGCATATCTGATGAGATAAGTCCTGTCTGGTCAAATTTGTCGTTTATGAACAGCTTGGAGAACAGATATCCGCCCTGTCCTGTCAGATACATCTCTGAGGTTATTCCTGCCTTTTCATAGGACTCTATAAATCCCGGCGCTGATACGTGAGTTTCCACCAGCACGTCTTTGCCGTCTTTTTTGCCGTAGGCTTCAACTACCATACAGCCGGCATCGCTTACAAGACCCTCGTCTATAATCTCTTTGATTTCGTGCTCGAATTTCGGAGGCGCAGGCACATGAGCCAGTACCACGTCAAACGGTGATACGGACACGCCGCTTATGGTCTCTTTCTTCTGTGATAAAAGTCCTGCTCTGTAAAGAGGTCCCGCAAAGTCGACTCCCGCTCCCGCATATTTGAAATATGCGTTTTTGCAGCCCTTGAAATAGTCCCTGGCATTGAAGCTGTAGTGCAGTGGCTCATCGTGGCAGTGCTCCACAAATGTAACCTCCCGGTCCATATAGTCGTATTTACGTTTTACAGGCATTCCGAACGCCGGAGTTCTTACCAGCTTGCCGTCTATAAGGGCATAGCCTTCTTCACTCATATCATTAAGCGCTGTAACAGGCGACCACCAGAACGGCTGGAAGCGTTTTGCCTCAACGCCCTCCCATACGAAATTGTATATTGTATCGCAGGTATCAAGATATTTCATTGCATCTCTTGTCGCGCAGCAGATAAGTCCCGGCGCAGAGCCTGTTCCCACAAGCGCCAGCTTGCCTATTGCCGCAAACTTAGGACCGTATTCCTCGTACTGTATTCTGATGCTTTCAATCCATTCCTCGTGAAGTGAAATTGTTGCCGCATAGTCCTGATAGTTTGTTTCTGCTTCAAGTGCAGCTTCAAGAACATTTTTGGTGCATTCCAGAGGAAGTGCATTAAGTAGCAGGTCTACGCCTCTGGCACATTCAAGTATACTATCCTTGTCGTGCGCGTCAACTTTCATACCTCTTGCTTTAGTAAGCTCACCTACAAGCTCGTTTACTGCAGCCTCGTTAAAATCCGCGCATATTATTTCCGCTACGTTGTCGTCTCTGTCAAGACATCTTGCCGCTGCGGAGCCCTGTGCTCCCACGCCTAATACTAATACCTTTTTGATAATTTCAAACCTTCTTCCTTTACTGATTAAAACTTCCTTCGTCAGAAGTTTCAGACATCATCTTTTTTTATTATATTATCAGCCTGCGGAAGGTTTAACAATTGGCGCAGGTTCTAACTTTTGTATATAAAAAAGACAAGGACTGAATCCCGACTTATGCAAAGGATTTATGACCTTGTCAATTTTCTCTTTTATTTTTGTCGTATTGTCAATACGCAACAGATTTATATGAATACTACCCGAGAGGAATGCTATTCATAGTGTTCTTCAATCAAATCGCAGTCTATAATAAGAACATAAAAAATTTTACCGTAATAAGTGTTCTCTACAATTCTTCCATGATCAAGCACCGGATGATATGAACCGTCTTTCTTGGCGAAATGAAACTGTACATAATCATTTGAATCACTATTCTCAGAGTTAATCTGTTTCCATATGCTTTCTTCAACGCCTTCCTGTTCATCTGGCCGTATCAGATTTCTGAATCTGTGATGTGAATATTCCATCAGTTCATCCATGTTCCGGCAACCTGCAAATTCAATCAGTTCTCTGTTTGCAAATAAAATACTGTCATCCTCCGGATCTGCTTTGTATATCAGAAATGCTCCCGGAAGATGCTGTGAAATATCATGAAGAGCAAATCCGAGCCTGCTTCTTTTCTGCATTTTAAAGTCGTTACTGTAATGCACACAATTGTGTTTTCCCTGAAGCTTAGCTTCATAAAGCGCCATATCAGCTGCGCGGAAAAGTGCAGACACATCTCCGCAATCATCCGGATATCCTGCATATCCCAAGGATATGTTGAAACGGCGTTCTTTGTCATCATACCTGAAGCAGCGCTGCATCTCAGTAAATGCCTGTATCTGTTTGCACGCCTCCTCACATGTAATTTCTGTAAGAAGCATTGAAAACTCATCTCCGCCGATTCTGCCGATAATCGCATTCCGACAGAAATACTCTCTCATATTCTTCGCCAGTTCCTGCAGGGCAAAATCTCCCGCAGCATGACCGTATACATCATTGATGAATTTAAAATCGTCGATATCCATCTGTACCGCCACGCATGAGACTTCCGGATTGTTTTTAATAAATGACTCAGTCTGCTCTGAAAATCCGTTTCTGTTCAAAAGACCTGTCAGTGAATCTATTGAAGACATTCTTTTAAAATTCTCACGATGCCTTTCTAACACAAGTATAGTAACTGTAAGACCCGTAAGCAGCATAACTATAAATAGTCCTATTATCAGTTTGAGAGTTATATTGCTGCCGCTGTTCCATCCTTCTGACGGCATAACTTCCAGTTTAAAGCGGCATCCTCCAAGCTCAAATTCATAAGGAACAGGATTTTCCATTACGGCCCCTGAAGAAGAAATCTCTTCGTACTCTGAGGATAACGGAGAGGCTGTTTTTGACAGACAGTATTCGTAGCCAAACCCTGTAAGCGCCTGAACTGAATTTGCAAAAATATCAGGCACTCTGATAATAACAACAGTAAATCCCCAGAAATAGTAATGTCCCTTACTGTTTTGCAGATAGACAGGATTTCTTATTGCAATTCCTCTACCTCCCTGCTTTAATGAAAACGGCCCCTGTAAAACGGTAAGCTTATTATCCCTGGCATACCGTGAAATTTTACCTCTGGTCTCATCATTAATAAGATCAATTTTACCTGCTTCATTGACTGCTTCCGGATAGATATCAGTAACCACTCCATCCGGTGCAAGCTGCACGCTCTGGATATATTCTGTCATCAGATTCTCAGCTACCCGCTGGAAATTACTGATACTGCCGTTTTCACTGATAATTATTCCTTCAAGAGCATCTGTAATTGCAATCCCGCTATTAAGTTCTCCCGCCATTCTCTCTGCATATGTCACTGCATTAAGTTCTGTAACAGTCCTCAAATGCTGCTGATTTGAAACGTGTGTCATATGCAGGACACACAGCAGTACAATGCAGCCCAGCACAAAAACCGCTGCAGGTATTGTCCATTTCAATTTTTCACTTTTTGTTTCTGATTTAAACACGTCTATACCCCTAAAAAATTGTACTTAAACATAGCATATTATATCAGTTTCCGGGCATGGTGTAAAGAATATCAGATGTGATTTACAGCACCATAATCAGTGTCTCTGCCTATCAGGGACTTGACTGTAAACTCCTCATAGAGAAAAAGGCAGTTTTTAATATTCCATTTAACTTTTTCATTCACATACCTCCGCAGTTTTAATCATATCATGCAGCGGCTCTGTGCCTGAAATAAAGGGCCAGTATAACACAGACAGCAATACACAAAGCAAAAGGAACTGCTGGTGAACTACTCCGACTTATAGAAGCCGGAGCTTCCTGTTTCAACCACTACTGCATTTGCTGCGGTGTTACGCAACTCAATGTCTTACACAATGTCCACAGGCGTATAAGTTT
>OLOV01000715.1_pt1 | contig 29000 bp, 28 predicted proteins | sample 1672931 | NCBI WGS metagenome assembly OLOV01 (sample SAMEA3136738, study PRJEB25190) | human gut metagenome | biome: human gut; feature: human-associated habitat; material: faeces | place: Austria | collected 2013 | reverse complement strand
TGACTGACGATTTTTTTTCGGAATGCCATATCCATTCTTGCCGGAAGAAGGTCTTGATCCGCGTTTCCGAGCGGTATCAGAATTCTTTCAAAGGCTTTTTTTATATCATTTCGGATTTTTGAATTCCGAAGGGGAGTGTCCTTTTTCGCAAGCAATCTTTCAAGCTTGGCCTTTTTAAAATTCTGCGGACGGTATGCCGAAAAATCTATAACAAGAATTTTATCGCCGATATAGTATGTACATAATATTGCAAAGGAAGCCGCAATTAACAGTGATACTGATAAACCCATAAAATTACCTCTGATTTATTGCTTGTCGATCATTTCATTTTCATTTTTCTTTTTTCGGTCATCGTTCACAAGTTCGTATACCATTATAAAAACAAGGAACATACCGACAGGGATTGCCGCACAATAGAGAAGAAAATCAACAGGATTTCCCTCCGGGGCAAGTTTGTATTGTCCTTTGGAATTTTTGTAAACCTCGACAAGGATTTTATCACCTTTTCTTAATTTATCATAGGTGTACATTTTTGTGGGGTTGCTTGACCAGGCACGCTCTTCATATTTTCCCTTATAGGTTTTTCCGTCAACAACATATGAAACTTTAAATTTATATGTTGTATACTTAACATCGCCTAAATCATCTTTAGTGTCGCTGGTTGAAAAGTCATCAATAACTGCGGAAAGTTTTCGAATATCGGTTGTGTTTTTATAATCTCTGCTTTCAACTCTGCTCGAAACAACTCCGTAAATGCCGGCAACTATCAAGCTGACGCCGACGACTATAATAAATATAGTCATTTTAATATCTTTTTTTCCTTTTAATTTACTCATAACAAGATCTCCTTTTTGCAAGCAGGACTGTACCCGAAAATGCTCAGGCACAGTCCCCGAAATTTTAAGCCATAACTATCTTAAGGCTGTCAAGAAGCTCTTTAATAAACGGGTCGTCAGCTTTGATATTCTTATTATTGATTTCAAGCTTGACAAGAAGTCCCGTTGTATCCGATGTACCTCTGTTTGCATATGTAACAAAGAAGTCCTTCTCATAGTAGTCTGTTGAAACATGAATAGTCGAATAGGTGTTTTCACCGTATTTAGCATCTTTGCCGATTTCAGATTTTCCGTTTTTATAGGTCTGAAGGTTGCAAAGCTTTATCGTGTTTTCAACAGCCTCTTCCTGACTGCGAACCATGTTTCGGGCTGTAGCGGTAAGAGTTGCAATAGATGAGTATGAGCCATCCTTATAAATAAACAGAGTAACATTGCCCTTGAGCGGATTTTTTGAATCTTTACTGAAAGAATCAACCTCATATTTGTAGCCGGACGGAAGTTTAAGAGTGATAAACTCTGCGTTGATATCTGCAGGTCCGTTGCCTTCGTCACCCTCCTTCATTCCTTCCGCCGTTGTTACTTCGGCTGTTGTGTCTTCTGTCTCATCAACTGCGATAGTATTTCCTGTTGTGCTTTCCTTACCGTCGCCGTCAGCCTTTCCGCAAGCAAAAAGACTGAGCGAAACAGCAAAAATCATGAGTAATGCAAGGATTTTTTTCATGTTAATCGACCCTCTCTCTTTTTTAAATTTTTATTTTTTTTGAATGGGATTGCCGTCTTTGTCGGTGAATTTGCCGGTAATGATCTTTATCAGGTCAACAAGAATGCCGATGCCGAAAACGCCGGCGGTGAGAATATAAAGAATACCCGATCCAACTTTACCTGCATAGAAACGGTGTGCACCGATTCCGCCGAGGAAAAGGCAGAGAAGAAGAGCTACAAGCCAATCTTTTTCGGCCTGTCCGCCGTTGGCACCAACGGGTGCTACATAATCTTCAACCTGCTCGCCGTTGAGTATCTTTTTAACCTTTTCGGTCACTTCGTCAAGATATTCGCCTCTTTCAATAGGAAGATTAGCTACACCTTTTATGCCTTTTTGCATTACGCTGTTTTTGTCAACGCGCATACCGTTGACAGTCGTTTTGTTCTCCTGAATGTTTGCCATGACCTTGATTTTATTGCCGTCCTTGACAAAGACCCAAATCGTTACATCGAGGTTCGGTTCTTTCTCAAAAGAAATGCGCTTTCCGGGGATTCCTTCTTTGATTTTGAAGGGCATTTTAAAAGCCGAAGCACGTGCGCTGAGCTTTTCGTATACCTCTTCAACGGTGGTTGAATAAGAGAGTTCAAACTCTCTCGGGGCTGTTGCCGTTGCAATTGATTTAATGTCTGCCATAGTTTTTTCCTCCAATATATTATTCCGTGCTTTAGTTTACACGGTAGGTTATGATTTTCGGCACTTTTCTGCCAAAGTGTGTAATTCATTTACCAAATTTTCGTTATATATTTCCGCATTGATTTCTTTGCCGTCGTTCATCTTAAAATAAAGATAGTATCCGCCGCCGTCGAGAACAAAGGCTTTGATTCGCGGAGGCTTATACTTCTGAGCCTGTAAAATAAGGTCCTGCTCTTTCACAACGTCAAGTATTGCCGCGGCATCCTGTGCGCTTACTTTTTTATTCTCAAATTCGACCCTTGGATTTTCATAGTCGTAGGAATAGTTTGCATCAAAAAGCCATTCTTCATTTTCTTTTTTGAGAGAATAAACATAAGAATCCGTGTAGCTCATTGACGAACAGGAAAAACTGATTACACTCACATCCGCCGCAGCGTATTTTTTCTTTGCTCCGCAGCCGAAAAGACCTATAGGTAATAACAGCATAAGCAAAAATAAGCTCGCTTTTTTAATGCAGTCTGCTCGCTTCAAATTACAAGCGTGCTCCGCATTCGGGGCAGAATTTCGGCATAGGCTGACCGTTTGCCGGGGTCCATCCGCAGCTCGGGCAGCGTGAAGGCATTGCGGCAGGCTTTGCACAGCCGCAGCCTTGGCAGAATTTGCCTTCGTTGCGTGTGCCGCAGGATGAGCAAATCCAGGAAGCGTCAACTGTTTGCGGTGTAACGGGTGCAGCATTATTATAGGCGTTGCTTTGAACCTGAGCGGAAGCAGCGGCGTAGGCGGCATTTTGAACCGGGCTTCCTGTAAATCCGCCCATGTTTTGCTGCGGCTGACCGTAGCCCTGATTCATTTGATTGAAGCCTTGGTTAACGGGAGCTCCGCCTTGCTTGATTTGCTGGCAAAGCTGCATGACCTGGACAGCAGTCTCATAAGCATTCATAAGCTCCATTTGATTTCCTGAGGAAATTCCCGACGTTACATCATAACCGATCGGGTTCGTTATAAACTGATCTGTAACGCGGAAGTATACTCTCACATTGCACACCTCGCGTATTTCGTTTGACGAAGAGTATGAGCTTGAATTACGTACAAACGGCTGAGCGGCAAGCGGAATATTGAGCATTGATGAATTCATCATGTTATTCATTCTGTTCATATTTCCGCCGAAGCTGTTAGAATTGTTAAGCTGTCTGTTGTCAAAATCATCCCTGTTGTCGGGGATACCGTCGTTGTCCGAATCGTCAAGCGTTCTGTATTCCGGTTCGATCCAGAAATCCTGAAGCTGAGAAAACTCAAACACCTGAGGATTGCCGCTTTTAAAATCTCTGTTATCAATAGCAAAGATAAACCAGCGGTGATTGAAATCGACTTGAAGCGAACTGTATCTTCCGCCTGCTGTTGCAGTGCAGTTAAACTGCTGATACTTTTGCTTGTTCTGCTCTCTTTGTTCAAGGTGATTTTTAACGTCCTGAACGGTTCTCTGCTTCCAGCCGCTTGTGAACGAGCCTAACTTGTGCTTACAGTCGGAGCAAAGCTGACCGTCGGAAAGCTTTTTTTGAGTAAGCATGTTAACTTTTTCACCGCAAATGTCGCAGAATTTTTTATCAAACAATCCCATAAAATGTTCCTCCCTTTAAATGCGCTTAATTGCTTTTTTCTACCTTAATGCTCTTTAATATAGCTTCTTCGATTGTTTTCATTTCGGAAACGTCGTCGTCATATAATTTTTCAAGTCTGAAGTTAACGACATATGTATCATCGCCGCAAGGAACATCAAGGAAATATATATGCTGCGTTTTTGAATTTCCGGAATATGTGTTGACCTTTAAAATGCCCTTAAAACCGGCAATTTCGCAAGCTTTATACTTTTTATCATCATCTTCTTCACCTTTATTCAACTTTTCGGCAACCTCAAGGCTTGTTTTACCCATGATAGATCCGTCTTTGATGGTGATATTGAATTTTCTGTCATTTCCTTCGACGGTAATTGTCGAGTTGAAGGAATCGTATTTTCCGTCAGGAACAACGGAGCTTTCAAATTTTGCGTTATCAATTTTGACGGTATTTTCAAGCTTGGGAATTGTAATTTTTACGCTCTTTCCGGTAGTGATATACTCGTCGGCTGATGCCGCCGCTGTTGTTGTAGCCGTATCGGTAGGAGCAACGGTTGTTGCCGAAGTTGTCGGGGCGTCGGAAGGGGAATTTCCTCCGTCTTTGCCGCAGGCACAAAGCCCGAATGTCATAATCACAGCAAGAATTGCCGACATTATTTTTAGTTTTTTCATAATAAATCACCTTTTATTCTTTTTTGTATTTATCATCAACGGATAATCGCACTCGGGGAACAGAGCTTTTTAAAAGCTCATCCGAATGCTGCCGCGTATGACTCGGTAAGTCACATTATAGAGAGGTTCGAAAGAATTATCCTCTTCCGAGAACTTCCCATTTGTCATTCAACGTATCATAAAAATATATAAGGTTGTCACAAACTCCGTAATAACGTTCTCTGACGAATTGGTCGTCTCTGTCTGTGCCGAGTGCAAAAATCCAGCACGGACGGCCGTCAATTTCACGGATCTCTCCTGTATATTGCACACTCATACCTTTATTTATATAGTATTGAACCTCTTGAGACTCCGAAAGAATCTCACGGGCAATTTCAACGTTTCTATCCTCGGGTTCGCTGTTGTTGACGTAATTTGTGTATACGGAAAAATCATAGAATTTTTCCGCGACAAGATGTCCGTCCATTCCGGACAGCATCGGGAATACCGAAAAAGAGTCGTTTCCTTTTTTAAAATACAGCGATACATTTGAGTGTATTTCACTTTCATTGCAGCGCAGTAAAAAATAATCAATTCCGTTTCCGCTGTAATTATAGAGCGCATCGTCGGTCTTTACGGAATATTCACCGTTATCTGTTATTTCCGCCCGGTAAACGGATGCACTGTATTTAACGTCGGCAATTACTACCGCATAAAGCTCCGCACCGCCCGCGTTGACAAGGGGAGATTCGCAGAGGAAATCGTATTTATCCGCATACTGACTGTTCTTTACAAAATTGAGAACTTCTTTTTCGTTCGCCTCATGGCCGACGTAACCGATATAGGCAATTCCGACGGCTTCTTTGTTATCGAGAATTGTTTTTTGAAGCTTTGATAAATCGGTGTCGTTTTGCACGGTCGTCGCAGGGGAGGTACCGGTTGTTTGGTTTTCGGTCAAATCAGGATTATCTGTCGGTTTTGCTCTGCATCCGGAAGCCGAGGCAAGCATAATTAAAGCAATAAGTAAGGTTATAATATATTTATTTATTTTCATTATGTCATCCGCCTTTCTTTAAGCCTAAGTTTTTATCGGTTCGTTTATATACTGTCGATAACCGAAGCGAAGTAGTTTTCGGAAACCGAACCGAACAGAAAAGCGTCGATAAAGCCGTCACGCTTTGCCTGCCGAACATTTTCCGAAAGTTCTATGTCGTTCTCGTCGTTTACGAAAAAAATAATGCGACATTCCGGAGCGCTTTTCCTGACTTTTTTTGTTATTTTCATTCGTTCCGGAAACATCCAGGGTGAGTATGCTTTAACCTCCATTAAAAGCACATCGGCATTATGAAGCTTGCACCATTCGGCAGTTGAATCGGGAGATTCGGAAACAATGACCTGGCAATCTTCCAATTCCTGCATAAGCATTCTTTCCATATTGTGTGCATGAATAGCACTTTGAATATCCAATACAATTTTCCTCATTCCCACCACCGCCTTATTATTCATTTTCTTTTTCACTTATAATTGTACTTATTTTTTCCCGTTTGTCACTGGCATTTGTGCCAGTAAACTTACAAAAAATAATTGTTTTTCAAAAATATCTGTCAAACAGCACAAAAAAATCCTCGGTTTTTGGAACCGAGGATATATGTTTTTATATTATTCATCTTTTAATGTTGTGACCATCAGCTTGTTTTCAATTGCAGTGGCAACAAGCGCTTCACGGCTTTCAAATTCACCTTTTTCCACCATGTCGTCCAGATTCCATCGCACACCGTTTTTCGATATTCCGATTTTATCGGCGATTTCCTGATATGTCAGTCCGCGAATATACAAACGCAAAATGTCAAGCTGACGTGGCGAGAAGTCTTTTGACATGGCTTTTTCCATTTCGACCGACGGAGATGAGGAAGGGAAAACTTTTTCTCCGTCAAGGGTTCTTTTTATTACATTCAAAAGCTCCTCCGTTCCGTGGTCCTTATACCACAGGCTGTCGGCGGCACCGTTTTTCGCCTTGGAAAGGACTTCAGGATCGACCAATGATGTGACTGCCACTATTTTTATATCAGGAAAAACCTTCTTAATTCGCTCTGCGGCGGCGAGGCCGGAGTGCTTGTGCTGAGTTTGTACATCCATAAGAATAAGCTGTACTGATCCGTTGCAGTTTTTCTCCGCCTCAAAAGCGTCACGATATACGCCGACAAGGCGAAAAACTTCGTTTGATTTCAGCCGCTCGGCAAAATGCTTTTGAATATATAAATCATCTTCAACCAGTATTGTATTTATCATATGTTGTTCTCCTTTTCCGGAAGAGTAAGCAGTAATGCGAAGTGTGGCTTGTATGCCGTGTGCATTTCGCCGCCGGAGGATTCTATGCTGCGGCGAAGCGAAGAAAGTCCGCTGCCCTCCTTAATGGGCTCCGACGGGGCAGCGCCGTTGTTCGTTATCGTAATATCAAACAAGTCGTTTCGCTCAAATATGCAGATATATACTTCATTGCCGCCGGCATGCCTGATACAGTTTGTTACACATTCTTTCGCCGCGGCAACGGTAAGCTCTTCGGCAAGAGAATCGGCGGGAAGGTATCCGTTCACCGTTACCGTTACGCCGAGGATTTTCGACGTCTGAATAACCTCGTCCATTGTTCCGCCGGCTGTTACACGGTCGCTTGTCAGCACTGCGGTGGCTTCTTGTAAAGCTTCAAGCTTTTTATCGGTGTTTCCATCGCTTTCGATTATGTCACGAATCGTCAGCAAACTTCTTCCGATTGTGTCATGTATATGTATTTTCAGGTCAAGACTTTCTTTTTCTTTTATATCGTCAGCCATTCGTTCATACATTTTTTGAAGCTTGCGGTTGACCTCCTTCAGCTCGTCGTTGATAACGGCTTGACGAACGTTGCCGTTATAAAGCTCAGTGACGTTATGTGCTGTCATTTGAAGCCAGTTGCCGTCATTGTCAACGGTGATGTTTTGCTTTCGGAATTGCCAAACTGTTTTATCGGGCAGAATGTAACAGTCGCCGTTAACGGTAATGCTTTTGTCGGGTTGCTCCAGCGCTTTTTCAAGATCTTCGGTGATTTGAAGCTCATGGCCGCTCAGCGCAAACGACAGACGGCGCATACGGTCATTGCAAAGAATAATACGTCCGTTCGGGTCGGCATAGCATAAACCCATGGGCAGCTTGTCGGTGGCGTCTTTAACGGAGAACGGGGAGAGCATATTTTTTCGGCGGCGGTACTCTCTCGGCAGGGCAAAGGCGAAATGAACAATAACAAGTAAAATTACCGCAATGAAAATCTGCCAAGGAGCATCTAATAAGAACGCATCCTTGCCTTTAAACGGGTCTCCCTGAGTCACCGAGAGTAAAAGCGTAAGCAAAAACGCAAAAATAACGAGACTCGGTAAATTGCCGAGCGATTTGGAGCGGTGAGAGAATTGATAAATAAAAAGTCCCAATTCAAGCACGGCTTCCAAGAAAAGCAGAAGCGGTATTAAGGTCTGCAAAAATTCCGGGAGCGAAGAAAAGGCACTCATACGGCGACACCTCCTTCGAGAAGGAATACAAGATGCTGATATCCTTCGTCACCGTCCGTTTCATACCGTACGTTACCCTTGCACGCAAGTGAGGACAGGTCGGTTTTGCAGCATATATTTATTGATAAACGCAGCCCTTCAACATCAGAAAGACTTACTTGTATGCCGGATATGTTTTCGAGGTCCGATTCAATCACTTGTTCGTAAAAATCAAATATCGCCGCAGCCGATTTTCCCGGGAGCATGGAAAGCTCGCTGTCGGCAAAGAATGTGCTGCGCACGTTTAGAAGCTTCAGCGTTTGAAGCGACTCGGTGAAGGCTCTTACCAGTTCGGTTATAGCAACCTTATAGTCACGGTCGGTCAACAGTGTTAAATGTTTACGACGCTTGATATAGCTGCAAAGAACGGCAATTTCGGCAAGTAAAGCTTTTGCCCTTGTCGGATCTGTTTTGTTTATTTTTTGATATTCCTTTGTAAGCACCGAGATCTTGTTGATTTGAGTTTGAGTTGCACTGCGAAGCAAATCATACAATCGGTTTTGCTCTTCAATCTTTTGCCTTTTTGCCTCACGTTTATATTCATAACGCAGCAGATTGTTACGTTCGTTCAATTCCTCGGCAAGGCTTTCGGATTGCTCTTTGATTTTGAGCAGGGCAGACATATCCTCTGTCCAAACGGCATATCCTCCGTTCACGGGAATGGAATGAACCGTCAAACCGTTTTCAACCGTCAGGGGGCTGTGCTCCGCCTTCATCATATCTATTCTCGGAATCCGACGTGCGTTCAGTGCGGCATACCGAACATTGAAATCCTTATCGGTTATCACCGCAGATGTGCCGATCGAGGACGAGAACAAGTCAAAATAACGGCTGTTTGAGTGGATAAAGCCGCAGGTGATGCAGCCTTCAAAACAGAGCATATACATAAGGCTTTGGAAGGCGGTTATATCACCGAAAAACAATTTAAACCATTGCACATCCATATAATTAAGGCCAAGATAGACAAGTGACACAGCCATAGGTATTACCGTCCACAGTTGACGTCTGCCGTTTTTCAGTCTGCATTTTATAATCATAACAACGAGTGCCGATATCATGCAAAAGATCTGCCAGCCGATCACAATAAAGCTGCCGATGCCGTATCCGTTGGATTTGTCGGACCACACTTCCGCATCCTCGGGAAAAGTGAAAACAAGCTGATGCAGGTCATTCGTTAGCACCAGGAGAAGCAATGCTCCGGAGATTATCCACAGTGCGCAAGTCGCTTTCGGCAGACGGTAATCATCAGGCTTTCCGAGAGACAGCGCAACGAGCAGAGCAAGTATCGGAATAAAAAGCATTGGTAAATAGTAAAGATACCATAGATATCTTATAGCGGTCGGCTGCCAAAAAATAAAATATTTTGCGCAGCGGAAAGTGAACCACAGAATAAGAAGTACGGATATGCCCGTCAAATATTGCGCAACCTGTTTTTGAACAATGCGGCGGCGTATGGAAATACCCCACGCGATAAAAAGACCGATATAAATAAAGCTGCGCAGATAGGGAAACAGAACAAAATAATAATTGCCGTTTCCGATGAGACGAAAAGCATATGCAACTGCAACCGCAAGAACGACAGTTCCGACTATCGTCAAAGTTTTCTTCTTCCTTTCAGTCATACGGCATACCTCATTTTTCACGGAGCATTTTCAAAATCATTATATCATAATGCACGGCTGATTTCAACAGGTACGAACGAACGGGCGTTTAACGGATATATTTATAAAAAATCATTATTTTTACTTGTTATTTTCGGCAAAAAATGATATTATATTCTAAGTAATTCCTTTTACACAGTTTATAATCAATATATCGGATTTAATAAAACCCCGGCTTATTACAAGCTCTTTTGTTTGAAGCCGAGTAAAAGGTCAATAAAAAATAAGGACTGATGAATAATGTCGTTATCGGCTGAGCAGATAGCGGAAAAATATTATCATGACGTTTATAAATTCTGTTGTTCAAGGTGCAGAAATGCAGACGCCGCACAGGATATAACGCAGGAGACATTCCTGTTTCTTATAAACAAAATCGACGGGCTGACGGAGAACAATATCCGTTCATGGCTTTTCTCTGTTGCAAACAACAAGCTTTATGAATATTTCAGAACAATCAACATTGAAAATAGTTATGTTTGCGCAGACGATGTTGATGTTCCCGTAGACAACGGGTTTGATGTTGACGAAAAAGACATAGATGTTGACGAGATATTTGATGATGTTCAGAAAAAAATATTGAATATATTAAACGATAAAGAAAAAGCGCTTTTTATAAAGCTTTATATAGAAAAGAAAGAAGTTAATTTGATAACCAAAGAGATGGATATTACATATGATAATTTCCGAACAAGAAAAAGTCGGCTCAAAAGAAAGGTGACAAAGTCGGTTAGATATCTGTATTTCTTTGCGCTTGTGTTTTCTTTCAAAATTTTTCACTGAGTTTGACAAAGAAACAGGTGCTTGCGGAGGTTAAAAATGAAAGAAAATATCAAATCTTTGGAGAAAGAATTAAACAGAATAATTGACGTTGAACTCGCAAAAGATGTGTCATGTATTGATGACCGACTGGTTATGGCTTGCTGCGACGGCCTTTTGAGAATGGAGAAAACTGACCGTTATATGATTACGGAGTCGGAAATGAAGGAATCAATCGACCATTATTCCGTAAAAAACAAAAGCCCGTTACAAAGCTGACAAAGAAAATAAAGATACTTCTGATTGCGGCAATAATAGCAATACTTCTTGCGATAGGTTCACTTGGATATTCGCAGTATAAGTACAATATTTTTAATTTTTCCGATCATTCAACCGTATTGTTTGACAATTCTCGTAATAAGAGGGTAGGCGATTTCACTTTAAGTTATATTCCCGACGGGTTCACGTTGAATTATGAGAGCGATAACAAATATGAACACTCAAGGGAATATACAAGCGAAAGCGGATTCTTTTTAGTTACTAAACAGTCTAACATAAACGAAATTGATATAAACACGGAATACAAAGGTGCCAAGGTTCAAACGGTAGGCGGTATAGACTATATCGAATTCGGCGAATCCGAACACGGTCAGGGTGTTGTTTGGGAAGAGGACGGATATAAGTATATTGTAAGCGGCAATGTTTCAAGTCAGCTTTTGTTGAAAATAGCAACTTCGGTTAGTAATGATTAACAAAAATGCAGATTCTTATTTGTACAAATCGGAGAAGCGAAAAAAATCTACGATTTTTTTGTCACAAAGCGGTAAAATGTTCATATATATATGGCTGTAGTTTATGGCAATAAAGATCGGATTCGGCTCTTTATCTTTAATTGATTGAACCTTTTTAATGCACGGCTTGTCATCGAAGGTCTTTGAAGATGAAATATATTTTGTTGCTTAATCACAGTATAAATGATAACTATGTCTTATGTTCCCACGCGGACATAGTGTCAAAACCGTACACGGTTACGTAAATCGACTTTATCCGACCGCGAATTTCGCAGCCGTGTGCGGCATAAAAATTGTACGTATTATCTCTTTTCGAGGGATAATACGTTCTTTTTTTAAAACAGACTTTAATAATTTAATCTTTTTAATTTTCGACAAAAGTTATTGAATTTTATATAAGGCTGTATTATAATATTTCTCTACAAAAATGTAAGGAGATATCATAATTGGCAAAGAATAAATTTGAAATTGATATGATCAACGGTACGATCATGAACAAAATGATTTCGTTTGCCATTCCGCTCATGCTGTCCGGAATCTTGCAGTTGTTGTTCAACGCCGTTGATATTATAGTTGTCGGCCGCTTCAGCGGAAGTCAGTCGCTTGCCGCAGTAGGCTCAACGTCGTCACTCATAAATATGTTGACAAATCTTTTTATCGGAATTTCGCTCGGTGCCAATGTCCTTGCCGCACGCTTCTATGCCGCCGGTAAGCATAAAGAGATGTCGGAGACCGTGCACACCTCAATCTTGACTGCATTTATCAGCGGAGTTTTAATGATTTTTGTCGGCATTTTCTTTTCGCGTCCGGCACTTGAGCTTATGGATACGCCTTCCGATGTTATTGAGCTTGCGACGCTTTATATGCGAATTTATTTTGTCGGTATGCCGTTTTTTATGCTCTATAACTACGGAGCGGCGATACTTCGTGCGGTCGGCGATACCAAAAGGCCGCTTATTTTCCTCATTGTTTCGGGCGTTGTTAATGCCTGTCTCAATCTTCTGCTTGTTATTAAATTTAATATGGACGTTGCGGGAGTTGCGATTGCAACGGTTATTTCGCAGATGATTTCCTGCGTGCTTGTAATTATATGCCTTTACAAAACCGATGCGGTTTATCAGCTTCGATTTAAAAAGCTGAGAATAAAGTGGGTTTACCTCGGTCAGATTTTCAGAATAGGTATCCCTGCCGGAATTCAAAGCACACTTATCAGCTTTTCAAACGTTCTTTTGCAGTCCTCGGTCAATTCCTTCGGCTCAATTGCAATGGCAGGCTACACGGCGGCGAACAACATTCTCAGCTTTCTCTACATGGGCGCAAACTCAATCACACAGGCGTGCATGAGCTTCACCAGTCAGAATTACGGAGCGAGAAAGCCGAAGCGAATGGATAGGGTCCTGCTTGACGGCCTGATACTTCAGGTTGTTATTTGTCTGTCGCTCGGCGTTTTGGCATATGTTTTCGGTAATCAGGTATCGAGCATTTACACCGATGATGCGAACGTAATAAAATGCTCTGTCGAAATACTGGCGCTGACGACCGTGCCGTATTTTCTCTGCGGATTTATGGATACATTCCCCGGAGTGCTCAGAGGTATGGGACGTTCAACCGTGCCGATGATTCTTTGCCTGCTCGGAACTGTCGGAGTGAGAATAATATGGATATACTGCTTCTTCCCTCATAACAAAACACTTGGTTATTTATTCATCTCCTATCCCGTTTCATGGATAGCAACGATCCTGATGCAGCTTGTTTATTATATTTTTGTCAGAAAAACAGTTTACAAAGAGCTGAAATCAACGGCTGAATACGTTTAACAATATTTTTTGCAGCACCGTGATATAATGCTCTGATTTCCTCGATGCTCCACCGGCGAGATTAAGTCCGCCGATACGTTATTATTTCATTAAATTTGTGTTTTTGAACGCTTTTATTCATTGACTATTAAACGACGAGCAAAGGAAATCTAATAAAATAACAAAAAAATTCCGACCCTTGAAATTCAAAGGTCGGATATTTTTATTGAATTAAAACAATCAATATTTGTATGTATTCTGCTGAGTCCATGCGCCGTGAACGGTTGCCGACGGCTTAAAACCGAGAACGTTTGCTGTACCGTTGCCGTTGAGCGGCTGGTCAATCGAGCTGCTTACAAGCATTCCGTTTGCGCCTACCGTTGCTTTAAGAGTTATGCCGGGATAGTTGATCTCTGCCTGAGTAACCTTGATCGGTCCAAGGTCAACGCTTGCAAGATCAAGCGGAGCTGCACACTGTTCGGCATACTTCGGCTTCGGATTCTCAAGAGTGCTCTTTTCTGCGATTGTAACGATTGTTACAAGGTAATTTGAACCGCTCTTTGTAATGCTTGCCGACTTAACGCCTGCAGCCTGAAGTCTTGTTTTCGGGAGGTAGTCGCTTGCCTTTGTTTTATCGGCAGCAACACCGTTTGTGAATGTCTTAGAATCAGTTGACGGCTTTGCATACTTTGAAAGAACATGCTCATTGATAATATTCTTGAGAGTATTGCTGTTCGGCTTCATTGAGTCAACTACGATTGAAATAACCTCTTTCTTTGTAACGGAAAGCTTCGAAGCCTTGGCTGTGGCCTTGATAGAATTGTTGTAGTAAGCAACTATCTGCTCCTTGGAAAACTTCGTCGGGTCTGTTGACTTTGCAGAGCTGCCGCCCGATGAGGCATTGCCGCCGGTTGATGTACCTGCCGAAGAGCCCGAACTCGGTGTGCTTGCGTCAGGTGTTGCTGCGTCCGTTGTGCCGGCATCCGGTGCTGTTGCGTCGGGTGTTGCAGACGGGTCAACCGTTGAACCGCCCGAGGTGCCGCCGGTCGCTGAGCTTCCGCCGCCGGATGTGCTTGCGGATGCAGGTGTGTTTTTTGCCGTTTCAACCATAGCGTCACCGTATTTGCCGATGGCAAGCACGGAAGAAACACAGACTGCAATAACGCAGATAACGGCTGTCACCGATTTGATGATGGTTTCTTTCATGTTTTTGTAACCCCCATTTTTTATTTTTAGCTTACGCTAAAAAGCTGCATTACATATTCATAACTATGACCGCACAGATGATGCACAGAACAAACATTATGAAATTGAGATTTCCGGAAATGTAGTTTTCTTTCTTTTTGTGGATTCCGTCAAGCAACACCACGGAGGCGATTGCAAGAATAAAAACTCCGAAAAAGATTGAAGTGAATTTTCCGAAAAACATTGAGATAAGAAAAGCGAGAAAGGAAATCATTGAAAAGATTGTGACTATAAGCCACGGAACGGTTATCTTTTCAGTGAAAAATCCAGAGTCCGGTTTCTTCTTGTTGTTATCGCTCAACATTTATCACTCCTGTCTATAAAATGATATCAAAAATTCCGCTTTTCGTCAAGGTTCTTTTACAATTGACAAGGTGTACAAATTGCACAAATTTTAGCTTTAAATTATGTTTAACTTTAAGAATTAAATCTGTGACTTTTTTATAAAACTGTGTTATAATACTAAGGGACTGAATAAATTTTATTTACTTTCAATAAAATATCAGTCGGAAGTCGGAGGTAATCGGTTGTTTGAGCAGATTATAAATTTTGAAAGAATGGAACAGGCTGTCAGTCTTTTCGGCAGCTTCGACGAAAACATAAAGTACATAGAAAAGAAATACTCTGTATCGGTCGTGTGCCGAGGTGCGGAAATGAAGATAAGCGGCGAAGCCGAGAATGTCTCGCTTGCCGTCAGAGCGGTGAACGGCTTGCTTGATTTAATCAATAAGGGTGAGTCGCTCAATGAGCAGAATGTCAGATACGTCACCTCTCTCGTTGACGAGGGCGGCGAGGATCAGCTCAAAAGCATGAACGGCAACTGCATTTGCATGACGACGAAGGGTAAACCCGTTAAGCCGAAAACGCTCGGCCAGGAGAAATACGTTCAGGCGATCCGTGACAACACGATAGTTATCGGCGTAGGCCCTGCCGGTACGGGTAAAACATATCTTGCCGTTGCGATGGCGGTCAGCGCATTCAGAGCCAAGGAGGTCAACAGAATTATCCTGACACGTCCTGCGGTCGAAGCCGGCGAAAAGCTTGGATTTCTCCCGGGTGATTTGCAGCAGAAGGTTGACCCGTATTTAAGACCGCTTTACGATGCGCTTTTCGATATGCTCGGCGCCGAGAATTTTCAGCGTTATCAGGAAAAGGGAAATATCGAGGTTGCACCGCTTGCATACATGAGGGGACGAACCCTTGACGACAGCTTTATTATTCTTGATGAGGCGCAGAACACGACGACGGAACAGATGAAAATGTTCCTGACCCGTCTCGGCTTCAACTCGAAAATGGTCGTTACGGGAGACATAACGCAGATCGATCTGCCCGACGGAAAGCGTTCGGGACTGGTCGAGATAACCAAAATACTCAAAAATATTGAGGATATAAAAACCGTTAAATTTTCAGAGAAGGATGTTGTACGCCATAAGCTGGTGCAGGAAATCATCAAGGCGTACGAAAAATATGAGGAGGCAAAGAAAAGACGATGAGCGATAAGATTAAGGTTATTATCACAAACGATCAGAAGGAAATTAAGATACCCACAGGTGTCAGAATGTTGATTCGCCGCTGCTGCAATGCGGTGCTTGTTAACGAGAATTTTGAAGGCTCGGCGGAGATAAGCGTTCGATTTGTCGATGACGAGATCATCCATGAGCTTAACCGTGAGTACAGACACGTTGACAGAAGCACGGACGTGCTCTCTTTCCCGCTCGGCGAGAACGGCGTTTACGATATCAACCATGACACTGGCGCAAAAATCCTCGGCGATATCGTGATTTCAATGCAGCACGCCGTTATGCAGGCCGACCTTTACGGTCACTCGCTTCAGCGTGAAATTGCTTTCCTTACCGTACATTCCATGCTTCACCTTCTCGGCTACGACCACGAGGCCGAGGGACTTGAAAGAGTCCGTATGCGTGAAAAGGAAGAGGCTGTTCTCACTCAGCTCGGACTTAAAAGAAACGACAGCTACTATTCGGAGGACAACTGATGACAAAAACCGCATTTATTGCCATTGTCGGCTGCCCGAATGTCGGAAAATCGTCGATTCTTAACCGTCTGCTCGGTCAGAAAATTGCCATTGTTTCGGACAAGCCGCAGACGACGAGAACCAAAATTATGGGCGTTCTGACTGAGGGCGACACTCAGCTTGTTTTCACCGATACTCCCGGCTTCCACAGACCGAGGACGAAGCTCGGTGAAAAAATGGTTCAGGCCGTTTCGGACAGCGTTTCGGGCGTTGATGCCTGCCTTTTTGTCGTTGAACCGGAGGGTGAGCTGAGACCTGCCGAGCTTGAGCTTATAGAAAAATTCAAGAAGCTGAAAATGCCTGTTATCCTTGCGATAAACAAGGTTGATACGCTTCCCGACAAGGAAGTTTTGATGGCGAGAATTCTTGAAATTTCCAAAACCTACGATTTTGAAGCGGTCGTTCCCGTTTCCGCTCTCAGGGGAATAAACATGGACGAGCTTCTTTCGGAAATGAAAAAGCTTGCCGAGGAAAGCGTGTTCTTCTTCCCGGAGGACACTTTGACGGATCAGCCCGAGCGTGTTATTGCGGCGGAGATCATCCGTGAAAAGCTTTTGAGAAATCTTGACAGAGAGATTCCGCACGGCGTTGCGGTCAGCATTGAAAAAATGCGTGAACGTGAGGACTCCGATATCATGGATATCGAGGCGGTTATTTATTGCGAAAAGGACAGCCATAAGGGAATAATAATCGGCAAGAACGGAGCAATGCTCAAGCGCATTTCCACAAGAGCGAGAGAGGACATGGAAAAGTTTTTTCAGTGTCACATAAACCTTAGATGTTGGGTCAAGGTCAAGGAAGGCTGGCGCAACAGAGAGGGTCTTATTCATAATTTTGGACTTGACTGATAAAAAACGGGCATCAAAATGACGGTGGATTTTTTTACCGCCGTGAAAAATAAATAAACATCTGATCCCTGCAAATAATTTTATTTGGAGGGATTTTATATGAATAACAGCTTTAAGGATCTTGCCGCATGGGATAAATTCGCATCGAGCGGAAAGATTTGCGACTATCTTCAATACAAGCATATTTCAACACAGGAGAACAAGGATGAAGTTTCGGACGGAAGGACTGATAATCAGGGAGCAGCAGACAGGAGAAGATGACCGCCTGGTGACTCTGCTTACCCGTGACCACGGCGTTATCAGAGCCTTTGTAAGAGGAGCCAAGAGGATAAAAAGCAGGTCGCAGAGCGCAACCGGACTTTTTGCCTACGGAAGCTATTCTATTTACAGGGGCAGGGACGCCTATTCGGTCGATGAGGCTCAGCCGAAGGAGATATTTTTTGATTTAAGAAACGACATTGAAGCTCTCGCACTGGCGCAGTATTTCTGCGAGCTGGCGGGGGAGCTTGCTCCGGTTGAGGACGACGCCGACGAATTTTTGCGGCTCATCCTCAACGCTCTACATATGCTGATGAACAAAAAAAGACCGCAGGCTCAGCTCAAAGCCGTTGTTGAACTGAGGCTTCTCTGCCTTTCGGGTTACATGCCCGACCTCGTTGTTTGCGGCGACTGCGGCGAGGAATACGATGGCAATTTTCTTTTCAGTCCCGTTGAAGGTCTTATCTTCTGCGAAAAATGCAGACACAAGCACTCGGGTGTAATGCTTACGCCGGGAGTGCTCCGTGCAATGAGACACATTTGCTACAGCGAGGACGAAAAGCTGTTTTCTTTCACCCTCGGCGAGGATAGCATGAAGATGCTCGGCGAGGTGACGGAAAGATTTCTGCTGACGCAGACATCGAAAAAGTTTAAAACACTGGATTTTTATAAAGCAATGGCAATATCGCAAAATTAAGGTGTTGCCTTAAGAAAGGATGAGCAAAATGAACCGACAGTATCCGGCACTTGAGCTGGATAAGGTGCTTGAGCTACTGGCTCAGCATACCTCATGCGAGGATGCTCGGCTTGCTGCTCTGAACCTTGAACCGCAGACCGACCTTGCGTCGGCGCAGGCACTTATGAATCAGACGAGGGACGCACACATGCTCCTTGCACGCTTCGGCGGTCCTGCATTCGGCGGTCTTATAAATGTTAATAACGCACTTTACCGTGCCGATGCGGGAAGCACGCTCAGTCTCAAGGAGCTTCTCAACGTTGCGTCCGTGCTTCATGTAATAAGAACGATTTCGCAGTGGAGAAGCACCAACGAAGGCGTTGCAACTGTGCTTGACGTGTATTTCAACGCACTCATGCCGAACAGATTCCTTGAGGATTCAATTACGACGGCGATCATCTCCGAGGAGGAGATTGCCGACAACGCTTCGCCGACACTTGCCGATATCAGAAGAAAGATTCGTGCGCAGGAATCCAAGGTCAGAGATCAGCTCGGTAAATATACGCATAATTCAAATTTTTCGAAGTATCTTCAGGATAATATCATAACAATGAGAAACGGCCGCTACGTTATACCCGTCAGGAACGAGTACAGGGGAGAGGTGCCCGGTCTTGTGCATGACACCTCGTCGAGCGGTGCAACGGTTTTCATTGAGCCGATGCCGATAGTTGAGGCGAATAACCAGATTAAGCTCCTTAAAAATAAGGAGGAGGACGAGATCGACCGTATTCTTGCCGAGCTTTCGGCCAACGTCGGCAGCTTCGCGGATTCGATTAAGAATAGCTACGAATGTGCTGTCGAGCTGAACCTTATTTTTGCAAAGGCTCAGCTTGCCTATGCCATGAGAGCAAGCGTTCCTCAGCTCAATAACGAGGGCATAATTGAATTGAGACGTGCAAGACATCCGCTGATTGACAAAAATAAAGTTGTGCCGGTTGATATCAGTCTCGGCACGGACTTTGATACGATAGTAATCACCGGTCCGAACACGGGCGGTAAAACCGTTTCGATAAAGACAATCGGTCTTATGTCGCTGATGGCGATGTGCGGACTCATGCTCCCTGTTGACGACAGAAGCAGAATATCGGTCTTTGACCATGTGCTTGCCGATATCGGCGACGAGCAGAGCATTGAGCAGTCGCTTTCAACGTTCTCGTCGCACATGACTAAGATAGTTAAAATTCTTGAGCTTGCCGATGATAAGAGCCTTGTGCTTATCGACGAGCTCGGAGCGGGTACGGATCCGATTGAGGGTGCGGCGCTTGCTGTTTCGATTCTTGAACAGCTTCGTAAGCAAGGCGCAAAGATTGCGGCGACAACTCACTACGCCGAGCTTAAATCCTATGCTTTGCAGACCTCGGGCGTTATCAACGGAAGCTGTGAATTTGACGTTCAGTCACTCAAGCCTACCTACAGGCTTCTTATCGGTATTCCAGGCAGGTCAAATGCTTTTGCGATTTCAAAAAGGCTCGGGATAAGTGACGAAATAATCGAGCACGCCCAAGAACTTGTTTCAAATGAAAATGTTCGCTTTGAGGACGTTGTGGACAGGCTTGAACAGAGCCGTGCAAAGATGGAAAAAGAGCGTGAGGAAGCCGAAAAAATCCGCGAAGAAGCCAACCGTGAGCTGGAAAAGGCTCAGAAGCTGAAGGCGGATATCGAAACGCTCAGGCAAAAGGAGCTTGATGACGCAAAGAGTCGGGCGGTAAGAATAACAGAACAGGCTAAGCGTGAAGCTTATCAACTGCTTAACGATCTTGAGATGCTAAAAAAACAGCAGGCAAAGGAGAAAAACGCCGCCGAGATGGCTCGCCGTGCAAGGGCAGTTATCAAAAAGGATCTCAATGCAATAGACACTGCCTCCGATCCGATAGTTTCTCTCGGCAACGACGAGGACTATGTTTTGCCCAGACCGCTGAAAATCGGCGATTCGGTAATAATTGCAGATATCGGAAATGAAGCGACCGTTGTTACTCTCAAGGATAAAAAAGGACTTGTCACCGTTCAGATGGGAACGATGAAAACAAGAGTCAAGGAAGAAAATCTGCGGCTTATCGAGAAGAAAAAGAGCGCTGAAAAGAAACGTACCGTTGCCACGGGCAGAATGGAAAGCCGCATGAATATGAAGGCTCAGACCAGCGTTGACCTTCGGGGAATGACGGTCGAGGAGGGCATATTGGAGCTTGACCGCTACATTGACCATGCGTTGAGAATGGGAATAAATGAATTCACGGTAATTCACGGCAAGGGCACAGGTGTTCTGCGCTCGGCGGTAAGGGATTATCTGAAAAAATCAAAGTATGTTAAAACTTCACGTCTCGGCACGTTCGGAGAAGGAGAGGACGGAGTAAGCATTGTCACACTCAAATAGCAGAGATAAATTATTCATGGCGTTCACAATGCTTGTTTTCGGCACCTTAGGACCATTCATAAATAATATAAGCTTTCCTTCGTCTTTCATTTCCTTTGCGAGGGCGATTATAGGAAGTCTTTTCATCGGAATTTTTATGGCTGTCAGCGGTCACGGTTTTGACGGAAAGGCGATAGTGAAAAATTTGAAGCTGTTGATTCCGTCGGGAATAGCTATGGCTTTTAACTGGATTTGCCTTTTTGAAGCCTATAGATTCACGGGCGTAACGGTCGCAACGCTGTGCTATTATATGGCGCCTGTAATTGTTGTTGCGGTATCGCCTTTTATTCTCAAGGAACGTCTGACGGCCGTAAAGGGCTTAAGTGTCGCTGTTGCGGTTATCGGAGCGGTGCTCATATCGGGAATTGTTACGGGCGCAACAAAAAACTTCAAGGGAATTCTTTTCGGGCTTGCCGCCGCTGCTTTATACAGCACGGTTATTGTTATAAACAAGTTCGTTCGAGAGCTTTCGCCCGTTGAAACGACTTTCGTTCAGCTTTCGGTCGCCGCAGTCACGATGATTCCGTACGTCCTGCTGACCGAGGATGTGACAGGCTTCAGCTTTGATACGAAGTCGGTTATACTTACCTTGATTATCGGCTTGTTTCACACCGGATTTGCTTATGTGATTTATTTTTCGTCCGTGCAGAAAATCCCTGCACAGACTACCGCTGTTTTCAGCTACATAGACCCCGTAACGGCGATTATCATTTCCGCCGCCTTCCTCGGAGAAAGACTGGATGCCGTTCAGATAGTCGGTACGGTCCTTATCCTTGCCGCAACGCTTATCAACGAGCTTGCCCCGTTGATAAGGGAAAAGCTCAAGAAGGGCTAAAGGTATATGAGCTCCTCCTCCGGCGGAGCTGTCACGGCTTGTCCGTGACTGAGCATGCAAGTGCGGTAAATAAATCAACAACCATATCCCGAATAATTTCATCACGAAAGGAATGTTCTTTATGAAAGACCTTATAATTATCGGCTCGGGCGGTCTCGGACGAGAGAGCGTATGGACGGCTGAGAGAATTAACGCCGTCAATCCCGAATGGAATATTCTCGGATTTATTGACGATAATATTCAGGTACAGGGTAAGCTTATCGACGGATACAGGGTCATCGGAACGACTGCCGCGGCGGTTAAATATCCGGATGCGTACTATGTTTGCGCTGTCGGAAGTGCCAAGATAAGAAACAGAATCATAAAAAAAATAAAGAGCATTGCCGATGTGAAGTTTGCAACGCTTATTGACCCTGCCGCCGTGTTCGGCAAGGACAGAGTGCAGATAGGCGAGGGCTGTATTATTTGTGCCAATACTTATATTACGCTTGATATCAAAATCGGCAGTCATGTTTATATCGGCGCAAATTCAACGGTAGGCCATGATTCGAGAATTGACGATTTTGTTACAGTCTATCCCGGAGCAAATGTTTCCGGAAGCACGTATCTCGGTTCCGGGTGTGAAATAGGAACAGGGTCAAAAGTTATTCAAGGTCTTTCGATAGGAATGAACTCCATCATCGGTGCAGGTGCGGTCGTTATAAAGAATATTCCGCAGGATTGTACGGCTGTCGGAGTTCCGGCAAGAATCATAAAGATGAATCGAAATATATAAAAAAAGGACGGTATCAAAACTCATCAGTTAAGATACCGTCGTTATTATTTATTGTGAAACTCAGAAGCCGATAATGTGGCTTATAATGTCGCGAATAATTTTAAGCAGGTTGAGAAGAACGGTCTTGAATCCCGCAAAGAAGGAATTACTGCTTGATCCCTTGTCACAGCTGAATGTCATTTCAACCGTTAATGTACCGTCCTGAATACGAACGCTTGACGGATTTTGACCGTTGACCGTTACCGTGAGAGAATCGTCAAGCTTGTAACCGTCCTTAGGTGCTATTGAGATTTTTGCCGTGTATTCTCTGCCGTCCTCGTAGACATAGTCCGAATCCGCGGCCGAAACAATTCCGTTTGTCTTGGTATCATACCATGTGAAAGCCGTTACGGTGACGTTTTCGCTGCTTGCAACGTAGTCTATGCTCGGCTTCTGACCGGCAATCGGAGTGTTGATTATGATGTCAATATTGCCTGCGACAATGTAAACGGGTTTGTCGTCAGCCGATACGGCAACGCTCATTATACCGAAAACGGTTATGACGGCAATGAGAATTGCCAAAATTTTTTTTGTTGTTTTCATACTGATTCTCCTTTATTTTTTTGACGGCAAATAAGTCTTGACCGTCTGTAATTTATTTTATTATAACATAAAAAATTTTTTTGTCTATATACAGTATCAAAAAATGTCGATTTTGATGCAGTGCGTCTTGATATAAATATGTATTTATGATATAATCGAGCGGTAATTTGTAAGAAGGTGAGTAAATGTTAAAGGAAAGAGCATCGGGAGTTTTGATGCATATTTCTTCTCTTCCGTCACGGTACGGAATAGGCGTTTTTGATGATAATTGCAGGCATTTTGCCGATAGGCTCAGTCAGATGAATTTCGGCTATTGGCAGGTGTTGCCGTTCAATCCGGTTGACGGGTCGAATTCGCCGTATTGTTCCTCATCCGCTTTCGCAGGCAATTTTATGTTTATTGACCCTGAAAAGCTTTATTCCGACGGACTTTGTACAAAAGAGGAGTTTGAAAGTAATATTTACGGCGGAAGTCCGTATACGGCGGACTATGAATTTGCCGCAGAGAAAAGACTCGCCCTTTTAAAAGAGGCTTTTCTGCGTATCACTCCCGAGACGGCGCAGAATATCAAGTCTTTCGAAAAGGAAAATCAGTGGCTTACGGATTTTTCACTTTATATGGCGCTCAAAGAAGCAAACGGCATGAAACCGTGGTGGCAATGGGAGCCTGAGCAGGCGAGATATGAGATTTTCATGCAGAAGCACAGGTACGATTTTGAGGAGCGTTCGGCATTCTGGCGCTTCGTTCAGTATATTTTCTATTCACAGTGGTATGACGTGAAGAAATATATCAATTCAAAAGGAATTGCCGTAATCGGAGATATGCCTATCTATGTTTCATTGGACAGCGCCGATGTGTGGGCAAACCGCGGAATGTTCCTTATTGACGATAAAACACTCAAACCGCAGAAAATAGCCGGAGTTCCGCCCGATTATTTTTCAAAGGACGGTCAGCTTTGGGGTAATCCTCTTTACGATTGGAAAGCGATGGAGAAAGACGGCTACTCGTGGTGGCTCGATCGGATAGGATCGGCGATAAGCACCTATGATGTTGTTCGCATTGACCATTTCAGAGCGTTTGCGAGCTTTTGGCAGGTTCCTGCCGAGAGTGAGACGGCAAGAATAGGCGAATGGGCAAAAGGACCCGGAATGAAGCTTTTTGACAAGGTTTTTGAGAAATATCCCGACACGCCGATTATTGCCGAGGATCTCGGAGTTTTCGGTGATGATGTTGTGAAGCTTCTTGAGGATACCGGTTTTCCGGGAATGAAGGTCATTCAGTTCGGCTTTGACGAAAGCTCGGATTCCTCACATCTTCCGCACAATGCCGTCAGAAATTCAGTCAACTACGTCGGTACACATGATAATAATACTCTTTTGGGCTGGCTCTGGGAGGCAAACGAAAGCTCGCGCCGTTTTGCGCTTGACTATTGCGGCTTCAAGGGTGAAAATTGGGGTGAGGGCGGCTACAAATCGGAAAGCTGCCGTGCAATAATCGAAACGGTGTGGAAATCTGTCTCAAACACTGCAATTATTTCTTTCCAGGATCTTTGCGGATTCGGAAGCGACGCAAGAATGAATATTCCGGGTGTTGCGGATAAGAACTGGCGCTTCAGAACGACAGCCGAAACCGTTGACGCTGTTGACACCGCTTATTATAAAAAGATAAATCGCATCTTTAAACGTGATTATAAAGTAATATAAAGATTTAAAAAAGCTTCATGTCTCCTCTTGTTTGCTGCAGGGGAGGCATGATTTTTTATCGAAAATCGGGCCTTTACGGTGTCGGTTTGCATCGCACCGGGCTATTGGCTGAAAAAGTGATATTCAACAGATGTGCGGAAAGAAAAGCATTGAGCATAAACCCTCCTCGGAAATAGCTAAGATTAAATCATTTAAGCATAGAAAAAATTCTTAATAAGAACATACGGGTAAATAATTATCTCAATTAGTTACAAAAAGTTACAACGTTAACAAAAAAGACATATTTGCACAACATTTTCGTGGTATAAGAATAAGTGTTGAAAAATTCTGTAAGGAAGGTATTTTATGAAAAAAACCACTTTGATAAAGAGGATTACACTTGTTTTTCTCAGCGTTGTTATGGTTGTATGCTGTATTCCGTTTTCTGCTTCGGCAGCTTCGGCAAACGCAAAAACCATTTACGAATTTTGCATAAAGGAGCTTAAGCTCAATAACGCAGGCGCATGCGGCGTTCTTGCAAATATCGAGGCAGAGTCAAACTTTAACCCGAACCTTTACGGTGACGGCGGTGACAGCTACGGCATATGTCAGTGGAACCTTTCAAGATTTGATAATCTTATAAGCTTCTGCAACAAGAACGGATATAACTGGAAAACGCTTAACGGCCAGCTTTATTTCCTTAAATATGAGCTTACCTACAATAAGAGCGACACAGGCTATATTCTTGATAAACTCAAGAATGTTTCAAACACCGCAAGCGGAGCATATACCGCAGGCTATGACTGGTGTTACTATTTCGAGAGACCGGCTAACAAGGCTGCAAAGTCGGAGAGCAGGGGATATAAGGCGCAGAATACCTACTGGCCTGAATTCAAGAATTATAAAATGCCTAATGAAGTAAAACCGACTCCGGCTCCTTCATATAAGCTCGGAGATGTTAATTCCGACGGAAAAGTAAATTCCTCGGATGCACTTGAAATCCTCCGCTATTCGGTAGGCATCGTTAATTTCAATGCCAACCAGTTCAAAGCCGGCGACCTTGACAGAAGCGGCATTGTAAATGCAAACGATGCACGCATCGTCCTTTTGATTGCAACGGGCAGTACAGGTGCCGACTTAAAGTAAAAAAATATGGGTCTGTGTTCAATCGCACAGGCCCTCTTTTTAGCTACACTGTTATATCTGAAAATAATAATTAACTTTTTTGAAAAACCGCAGCGAAGCCCGGCGATGTAAAAGCTTTGCAGAAAAATCTCATTGAGCTTCTAACACAAAATTCTATAATCTAAATAGAAAAAACCACACAAAAGTGTGGCTTTTCTTTATTATTACATTATTATGTATGGTGCCGGTGACCGGGGTCGAACCGGTACGGTATCGCTACCACCGGATTTTGAGTCCGGCACGTCTGCCAATTCCATCACACCGGCACATAACGCTGTTTATTATACAGTAATGTTACAAGAAAATCAAGTCCTTTTGAACAATTTATAAAAATTTATTCGCTATATTTCAACATAATGTCTATTGAAATAATTATTTAAAGTAGTATAATATATTCTAATAGATTACTATAGGAGTTGATTAAGATGAAAAAGGCAAAAAGTATTATCAGCGCGATTTTATGCGCTGCTATTCTTCTGTCTTGTGCACCGGTATTTAATTTGAATTTGTTCAGTACACAGGCTTCTGCCGCTTCGTATACAAAGAAGCATGAGAAGGAGTATTACTATGCTCCGGGTACGAAGTTCATCACATATTTGGTTCTTGGCTACAGCAAAGATAATGCCGCTAAAGCCAAAGCTGTTATTACCCGTTTAGGTTCAAAATACACAGCTATAGACAAGGATCTTAACGACAACGCGGGAGGACGCTATATTTTCCTCGGATACCTTGCAGATACCGATCCGACAAATTCAATTAAAGATCTCAGAATCAGAAACAGTAACAATCAAGATAATTATACCGCTCCCGAAAACAAAGCTACATATACGGCTGTCGGAAAAACTCCGATTTCGGAGGCAGGTAAGCTCGGTGACGGCGTTGTTGACCTTAATTTGAAAGCCGGCGGAGCTTATCTTTATTATTTTGCAACGAAAAATGTTTTGGCAGGAGATCCCATCGTTGAAATTAAAATAGATACAAACACATATATCTCCGGATATGAAACTGTAAAATATCTTGAAAGTGCTAACTTTAATGTGATAGCCGATGCCAATAAGGATGCCGGCGGAGACTATATCTACACGCATCTTAAGCGCCTTCCGCAGGTTGATACAACAAAGCTTCGTTCTGCTATGGAAACGGCTGCGACTGCGATTGCAAACACCTCTTTAATCGAAGAATCAAAGGCTTCACTGAAAACAGCTCTTGCCGCAGCTGAGCAAATCACAAATGCCTATGATAATTTCAGAGCCGGCACCGACGCTTACAGCTCTGTTTACGATCAGACTAAAATCGACGCTGCCGAAAAAGCCATAAAAGAGGCTATGGATGAGCTGGCGGAAAATATAGATGATTCCGATACCCCGAAGGTCACCTTCTATGTTCCGGAAACAGTTTATCTCGATCCTAACGACAATCAGTCATTCCGGTATTTCTACGGCGTTGATACAAGCGGAAAACCGGTAAAAAATACATCAACAGCAGATGCCGCAAAAGGTGCAATGGTTTATTTTGACGTAACGAACTGTACGCCTACAAGCGTAAAGATTACCGTTGAAGCCTCGTCAAATAACGCGACCGATTGGAAATCAACAGCGAGCGGCAACCTCAGCTCGGTTACATACGGTGGAACGACCAATTCGGGTGCGGCCGCTTCAACAACAGGCAATACGTATTCGACTTTTCCCGTTAACATTCAGTGTACGGGCGGTAAGATGAATTCGGCTGTTCCCGCCGGCGGATATAGATTCCTAAAATGGACAGCTCATTATGTCGTTGACGGTTTTACTCTTGAAGCTTACGCATATTCATTGTGCTATGCTCCGTACGATAAGCCCGTAGCGGCGGCTTCAAGAGCATATACAAACAGAGGCATCAACCATGAGCTTCATCAGATTGCATGGATCTCGGGCATTACAGGAAGCTCGGGTGACGGCAACAGAACCAACAACACAACCGGCTTTGATCCGTTGAAGGGTGTTATCAGCACTCCGACAAATGCAACAAATAACGGCGGAACCAAAGTAACGGGCAACGTTTATTTCAGCGGCACCTCCGGAACCTCATTCCTTACAGATTACAGCAACGGCGAGGTTAACGCTCAGGCTCAGGCTGTTGCGCCGAAAGGATCTCTTGTTCTTGATTCCACAAGGTTCAGCAACCTGAAATATGTTCCGAATCTTAAAATCGGTTATTTAATTTCATACTCCTGGGAAGGAAGCAACTCTTGTAAGGAAAGACGCTTCGGATACTATTTCTCCGATGTTTCAAATATTCCTTATGAGCCTGTGTCCGAGAATAACGGAAAGGATCAAAAAGCTTACACCGAAAACAGAGGAACGTATATTGTAAGCGATACGAAATATGAATCTACGACCGAAAAGGTTGACAGAGAATATTGCAGACCGAGACTTGTCTATAACGACGTCTGGAATAAAGAAGTAACCTCATCACAGACCGTACGGGTCAAAGGTGCGGCGCGTTTCGGCACAAAAAGAGATTCCATTATTGAAGACAACAACGGTAACGTAAACTGCGCCGGAATCGTTCCTCTTGAAGTAACGGTTGTCAACAAGGCTCTTTTGAGAGCAAAGGTTAATGTTGCTGTTTCCAATGCCTTGCAGGAGAATTGGTTTGCTGCGGGATATGACGTATATCAGAACTCAATTCTTGCAATGGCAATTCATCTTGAAAATCCGGCAAGCTCTGTTACAACAGGAAACACCGACAGAAGTAAACTTGAAAGAGTGTCCGGCACGGTTACAACCTCGTATATTCGTGATGCGGCAGGCGGAGCGGACTATAACGGAAATTCCGAATCTCCGATCATCGGCACAAGTTCGAACGTTAAGAGCTTCACAGGCGGCGAAGATGTTTCTGTTCCGTATAATGATATTACGGGCTATACCCTGAGCGGCTATACTGTTTCCGATGAAACAGGAGTAATTTCAACAGGAACCGTGAAAGCCGATAAAAACTATTTTGTAAAGTGTGCCGGCGGCGGTAATCTTCAATGGAAATTCGTTTATATGCCGAATTCATATACAGCAAGCTATGACCCGAACGGCGGCAGCTTTAACGGTTCTTCGTCAGTGACGAACACTACTGCTTATTATCAGTCAAAGTATTCCGTCGGTTCGGTTGACGGAACAACAATTGCAGAGCCGACAAGAGAGGGATACACCTTCACGGGCTGGGTATGTGATGCCGACGGTGCTACATATAACACAGATGCTCAGTTCAATTGGGATTACACTAAGACGGTTAAATTCACCGCTCAGTGGTCAATCAAGTCCTACACTGTAACCTTCAAGAACGGAGATGATGTTCTTCA
>OLOV01000709.1_pt1 | contig 29186 bp, 23 predicted proteins | sample 1672931 | NCBI WGS metagenome assembly OLOV01 (sample SAMEA3136738, study PRJEB25190) | human gut metagenome | biome: human gut; feature: human-associated habitat; material: faeces | place: Austria | collected 2013 | reverse complement strand
CTTCGGCTGGGGCGAGCTTTGGGGCGTTGCCGACAGGACGGATTACGACCTGAGCACGCACGCAAAGCATTCCGGAGAGAGCATGGAATATCTGGATCCGGTTACAAACGAGCGGTATGTACCCTACTGCATTGAGCCGTCGCTGGGCGCCGACCGTGCGGTGCTGGCCTTCCTGTGCGAGGCCTATGACGAGGAGGAGATAGCCCCGGGCGATGTGCGCACGGTGCTGCATCTGCATCCGGCACTTGCGCCCTACAAATGCTCCGTGCTGCCCTTGCAGAAAAACAAGCTCAGCCCGGAGGCAAGAAGGGTATACGAGCTGCTGGCTAAGCATTTCCCGGTGGATTACGATGATGCGGGTTCCATCGGAAAGCGCTATCGCCGTGCCGATGATGTATATTGCGGATTTAAGCTCACTCAGATCGCCGCCGACGCTTTCAAGGCGGCCGAACTGCGTCATTATCGTGTCGAGGTCTATACCGTCCAGCTCTTCACCGGCCTTGTCGAGCGCGTCCGTATCCAGCCCGTTTATGACCTTTATCGCGCCTTGCAGCTTCTGCGGGTCAAGCTCCTTGAGCTGGAGACTGTACTTCTGCACGGTGGACGAAACCTGATCCAGCGTTTTCACCGCGGCGCGCACGCGCGGCGCGGCAAGAAGAATGGCAACCAAAAGCACGGCCGCCAAAACACCGTGCAGCATCAGCCGCCGCGCCTTAAACTCGGCCTCGCGGCGCTCCATCGCGTCAATGCGGCGCTGGAGGGAATCGATAAGCTCCCGCTCGGTCTGCGCATCCTGCGGCGCATCGGGCGCGCCGCCGTTATCCTTCACAAGCTTGTTTTCATCCATTTATAAAGCCCTCCTGCTCTTCATTCGCGGCCGGGGTCGGGATAGGTCATGTACGCCCCGCCCTCTATATCCTTCCATGTGAACACGCCGTTTTCAAATATCATATAGCTGTGGGGCGACGCCTCCTTCGGGATGGAGACGGAGCCGGGGTTGAGATATGTGATGCCGTCGCTCTCTTTGCAGACGGGGATATGCGTGTGGCCGCAGAGGACGATGCTTCCCCGCGGGAGTACGGGCGGGTTCTGGGGATTATACACATGCCCGTGCGTTGCGAATATCAAAGCGTTGCCGGCGTCCAGCAGGGCATACTCCGCCATTATCGGGAAGTCCAGCACCATCTGATCGACCTCGGCATCGCAGTTGCCGCGCACGGCCGAGATCTTATCGCAGTACTCATTCAGGCGGCGCGCAGTCTCGCGCGTGTCATAGCCGCGCGGAAGATCGTTGCGCGGGCCGTGATACAACAGGTCGCCCAGCAGGATGAGTCTATCCGCCCGCTCACGTTCAAAATTCTCCAACAGCAGCCGGCAGAAATGCGCCGAGCCGTGTATATCCGAGGCTATCATCCACTTCATAGGAGCCGCTCCTTTATACTACCATTCCTTTATACTTATTACAAAACCGGAGTATATATTATAATGAACTTTCCCTTGCGCGTCAATGCCGGGCGGGCGCGCCGCGCCAGTGTTTACAAAATATTTACCCGGCCACGGCGGCAGTGCGCGGCTATTGCGAAACGGTTGGGCGTGTGGTATAGTACAATATAAATATAAGAAATAATTAAGGGAATTGATATGAGCGCAGCAAAGGAAGATAAATATACATTGATGACGACCTGTCCCGTGGAGCGGCTGGTGTGCAGGATGGCCGTGCCGACGATAATATCCATGCTGGTGACGGGGCTTTACAACATCGTCGATACCTTCTTCGTGGGAAGGATAGGCAACGAGGCCACGGCAGGCGTCGGCCTTATATTGCCGATAATGGCGATAATCCAGGCGTTCGGCTTCTTCTTCGGGCAGGGCTCCGGCAACTATATCTCGCGCTCGCTCGGCGCGAAGCACATTGAAAAGGCCGAGGCCATGGCCGCGACGGGCAGTATATCCGCGCTGATATTCGGCGTGGTGCTGATGGCCGTGGGCTTCGTTTTCAAAAAAGGCGTGCTGTTCATCCTCGGCGCGCGGGAGGGGCTTCTCGACCCGCTGACGATACGGTACGCGGAGGAATACATGTGCATCATCCTGTGCGGCGCGCCGTTCATGTGCGTGTCGTGCGTGCTGAACAACCAGCTCCGCTTTCAGGGGAACGCCGTGTTTTCCATGGTGGGGCTTGTTTCGGGCGCGGTGCTAAACTGCGTGCTGGATCCGATATTCATATTCACGCTGGGCATGGATGTAAAGGGCGCGGCGCTGGCAACCGTCGTCGGACAGACGGTGAGCTGTCTGATGCTGTACGCAGGCACGCTGCGCTCCGACAGCCTGAAAATACACATCAAAAACTTCAGTCCGACCGCGTTCTATTACAAAAACATCTTTGTGGGCGGGCTTCCGTCGCTCATCCGGCAGAGTCTGAGCAGCGTGTCGGTGATGTGCCTGAACTCCGCGGCGGCAGCCGCCGCAACGGCCGCGCTGGCCGCGCAGACCGTGGCCGCGTTCACGGTGGTGAACAAGATAACCATGCTGGCGTTCTCGGCGCTGCTGGGCTTCGGGCAGGGCTTTCAGCCGATATGCGGCTTCAACTACGGGGCGAAGCGCTTTGACCGCGTGCGCGGGGGCTATCTTTTCTGCCTGAAGGTGTCATTTGTATTTCTTATCATCATGTCTGCGCTGGGCTACGCCCTCGCCCCCGGCGCTGTGGCGCTGTTCCGCGACGACGCGGACGTCATCCGCATAGGCACGACCGTGATGCGCTGTCAGTGCGCGACGTTCTGGCTCATCGGGCTTGTGGTCATGACGAACATGGTGTATCAGAACCTCGGCCGGGTCATTGGCGGGGCGGTGCTTGCAATGGCGCGAAACGGGCTGTATTTCATCCCCGCGGTGCTCATTCTGCCGCAGGTCATGAGCGTTCCCATATGGGGCGTGTACATCGCGCAGCCCGTCGCCGACGTGTGCGCATTTCTGACGGCACTGCCGCTGGCCGTGCACGTATGCAGGGATCTGAATCAGAAGCAGGCCGAGCAGGAGGCCGCGGAGGCCGCCGGGAAATTAGAAGTTATGTAAACCCATGCCGTTCAACACGGCATAACAATATATGGCCGCGGCAGGCGCGAAATGAGCGCAGCGCGGCGGAAGGAGAAGCGCATGAGCGTATTGAACGGGCTTGAGCCCAAAAGCGTATTCAAATTTTTTGAGGACATTTCGGCAATACCGCGCGGAAGCGGGAACACGAAGGCCGTCAGCGATTATCTGGCGGAGTTCGCGCGCGTGCGCGGGCTTGAGCACTATCAAGACGAGCTGAACAACATTATCATCATCGCGCCCGCGACGGAGGGCTATGAAAATGCGGAGCCTGTCATAATTCAGGGGCACATGGACATGGTGTGCGAGAAGGCCCCGGACTGCGCCAAGGACATGGAGAAGGAGGGTCTCGACCTCGCCGTCGAGGGCGACGTGGTATTCGCCCGCGGAACAACGCTGGGCGCGGACGACGGCATTGCCGTGGCGATGGCGCTGGCGGTGCTGGATTCAAAGGAGCTGCCGCATCCGCGCGTGGAGGCCGTGATAACCGTGGACGAAGAGGTCGGCATGGACGGCGCGATGGGCATAGACTTAAGCCCGCTCAAGGGGAAGATGCTGATAAACATCGACTCCGAGGACGAGGGGATATTCACCGTGAGCTGCGCGGGAGGGGCGCACGTGGAATGCACGCTGCCCGCCGCGCGCGAGGACTTTGACGGACAGGCGCTGGACATCGCCGTGACAGGGCTTCTCGGCGGGCACTCCGGCGCGGAGATAGACAAGGGCCGCGCCAACGCGAACATGCTTATGGGCAGACTGCTGTACGCTCTCGGAAAAGCGACGGAGTTCCGCCTTGTATCCGTCCGCGGCGGGCTTAAGGACAACGCCATCCCCACGGCGTCCTACGCCGCGGTCATCGTCTCCGACGCAGACGCGGCAAAGGCCGTGTGCGCGGAAATGGAGGCACAGTTCAAGGACGAGTACAGGGTCAACGACGGCGCGATATGCGTGAGCGTATCCGCGGGCGAGCGCGCCCCGGCGCTGGACAAGGCCGCGACGGAGAAGGCCGTGTGTATGCTCGTATGCATGCCGAACGGCATACAGGCGATGAGCGCGGATATTGCGGGGCTGGTGCAGACCTCGCTGAACCTCGGCATACTCACGACGCGCGAGGACGCGGTGTGCGCGTCGTTCAGCGTGCGCAGCAGCGTGGCAAGCCAGAAGCGGATGCTTATAGACCGGCTTGAATGCCTGACGGCGCAGCTTGGCGGCACGGTGAGCATAAGCGGGGATTATCCCGGCTGGGCCTACAGGCAGGACTCCCCTCTGCGCGATCTTATGGCGGAGGTCTTTACGGAGCAGTACGGCCATGCGCCCACCATCGCGGCAATACACGCGGGGCTTGAGTGCGGGCTGTTCCTCGGCAAGAAGCCGGAGCTGGACTGCGTATCACTCGGGCCGGACATAGACGAGATACACACCTTCCGCGAGAAGCTGCACATCGCCTCGACGCAGCGCACATGGGCGCTGCTCACCGAGACGCTGAAAAGAATGAAATAAGCGGAGCGGTAAACATCCATTGCCTCTCCCCTTGGGAGAGGTGGCCGAAGCGCAGCGAGGACAGAGAGGGAAAAGCTGCAAGCCCCTCTCAGTCACCTGCGGTGACAGCTCTCCCGGAGGGAGAGCCGAGTCTGTCGAAAAAGTGGCCCTGCCACTTTTTCGAGAAAGATTCGCTGCGTTCTGCGCCTCAATTGTCCGCTGACAGCGGACAACTCGACGCTCACTCCGCGCAAAGTGTTTTCCGCCACGCACATGTCGCGGCAGAAAACGAATTGTATTGCTTTCGCGTCTGCGGACGCGAAACTCTGCGAGGCTTTTTTGACAAGCTGAGCTCTCCCGGAGGGAGAGTCAAGGTCAGCCCCAGTTGCATTGCATATTGGCATAAGAAACGGAGAGTATCGGTATCGATACTCTCCGTTAACTGTTTTACGCCCATCCGGCAATTGCCGTGCGGCGCGTTTGGCTTATGCAATTATTCGGATGCAGCGCCGTACTGGGAGTAGATAGGATAGAACTCATCCCGCGCGGCGATGGCGCGGTCGCGCGCGACATTGGCGATGTCGCCGGGCTGCTCAAAGATGAAGCACCACTCGCGCGCGGCGTTATACGCGTCCTCCTCGGTATTGCCGAGGTCCATGAGGTAAAAATCCAGCTCAAGATATTTCATCTGGCCAAGCTCATGCTGCATGTACTTGAGCTGGCCGGTGAGAGTGGTGTAGTCAAGGGCGTTATTTGTGCACCAGCTGACAAGGGATGAGCGCCTGTCGCCCAGCCACTGGCACAGGCCGTAGCTCCCGTCGGCACGGGCGCTGAGGCGGAAGGTGGACTCCTTATATATATTCGCCATCACGCCGCAGGCCGCGGCGGGGCTGTAGCCAAGCTCGTTTATGCAGAAGTAATACACCATCTGCTCCGCCACGGGGTAGATAAGGTGCACGAGCATACCGTTTTGCGTGCACAGCTCGCCGAGGTTCGACCAGTTTATGTCGAAGGACGCCTTGCTGCCGTCAGGGCGGCAGACGACGGTGCGGAAGTATGTATCCGTCGCGGCGGTGACGATGCCGAAGTTCACGGCGCGCCCCGACTCGTCAAGCCAGAAGATTATATCCCCCGCTTCCGCCTGAAGCGTGCCGCCAAAGGGAACGCATTCCGTAAGCGGGCACTGGCCGAAGCCGTTGACCTGGGTGAGATAGCGGTACTGCATTTCGCAGTCGGGCAGGACGTCAAACATGCCGACGTCCGTCAGGCCGCTTGCGTCGGCACAGGTCAGCATGAAGCCGGTATTGGCGCTTTCGCCGTATATCACGCTCTGGAATTCCTCCGCAAAGCTGCCGGCCATGGAATAGTTCAGGGTGACGCCGTACTGCGCGGCGGCGGTGAAGCGGTTGCGCAGCTCGTCGTCCGGCGTGGAGCTGACGGGCGCATAGCGCAGGTAGTCAGCCTGCGCCGTGCCGGTGAGGTATATGTCACTGCGCGGCGTGGGCATGGGCGGCGGCGTTGGCGTCGGCTCCGGCGTGGGCTCAGGCGTTGGCGTGGGCGTCGCCGCCGGTGTTTCCGCGGGCGTGGGGGGCGGGGTGGACTCCGGTTCGGGCGTTGCCTCCAATGACTTCATATCGTCCACGGCACCGGCCATTATATCAAGCGCGTCGGAGACCTTCCCCTGCGCGCAGCCCGCAAGCAGCGGCAGAAGCATGAGGGCAGCAAGAACACATATGAGCTTTTTCTTTCGCATAGCGCCTCCTTTTTTCTGTGTCGGGCGTTGTCCGGGTCAGGCCGTGTGCGCGGCGGTATGCTGCGCGATCGCGCGGCGCAGGCTTGAACGGCGGAAGTAATACCACGTGAGCGCAAGGCCGCACAGCACCCACGAGACGGGATAGCACAGGTAGACGACGCGGATATCCGCGAAGAAGGGCAGAAGCGCCTCCAGCCAGAGGATGCGGAAAACGCAGATGCACAGCGCGCAGATGACCGTGACCTGCACCGCCTGCCCCGAGCCCCTCACGGCGCCGGAGAAGATATCCACGAAGGAATAGAACCACACGACCGGGAAGAGATAATACAGCATGTCGCGGCCGAAGGCGATGGCCTGCTCATCATCCGTGAAGATATGCATGAGCGGCTCAAAGAACACAAAGATAACAGCGCACAGCACGAGCACGCAGCATATGCTGAGCGCAAGCGAGACGCGGATGGCCTTCTTCATGCGGTCATACCGCCCGGCGCCGATGTTCTGCCCGACGAAGGTGGATATCGCCAGAGAGAGCGCCGCCATTGGCATATAGACAAAGGCGTCTATCTTCCCATAGGCCGTGGTCCCGGCCATGGCCACCGTGCCGAAGGCGTTTATCTTTATCTGCACGAGAAGATTTGAAATATTATACATGGAGCTTTGCAGCCCGCAGGGCACGGAGATGCGCACGACGTCCCACAGCGTGACCTTGTCCGGCTTCATGTGCAGCGGGCGCAGGGCATAGGACGGGTCAAGCTTCGTGAGGCGGATGACGACGAGCACCGCCGTGATGGTCTGCGCAAAGACCGTCGCCCACGCGGCGCCGGCCGCGCCCATGCCCAGCACGCCGACAGCCAGAATGTCCATGCCGAGATTGCCTAGGCCACCGATGGCAAGATAGATGAGCGGGCGGACGGAATCCCCCTCCGCGCGGATGAGCCCGGCCCCGACGTTGTAGACCAGCGTGATGATCGTACCGGCCATGTATATGCGCAGATAATCCTCAGACGGCTTCAGAGCCTCCTGCGGCATATCCATAAGGCCGAGGAGCTGCCGCGTGAACACGACGCCGACAAAGGTCATTATAGCGCCGATGATGAGGCTTAAAAGCATGGCTGAGTCGATAAGCTTTTTGAGGCTTTTATGGTCGCCCGCACCGTAATACATGGCGTAGAGCACGCCCGCGCCCGTGGCAAGGCCGAGGAAGAAGCCGATGAGCAGGTTTATCAGCACGCCGGTGGAGCCGACGGCGGCAAGCGCGGCATCGCCGCAGAAGTGGCCGACGACGGCGCTGTCTATTGAATTATAAAGCTGCTGGAGCAGATTAGTCAGCAGGATAGGCACGGAAAACTTTATTATGCTGCCGGTTATGGAGCCTTCCGTGAGATTGACAGGACTGGGTCTCATTTTAAATTTCTATTCTCCCTGAACTTGAAATGCCAAGGCATTCTATACCATGGTCGGGATAAATTCAAGAGGCCGGGTGTAACATTCCGGCCGGAACAGGCGCGATATCCGCTTAATTTACACTTTATTCTTATATATTCCGGCGCTTTGAGCGCGGCGCGCGGAAACGTACACCGCACAGTGCGGGCGGGCGTTTTACATTTTATTCACAAAAATTTTACCGTAACTTATTTTTTTGTTGAACTATTGCCGTGTTAGTGCTATAATATCGATACATCGGGGCTTCCGTTTTATGTAACGGAGGTCCGCAGAAAAGTTTTTTTAGGAGGAAATCAAATGAAGAAGTTTCTTGCACTGCTTCTGGCTCTGTGCATGGCGTTCGCGCTGTGCGCCTGCGGCCAGTCCGCCGCGCCCGCAGCCCCGGCTGAGGATGCTGCGCCCGCAGAGGATGCAGCCCCCGCGGAAGAGGCCGCGCCCGCCGAGAAGTCCGATGAGGACTACACCGGCAAGCTGGTCGTCTACTCCCCGCACGATGCTGACCCCCTGAACGCCGGCGTTGCTCAGTTCGAGGCGAAGTACCCCAACATTGAGGTCGAGGTCATTGCGGCCGGCACCGGTGAGCTGTGCCAGCGTCTCGTGGCCGAGGCAGCCAATCCCCAGGGCGACGTTCTGTGGGGCGGCGGTGCCGACACCCTCGCGGCTTACAACGATTACTTTGAGTCGTACGTCTGCGCGAACGACGAGTTCATCGGCGCAGAGTACAAGGATCCCAACGGCTACTGGATCGGCGAGTCTCCCCTGCCGATGGTGTTCATCTACAACAAGACCCTGCTGAGCGAGGACGAAGTCCCCACCACCTGGGAAGGCCTCTGCGATGAGAACCTCAAGGGCAGAATAGCTTACTGCTCCCCCTCCAAGTCCGGCTCCGCTTACACCCAGCTGTGCACCATGCTGTTCAGCCAGCCCTCTATAGAGGAAGGCTGGGCCCTCGTTGAGAAGTTCATTGCCAACCTCGACGGCAAGCTTCAGGACAGCTCCGGCAACTGCCACAAGCTCGTCGCTTCCGGTGAGTACGCCCTCGGCGTGACCATCGAGAAGTCCGCTGTTCTCTACAACGACAACCCCGACATCGGCTATGTCTACCCCGAGAAGAACTCCGCAGTTCCCGACGGTGTTGCTCTTATCAAGGGCTGCCCCAACGAGGAGAACGCGAAGCTGTTCATCGACTTCGTCACCAGCGCTGAGTGCCAGACCGCGCAGAACGCCGACTGGGCACGCCGCCCCGTGCGTTCCGACATCACCCCTGTCGGCCTGTGCTCCCTCGACGAGTGCAACGTTGGCACCTATGACTTTGATTACGCCGCCGCAAACCGCGACGCCATCAAGGAGCAGTTCAACGACCTCGTCGCCGGCTGATATCACACAGCCTTAATTTGATCCATTTACTGCGGGAGGCACCTTCCATGGTGCCTCCTTGCGGTATACGGCTGAAAAATATGCCGGGGCGCGCCGCGGCACATCTTTGAGTCGTATCTCAATACTTTTTATATATCTATATCGGAGGGCACTGTATGAGCAATCAAGTCATAATCAAGGACGCCGTAAAGCGGTACGGGGATTTCACGGCCTTAAACGGCGTGTCGCTGGACATCCGCGAGGGTGAGTTTTTCACGCTGCTCGGGCCGTCCGGCTGCGGCAAGACGACGCTTCTGCGCATGATAGCCGGGTTCAACTCCATCGAGGGCGGCGACTTCTACTTCGGCGACAAGCGCATAAACGATGTTCCCGCGCACAAGCGCGACATCGGCATGGTGTTCCAGAACTACGCCATCTTCCCGCATCTGACCGTGCGCGAGAACGTGGCATACGGCCTTAAGGCGCGCAAGATCCCGGCGAAGGACATAAAGCCGCGCGTGGACGAGGCGTTGGAGCTGGTGCAGATAGCCCACCTTGCCGACAGGAAGCCCAACGAGCTTTCCGGCGGGCAGCAGCAGCGCGTGGCGCTGGCGCGCGCCTTCGTCATCGAGCCGAGCGTGCTGCTGATGGACGAGCCGCTTTCCAACCTTGACGCAAAGCTGAGAGTGCAGATGCGCTCCGTCATCAAGAAGCTGCAGCGCCGCCTCGGCATAACGACGATATACGTCACGCACGACCAGGAAGAGGCGCTTGCCATTTCCGACCGCATCGCCGTCATGAAGGACGGGCACATCATGCAGATAGGCACGCCCAACGAGATATACGCAAAGCCGCAGAACCCGTTCGTGGCGGGCTTCATCGGCGTGAGCAACTTCCTCGAGTGCGAGGTCAACGCCCCCTTGGCAGGCAAAGCGGCCGTGAGCATAAAGAACGAGCTGAACATCACTGTGCCCGTGAGCCGCGCATACACCGGCAAGGGCAAGATATCCGCCCGCCCGGAGCAGCTTTTCTTCTCCGAAAGCGGAATGCCCGGCACCATCCTGTTCTCCACCTTCCTCGGCGACTTCATCGAGTATGAGGTGGAGCTGGACGACGGGCAGAACCTCATCGTCAACGAATACACCAAGGACACCGCCACCGTGCACAGCGACGGCGAGAAGGTGCATCTGAGCTTCGACCCGCTGCGCATCAGCCTGTACGACGCAAACGAGGAGGTGCTGAGCCTGTGAACAAACGACTCGGTTCCCGCTGGAGGCCGGATTTCTGGTTTTTCACGAAGCTGTTCGTGATAATTGCGATGTGCCTTTTCATCGTGTACCCGTTTTACACGATAATCACGAAGAGCGTGTTCTCAAACAAGGTCGATGGCATCACGCTTTATAACTTCAAGCGCTTTTTCACAAAGCCCTACTACTATCAGACGCTGCTGCGCTCGATGGTGGTGTGCTTTGCGACGGTGCTGACGACGACTATCGTCGGCGTGCCCATCGCGTATCTCATGACGCGCTACAACATCCCCGGCAAAAAGGTGCTGCACATCTTCATCATAATGAGTCTGATGAGCCCACCGTTCATCGGGGCGTACTCGTGGATAATCCTGCTGGGCCGCGCGGGCCTGCTGGCAAAGCTTTTTGCGAAGATCGGCCTTGTCGCGCCGACGATATACGGCCGCGGCGGCATCATCTTCGTGTTCACGCTGCATCTGTTCCCGTACATATACCTGTACACCTCCGGCGCGATGAACAGCATAGACAGCTCGCTTGAGGAAGCGTCGGAAAATCTGGGCATGAGCAAGCTGCGCCGCATATGGACGGTGACGCTGCCCGTCATCCTGCCGTCCATCCTCGCGGGGTGCATAATGGTGTTCATGACCTGCCTTGCGGACTTCGGCACGCCGATGCTGCTGGGCGAGGGCTACACTGTGCTGCCGGTGCTGGTATACAACGAATACATGTCCGAAAGCGCGACGGACCCGTACATGGCGTCCGCGCTGTCGGTGATAATCGTCATATGCTCGCTGACGATGCTGGCGTTCCAGAAGCTTGTCGTGGACAAGCGCAATTATATGATGAGCTCCCTGCGTCCGCCGCAGGAGACGAAGCTAAAGGGCGGCAAGCGCTTCCTCGCCTCCCTGCCGATATACATCGTCGTGGCGCTGGCCTTCCTGCCGCAGATAGTAGTCATGTGCCAGTCCTTCATTGAAAGGAGCTTCTCCGGCGTTATAAAGGGCGTCAACCTCAATAACTACCGCACCATTATGTCGCGCCTTGGCCGCAACATCCGCAACACCTATGTATTCTCGATAATCGCAATAGTGTTCATCATAATCGTCGGCATTCTGGTATCGTACATCCTTGTGCGCAAGAAGGGCAAGATTGCAAACCTCATAGACACGCTTATAATGTTCCCGTATGTTATCCCCGGCTCCGTCCTGGGTATCGGGCTTATAGTCGCGTTCAACCGCAAGCCCGTCGTTCTCGTCGGCACGGCGGCGATAATGATAATCTCCTACGTGATACGCAAGCTGCCGTACACGGTGCGCTCCGGCAGCGCGTTCCTTTACCAGATGGACCCATTCATTGAAGAGGCATCCATCAACCTCGGCGTGTCGCCGATGAAGACCTTCTTCACGGTGACGGCGCGCATGATGCTGCCCGGCATAATGTCCGGCGCTGTGCTGAGCTGGATAACCTGCATAAACGAGCTGTCAAGCTCCATCATGCTCTACTCCGGCAAGACGTCCACCATCGCGGTCGCAATATATCAGGAGGTCGTCCGCATGAGCGACGGCACCGCCGCGGCGCTGGCAACAATACTCACGCTGACGACGATAATATCGCTGGTCATCGTGTTCCGCGCGACGAAGGGCAAGGTGAAGATAGTCTGACAGGAGGCGCAAGGGTGCAGATAAAAAATGTGATCTTTGACATGGGCGGCGTGCTGCTGCGCTTTGACAGGGAATATTTCCTCACGGCGGCGGGCGTCGCGGAGGCCGACAGGAAGCTTCTTTTGAACAACGTCTACCTCTCCGTCGAGTGGGCGCGGATGGACCGCGGCTCAATGACGGAGGCGGAGGCCGCGGAGAGCATGTGCCGCCATGTGCCGGAACGGCTGCACGAAAAGGTGCACGAGCTTGTTGACCGCTGGGACAGGCCCATCCTCCCCATTGAGGGGATGGCGCAGCTCGTGCGGGAGCTTAAAGAGGCGGGCTACGGCATATACCTGCTGTCGAACGCGAGCTACCGCCAGCATGAGTACTGGCCGCGCGTGCCCGGCAATGAATACTTTGACGGAACGCTGATATCCGCGGACGTGAAGCTCGTGAAGCCGGAGGCGGAGGTATACCGCCTGCTGTACAAGACCTTCAGCCTCGTGCCGGAGGAGTGCGTGTTCATCGACGACTCGACGCAGAACATCGAGGGCGCTGAGCGCACGGGCATGGCCGGGATAGTTTTCCACGGTGACGCGCAGGAGCTGCGCGAAAGGCTGGCAGAGCTCGGCGTAAAGCTGTAAGGCAAGTTCATATCATAGAAATATCCACCCGCTTTCGCGGGTGGATATCGTATTTTACAGCGGCTTTACGTGCTGCGTCGGGGCGATGACGCCGGTGCTGATATACTTGCTGACGACGGAGAAAAGCTCATCCAGCAGGGCGTCGGGATCCGTCTCCTCGTAGACGACGCCGCCATCGGCGGCCTGCGTCGCCTCATCCGCGCGCAGCTCATACGGGGCGCGCAGGCGCTTCGTCAGCGCCTCCTGCACAAACTCCCCTATCGGGTTCACGGCCATGTACATGCGCCGCCCGTCCGCGGTCTTATAGAGGTAAATGAACGTGCCGTCGCTATCCGGGCCGAACACCAGCGACTTGCCCTTCACGAATTTCACATTCGCAAGATACGGCGTGCCAAGCGGTGTATCCAGCGTCTCAAGTCCGCGGCAGAGGGCGTCCATGTCCAGCCCCGCGGGGCAGGTCAGCATCTTCGCCCCGTCCACAGCCTCATTGTACGAGGTGGGCAGAGCCATCATCCACAGCGCAAGCCCCGCGATGAGAACAAGCGTTGCGATGATGACGATATCAAAAAAGTACATCGCAAAGCCGCCCACTGCCAGAAGCGCGCCTATCACGCGCATTATGACGCAGCGCCGCCGCCCGTGCGCGTCGAGCGCGGCAAAGGCCGCGCGCTCATTTTTGAGCTTATCGCCCATGCGCGAGAACCACACGCTAACGACGCCTGGCTCATCCACGGGCGGCGCTTCACCGCGGACGCGCACGGCGGCAACGTCCTGCACGGCCTTCACGATGGCCCAAATGAACAGAATGAGCGTCGCCGGGGCGAACAGGAAAAAGCATATCGCGCCTATCGCGCCGCCGGCGTCGCCGCCGATAATGTTCGTCAGATAGACGAGGGCGACAAAGATAACGCCGCAGTACAGCGCCCAGCGGAAGCGTTTGATACAGACCTTAAAAAGCATAAGTTTCCTCCAAACCGATAAACCGATAATTTTTATTTTAATTTCATATATTCATTTTTTATTAAAACTACATATACGCCGGATTAAAACTACATATAAGCCGGGCGCGGAAGCTTCGCGCCGGTCATTACGCGGCCAAGACAGGCAAGCTTGGAAAGCGCCGCCTTCGGCACGGCGATGTTCGCGTCCTGCCGGGCGGGATTCGCGGCAAGGAGATGCACCGTGCCGGTGTAATCCTCACACCACTGGCGGCAGTACACCCGTCCGGAGAGCATGAAGATCCCGGCCTCAAACTCGCCGGGGGCGGCGGAGGCCTGCACATATACGCGTTCGCCGCGGCGAATGTACGGCTCCATGCAGTCATCCGTCACAGTGAGGCAGAAGTCCACCCCGTCGGGCGCGCCATCGCGCTCCACAAGCTCATAGCCGTCAGACAACATACGTCTCCCCTCCTTCCGCACTCACAGACATGGTATAGGCAAGCGCGGCGCTTGTCAAGGGGCGGGAAGAATATTTGTAAACTTTCCATCAAAAAATTAAAATATCCCTTGGCAAACGCTTTTAAAGTGCTATTATATTTTCCGTTATTCATTGACGGAAAAAGAGGTTTTCAATATGCTTATCATCGCTTTTCTGGCCATCGCCGTGGTCGTTGCTTTCATATATGTGCGCGCGGCGGGCGCCATGATGTGGAAGGGCGTGCTGATGTTCGCGGGGTGCTTTGTGGCGCTGAACCTGCTGTACGTGCTGGCGCTGGCGCTGCTGTCGCTGTTCGTGGGCAGCACCAAGCCGCTGACGAAGCAGAACGCGCTGTGCCGCTCCGCCTGCGTGGGAGCGACGGGGCTCATACTCGGCTACAGCTGGGTGCGCACGCACATAACTGGGCTTGAAAAGCTGCCGGACTGCACGCGCTTTGTCTTTGTGTGCAACCATCGCTCGGGCTACGACCCGTTAATCACGCTGAACAAGCTGAAAAAATACAACCTTTTCTTTATTTCAAAGGTGTCCAACATGAAGCTGCCCTTCGTGGGGCGGCTGGCGCAGGGTGCGGGCTGCCTCCCCATCGACAGGGAGAACGACCGCAAGGCCCTGAAAACCATCTTGCAGGCCGCGGACTATGTCAAGCGCGGGGTGTGCTCCATCGGTATATATCCGGAGGGCACGCGCAGCCATGACGGGGAGCTTCTCCCCTTCCATGCGGGTTCGTTCAAGATCGCGCAGAAGGCGGACGCGCCGCTGGCCGTGGCATGCATCCGCGGCACGGAGAACATCACGAAGAATGTCCTGCGCCGCGTGACGGATGTATATCTCGACATTCTTGAGCTTATCCCGGCGGAAAAGGTGAAGGCCATGAGCACGAATGAGCTTGCCCGGTACAGCAGCGAGCTTATATCCCGACACCTTGCGGCCGCGGCCGTCTGACGGGAGGCGCGATATGGAAAAGGTCGCACTGGTGACAGGCTCGTCAAGGGGCATAGGCGCAGCGACGGCCGCGCTGCTTGCGCGCCGCGGCTGGGCCGTGTGCATAAACTATATAGAGCGCCGCGACAAGGCGCTTGCGCTGGAGGCGGCGCTGAAGGACGAGGGCTGCCGCGTGATGAGCGTGCAGGCCGACGTTTCCGACCGCGGCGCCGTGCAGGAGATGGTGCGGCGCATTGAAAGCTGCTTCGGCCCGGTGACGCTGCTTGTGAACAACGCGGGCGTCGCCAAGCAGCAGCAGTTTCAGGACATCACGCCGGAATACTGGCAGAGGATATTCGACGTCAACCTCGGCGGCTGCTTCAACACGACGCAGGCCGTGCTGGGGCACATGCTGCACGCGCACGCAGGCTGCATAATAAACGTCAGCTCCATATGGGGCAGTCACGGCGCATCCTGCGAAACGGCATACGCCGCGACGAAGCACGCAATAATCGGGCTGTCACGCTCACTTGCGGCGGAGCTTGCGCCAACGGGCATACGCGTCAACTGCATCGCGCCGGGCGTCATAGACACGGACATGGTGAAGGTCCTCGGCGATGAGACGCTGGATATGCTTGCGCGCGACGCCGTGCCGCTGGGCCGCCTTGGCCGGCCGGAGGAGATCGCCGAGGGGATACTGTACCTTGCCGGGGCCGAATACGTCACGGGGCAGGTGCTGGGCGTGGACGGCGGCTTCATAATCTGAGGAGCGTATGTATAAAAGTTCACACAACGTGGGAAAATTGTAGTGCTGTTACATATGATGTAATGGGCTATCATTTTCACGGAGTGTGAAACAAATGGTCAAACGAGGAGATATCTATTACGCCGATCTGAGCCCCGTCGTGGGCAGTGAGCAGGGCGGGATGCGCCCTGTTCTCATAGTGCAGAACGACACCGGCAATAAACACAGCCCCACCGTTATTGCCGCCGCCATCACAAGCCAGATAGGCAAGGCGCGTCTGCCGACCCACATTGAGCTGACAGCCCAAAGCGTGGGGCTTAATCGGGACAGCGTTATCCTGCTTGAGCAGATACGCACCATAGACAAATCCCGTCTGCGCGAGCGGATGGGCAGGCTGGACGAGGGCACGATGACCGCCGTTGACAACGCGCTGGCCGTCAGCTTCGGCCTTGGCACCTGAAATTGAAATATCGGCAGGTTCCCGCTCATAAAATTGAGCGGGAACTTTTTTTGAGCAAGGCGGTGTGCATATGGAGCATCCGATCATTATAGACGGCAATGCCGCGGGCAGTCTGACGGTCACGGAGGACGGCCTTTTCACGGTGTTCGAGGCCACTCTGCCGGGGTGCGGGGAGCTGCTGCGCCTGTCCGTATACGGCGGCGGCAGGGAGGGCTATCTGGGCGTTATGCAGCCGTGGAGCGGCGGGCTGTACCTACGGCGCAGACTCAGCCGAAGCGAGCTGCGCCGGATACCGGAGGTGATAGAATACGCGGCCCCGGCCGGGCTGTGCACGACGGCGGAGGGTGGCAGGGCCGCCGAAGGAAATACCGACGGCGCATCTGCGAAAGCGGAGGCGGAGGCGGAGAGCGTACAGTTATCGGATGAGCCACGCGCGGACAGCGCCGGGGGCGGGGCCGAGACGGAGCCAGAATACGACACGCACAATACGGAAGCGTCGGAAAATAAGGACGGCGAGGATGGGCTTCTGTGGTTTTCGCGCCCGGACGGAACGCTGACGGCCTTTGACGGGCGGGGCAGCATAGTCGCCATCCCGGCCGAGCTGCGCCGCGATGCGCCGGGGGCCGTGATAAAAAAGATAAACGGGCGGATTTATATGCTGTTCAGGTATTGAGCCGGGGCGAAAAATGTTGTATAATATAAGATACTTTTTTGATAAGTTTATATGCGGAGGACACACACATGCAGATGACCGACCTTATAGCGAAAAAACGTGACGGCGGGAAGCTTTCCGCCGAGGAAATAGACTTCATGGTGCAGAACTACACGCGCGGGCTTATCCCGGATTACCAGATGTCCGCGATGTGCATGGCGATACTCTTCGTCGGCATGGACAAGGATGAGACGCTGGATCTCACGCTTTCCATGATGCACTCCGGCGACACGCTCGACCTGAGCCCGATAAAGGGCATAAAGGGCGACAAGCACTCCACCGGCGGCGTCGGCGACAAGACGAGTCTTATTTTGTGCCCCATGGTGGCCGCGTGCGGGGTGAAGATCGCAAAAATGTCCGGGCGCGGCCTCGGCCACACCGGCGGCACGATAGACAAGCTGGAGAGCTTCCCCGGCTTCTCCACCGCGCTGAGCGACGAGCAGTTCTTTGAAAACGTGAACCGCCTCGGCATTGCGATAATCGGGCAGACGGCAGACCTCGATCCGGCGGACAAGAAGCTTTACGCGCTGCGCGACGTGACGGGCACCGTGCCCAGCGTGCCGCTGATAGCAAGCTCCATCATGTCGAAGAAGCTGTCCTCCGGGGCGGATGTTATCGTGCTGGACGTCAAGTGCGGCTCCGGCGCGTTCATGAAGACGGAGGAAGAGGCGCGTGTGCTGGCGCAGACGATGGTGGACATCGGCAAGGGCGCGGGGCGCAGGTGCGCCGCCGTTATCACGGACATGGATCAGCCCCTCGGCTGCGCCGTGGGCAACGCGCTGGAGGTCAAGGAGGCCATAAGCGTGCTCAAGGGTGAGACGAAGGGCGACCTGCTGGAGCTCTGCCTGACGCTGGGCGGCTGCATACTCACGGCGGGCGGACTGGCGCAGAGCCGGGAAGAGGCGCGCGTGATGCTGCAGAAGGCCGTGGACGACGGCACGGCGCTTGCAAAGCTGGGCGACCTTGTGGAAGGTCAGGGCGGCGACAGGCATGACGTAACAGACACGGCGCGCCTCCCGGCGGCCCCGGTCGTCATTGAGGCCAAGGCCCCCGTAAGCGGCTATGTTTCCCACATTGAGGCGGACGACGCGGGGCTCGTGTCGATGCACCTCGGCGGCGGAAGAGTGACGAAGGAGAGCAGCATCGACCTGTCCGTCGGCTTCATCCTGCGCAAGAAGGTCGGCGACCGCGTCGAAGCGGGCGAGGCCATCGCGGAGATACACGCGGCGGATATGGAGGGCGCACAGCGCGCGGCAGAGAGCCTCGTGCGGTGCTATGAGTTCAGCGAAGCGCCCGTGCAGCGTGCGCCGCTTATAAAGCAAATAATTATGTAAACCGAATTACGTATACCACATTCGCATACGGAACGGAGGGAGAGGCATGAAACGAATTGCGGCGGCGCTTACGGCGCTGGCAATACTGCTGTGCCTCTCCCCTGCTTCATTTGCGGAGGATGCGCTTTCGCGTCCCGGCATGGGGCAGATAGTGTACGTGGCTGCGGGCGGCGAAGGCGGCGGATATACGGCGGAGTTTTACCTTGCGGCGCTCGACTCCCTCACGCGCGAGGACAACGACATGTGCATGTATTTTGCCAACGCACGCATCGTGCTGAAGGACTTCTTCACGACGCGCGAGAGGAACCGGCGCGGCGTGAGCTTTGCCGGGGGCGAGACCGTGACAGCCGCGGACTTTGACGATGCCGGACAGTTCACGGGCGTATATTCACGCGGCCTGACGGCGCAGAAGCCGGAGAGGACGCCCGTCCGCGGCGAGGAGGGCGACGCGGCAGGCGTGATAACCCTGACGCGCAGCCGCGGCGGAACCGTGATAAGCATGGGCGGACAGGCCGTATACGGCGCGCTGCGCGCCTCCGCCATGAGCATGGCGGAGGATTATCTCGCGCACGGCGGCGATGACTGGGGCGTGAACGAAAGCGTCAGCTTCGAGCTGGAGCCGGATGGCGAGGCGGTACGCGCGGTAAAGGAGACGCTGACGGCGCTGAACGGCCTGACGGTCGTGAACCTGCGGCCGCAGACGGTGTATCTGCCGGACAGCGCCGCGCTCGTTCCCATCGGGGCGGGGCGCGCCGTCATAAGCTTCAAAAACAGCCTCGGAGAGCAGCTTCAAAAGCTGAGCGTGCGCGTGATCAAGGGCACAGACGGCAGTCTGACGGCGGAGTGCATATGCCCCGCGTGCGGCAGCGATCAGGGCTGCACGCTGCACATGCTGGCGTGCGGGCACTACAGCTGCGAGGCGGACTACGACGCGGCGGTGCACGCCGTCGCGGAATGCGGCATCGCCGGGCACTGCGTCACCGACGGCGGAGAACACGGAGTATGCGAAAACTGCTTAAAGCCCCTGTGCACGGGCAGCGGGCACGGCGCGGGCGTGTGCGAGCATGTGCACAAGTGGGTGCAACAGAGCTACACCGCTGCGACCGCCGCAGCCCCGGGGCGCTCCGTTGCGCAGTGCGTCACCTGCGGCATAGTGTACGAGCAGACCCTGCCCGCGACAGGCGGGTGAAGCGCGTCAAGTGCAATATTGTCATATTGAGCATGATTTTACCGCAAATCCGTCATATAAATCCGTCCGTTAATCGAATGACAAGCCTATTCTCCTAACGCATAATAGCTTAATAAAGACAGCGCAGAATAGCGCAGACATTTTTTTAAGGTATTTTCCGATGAGCAAAGGTAAATTCGACATAAAATCCATATTGGACATATCCCGCTGGGAGGCTGTTCAGGATCAGCTCGCAAAAGAGACGGGCACTGCCATAATCACGATAGACTATAAGGGCACGCCTCTCACAAAGCACAGCATGCGCACGGAGTTTTGCAGCATCATCCGCGAAAATCCCATCACCCGCAAGCGCTGCCAGCGGTGCGACTCGCTCGCCGGACTGGAGGCTGTGCGGCTCAATCAGCCGTTCATCTACCTGTGCCACTGCGGCATCGTGGACGTTGCCGTGCCCGTAACCGTGGGCGATCAGTATCTGGGCGCGGTGATGTTCGGTCAGGTGCGCGTCTCGAACGGGTCGGACGCGGGGGTGGAGCGCCTTGTCAACGAGATAAGCTCCTTCCGCGCGGACGACGAGGTGAGCGCCCTGCAGCCCGATCTGCGCGAGCTGTACCAGCGGCTGCCGGAGATGGAGTACGAGCGCATACGCGGCATTGCGGACATGATAAACGCCGTTGTACAGTATATCGTCGAGTGCGCGGTGGACCGCCGCGCACAGATGATGAGCTACGAATGGCGGCTGCGCGGTCTCCGCGACGGCGCTGACCGTGACGGCGCTGACGCGCCGGTCGAAATACACGCGCTGACCGATGCGGAGGAGAGCGGCGGCGCGGCGGCGGCAGTGCAGAAAAGCAGCTTGGTCTATCCCGCGGTCGTGTACATTGAAGAGCACCTGCACGAGATGATACCCATGCATGAAATGGCGTCGCTCTGCCATTTGAGCCGAAGCTACTTCTCGCGTCTTTTTCAGCACGACACGGGCGAAAACTACACCGACTATGTCAACCGCCGCAAGGTGGAGCGCGCAAAGGAGCTGCTGCGCGATACGCCCGACAGCGTGAGCGCCATCGCCGCCGCGCTGGGCTTTATGGACGTGAGCTATTTTGTCAAGCTCTTCAAGCGCTTTGAGGGCGTGACCCCGCTGGCATACCGGAAGCTGAAAAGCCGGAGGTAGTGCAAAAAAACGCGCCAAGCTTGACAGAATCAATGCCGGGCGCTATAATAGCATATGAAAAGGGTGCTGCGACAAGCGGTTAACTCATATCAAGTACTCAAACAACTATGCAAAGCATAAGCCGTCGTCACTTGCCGGAGTGGCGGCGGTTTTGCTTTGCCCCCCCTATTTTCCAAAAGCAGCACGGAATGTCAGCAAACATTCCGTGCTGTTTTTTTTGCTACTGTCCACGCGTGCGGGCGTATGACACAGTGAGGCGCACTGTTGTTGCATTTGTACAAATTCAATAAAACATTTTTATAGATGATAATATTTTGTCAATTTACAAGTTCACATTCAACATATTTCGCACAATTGTACCATAAAATCGTCTGAAATTAAAAAATGCATATCTAGTGACTTTTTGTAATTTATTGCGTATATTCTAGACACCGGTTATATATAACTAAAAAAAACAATCAGAGAGGAGTAAAAAATGAAAAACAGGAAACGAATTTTATGTATCGCACTTATCCTAATACTAATCGGAAGCATTGGCGCTGCCGTGCTTCAAACAGACTTCGGCAAGGTCACGATCAAGGACGTCTATATTCCGACCGGCGACCAGCAGTATATGCACGCACTCGCATTCATACCCAAGCAGGCTTCCGAAGACAACAAGCTGCCGTGTGTTATAACAAGCCACGGATGGCTCAACAGTGCGGAGGTTCAGGACGCAGCATCCATAGAGCTTTCGCGCCGCGGCATTGTTGTTATCGCAATGGACGCATACAGCCACGGCTTTTCCAGCAGTGTTGATGACTCCGTTCCCAATGACTCTATCAAGAACGGACAGGGCATGATCCCTCTGGTCGAATATGTCACGAGCGGCGTCCTCAATTACATCGACACCAGCCGCATCGGCGTGATGGGTCATTCTATGGGCAGCCGCGCCTCATGCAACACCGCTGTTTATTACTCCAAGCTCTATTGGGAAGCGATAGAGAACGCGAAGTCTCCCGAATCTGACGGCGGCGAGACAATTACCGACGCCGAGCAGGCTTATGCGGATTCTCAGATGAAGATTTCCGCCGCACTGCCCACCGGCGGCGCTCCGGACAACATTTCTGATGAAGACTGGCCTCTCGTCCACTGCAATATAGGCTTCCTTTACGGCGCTATCGAAGAGGGCGGCTACAGCAAGAGCCCCGGAAGTGCATGGCTCGTCGGAAACTCCAAAGAGGCGCTGGCTCTTGTAAACAGCGTTGACCCCAGCGTGACCTATGTGGAAGAGGGCAAATTCTACGGAAATAAGGACGACGGCACTCTGCGCGTTCTTTATCAGCCGTACATCACTCACCCCCTGATCCACTTTGACCCGAATTCGACTAAAGACATAATTGATTTCTTTGATTACTGCTTTGATCTCAACACCGGCATGAGCAATTCCAACCAGTTGTTCTTCCTCAAGGAGTGCTTCAACCTCGTCGCGATGGTCGGTCTCTTTATGCTCATTCTTCCCATGTGCAGCTATATGCTTGAGATTCCCTGCTTCGCAAGCCTCAAGGGGGTCGAAGGTCCTAAGCTCCCCGCGCTTAATGCAAAGACCAAGAAAAAGTTCTGGTTTGGCTGGGCGCTGTGCGGCGTTGTATCCTTTATCGCCGCGCTTATCGTTGTTTGCTTTATACCGCTGCAAAACGGCACGATCCACGGCTACTCAATGAAGAACCTCACGTTCTTTGCCGCCCCCACAATGAACGCCGTTGCGGAATGGACTCTGCTCTCTGCAATATGGGGCTTCTTCTGGTTCTTCTATAACTATAAGAAGGACAAGGCTGCCGGAATACGCGACGAAAGCATGATCGGTTTCAAGACAACTTGGAAGGAATTTGGCAAAACCGTCGCTTTCGCGGCAACGTTTATGGGTCTATTCTATGCAGTCGTATGGTTCTGCAAGTGGCTGTTCAACACCGACTTCCGCTTCTGGACTCCCGCCGTCAAGACCTTCAGCCCCGAGCACGTATTCTATTTCTTCCAGTACTTGCCTATCTTCTTTGCTTTCTATCTTTCCAACGCGCTTATTGTAAACGGCGCAAACCGTTACGAGGGTATGAGCGAAAAGAAGAACCTCTTCCTCATGGGGCTTGGCAACATACTCGGCTGCGGTCTGCTGTGGGCGCTTCAGTACGGCAAGCTCGTCCTCACGGGAACTGTTATCTTCGGCGCACAGTGGATTACCGTCCTTGTTATCTGCTTCTGCTTCTGGCAGCTTTTCCTCGCGCCGTACCTGCTGCGCGGCTTCTACAAAATGACCGGAAAGAACTGGGTCGGCGCACTGGTCGTGTCAAGCGTTTATGTGATGATGGGCGTTGCAAACACCGCTATCCACAGCACCCTGTTCTAAGCACTGATAATCACTCCTTACGCGCTGGGGAACGTCATTCGCGGCGTTCCCCCTTTTCAGCGCGATTTTTTGGAGTTATCCGGTATTGGTTCTTGAAAAATTCATACAAACACGCTACAATAAGCAACATGAAACAATACTGCTAATGCAAGCAACAAACGGAGGATACAGCAATGATACTTGACTGCACAAAGTACACCGGCCTATGCGAATGCGGGCGCGACCATGAGCTGCGCACGAAGCTCGTCGTATGCGAATACGGCGCGCTGAAAAAGTTTGACAAGTACATGGACGACTGCGGGCTTTCCGGCTTCCGCACCGTGATATACGACACGAACACCTACAATCTGCCGTCGATGACGCATATCCGCGCGGATCAGGAGATAGTTCTTGAGGCGCAGGGTCTGCACAGCGAGAAGGGCATGATTGAGGACATGATGAAGATGCTCGTGCGCAAGCCCGACTACATTGTGACGGTCGGCGGCGGCACGCTGATGGACTTCGCGCGCTACAGCGCGTACAAGCTGGGCATCCCCTTCGTTGCCGTGCCCACCATCGTCTCCTCCGACGGGTTCACGGCGGACATATGCTCCATCATCATAGACGGACAGAAGAAGTCCATCCCCATGCAGGCGGCGGACGCCGTCATATGCGACATGGACATTGTCTCCGGCGCGCCGATGTTCCTTACCATCGCGGGCGTGCAGGACATCATGGCAAAGTACGTGTCCATCGCCGACTGGAAGATAGCGCACATAGTATCGGGCGAGTACTTCTGCGAGAAGGTGTGCGCAATGGCGCAGGAGGCGCTGGATATCATGGTGCGCTGCGCGCATGAGCTGGCAGAGGGGAAAGCGCCGGACTATGAGGCCATGGCCTACACGCAGATGCTGTCGGGCCTGACGATGCAGATACTCTCCAACAGCCGCGCCGCCTCCGGGGCGGAGCATCTTGTGGCGCATCTTGTGGAGATGAAGCCGCGCGGGTTCGAGCATGCGCACGGCATGCACGGCGAGTGCGTGGGCGTGGGCACCATCATGTGCGCGCGCGCCTATCACGAGTACGCCAAGCGCGAGACTATCGAGGTCAAGCCCTATGAGCCGCTGGACGAGGCATGGGTGAAGGCCGTATTCGGCGACCTTGCCGGCGGCATATTCAAGGAGAACGAGAACGACGTCCTCAAGACCTTTGACCCGGAGAACATCAAGACGCACTGGCAGGAGATCCGCGACATCATCGCGACCATCCCCACGGCGGAGGAGCTTATCGCGCTGTACACGAAGATCGGCGCGAAGCACTCCCTTGCCGAGCTTGATATCGACGAGAGCGTGAGAGACGACTTCCTTGACATATCCTCCGCGATCCGCAACAGGCTGACCTTTGCAAGAATGACGCGCCTTATAGTAAAATAAAAGCACACGCTCGGTCACGGGCTTATCATGCCCGTGGCCGTGCTTTAAATTAGTCAAATACGGATAAGAAGATGAGAAGGAGAAGCACCAAATGCAGTACATAATGAGCCTTGACCAGGGCACAACAAGCTCGCGCTGTATCCTGTTCGACAAGGGCGGGCGCATATGCGCCTCCGTGCAGAAGGAATTCACGCAGATATTCCCCCACCCCGGCTGGGTGGAGCATGACGCGGTGGAGATATGGAACACGACGCTGGAGGTCTCCCGCGCGGCGATGGAGAAGCTCGGCGTGACGGCGGCGGACATCGCCGCCATCGGCATAACGAACCAGCGCGAAACGACAGTGATATGGGATAAGGCCACGGGCACGCCGATAGCGAACGCCATAGTGTGGCAGTGCCGCCGCACGGCGGACATAATAGACGGCCTTGTCGCGCAGGGCTACGCGGACACGATACGCGAAAAGACCGGTCTGGTACCTGACGCGTACTTCTCCGGCTCCAAGATCAAATGGCTGCTGGACAACGTGCCGGGTGCGCGTGAGCGCGCGGAAGCGGGAGAGCTGCTTTTCGGCACGATAGACACGTGGCTCATCTGGAAGCTGACGGGCGGGCGTGTGCACGTGACGGATCACACCAACGCCAGCCGCACAATGCTGTTCAACATCCATGAGCTGTGCTGGGACAGTGAGCTTTTAAAGCTGCTGGACATCCCGGAATGCATCCTGCCGGAGGTGAAGCCCTCCAGCGCGGTCTACGGCAAGACGGAGTTCGAGCTGTACGGCGGGGAGATACCCATAGCGGGCGCGGCGGGCGACCAGCAGTGCGCGCTTTTCGGCCAGTGCTGCTTTGAGCCGGGCGAAATGAAAAACACCTACGGCACGGGCTGCTTTCTGCTGATGAACACGGGGCGCAAGCCTGTCGCCTCGACAAACGGCCTTGTCACAACGATAGCCGTCGGCTTTGCAGACCATGTTGAATACGCCCTTGAGGGCAGCATATTCGTGGCGGGCGCGGCCATACAGTGGCTGCGCGACGAGCTGGGCGTCATATCCTCCGCCGGGGAGAGCCAGCAGTACGCCGAGGCCGTGGCAGACACGGCGGGGGCATATGTGGTGCCGGCATTCACGGGGCTGGGCGCGCCGTACTGGAACCAGCGCGCACGCGGCGCTATACTCGGCGTGACGCGCGGCTTCGGCCGGGCGCATCTTGTGCGCGCGACGCTGGAGTCGCTGGCGTACCAGACCTGCGACATTGCCCGCGCGATGGAGCAGGATTCCGGCATAAAGATAGCGAAGCTCAAGGTTGACGGCGGCGCGTGCGCCAACGACTTCCTCATGCAGTTCCAGAGCGACCTTATCGGCTGCGACGTCGTGCGGCCAAGCTGCATAGAGACGACCGCGCTGGGCGCGGCGTATCTTGCAGGTCTTGCCGTGGGATACTGGCAGGACGTGGACGACATACGCGCAAACTGGGCCGTGGACAAGGTGTTCTTCCCCGTCATGGACGGGCAGAAGCGCGACGCCCTGCTGCGCGGGTGGAGCCGCGCCGTGAAATGCGCCCTTGCATGGGCAGACGACGGAGAATAAAGAAAGAACGGAGACATACCGCAAATGGACTTTGCAAAGCTTAAAGACTGTGAGCTTTTTCTTTTTGACATGGACGGCACGCTCTACCTGGGCGACAACGTATACGAGGGCGCTGTGGAGCTGATGAATGATCTGCCCGCACTTGGGAAAAAATACATCTATCTGACGAACAATTCCTCCCGCGCGGGAACGGATTATATAACGCGCCTGCGCCGCCTCGGCTTCCCCTGCGAGAGCGAGAACGTATTCACCTCCGGCATGGCTACGGGGATGTACCTCAACCAGCGCCACCCCGGCGCGAAGGTATACCTCGCCGGAACAAAGGCCTTCCACCGGGAGCTTGTAAGCTACGGCATCGACCTTGTGAACGATGAAAACGGCCACACGGAGGCGGACACTGTGGACGTGGTGGTGCAGGGCTTCGACACGGAGCTTGTATACGAAAAGCTTGAGCGCGCGTGCCACTTCCTGCGCCGCGGCGCGCACTTCATCGCCGCGAATCCCGACTGGGTCTGCCCCATGCCGGCGGATGAGGTCCTGCCTGACTGCGGCAGCATATGCGCGTTGCTGACGGCCTCCAGCGGGAAGGAGCCGACCTATATAGGCAAGCCCAACCGCAACATGATAGACGTCATATCCACCATGACGGGCATCCCGAACGAGAAGATATGCGCCGTCGGCGACAGGCTTTACACCGACATCGCCGTGGCGCAGAACGCCGGGGCCGTTTCGGTGCTGGTGCTGTCCGGAGAGACAACGAAGGAAATGGCCGATGCAGCGGAGCGCCGCCCGGATTACGTGCTTTCCGATGTGCACGAGCTGCACATGGCGCTGAGAGGATAAAAAGTCAGGGGGCCATTTGGCCCGACGGTAACTGCCTATGAAAATCACCTATCTTATGCCGGTCACGCTGTTCATACTGCTGGCAGTGTTCTTCCTCGGTCTGCCCCGTCTGCGCACGTGCGAGCTGCCGGGGCGCGCAGGATGTGCAAAGCGCCTTGACAGGATCGACGCGGGAATAATGGCGCTTATTTCCCTGCTGTATGCCGCCATCGCCTTTACCGGCCTTGGGAATACGGAATCCCCGCAGACCTTCGCGGCGATGGAGAACGCCTCCGCCGTGGTCGAGCTGCCGGGGGATGAATACCCCAGCCGCATCATGCTGTTTTCCGGCGTGGGCGAGGGTTCGTACAGCTTTGAGTTCTCACAGGACGGCGTTCTGTGGGAGGCCGCGGGAGAGTATAAGCAGGATTATGTGAGCGTGCTTAAATGGAACGAGCTTTACCCCTCTGCCACATGCGTGCCGCGCTATGTAAAAATTAGCGGCACGGGGCCGGTATATCTCGGTGAGGCCGCATTTATCGACGGCGACGGGAAGCTTATCCCCGCCATCGGCGCGGGCGCAGCGCAGCTTATCACGGATGAGCAGGACTGCGTGCCGGATAAGCAGACATTCCTCAACTCCAGCTATTTTGACGAGATATATCACGCGCGCACGGCGTGGGAGAATCTGAACGGCGTATATCCGTATGAGATATCCCACCCGCCGCTTGGCAAGCTCATAATCGCGCTGGGCGTGAGCATATTCGGCATGTCGCCCTTCGGCTGGCGCTTCATGGGCACGCTGTTCGGCGTGCTGATGCTGCCGGTGATGTACATCTTCGTCAAGAAGCTGTTCGGCGGGCGCAGTGTTCCCACTGCGTGCACGGCTGTATTCGCGTGCGACTTCATGCATTTTGTGCAGACGCGCATCGCCACGATAGACACCTACGGCGTGATATTCATCATGCTGATGTATCTTTTCATGTTCCTCTTCATTTCGGAGAGCGACGGTACAAAGCGGCGCGGCGAGGTGTGGCTTGCCCTGTCGGGCCTGTGCTTCGGTCTGGGCGCGGCCGCAAAGTGGACGTCTATCTATGCCGGGTGCGGGCTGGCCGTCATATGGGCGGCGTACTGGATAACAAACCGCAGGCGCGGCTTCAAGGCCTTTGCCCGCAATGCCGGTCTGTGCGTTATATTCTTCGTGGCGATCCCCGCACTTATCTATTACGTCAGCTATGCCGCATACGGCACGGCATCGGGGCTGCACGGCATCGGGATGTTCTTCACGAAGGAATACGCGGACATAGTCATTGAAAATCAGAACTTCATGTTTTCCTACCACTCCGGCCTTGTGGCGGAGCACCCGTATTCCTCAAAATGGTATCAGTGGATGCTGGATATCCGTCCGATACTGTACTACCTCGACTACCTCGACGGCGGAAAGCGCTCCAGTTTCGGTGCTTTTGTGAATCCGGCGCTGTGCTGGGGCGGGCTTATCAGCCTTTTCGTGCTGGCTTACGCGGCGATTTTCCGCAAAGACAAAACCGCCGCGTTCATCCTCGCGGGCTATCTCGCGCAGCTTCTGCCGTGGGTCCTCATCACGCGGCTGACCTTTGAGTATCACTACTTCCCGTGCACGGTGTTCCTCGTGCTTTCGCTGGGCTACTGCTTCAAGCTGCTGCGGCTGTGCAATCCGCGCTGGAAGCTGTACATCGGCGGCTTCACCGCCGTATCGGCCGCGCTGTTTCTGCTGTTCTACCCGGCGCTGTCCGGCCTTGTGGTGGATAACGCACTTGCCACAAAGCTTCTCGGCTGGCTGCCGACGTGGCCGTTCTGACCGCGCCGCGGCGGGGATGGCTTTGAAATGAAAATGCCCGCACAGTGCTTGACAAAAGCGCCGTGCGGGCGGTATAATGCATATAGAAAGAGCGCTGCGACAAGCGGTCAGCTCTTAAAGTTATCGACAGTTAATGCATAGCGTCAACCGCCGTCACTTGGCAGAGTGGCGGCGGTTCTGCTTTACGGTTATCGTAATCGTGTATGTAAATACATGAAATGTAATCGTAATTGGCATATGCTTCACCCCCTTTCGGGTGGTGTAGCTAACTACCGCCTGCCGTTGTGCAGCGCCCAGTACTTCCGAAGAAATACCATCGACAGCATAACACGTTTTCCGACAGATTGCAAGCGAAAACCGTGCTGGGCGTGTGCAGGATATCGCATAGGTATTGGGTTCTATTTCACTGAAACGCGTACAGCGTGCGGCAGGCGCGGCGTACAAAGCATCAAAAAGCGGGATGTCACCCCCCACCAATACGGGCGGAGGAACATCCCGCTGTGCGGATCTCTGATCCGCA
>OLOV01000706.1_pt1 | contig 29238 bp, 41 predicted proteins | sample 1672931 | NCBI WGS metagenome assembly OLOV01 (sample SAMEA3136738, study PRJEB25190) | human gut metagenome | biome: human gut; feature: human-associated habitat; material: faeces | place: Austria | collected 2013 | reverse complement strand
GCGCTTTTTCCCGTACCGGCCGGTCAAGCCACTCCCAAGGGAATCGTCCATGTTCAACGATTAGGAAGTAGCTGTACCACGACTCAGCGTCGCCCTGGTCTAGAAGTTTTTTGCGTCTTCGATCGCTTCCTCAAGGTCAAATCCAGACGCTTGCTGTACAGCTTCCGACAGACGTGTGAACTCTCCTGCGGTCAGCATGGCCACAACAAGTTTGTCCGCGCCCATCACGCCGTAGGATTTTTGCAGTTCGGCGTCGTGCAGATCCGGATATACTACGGACTCCGCCGCAAGCAGTGCGCTGTACCGGTTCCCGTCAAAGCGTGTCTCCACGCGCTTTGTCTTCTTATCGGTCGTGCGCTTCGTGCATTCGTCCCGCAGCTCCGCATTTCGGGCCTCGGGCACGCCCCGGATGCGCCACGCGATCGGCCTGCCGTCGCCGCCCACAAAGCGGTTGCTTATGACGATTTCCTGCTCTTCGATAGGCAGCGCGGTTTCTTTGAAAAAGGCAGATAAACTCATGCTTTAAACCTCCGTAAATTCTTTCATCAGATCCCCGCCCTCAAAGGTAAAGGGCAGTTCTTGCTCCAGCACGCCGTCCTCAGTGTCAAAAGACGCAAAATCGACCTCGTCAAAATTGCAGCCCGTCAGCAGCGTTGTTTCCGCGCCGTAAGGGGTGGATGGATCCTCGTTTGTGCAGACCAGGTCAAAATATGTGTCGATGCCCTTATTGATGTACTCAAACATCAGGCGTTTGAAAAGGCTTGTTACACGGTAGATCGTCAGCGTGCCTTCCCCTTGCCACGAGGTGGTCTTATGCCCGACGCCGCGCCGTCCCAGCGCTCGGATCTCTTCCTTGTTTTTCTGGGCGGTCGCCTCAAGGTCTTTGGCGTAAAAGAGTTCGTAGTTGCGTCCGTCGATCCGGATATAAGCCGTGGCTTCCTTGGAGCTGATCGCATTTCTTGGCTCAAAACTCATTTTTTCCTCCTTATACCGTGCTTACCACGATGGTATTGTAGATCTTCTCCATCACGTCGACGGGGCGCACAGCGTAATCCACAACAACCGCATCAATTTCGTCGCCGCGCCGGATGGTGATGTCCTCGCTTGTCACGTCGCGGATGACCTCCTGTGCTTCCAGCTCACGCAGATACGCCATGATCTCGGACTTAAAAAGCATGCGGCCGTTCTCGGTGTTGGGCACCTTGCCGATGTAGCTGGCGTACCCACGCTGGTAGATCGTATCCGCGATCGCGTCGAGCGTGCGCACAACCTTGTTTTTCGCAAAGATTTTCGGCTGGTCGTCGGTGTAGGTGGTCAAAGTGTTGATATCTTTGCAGATCGCAACCGTGTTCCCGCCCACCGGGCTGGGGATAAAAGCGATCTGTCCTGCGTTGACTAGGTCGATCAGCTGCGACGTGGTATAGCGCTCGGTCACGTCCACCGCGTCCGGCACGATGGCGTTGGTCAGGCTTTCGGCCAGCGATACGCCCGCCGTCGCGCCCGCGACGAAGCCCGTCGCCTGCGCTGCCGTGACGGTCGTGCCGTCCGCCAGCAGATACCCGTTCTTGACGCTGATCACAGCGATCGAGTCCGCGCCCACCACATTCGGCACCACGGCCTGCACATTCTTGCCCTCTTCGCCGCGCAAGCGGTTGACATATGCGATGATGAGGTCGTTGACGCTGGAGTCGGTCGTCAGGCTCGGGATGGCGTTGAAAGTATGCAGCTCAAACGCTGCGAGCGCCGCCGTGTAGTCGCTCACCTCCGCCGTGCCGTCCGCACCGCCCGAAAGCGCCGCGCCCGCATTGGCTGCGAGATTCTCCGTCCCGGAAAATTCGACGTAGGCATTCGCTTTGACGTCGGCAGCCGTGGCCGCCTGCTGTATATCGACCTCGCTTCCGTCCAGAAAGGTTCGTACATAATACTGCCCGCTGTTGCCGGGGATCGCCTCGATAGACACGGTCAGCCGGTTGCCCACGCTGCCGCTGTACTTCGCCGTTGCTGTGAGGTTCCCGGCCGTCGCGGTCGCTTTCACGCCCTCATTCGGGCGGTATATCAGCACGGTGTGCGCATATTTCAGCGTCTCACGCACCGGTAGCATCGGCGCGCCGATGAGGTTGTAGAGCGCAGTGAGATCGTCCGCCTGTACGGTAACGATCGTTTTTTCCGCAAGCCAGGGCAGTACGATGGGCATTGCGACAATGCCGCGCGTACCCGCACCGACCTCAGCCGCACCTTTGCCCACGACATTGGTGTACACGCCGGGCAAAACTTTGTTTTGGATCGTCCAGTTGCCTCCTGCCATTATTGGCGCACCTCCTTTTTCAGTCGGGCCGAAACGAGCGCCCCGGCCTCCTTGATGGTATACGTTTCACCAGTGCGCAGTACGCAGCGGAGAATATCCGCTTCAACGCCGCGCTTGCCGCGCAGCAGCTGCTCGCGGGTGAAGCGTTCTTCTTCGGTAGTTGTTGTTTTGGTGGTCACTTTGTACCTCCTGTATTTTTGATCTTGCCCATGATGGGATCGTCCGGCACGCTGTACAGGTGCGTCTGAAAAGGGCACTTGATATGCAGCACGCCGCTTTGTTCGTTGCGGCGCATGGTGTGCAGCGCGAGCTTGTGGCCGTCGTACTCGATCAGGCCAAACCCCGCGCAGCAGCGTGCGTACACCTCGTTTAGCTCGCGGTCGCGGTCAAGCGTCATAAGCGGCATATAGTAGGCGACGTCCAGCGTCGCGCTGACCTCGTACCGCCGTCCAAAAGCCTTGCGCCATTGCACGTCCTCCAAGCTCAGCAGGATGCACCGCTCCGGCAGCTCGTCTGGGACTTCTTCCCCATAGATCGGCAGCGTGCCTCCGAAAAGCGCGTCAAGCGCCATCGATGCAGCCGCAAGGTAAGTATTCAGTATGTCCGTCATGATAATGCCTCCTGCAAGCGTTTCAGCAGCCGGGCCGCAAGCCGGTCAAGCTCCTTCTGCGCGAGCACCTCGCTGTCGCGCATGGCATAGTTTCCACGGACATACGGCGATTTCAGCCGCAAGAAGATTCCCCATTTCCCGGTCTGCTTGTTCCGGCGCGCCACTTGTCCGTAAGCCGTGGTGATGCCCTCGCGCAGCTCGATAAAGATCACGCGTCCGACCGCGCCCTGCCGGTGCCCATCCTCCAGGTATCCCGCATGCGGGGCCGTGTTGTAGACCTCGCTCACGTAATCGTTTCCGACTTTGGTCACAGGGCTTCGCGCCGCCTGCTCCCGCGCCTCGGGCGAGGTGGGGGAAAGGCCGACCGGCAAATTATCGATATAGCGTTCGAGATGCCGGCCGGTGACGCGGTTCATCCCGCTGCGCGCTCCGGCGTCCATCTCGCGCATGGCTGCATCGAGCTTGGCCGCAAAGTCTCCGAGTTTCATGCCATCTCATCCCCTCCGAGCGGGATTTCCGCATGCGAAACATAGCGCATGGGCCGCCCAGCGCGCAGGGTCAGGGCGTCCCCGGCCGCCGTATGCACGATCAGCTTGTCGCCAAGCCGGATGTCGGCTTCGGGCGCGCAGAAATACACGCCGTCCACGCGGGCCAGCCCGGCCCGGCCGGACTGGCTATACTGGTCGCCGCCCGTCTTGCTCCACGCGCCCGGAACCTCGGACGCGATCAGCGTCTCCGTTTGCCGGGTCTGCTTGGTGACGGGGTCTTTTTCCGTGTTCCCGCGCCGGTACACGTCGGCGGAGTCAAAGTATGTCGTAGCAAGGATGTCACGCTCTCTCATTTTGCCCTCACGATCGCATAGCGGCGGATCCGCGCGTCAAGCGCGTCCAAGCTGTATACGGACACGGCGGATCCGGCGCTGGTGTCATACTGAATCGTGGTATCGCCGCGCTTGACAGATGATACCGGCGCATCCGCGCCGGTGCTTTCCTCCGTTAGGTATCCGGCGACGCCATACCGGTCAAACGCAACTGCAAGGTCGACCAGGAGCCATCCGGCGCGATCCGGCACCGCCGTGCGCTTGGTGACCGCGCAAAAGTGCTCGATCGCCCGGTCGGTCAGCTCTTCCACCAGCGCGGGATCTTTGTCCGGGAGCTTCGCTTGCACCCGCTCGATCAGCGTCGCCCTTTCCATGCTTTATTCCTCCGGCGCGGCAGGCGTCGCGTTTTCTTCCGGCGCTCCGCTCGCCTTGTCCTTTTTTGCCTTCTTCGGCTCCCCGAGCTTCTCCCAGCCGTCATCCATCATGGCGGCCGCTTTCTGCGGATCTTCCACGACCCGGACAATGCAATCTTTGATGAGTTTCATTGTTATACCTCCGTATTTTTTGTCAGGCTCAACTCGCGGCGGTAATCACGCCGATGGTATTCACCTTGCGCTTCATCACCCAAGCGTCGTACACATAGCGCGCCTGGATCGCCGTGCCGTCAAAGCGCTGGTTGATGTCGGGGCCAAACTCCTTCAGTGCGTCCACCTTGCCGAGCGCCTTGACCGCTTCGATACCGCAGATGATAAAGTGAATCTGTTGGCTGGTCGTGTCCGCCACGATGCCGCCGTCCGTCTGCCCGGAAGTCTTGCCGTCGTTGATCTTGATCACGGTCTGCAGGCGGGTTTTCGGCACCCACAGGATCGGCAGATCGTCGATGATCGTCACGTCGTCGTACGTGACGCCATTGATGGACACGCGTTCGTTGAAGTAAACGCGGTGCCTATTCGTGGACGAGGTTTCCGGCACAAGATTCTTGAGGTTCAGCGCGCCGACACACACCAGCTCCATGGCTTTTTCGCTGTCGTCCTCTACGATGGACTTGAGCGCGTTCAGTTCCGACAGGATGTTGGCCGCCGTGATGTCCTTGGCAACGATATGCGTGCCCTTCAGCGCTGTATCCGCGTTGATCGCGGCGTAGACCCGGTTAAAACGGTAGCTGTCCTGCTCGCGGACAAGCGGGCCGCGCGCGAACTCCCGCACAACGTTGCTGGCCGTAGCGATATAGCGCGAATCGCCGGGAGTCATACGATCAAGCGCGAACTCTATGCCGCGATCCTGCGCGAAGTTATAATCGTTCCACTTGGTTTTGACCGTGCCGGACGGATATGCGCCGGACGTACTGTTGGGGTCGTAGTCGCCGAGGCCGGAGACTTCGATGTCCGCGATCTTGACGGTCGCGCCGCCGTTGTACTCGATGTCCTCCGCAGGAGGCGTCATCCAGCCACTTTTTGATCCGGCGATAAGCTCCTCGTCAATGATGTTCTGATAGATCGCGGCGTTTTCAATGCTGTTTGCCATGGGTTATGCTCCTTTCTGCCTTAGCGGCGGCCAAGAAAGCTGATGCCGCGCTTGCGCGCGGGCGCTTCCCCGGCGGTAGTCTGCTGCGCGGAGGGGGCGGGGGTAGTGCGCGCGCTGCCAAGCGCCTTGAAGCGCTCTTCCACGCCCGCGTCCACCGCCGCTTTGTAGATCTTCCCGAGCTCCGCGATACGCTCGTCGGTGGTCTTCTCGTCCGTGCCCTTCACATACGGCATGAAAGCCTGCGGCAGCTTGGCCGCGTCCAGCTGTTTCGCGGCATACTCGCCAAGCTCTTTGTCCGCGATCTTCGCTTTCAGCTCGGCCAGCTCCTGATCCGCTTTTTCACGCAGCTTCTTCTCGCGCTCGGCCTCGTTCAGCTTCGCAAGCTCTTCAGCCTCCTTGAGCGCCTTGTTGACCGCTTCCTGCATCTGCTCGGCGGTGTACGTGTCGCTCGCGGGCTGGGTGGGATTTGTGGGCTCCACAGGATTTGCGGCGGTGGGGACAGCAGCGGGTTCCGCAGGGGTTGCGGCGGGATTCACGGCGGCGGGATCCGCAGCCGGGGTTACAGAGTTGCTCATAAGTTACCTCCTGATTTTCTGGTTTTTGCATACTAAAAAAAGCCCCTGAAAAGGGCTTTTAGAAGTCGGTTAAATGGGGTTTACTTCAAGATTTCATAGCTTGCGATTTCGGGAATGTCAAGCTCAAGGCCAGCCATGTTGGAGTTTCCGTTGCGCCAGATGCTGACAGTATCTATTTCTGGATCATTGTCATATGCAGGGGTGAGGGCGTATACGAGCCCTGTTATGGCGCTTCCGTCGCGCATGTGAAAACGAACCATTTTCCCACGCAACGCGTAGTATTCGTTCATTTTTGGCCTCCTTTCACGATCGGTTCTGCTGGGACAACGTGTACGCCGGTTTTACTATAGTGAATATTAATCCATGTCGTCGGCGCGGGTGGTTTCCCATCCAAATACAGTATAACACCGATCGCCTTGCCTGTGTCAACTGTTTCACGGAAACTTGTTCCACGGAATTTCGGATGCCCAGTTCCGGCCAGCTTATTGACGAGTGCTTGCAGTTCATCCGGCCCGATCGTGAAATAGCTGCGGCCCTCGATATATCCTTCGCCCAGTAGGTGCCGCTTCTGCTTGCTCGTGTTGATCGTGATCGGCAGTTCGCCCGCGCGCCACTGTTCCAGCAGCCGGTATTGTTGCTTGCGTTCGGCCCATTTCGTGGGATCGCCATACTTTACAGTTTGGAAATCGGCAAGCGAGTCCTCGACCGGTACGCCTGCCTGCGCGTACTTTTCATACAGCACGAGGTCTTGCGCCGCGTTGCGCTGCATGGTATACCGCAGTAGTTCTTCCGGATCGCCCTGCACGTACTTGTTATACCACTGGTCATATGTCATGCTGGCAGGCACTTTATAGGCGTTCCCGTCCGAATCGCGCGCAAAGCGCGTGTTGGCGCTGTCGTCGTCCTCGGCCTCCGGAGGCCAGTGCTCAACCGCCACCGACCGGCAGTTCGGATGCAGCGGGGGAAAATTCAGCCCGATCTTCGCATCGTCCACATCGAAGATCATGCCGTCGCGCTCCCGGCAAACTTCGGACGTCAGTGCGTCAAGCACGGCCACAAATTTATATTGAGGCGCGCCGTTCGCACGCATGGACGCGAGCGTCGCTTGGGCGCGCATGCGTCCGACCTCGGTGCGGATCAGCGTCCGCGCTCTACTCTCGGACATTTTCATCTGAGCCGTAAGCTGCCGGATCATATCGGCTTTCGTCGTGCCGAGCGCAAGCCCGGAGCCTATGATTCGATTCAACCGTTCCGCCAGCTCGATGCGGTGTTTTCCCCATATGCGCTCCGAAAAATTGTGGGCGCGTATAGGCGTCTCCAGCGCCTGCGTCACCGCCTGCGGGTTGATACGTGCAAACGGCGTCGCAAGCCCCTGCCACTGATGCTGGCCATAGATCGTGCGGTAGTATGCGTCCTCGTAGTTCGCAACGCATTCCTGCCGGGTCAGGCCGTCCAGCCGTCCATACAGCGCGGTTTGCAGCTGGTTCAGCTGCATCTGCAGATACTGCAATCGATTGATCTGGCTCCCGGCGTGATACCGATCCAGAAGTCTGGTGGCGACATGGTCGGCCGGATACCGCTGCACGAGCGCGTGGTACTGCTCCAGCGTCAGCTCATATGCGCGCCGGTCTGAAAGGGAGGCATGCGCTTCCGCCATGGTCATCCCGGTGTCGGACGCATACCGCTGGTACCATTCTTCCAGCAACCGGCCGATCTCTTCGGAAGCATCCTCAAACAACCGGCTTGCGCCGTGCGCCGCCTTCCGCTGCCCTTTTACCAGCCGCAGCGTTTCGATCTTGGCGCGCTTGATCCAGTAGCGGTCACTCGTCATTGGTCAGCAAAGCCTCAACGTTGGACGGGAACTCGTCGTTTTCGGCGCGCGCCCGCTCATCCAGTCTTCGCTGCAGCTCATCCGACGCGTCCTTGATTTCCGGCCACATGCCAATCAGCGTTTCGTCCGACAACAGGCCGCGTAAATTGTTGATGATCTGCGATGTTTCAAGCAGGTTTGCGATGTTCGACCGATCGAAAGACAGCTTCACAGTGCGCCAATCATATGCGGTGCCGCGCCGTGCGTTTAAGTGCTCCGTCAGCAATCGGATCTTCTTCATTTCAGACGATGTGAAATACTTCTGCTTTTCGGTGGCAAGCTCCTCGATCCCAAAAAGCTTGTACTTCATGGCAACGCCGGAAAGATTCCCGGCAAAGCTTTCGTCCGTCAGGTTGGGGACGAGCGCCAGAAAGAAAAGGTCGCGGTAAACGCGGTTTTTGTAGTTTTCCGTGGGCGTGTCGGCGATGTTCTTGGTCACAAACTTTACATCGCCGCCGTCCGGCAGCAGCAGCAACCGCTCCTCTCGCATGGTGCGCAGGCTCGTCGCGGGATCTTCGTTGGTTTCCCCATCCAGACTGATTTCCTCCGCACCCGTGATCGCGAGGTAAGCGTCGGTGAAGTAGTCCAGATCGTTTGCCGTGTCGCTTTGTGCGCGGTCATATGCGTCGATCTGCGGGATCACGTCCTCGTAGTCGCCCTTTTGATCCGTGCTGTTCCAGCGGACGATCACGGGCACGTCGCTGTAGCCGTGGGCATAGTCGCCCGTCCGCATCCAGCGAGACGCGGTTCCCGCGCGCCGCTCGTAGGTATATACACGGTCTGCTGTGTAGACGTCCGCATGTTCAATGGCAGTTTCGATGCCTCCCACGATCTTCACGGTTTTATACAGGTAGATCACGAATATCAGGAAGCGGTCAATCCCCTCGCCATAGACCGGGATCATGTCGCTGGGCTGGATCGATGCGGTTCGGTCATTCCCATCCCGATCAATATACAGCAGCTCGAACGCGCGGCCGAATTTTGACATGCCTTTGGCCTCTTCATAGTGCTTCACCTCAGCCATGTGGGATTGATACAATTCATTGAGCGCATCTCTATACTCGGGATCCTCACATTCGATTTTCACGCCGCTCCCAAGGAAATACGCCGTTGCGATGCACGTGATATAGCGGGCAAACGCGTGCGCGATTCGGTTGTTCGGCTTACTGCCGTCCTTGAAAATTCTATTGCCGATCTCGTTCTCGTTCATATAGTAGCGATCTAGCCGCCTATATCGCTGCAAGTCAGCCATATGCCGCCGCGTGCAGTAGTCAATCAGCTCCGACCCGATCACAGTATCCTCCGGCAGTGCGATTATGACAGGCCGCTCCTTTGCTGGCCGGATGTCGTTCATATGCCAAATCTCCTTTTCTTTATGATCAGGCGCTTTTTCCGGCCGCCCTGCGCGATCGTGCGCAGACCCTCAAGCGCGTCTGGGCCGTCGTCGTGGTCGGCCATGGGGAAGTATTGCAGCTGCTCCAGCAGCAGCTTGTGCCTGCGCGAAAACTTGATGTACTTGTTTTTTATGTCCGGCTGAAGCGTCTGGATCCGCAGTACCTTATCGCTGCTTTGCGGTACCTCCTCGATGGGGAGATATATCCGCGCGCGGGCGCTGGATTTCGCCAACTGCTCTTTCAAGAACCATTGGAACTGCACAGTTTCGACGCCGAACTTCACATAACGTTTCCCGTATGTCCGCTGGATCCAGTCGGCTTTTTGCAGTACGTCGCTTATGATCGCGTCCGGATGCCGCCGCGCGATGTCCGCGTCCAGGATGTATAGATACCCGGTCGGCACCTCCAGCGCGCCGGTCAAAATCGCGGAGTAGTCCGCGCGTCGGTTTTTCCCAAGCGAAGGATCCACGAAGCCATAGAAGCGGAAGTCGGCGGATGAAAAGTCCATATCTTCCGGGTTGTAGTAGTCGAACCATTCTTCGTTGAAAAGGCAGTCGTCCGGATTCACCGGCTCATTTTGCAGCTCCGAGTTGAAAGATGCTTCGCCTTCGGAAACGCGCGTCACCATAAGGTCATAGTAGCTGAGCTTTTCCTCCCACAGCACTTTGGTGCCCGCAAGCATTTCTTCCCGGTTTTCCTCAAAGAATTTTTTTGCTTCAAGCTCGCGCCCCTCGTTGCCAAGGTCGGTATAAATGCTTTCCCAGGTCTCCCACAGCGGCGAAGTGGAAAAAGACTGCACCGCCTTGTACTTGACGCTCCGATACGCCGGATTCTTCAGCACTTTTGCCAACAGGGAGTCATAGTGCAGCAGTGTGCCGATGTATACGATGTCGGTATACGTATCGCCCGCTTTGGAAACCGCTTTATAAAACCAGTTTTCAAGCTTCTTGCGCTGCTCCACTGTCCTGACGTTTTCATCGTTCTCGATGTCGTCGAGCACCATCAGGTCGGGCCTCCAGTTTTTATGCTTCCGGCCACGGATCTTCTGGCCCGCGCCGATCGCGTCGATGCGCACGCCCTGTGATGTGATGATGACATTTTCCCGCCACACGCCGCCCGTCAGGTCGCCGAAGTCCTCGCGGATCGCGCCGTTGTCTTCCAACTCGTCTTTAATCGCGCTTAAAAATCCGTTCGCTTGGTCGCTTGTGTCCGAAAGGATGATGATATACCGCTTGTATCGGTACAAAGCCGCGTGCAGCGATCCCTTAAATGTGAGGTTCGTCGATTTTGCGTGACCACGCGGCGCGGCCGTCGCGCGCCTGCAGCCGTCTTGCGCGTCCACGAGCTTCGCGTCGTCGCCGATGGGCATGACGCCTTTCAGCACGCCCTCGCGCCATAGCGTATCCAGCTCCGCGTGGAACTGCGGCGAGGGTCGCGAAAAATAGTGGGGAAGGTAGGCGCGGCCAAAGTATGCCAGATCCATCGCGGCAAGCGCGCGCCGGATCCCGTTCTCGCCCTTTAGGGGATCCCCGGCCCGGTAGCGGCGCAATAACTCCCGCCGTTCCGGCTCGTTGCCCGCGCGCAAATGCTCTTCCGTCAGCGCGCGCAGCTGCGCGTCGTTATTTCCTGCTGTACCGCTGCGCTTGCTGCTGGCTTCCCGCATGGCCTTTGCCAGCCGGTCGATGCTTTTCTCGCGCCGCACGCTCATGCGTTTTCACCTCGTTTCAAGATTCGCCCCAAATTTGCCCTGTGCCGCTTTTTCGCGCACAAAGCGCCGCTTGTTCGGCGGCGCTTCCAGAGCGAAATTTAAATTGGTTTTAAACCGGTTTTAAATGCGGTTGGGGCGGGAGGTATGGTTTGGCACTTGTCGCTTGTGCCACAAGTACTCTGTCGTCTATCTCTTTTAGCTTTACGCTCACGGGACGAATCAACCGTATGCGCGCTGCTAAAATATGATGGGGGATATGCATGCCATGGCATATCCCCCGTCCCGTCGAAAGGAGGATCCAGCGGAAGGCGCACACAAGCCCAGCTCTGGAGTATGATCCACGGCGAGCGCCGTGGATCGCTTTCTCGGTGGGGGCGTGTTCTGGCCGCACGCCCCCGTCACAAAGGAGGAACCCGTCAGCAGGGAGGATGACGCCCTACTGCGGAAGTATGATCAACGACATATTGATGTCGTGGATCCGGTTTAAGATGTGCACGCGCACCCGCGCGCGCCGCTGGCGCTTATCCCATCGGATGATCCAGCCCTCTTTTCCGATCAGCGGCCCGGAAACGATTCGGATCCGGTTGCCGTCCAGTACGCCGCGCGATGGGTTCAGCGGCGCGTCCGTGATGGACAGCATTTCGATATATAGCGCCTCGTCCGCGTCAAGCGGCGTCGGCTGGCCCAGGATGCGCAGCACATGGTCTATGCCGTGGATCCTGTGATAGTCCGTATCGGTCATACGCAGCTCAATGAATACATAGCCAGGGAAAAACAAACGCTCCCGCTCCCGCCAGACGCCGCCATGCCGCTCGATCGTCATTTCACGTGGTACGGCGGCTTGGTATCCCAGTGCTTTGATGTCATCGCGCACTTCCAGCTCGCGCAGCGTGTGTACCTGCAGCACATACCAGCTCATACTACTCCTCCGAACCCTGCTGCGATTCTTCCGCACCGCGCTTTGATTCCAGGAAGGCCGCGACTTGTGCGTACAGTTCCGGCCGCTCGTGCGCCATGGCGTCGAAGATCATCTGCTTCATGGCGTCGATGCCGATATCCACATCGGTCTGGTTCTGCATGTCGATGCGCTTTTTGTAGGCCGCAGCCTTGATCAGCGCGTTCGATTCTTTCAGCAGCTTATCCAGCCGCACCTCCGTCCACGCCTCTTCCGGCGCGTTGGCCAGCGCGTTGAAAACGTTCTGTGACATGAGCCGGACGATCGCCTCGGTCGTATCCAAGTCCGGGTATTTGTCCATCTCCGTCATCAAGCGCTGCATGTTCTCCTGCGCGATGTTCAAGAGCTGGACGTTCGCATGATAGTTCTTGGCGTACCGGCATACCGACGATGGCGAGATGCTGATGCCTTTATCCGCAAGATAATCTACAACCTCGGAATACCGACAATTGGACAGCAGCATCTGCTCCACGGTATCCTTGACCGCAGGCGGCAAGTCGTCGATCTTGCCATGCTTGCGTTTGCTCACCTTCGGCTTCATAAGCTATACCAGCACCGCCGGGTCGGTATCGATGTACCGCGCGAGACGGATCCCTTTTGCGGTCAGCGATACGTCGCATTTCTTCGGGTCTGCCCGCCGCGCGTCGATCAGCTGCTGGGCCGAGCAGTAAAGGATGTCGATGTATCCTTCTTTTTGCAGATAGGTAAGCGAATCCCAAAATTCAGCTTCGGAGAACTCCGGCAGCGCCGTTTTTATCGTGGCCAGCCGGATCCAGTCGCCGTCCAGGATGTTGATGACGCGGATCATAGCGCCATTGTTCTCAGCGAAGTTGGACGCTTCTATGCGTTTCTTGAGCTCCCGTTTCTCATCCATCATGTCAGGCCCCTCCCTTTCTCGCCAAATCAAAGAGCATATCATATATGCGGTCGTTTTGCGCCGTAAGCTTTGCGATTTGTGTTACAAACTCATCCTTGGTGATGTACTGGGTGCGCACGGCTTTCAACTCGCTGTCGATGCTGTCCAGCCGCTCGTTCATTCTTGCTTCCATTTTGGACATCGCGGATGCGCTGGAGGCTTCGATCTTTTCCAGCTCCGTCCGCTTCGCAAATCCGTCGCGGATCGCGGCGATCGCTTTCTCGTTCTGGTCTACACGGTCGATCGTGCGCTTCAGGAAGAAACTGATTACGCCCGCGATCGCGCTTAGCACCAGTCCGATAATCTTGTTTGCCACATCCGCTCCACCCATACGCACCACCCAAAAATAAAAGATTGATCCGGTTATGGATCAATCTTAAACGCCTATGGGTGAAACTTCAATTTGAAGCGCTTCAACAGCTTTCATCCGCCATCCGTTTCTGCGGATTCAGCCGCCTTGATCGTATCACAGTCTTCACCCACTGGCAAGCAAAAACTTAATTGTCCGTCGATCGGTTTTGCGCGTACACGCTTGAGCACAGGCGCTACAATAACGCGGATATGCCGGGGCGAAAGCCCATACTGGCTTGCCAACTCGTTGAAGTTGTAGCCGTCAAAGGCTTCGCGGATCGCTTCATCCCGCGCATTCCGGCTCAGGCTTTCGGGCTTCGGGATATACAGTTGATACCCTCCATACCGCTCAGCCAGCCGTATAAGACCGTCCGTGCCTACAAGCTCCGCGATCGGACGGTACTCGCTGCTGATGTCCTCCAGCTTCAGGTTAAGTGTCGCCACTCGCCGCCGCCTCCTTTCCCGCCGTGCCTACGATGCTTTTTAGGATCTCGATCAATCGCCATCCGTCCGCAAGGGACAGGAAACGGAACGGCTGATCCGGCGTACAATCGCGGTGGAGCTGTTTGCGGATGATCCCGCAAAGCCGTTCGCCCAGCGTGGCCCGGCTTGGCGTATGATCGAGATCCCGCAGCTGGTACATCAGCCTCCATATTTTCCGCTGCTGCTCTGCGGTAACGCCGCCCGGTGTTTCCTCATGCTGCTTGCGCCTGCGCTGCTCCAGCGGTTCCGTACGGTTCTTCAGCTTCAGCTTTTCCAGCAGCTCTGCCTGTACGGCGCGAAATTCAGAATTTGTGAGCGCGCTCACGCTGTCTTTACCTGTGATGCGCTGCACTACGCAGTGGAGCGCGTCTTCCCGGTTCCCCGATTCCAGCAGGCCTGCAGCCGCGCCCAGTGCATAGATGCGCCGGATTTCTTCTTTGGTGATCGTTTGGCTCCCTTTCATGTGTGTTTTCCTCCTTTTCAGCTGCCTCGTCAGTGCCGGACACCGAGCCCCGGCAGACCGCCCGCAGGCGGTTTCGGCTTTATCTCGTGCAGGCTGCAAGCCGCCGTTCCGTTTCCCGGATCTGTGCTTGGATCGCGGCAATTTTTGTGCCTCCGTCTTTCATGGGATGCAACTCCGCGTTATAGAGCATCGCCCCAAGCACTTCTAATTCGTCACGCAGCTGCTCTTCCTGTGTGCGCGGCTCCCCGCTATGTACGATCATCATGATAAATTCCTCCTTATTGCTCCAACAGACTTTCCCGATCGACCTCGTACCAAAACACATCGTCTACCTTGATGTTCGCCCCAACGGCAAGAATGTCATCGGCCGGATACTTCTTCAGCGCATCCTTATTTACCTTGGGCGGCGGGGATACGATGCAGTCGCTCATCCCGCGTACGCGCAGCGCCTTCACGATCGCCGCGATCTTTGCTTCGGCTTTTGGCAGGATAACTTTCGTGCTCTTGCGGTATCCCGTCTGGCCAAACTGCAGCGACATTGTCTTTTTCTTGCCCATATCGTCGCTGTGTTCATCCACGTAGCCCTTAATTTGCAGCTCCAGCTTGGCAATGCGCTGCGTGTACGGTTCCGCGTTGATGCCAGCTGTAAGCTTTGCATCGTCGATCGCGCGCTGCATTTCCGATTCGATTGCCTCGACCTTGCGCTGGCACTCTCCGATTTCGGCTAAACATAGATTTACATCATCCCAGCTGTTCAGTACATGGTCGGGCATGCGTACTCGTGCCATATAGCACCTCCTTCAATTTTTTGCTGCACTCTGCGTTTTCACGGGCTTGTGACCGTCCTTGGCCGCATTACAGCCCATAAAGGGCGTGTTTAAATTCCCATTTCCATGAACTTCATCATCTGAATCAGACCATCGTATGTGATATCCTCGTTGTCGCAGGCGTTGCTGTACAGGTTAGATGCGCCGCGCAGACCTTGTTTGCTTTGCGCCACCGCCAGCATAATCGCCTGCTCCTGTTCGCCGGGCAGATCGGGGAAAAGCTTGCGGATATCCTCAATCGTGATCTGCGTAGTCATGCGCAGCTTGCTCTGCTTTGTTCGGCTTTGAATCTGTGCAAAAGCTGCCTCCAACCGACCTCCCATGTTATCCACAACCGATCTATTCCCCACAAACACAACGCCCATGGATGGGACATAGTCCGATATGGATCGGATCATGTCGATCGTCTTTACCGGCAGATGCTGCGCTTCGTCGATAATCAGCACTTTCCGGCCGCCTGCAAAATAGGATGCCACGTTAAACCACATGTCGTCCTTGCGCGCGACCGCGATATGCAGCGTGCGGCAGATCAGTTTCAAAAAGCTGCTGATGCTGGAAAAAACGGGGTTCACCGTAACGACCACGGCGTTGTTCGGGAAGTCTGCCGCATACTTCTGCACTGCTTTCGTTTTTCCGATCCCAGCGTCCCCGCACTCCACCGCGAGGCCGCCCTTGAGGTGTGCAGAGCGGATCGTCTTATATACCGCCTCAGATATGCTCGTGGGCACGTAGTCCGGCGTTCCATGGAGCTGCTCCGCCGCTTCGCTGATGTTGAAGAATTCCTGAAGCTTCTGCTCGAACCGGGCAGGGGATTTGTAAGTCCCCTTTAAATACTGGTTTAATCCAGACGAGTTCGAGAAGCCGAGGGCTGCGGCGAAGGCTGCCTGCGTGATGTTGTTGTCCCGCATGTACGCAAGGGCACGCTCCCGCCAATACTGATTTTGTTGAGTTCCCGCCAAAGTGAGTTGTTCCGCTGCTTCTGCCATGATGATTCCTCCTCCGTTTAATTGCTGATTCGTTTGGCCGCATTGCGCAGCATGCGGTCGGTATCGATCTCGACCACCTTCCCGCCCTTTTGCGGCGGCACAGCGGTCAAAGCGTGTTTTTCGTTGGCGCGTACCGGTTCCAGCACTTTTCCATCGCTGATGACCATATCTGCTTTCGCTGCCTGGCTATGCCGCAACATGAGATCCAGCGCATCGATGCGCTGCGCGGGCGTAAGCCGGCTTGTGTAGTCTTCTGCGAGCGCCTTGACGGCTTTGTCTACCGCCGCCTTCTTCCGCTGTGCGGTTTGCAGCTCTTCCTTCGACGCACCCCATGTCAGACGGCATTCGCGGTCGATCGGCGCGGTTTGGATAAATCGGTCTTCCTCATCATAGATGCGGATTTCCGAAAGATCTTCGGGATTATACCGCACATACACCTTTTGCCCTTGACGGCTCAGTAATAGCGGCGCGTCCCAGTAGTACAGCTTCACGCCGCTTACCGTGATCTGCACGCCCTTGCGGCCGATCGTCTGATACCGCGTAGTGCGCATAAGCATGAGGTTCAAATCCTCTGCGGTGGCAACGCGTTTTGTGTGCAGATTCGCGTTGTACACGTCCATGCGGCATTTGCCTTGATCCGCTTTCACGCGCCCGCCATACGCGCCCATGTTATAGTATCCGTCCAGAATATCGTCTACCGCCGCGCGGAGGTCGTCATCAAATGGGATCCGTCCGTCCTTCAAAACGTGCTTCAGCTGTTCCGGCCGCTCGATCGCGTTGCCTCCGGTATACGTCTCAAAGAGGCGTGACAAGCTGTTTTTCAGGTCTAGGAAGGTTCGCTCGATCGGCTTCGCTTTCGCGTTGCGTACGATCGCATTACGCATTTCGATGCCCAGCCGCGCGAAGATCGGCGGCGGTTCGGGCAGGTCTTTTGTACTGGCTTTTTGTCGGTGCCCAAGGCCGCCTATATCACGGTTCAGGAACTCGCGCCCGTTGTCCACGAGGATGTGGCGCGGGATTCCAAACCGCAGGATCCCTTTGCGGAGTGCAAAGAGCGTCGCGTCCGAGCAGGGCGCATCTGTCACATGCCAGCCCGTGAAAATCTGGCTGCGCGCGTCGATGAAAGCCGTAAGGTACAGACGATGGTGCGTTTCGCCGTCTTCGGACTGTGTGATCACGTCGAAAGTGTGGTTATCCGCAATCCAGTAGTCATTGGACGCGAGATCGTCATATAGCCGCTCGATGTACGGCGCGCAGCGGTCGGAATAGGCCTTTTCGCCTTCACGCATCAGCACGCGCACCGGCGCTTCGATCGTCTGCACCTGCCGCCTAAAGGCGTGGTAGCTTGGCATTTGCGGGATTAAATCCGGATGGTATTCTTTCGCCCACATGCCAACATACTCGACGCATTTTGATATGGGATACTGACGTTGATCCAGGTAGTAGTCCAAAAATGCGTCCCACAGTTCTTTGGGCATGTCCGTCCTGCCTTTACGCCACTTGCCGCGCTTGTCAACCAGCCCGTCGAGGTCGCCCATCCGATATGCACGCCATTTGCGGTACAGCGTCGGCTCGCTCACTTGCAGCTCCGGCCGGGTCAGCGTCAGCATGGCGCAGAACGCTTTGTCCACGCCCGCCTTACTTGTTTGCGCCGGATCGTTGCGGTATCGCTGCCACTCTTCCAACAATTCGCTCCACAGCTTGATCTGTGCCCGTTCATCGGCGGTATAATCCTCAAGCGCTTTCGGCTGCGCTACCATAGCGGCTGCGCTTCCGGCTTTTGCGCCGTAGTGCTTCGCTTGCAGCCTGTCCGGCAGCTCGCTCACCGGGATCAGGTATTTGGTTTGGTTTCGGTTCGCATTCCCGCTCAGTTCATACGCCAGCTGGCCGTCCGCAATCATCTTGCGTACGTTCCGCTCACTGCAGCCCCGCAGTTTGGCATATTCTTTTATGGTTATGTGTTCCATATATCCGTCCCCACATGGTATAATCGTTACAAAGTTTAGCCTGCCTCATCGGTGCCGGGAGGCCGTCTCCGGCAGACCGCCCGGAGGCGGTTTCGGCAGAGTTATTAAAGGAGGAATTTCAAGTGGAAGACTTAAAAGCAACCAGCATTGAAGAAGCAACAGAATTTCTCGAAACCCCAATTGGCGTTGGCATCGGTGAAGCCATATTCGCAAATGAACGGCTTGCACAGGCGCTCTTAATCGTGCTTGTCAGGAGCGGTGTGATCACAAACAGCGACGTACAAAAGGCGCTTGATGCCATCCTTATCCGCGACATGGCTAAACTGTGGGAAAATAACGCTGAGTAACTGGCTGCATGCGCAAAAGCCCCTTCCTAGTGTCCACGAATAAATTACCGTCTTCGCCTTCCAAAACCGCAAGCTTGACCCCTATGTACATCAGCCAGTCCTCGAATTCATAAAACTCTTTTTGTACAAGCGCGCCCCGGCGAGTGACTGTCGTCTCCCCGATCCTTCGCCGCCTTTGCGGCCATTCCAATTTCTTGCTGCTTGCAGCGGTTTGCCTGTAGGGCTGCTGCGCATCGCGCACTACCGCACCGAAACCTGTTGTGAGTTCTTCGATAACACAGCTGTTTCGCTCAAAAATTTTCCGATAACGAAGTCCTAGACTTTCGCAAAGCAGGAAGCTTTTCCCTCCATCCGGCCCAGTAATTTGGTAACATTTCATGTTCGCTCTCCTCCTTGGTTTTTTGTATGCGGCCTGCCTCATCGGTGCCGGGAGGCCGTCTCCGGCAGACCGCCCGGAGGCACTTTCGGCAGCGTTGCGGACGGCTTGAACGCACATACCCAATTTCAATTGATGCGTTCATTCCAGCGCCCTCAGCACATCCTTGATGATGCCAGTCCGACTATCCCCTTCAATATTGACATTGCGCTTCCACCCACTTTTAAACCATATGGTGACAACGTCGGTATCTGTCAGCCGCACATGATCGACGGCGACGTCTGCCTGCCGCAGCACCATCTCCAGTAGGCCGACGAATCCGGCCTTGTCCACAGCGGGGACGGGGGATAATTCAGGTTCGTATATCGGCCGCATGCCCTTACCATCATCGATGTAAACATGTTTTGGAATTCCACTGGCACGAGCCAGCACAGTTTCGTATACATTGGCAAATGATTGCAGCGCTTCCGTCGATGTCTTTTCCTTCATATCGGGTTCCTCCTTTCAGACGATGAGCGCCGCGCCCTTTCAGACGGCCCCGGCTTTCACGGGGCTGGGCCTTGGGTCTATAGCTTGATGATCGGGGTGACAACTTCTTCAAAAAGCTCCTCGTAGGTGTAGCTGCTTCTGCCTTCTTCTTTAAGCCGTTCAAAAAAATCCTGTTCATCCAGCGCTATGCGCAGTACCTTGAAAACTCCTACCATTTCCGGCGTGATGCCGGTTATGTCATGTCCAGCGATCATGCAACTAATTGCGTTCGGAACATGATTTAGATAAAGGTCATACAGGCTGCTGGATTTTGCCTTGTCTTCCAAGACCTGCGCTGCAAACTTTTTGCGGTTTAGCGGGGATTTCTTCGGTGGTAAAATCCCATCTGCGCGCAGCCGCTTCCGCGTTTCTGCGCGCAGCCGCTTTTCCTTCGCGGTCATTTTTTTGCTCATACATCATCCCTTACATCCCTGATATATAATGGCCGCTGGCGCTTTGCCGCAAGACGTGCACGCGCCCTGCGCCGCTCGCGTTCCTCCAGTGCCTGCACCGCCGCAAGCGCCGCCATGCAGCCCAGCACCAGTCCAGGCATAAAAAATGAAAACATCAGACCGAAATAGTTCATGGGTTCCTCCTTTACAGCAGCGCAGCTTTCAGCGCGTTGGCATACCCGCATATTGTGGCGATGCTCATGCGGATGCCGTATTGATCCAGAAAATAGCGGCTGATTGCGCTGTAGCTGTATGCCCCTTCAAAAATCATATCGGTCAGTTCATCCCGCTGCTCTGCGCTCATGCGCTGGATGATCGTCGGCCTCCTGAACGCAGCGGGCGATGTTCTGTCCATTATGCGCACGGGGACGCTCGCACCCCGTTGGCTCTGCGCGATATACGGCAGCAGCTCCGCTACCGTAATGCGCACCGTCTGCGCGATCACCTGCGTCAGCAGCTCCATGTCAACCGGTTGCCCGTATCCGCCCGTCTTCCGAATCGTGGGAAGCACTTCATCGAACACCCACTTCTCAAACCGCTCAGCAGCCGGAAGCTTGCTGTGCGTGATCATCCGGTACAGGTCGCCCTCTGGGATGAAAGACATCTGTGTTACTTGTTCTGTGGTAACTCCATGCTGGTTTGTAGTCTTGGAGACCCCGTCGCGTTTCACTACTCCCCTGCAATGCCGTCTAATCGCATCCCGTGGATTTTCATATCCTAGTGCTTTTGCGACATCCTTCCCGCAGAACAGCACCCTGCCGTCCTCCTCGATGATGCGCACATCACCGAACTGCTCGTGGTTGAATACCTGTAACTGTTGATTCATACTAGTTCCTCCTTCGTACTCGCTCGGCCTGCCTCATCGGCGCCGGTAGGCCATTCCCGGCAGACCGCCCCAAGGCGGTTTCGGCTATTGATTCGTCTTTCAATCGGATGATACAATTATCAAGAAACACGACTGAAAGGAGGTGAAAAGTTAATGGTTGGCCAAACAAATGCGGCAACCATTGTAAAGCATGAACTCGGCCTTATACCATCTGACATTGAGTTTATTTACAATGCGTTGACCCACTATCTTCATGACCTTGAGCGCCAATGCGATGAGAAACAAATTGCTATCTGCCGCTCAATCCTCGCAAAATTAGGTGCTCCCCATGTATAGCGTTCTGCTGAAGCCCACTAAGCCGCCCGCTCATTGGGCTTCAGTTCTCTTTTGAGGCACTACCATAATCGCAGAGAGCAACACATCGCCGTCAGGAATGCGCCGAGCGTAAATGTCCACGCCTCCTTCGACCGCGCATGCAATATCCGCAAAGTTGCCGCTTTCCACCTCTTCCGCGCCAAATATGACTGTCGGAATCATGTCGCCCGTTATCCCTTCCAGCCGGATTCTCGTCTTAAACGGAAACTCTTCATATGGGCTGCCTGCACGGAAATCTGTGCATCGCACAATGTGCCCATAAACTGTTAGCCCTTTTTCCCTGATCTCGTTTTTCATATATCCTTTTCGTCCTCCTTCTTTAGGCAGCTTGATTTTTTTGATGACGCCTATATCATTGGTGACGCTCCCGCGCTTGCAAAATTTATCCGTTTGCCGCTCTTCGGATGGTAGACTTACAATCGATTAAATCTTCCAGACTGCACCCAAGCACATTAGTTATCATTTTCGCCTTTATTAACGTGATCTGGGCCTCGCCACGCTCAACCGCACTTATCATGGTTTGGCTTACACCAGACCGTTCAGCCAGTTCTTTTTGAGTGAGACCAGCTAGTATGCGTATCTCCCTAAGGTTCATAGTGCTTAACACCTCCCAATATAAGCATTATAATGCTTATATTAATCAAAGTCAAGCTATATATTGTTGGGTTTACCTCCTTGTGTTATGATATAATAGCAATATATTACTAGCGAGGATCCCTTATATGAATTTGAGTTCTAGATTGTCGGAATTAATGGCGGAGCGCGGATTTTCTGCGACTTCTCTTGGAAAAAAGGCAGGGGTATCGCAAACTATAATTAGCGCTATATTGCGCGATGAAGGAAATCCTAGTATAGCGACGCTTGAGGCCATCTGCAGTGGCCTTGGGATTTCGTTGGTTTATTTATTCTCGGGAGAAAACGAAGGGTCTCTTTCTGACGATGAAAAGAGGCTTCTCAAATTATACAGAAGCACAACTCCCCTTGGTAGATCGTATTCTTTGGCCTCTGTCGAAGCGTTTTATAACCAGTATAGAGTTTTTCAGAAATCAGAAAGCAAAAAGCCGTTTATATCAATTAAGCTTGCGAATTCTGATGCTAGCTGCGATAATACTGTTATGTTGAACCTTCCAGTCATGGGGCGCTCCGCAGCCGGTACGCCGATTGAAATGGTGTCTATTCCGGAAGAGCCTGTTACCATCAATGGCGAACCACGTGTGAGGGCAGGCGACTTCATTGTAATAGCGGTTGGCGACAGCATGATTGAAGCAGGTATTCATGATGGCGACCAATGTGTTATTCGTCCGCAAGATCAGGTTGAGAACGGCGAGATCGCGCTCATAGCTGTGGATGACGGCAGCACAATTAAGCGCTTTTACCAGGATGATCAAGGCATTCATTTGAAGCCGTGCAATCCGGCTCACCCAACACAGCATTATGACGTTGACGCTCCGATCCGCGTCCTTGGCCGGTTTATTACAGTGGTGAAATAGACCAGTGATATAATACATGCTTATATCATCTTTTCAGAATTATGGCTCGCTAACGAAGGGATAAGCGTTTTTTTAAAGGCGGATAAGTTCCGTCGAGAAAAAGAAGTCGCTCGCGGCCTAAAATCCAAAAAAGTCCCTAATTTAGGGCGATGGAACTGGTTCCGTCGAAAATCGGATTTAGTTCCGTGGTTCCGTCGGAATTTGGTCCCGCAAAAGCCCCGGCAAACCGCTATTTTGTAAAAGCGGGTAAAATCGTATTTTACAAACAAAAAGCCCTAAATTAGGGCGATTTTCAGTTTTATTAAATTAGTTTATAAATGTTTTAAAGATTTTTTAAATAGAATTGTGCTGTGCGCGCCGCTTCCCTCAAAAAGGCCAAAAACGGCCCAAAAACTTTTGCAGATCGCTCGTTGCATTTCGGCTTTAAAAATTGCTTTAAATTGCACGGAAATGCCTTTAACTAGGCGTTTTTTCGCGTGTTCGTTCGCGTTTTTCCGGGTTATTGCGTTACTATCAGTTTGTGTGATTACTAACAGTGGTACGCTCCAATGTGGCGCAGAAAGGCACGATTACCGTATCCAAATCGGGCGAAGTGTTCAGCTCCGTCAATAAAGCAGGTGGCTTGTATCAGCCCGTCTATGCGGTGCGTGGGCTTGAGGGCGCAGTCTATGAGATTACCGCCGCCGAGGATATTTACACGCTGGACGGTACACTCAGAGCTTCTAAGGGCGAGGTGGTCGATACCGTTACCACAGGTGCAGACGGTACGGCGGTAAGCAAGGAACTCTATCTCGGCAAATACGAGGTCAAGGAAATCACAGCTCCGTTTGGAATGGTGCTGAACGAGGAAACTCACGCCGTTGAGCTTGTATATGCGGGTCAGAATGTCGCTGTTACTGAAACCGCCACTTCTTTCTATAACGAAAGGCAGCGTGTAGAAATCGACCTTATCAAGTACCTTATGACGGACGAAGCCTACGGCATCGGCAAGAACGGCGAAATTTTTGATGTAACCTTTGGCTTGTACGCTGAAAAGGAACTGACGGCGGCAGACGGCATGGTTATCCCTGCTGACGGTCTGATTGAGATTATCTCTCTTGACGAGAATGGAAACGGCAAGGTCAAAACCGACCTGCCTATCGGGAGCTACTATGCAAAAGAGCTTGCGACCAATTCCGCATATATCTTGAATGGGCAGAAATATCCCGTTGCTTTCGAGTATGCGGGACAGGAAACGGCTGCCGTCCACATCACAGCCAATGGCGGCGAAGCCATTGAGAACGACATCATTTACGGCTCTGTAAGAGGTAAGAAATCCGATGAGGACGGAAACGCTCTCGGCGGTGCTGTCATCGGCATTTTCAAGACAGGCACAGAGAAATTTACAACCGAAAACGCTATTCAGACTACCGTTACTGCTGCTGACGGCAGCTTTTCTTTTGAAAAAGTGCCGTATGGAACTTGGGTAATCCGTGAAATCGAAAGCCCGACAGGTTTTGTACTCTCCGAGGAAGAAATCACAGTCACAATCGGTGCGGTTGATGAGGTCGTGGAAATCGAGCTTGTCAACTACTTCATTAAAGGCAACATCGAATTGACTAAGGTCGATAAGGACTACCCCGACAACAAGCTCACAGGAGCAGAGTTTGAGGTTTATGCCGATACAAACGGTGATGGCAAGCTGGATAACGGCGATGAACTGCTCGGAACAATGACCGAGCTTGACGGCGGTGTTTATCAGATGAAGGAGCTTCGCTACGGGAAGTACCTTGTCCGTGAGAAAACAGCTCCGACAGGCTTTGTGCTTGACGAGAATGTATATTCCGTGCCCATTGAGGAAAACGGCAAGACCTATATCGTTGAAAATGAGGCAGGCGTGGGCTTTGTCAATGCGGCGCAGAAAGGCTCTCTTAAAATCGTAAAGACTTCTTCCGACGGCAAAGTTGAGGGCTTCTCGTTCCGTGTGACGGGAGCTGACGGCTATGACCAGACCTTTAAGAGCGACAAAAACGGCGAGATTTTTATTGAGGGTCTGCGAATTGGCGAATACACCGTATCCGAGGTAAACGACAGCGTTTCCGCAGGATATATCCTGCCCGCCGACAAGCAGGCTACGGTCAAGGTTGGTGCTACCACTATCGTTGAGATGCACAACGAGCTTCGGGACACCCCGAAAACAGGCGATGACTTTAATCTTGCCTTGTGGGTAAGCCTTGCGGCTGCTTCTGTTCTGGGCGCAGGCGTTCTCGGCTTCGTAGGCTTTAAGAAAAAGAAAAAGGAGGACTGATGTATGGAAGCAAAGACCATTATTGCAATCGTGCTTGTGGTGTTTATCGTAGGCGCTGCGGTATGGCTGAATATCCGTAACAGAAAGAAGTAACAGGCGTGGGGCGGCTGAAAAAGCCGCCCCTTTGCTGTTTATGGAGGTAAATCTATGAGAAATCTCAAAACCATTGAGGGTAAGGTCAGAGCCGTTCTGCAAAAGGACGAGGAAGCCAGAAACGACGATATGCTGCTTTATTTGAAGGTCTGCAACGGCTGTCTGAAAGATACAGGGGCTATGCCCTTTGCCGAGGTAATGGCTCAGTATAAATATCTGGGACTGCCGAGCTTTGAGAGTGTCGGCAGGACACGCCGCAAATTACAGGCACAATATCCAGAGCTTATGGGAAACGCCCGTGTAAGGCGGCTTCGTGCCGCAGGCGAAAAGGCGTATCGCAAATACGCAAAGGAATGAGGTGCAAAATGGAGGAAAAACGGATAAACAGCGGTTATGAAATCATAGAAAGCCATACTATCGGGAGTAATGAGCTTGTTATCGGTCATAACGCCAAAGCCCCCAACCCCTATGTGTGTTGGTACTGCAAAAACGGCTCGGATTATTTCTGGGGATATTACTGCAATCAGTTGTCCGAAGCAAGGAAAAAGCTGAATGAACGCTATCGGCGGGAGTGCCGTATGCCCTACAATCAGCCCGATAAAAGCCAGAAAAGCCGTGATGACCGTGAGCGATAAAATGGTATATGACTGCAAGACCTGTCCTTATCCCCGATATAAGGACGGGTCTGTTATTTTCTGCGATGTCTGTATCCGAAAGATTTTAGATGAGCAGAAAGAGAAAAAAGAACGAAAGGAGTAGCCGAATGAGTGAGGAAAAGAGAAAACTCGGTGATTACGAGATTATCCAGAGCATCTATATCGGAGATAAAGAGGTCGTGTTCGGCGTAAACAAAAAAGACCCGTATCCCTTTATGGTGTGCTGCTGCGATTACCACAACCCTCTGTCAGCGGCGTGGCCGACAGAGGGTGTGGCTTCAGACGATTATCTGGAAGCAATGCAGATTTTTGTTGACCGAGTACAATCGCAGATTGACCGCACCATAGAGGAGCTTGCCAAATACCCCTTTGACAAGACCGTGTTTACAAAGGAGCATTGTATCCCCGATGACGGTATGCGCAACATTGTGGGCAAGGTCGTCGTTATCAATTCCGAGCCGAAACGCTATGAATATCAGCATCCCGCCTATCAGCTTGTGTTGGCTGACGGAGGAAACGGAGCTATCGGCGGCAGAGGTCGGGCGGTGTTCGGCACTTGCCTTGCCACAGGCGAACAAGCCAGATGGGAAAGGTACGATGTGCTTGGCGAAATCAAGCCCGAATGTATGCCCGATTGGGCAAAGGAAGCGCTTGCTAAAATCAAGGCGCAGGAAAAAGAGAAAAAGCAGAAAAATCGGGAGGAACGCTGATATGGAGATACGAGCCTTAACCCCTGCCGAGCAGAAATACACCTACGCTCAGAGTATGCAGCTTGAGGGACAGACCGCCAATATCGGTCATCTGCGTGGCGATTTTGACAGCTCTGGATACGGCTTTTATACCACTTGGACGGACACCCGAACACAATGGAAAACGGACGAGTTCAAGGCGGAGTTTGACGAGGTTATCAATGCTCTGCGCTCCGATAAATACGGACTGCTGAAAAGCCGTTCCGATATGAGTGCGTATGCAAGGCAGTATGCGGATAGCACCTTTAAGGGCAGCTATTGCACGGAGTACGGTTTCCGAGTGGATACGGAGAAACACGCCTATCTGCTGCGCTGCAACCCCACAAGGGGCGACTACAATTTTTACTGCTACTGCTTTGTAAAGGAATGGCTTGATAAGCACATTCAGAAAGCCGAGCAAGGTATCCGATTTATTGACCCGAACTATAAGGAGCTGTTCCGTATCCCCGACGGCGGCAGGATAATCGTAACGAACTCTTGGGGAGAAAAGCGAGAATATTCCTGCCGCTTCATAGATGAATGTCATACCGAGGTCGGCAACAACATTTTTCATATCTGCGAGTTTGCCGAGCGTATGCAGCAGAATGGGGCGACCTACGAGCCGAAGCAGGCGGAGCAGCCACCCCAGAAAGCGCCGAGGAAAAACGACTATGAACGATAAAGGAGGATTGCGATATGGCTGTTAATCAGAAAGCCGTCAAGGTCTTGAACAAGGTTTTGGAAGCAGGCTTTACCGATGAAAAAGCAATTTCCGCTATGACGATGGACGATATTCTCTCTATGCAGGGTATCACGGTTGCGGACATTGCCTTTATCAACGACCTGCAAAAGAGCATTAAAGCAAACAGGGTCATTTCCTTTCTCGGCGGTGCTGCCGATGAGTAAGAACGACCGAATAACGAAATAAGGAGGTGCAAATTCAATGGCTGCGAAGTATCAGCTAATGACGGAGCTGTATCGGCGCACAGGTATTGCGGTTGCAAAAAATCCGCAGGCGTGGCAGAGCTTTTTAGCTGCTGCTTGCCGCAACTATAAATGCCGCTTTGACGAACAGCTTTTAATCTATGCACAACGCCCCGACGCTATCGCCGTTGCAGAGCTTGACATTTGGAACAAGCGATTTAAGCGTTGGGTAAACAAAGACAGTAAGGGTATTGCCGTTTTCGACCCGAAGGGTCGCAGGAATACCCTTAAATATTATTTTGATGTTTCGGACACGCACGACGGATATTACGGCAGCCGCCCCGTCCCGATATGGCAGATGAACGGACGATACGAGCAGTCTGTTATCGAAAGGCTCTCCGATAGGTTTGGCAATGCGGAAAGCGCCGACCTTGCTTCTGCCCTAATCGAAACGGCAAAGAATGCCGTTGAGGATAATCTGCAAGACTATTTCTCTCAGCTCAAAGACTTCACAAGGGACAGCTTCTTGGAGGAATTGGACGACCTTAATGTGGAGGTCTGTTACAGGCGGCTGGTAACAAACAGCGTTGCTTTTATGCTGATGAGCCGATGCGGTCTGGATACAAACGGGCATTTTGAACGAGAGGATTTTGAGGACATTATCAATTTCAATACGCCTGCGACTATCAACGCCCTCGGCATTGCCACAAGCGACATTTCCGAAATGGCTCTCAAGGAAATTTCTCTTGCGATACAAAATCTGCAAATCGCAGAGAAAGGCACAAATCGCACCTTTGTACCAGAAAGCAAAAGCCAATATAATATAGGCAGAATACAACCCGAAAGGAGCGAAAATAATGAACGCAATCACTTACAGCAGACAGGGCGATTATCTTATTCCCGACCTGACATTACCGACCGAGCAAGAAATTCCGCTTGGCAGATACGCACAGATGCACAGGAGCTATCTGGAGCAGCACAAGCGAGTGACCTATCTCAATCTGCTGACATCGGGCAAACTGAACGAGCATCTGCATCAGACCGAGCAGGCGGCTCTCCAGAGGTTGGAGTTTCTGACGAAGCAGCTTTCAGCCGAACAGGGCGTGACGGAGGAACTGAAAGAGAAAGCTCCGATGCAATGGGTACAGAGAATGAACAACATCCGCAGTCAAGCGGAGGAAGTGATTATGACCGAGCTGATTTACAAGTAAGCGTTGCCAACGCAGATGAGGTCAAGGTCAATCTTCCTACCGTAGAGGAACAAATCGAAATGATAGCCGAAGCAGAGGACGAAAAATCCTCTGCTTTTGCTGTTTCACAGGAAGATATTGACTCTGTTCTGACAAGAGGAAGCGGTTTTCAAGACGGGAAATACCGTATCTACCGTCAGTTTCAGAAATATGATGACAGCAAAAGTAATATCGCTTTTCTCAAAAAGGAATACGGCATAGGCGGCGGAACGCACCTTTACCCCGATGGAACAAAAGGCGGCGAATGGCACGACGGCAAAGGCATTGGCATTGGAAAGCACGGGTCATATACAAACCCAGACTTGCGGCTCAGTTGGTCTAAGGTTGAAAAGCGGCTGCGTGAGCTGATAAAGGCAAACCGCTATCTCAATCCGAAAGAAAAAGACCATTATGCCGATTATCTGGAGAGCGTGTCAGCTCCCCAATATGAGGTTGACGCCCAGAGAAAAATGGCAAGGCAGCGTTTTATCGACGCTCATCGTGACCTGCCGCCTACCGACAAACGGGATACCCTTGCTATGCGACTGTCGGACTTTATCTGTGACTTGGACGGGTACGAAAAAGACCTGTTATCCAATGTAGAGCGTTCCGACCTTGCCGATGTTACGGCTGAGCAAATGGAACAGCACTTGTCCGACCCCGCTACCGTTCAACAGTTACTTGATTTTCTTGCCCAGATACAATGGAAAACGACATCGGTTTTCAGCCGCAGCAATGCGTGGAAATTTTCCGAAGAATTGCGGGAGTTGCATCCGCTTTGCTATCTCTACAACGAGGGCGATGTGGTGTATATCGGCGCAGATAAGTACGAAATCGCAGATTTTGACGAAAACGCCGTGTCGCTCCGAAATGCAGAGTTTCCGTTATTCGGCAAGGAATACAGCCGAGAGGATTTTGAGGAAAAGCTCAAGGAAAATCCTGCAAATGACCATCTGAAAGTTGTCGTGACCGAAAAGCAGCGGACAGAAGCGCCGTCCGAGAAAAAGCCAGACAGAATACAGTTTTCTATCGGCTTTTCCGAACACCCTGCTTTTTACGATAGGCAGCTTAATGACCGTTATACGGATTTGAGCTTTGCTCTCGGAAACAAGCTGCTCGGTGTTCTGGACGAAAAGCAGCACCGAGAGCGTGAAAGCAAGGAAATCGGTTGGT
>OLOV01000705.1_pt1 | contig 29260 bp, 36 predicted proteins | sample 1672931 | NCBI WGS metagenome assembly OLOV01 (sample SAMEA3136738, study PRJEB25190) | human gut metagenome | biome: human gut; feature: human-associated habitat; material: faeces | place: Austria | collected 2013 | reverse complement strand
ACGTTGAAGGACGTTTATGATACGATAGAACTCAAGAACTTCCTTGAAATCACCCTCCAATGACCGATCCCAGATATCAAGCAGATAATCGATGTTGGTCTTCTTCTCGTTCATCCAGTTTGATAGTGATCCGGTGTAATAATCATCCTCCGTGAAATCAGGACGGGTCACGATGCCGATGTACAGAAGAAGGTCAATGACAGCCTGGCGTTCCTTATCACCTTTCTTAAGGGCGTTGATGAACTTATAGCTGATATTCATCTTATTGATCTCACGCTGCTGAACGAAATCCTTAGCGTTATCTTTCTCGATGAAACAGAACATGGAGTTCATGAAAATAGGATCACCATCCATTTCCTGAGGAGTCAACATGCCAGAAAATACAGCCAGATATAAATAAAATAACTCAACGGTATTAGCCGTGTTATAAACCTTACCCATGAATATCTTATCCTTAGCGTCATCCCAAAACTCTAGATTAGTCTGGGAAAGATCCTTCTGAGATATATCCTCAAAAGGCTTCATTATATTATTGACACGTTGATTAACCAACCTATCAACCTCATCTTTATCCATACCATTATAACATCTTGATCTTGGATAAAAACCCGTATTATAGGCTTTTGAGAAATCATCCCACGGGCAACATACGTGAGTAGCATTCTCCGGGAACGGAGCCTTGGCTATATTGGCGTCTTGGAAGGCCTGCGGAGCGCTTCCGTCGTGTTTACCTACTACCTCATACAAGGTATCTGACATGATATTGAAGCCGTTTACCTCGACCAATACCTTCTTTGATTTTAAAATCTCTTTCATTTCCTTATTTTTGCGTTACTTCCCTAAAAAAAGAGGAGAGGAATATCCTCCCCTCTAAAAACCAAATTACATATGAAAAAAAAACTTAGCCGAAGTAGTTCGGTTGAAGCTCGATGATCAAGAACTTGCTGTTATCCATAACCCAAGCCGCAGAAGCTGAGTGGCACCAGAATTGCTCTTTCATGCCCGGCAAGGATGATACGATCTCATTTCCGTTGGCTTTGTGCGCCCAACGACCGTACTCATAACCCCACCACATGCTTACGCCTTCTGGCTTGATATAGAATACGTTGTTATTCATATTACCTAACTTAGCGTTAGCCGTATTAGGAATAGCGGAATACGCGTTAGTCGATCCAGCGTCAGTGATATTCTCAATAATACAAGAATAAGAGGATCTAGGATACATGCCATTCACTAACTCGCTACGATCTGTCATGTCAGCGTAATCCAAAGAAGGATCGTGCTCGAACTCTACATTTCCGATGCCGGGAAGAAAAGCGCCCTTAACCTGTACCGGACCTAAGATCATAGCATCATTAGTACCAGAGATAGGATTAGAAGGCAACATACGGTCACTACCCATACCCCAGCTCAAATTACTCAACGTAGTAAAGAAAGCCTCTCTAATCAACTTCTCTAAGTTGACCATAGCCATAGCTCCTACCTTGAACTTAATCTTACGCTCCGTAATAGGAAGATCTTGACGACCACGGAAAATATAAGCGGCAGCAGCCATAAGAGTATCCTTAGTAATACCCATCGGACGACTATAGTAGATAGTATAACCACGGCGAAGCTGACGGTAGATACCCTCATTTAAATGGATAGGACCATTTTGATCCATGATAATACCACCTTCTTGCCACATCAACTGTCTAGCTTCCAGCTTAACCAACTCAGCCATACAGAATACCTCCAGCGTGGACGCTACCTTAGCCGTACGTAAATCAAGTCTACCATTAACAGTCTTGCCGATAATAGCCAAATCAGGAATATTACCCTCATACTCGCTTCTCATGGCATTCATACGACGAAGGGCAGTCTCCACGAACTCTGAAGTGCTATTCTGGGCGGCCTGCATGGACTTCATACCAGCGTACATAGTTGTCTCACCCTCAACACCACGGTGGTTTCCTAAACGGAATTCACAAGTCATAGAACCGGCCTTGTCAGCTCCAGATACCTTAGAGAACTGGGTACTGTACTCACCAAGAGCATGACCGATCTTCCAGTAACGGATACCCGGACGTAATTTCTCTTTAGGGAAGTATTTAGCCTTTCCGCCGATAACACGACCCCAATAACGTGTCAAATCTCCTTCTGTCTTAGACGGAATCTCACCTGAAATAAGGATATTACAGCCGTTAGCGGCGTCATAGGTAATGACATCATAAGCCGTAAACTCAGAGGTATTCAAAACGATATCAAACAAGCTACCGTCAATACCCGGTTTCAGATGATGACCTGAAGTATCCTCAGCCGTAACGACAGCGAATGTCTTTGTAACAGGTAAATCATAACGGAAAGAAGCTCCAATACCGTTAACGGAGATCGTAGCGCCGTTATTAATCATACCCATATACATCGGAACGGGGTAATTAGCGATATTAGAGAACAGATTCAACAGACCCAAATGATTCTTGTCCGGATCCTCATAATACCAGCTCGCCAATGAGCCTAAGTTATGCTCTACGAGCGATGTCTTATAGTTCTTGGCATCGGTGAAAGCGATAACGTTATCACCATTCACGGTAGCCGGAAAACTTTTTGTTAAAAAAGGATTCATAATTATCTATCTTTTAATGTTATACACTCTTTGATCCACTCAGATCAAGGAAGTTAGCCTCTATAGTATCATTATCGATATTATTCTTATTTTGCTTTCCTCCCTTATTGCCAGAAAGAAGAGTGATGGTCTTCTTATTGACCTCCATCTTAGCCTTGTTAGTCTTCTGTTTAAGGAACTCGTCCTTATTCATCAAGAACAAAGCCAGATCAGCGGCCATGTCCGGATTCTTGATAGCCTCCGAATAAGCTTTATCTATAGCCGTATGACCTTGATTGTCTATCGGCTTGGTAACGAAATCGACAGCCTTACCTATCATCGTTTCAGTCAACTGGAATCCTGAGCTTATAGATGTCTTAAGACCTTTCTTATAGATCTTCATCTGCTCAATCAACTCCTGTTTCCTTTTCTCGGATTTTTTCTTCTCCTCCTCGATAAGGTTATCCATCTCCTTTTTCAGAATATCATGGAACTTATTGGCCTTGGACTCAATGAACTCATCGCCCTTGCCAATCATCATCTCCATATTATCCTTTATCTCGTCTTCCGGCATACCCAACATCTTATAATAATGCTGGATGACCGCAAGCTGATCATTCTTGTTGCTCATATCAAGGTTGTCCAAAGGCGCCTGAATGTTCTGATATTGGTTTAGAAGCTGACCTACGTTACCTCCAGCCTTATCCACCTCTATCATCTTCTTCATGAAGTCAGACATAGAACCGGTATCAACCTTATCCTTCAACAACTCATCGGCCTTATCCTTGATCAACCCCTCCACTATATCAAGTAAATCATCTTCTTTTGTGATAGTAGAAAGATCGACTGGCTTATCATCTACCATAATATCAAGGTTATCGATACTGTCGATGATACCTCTGGCGGCCATCTTTTCCAAGAAAGATTTCCCGTTAAACACTGATACCACGTTATTATTATCAGTACCGCCTTCGCCAAAGGAATCTGGGTCTGGGTTGGTAGCGTCGCCGCCCTTATCCCCGCCACCGTCAGCCGCTCCGCCGTCGGCAGGCTCTTCCTTGGTATCACCTATAGGATTACCATCCTTATCATATTTACCCTCGATATTATTCTTATCGCCATCACCGTCACCACGGTAAAAAAGTTCCTCGACACTCATGGTCTTAAAACCCTTAGCGAAATCACCCATGTCATTCATACAATTTCCTTTTTTGCTTTTTACAAAAGTATTATTAATCCAATTACCAATTAAATCAAACCCATTATAGTATATGACAGAATTTTACGCCAAAATGATTACAGATTTTGTAAAAATATTTACAAAACTTGTAATCAATTCTTGTTTATTATCGACGTAAACCTATCTGTATCAGAACGTTTGTTTCTAGCGTCTATCTCCTTTTCTTTTAATTCCAACTTTCTTTTCTCTATCTCCTCACGAGATCTTCGCTCAGCCTCGGCGTTAGCCTGTCTGGTTCTCATATCCTCCTCACGGATATCCAGATCCCTTTCCTTCAAGGCTCGATCCGCTATAGCTTCCACATAATCCATACCCTCTGCGTTATCTTGTGTCCTAGCCGCTTGACCGGCGGCCATTATGCTCTTACCTCGTAAGTCGAAGTTGCCCTTGATATAAGCCAGCTCCTTATCCTTCTCATGCTCATCATTACGTGCCTGTTGCTCGGCCTCAGCTTGCTGCTGGACAAGTCGCTGTTGATTCTGGTACTCCTCCTGTCTTACACGATCGGCGTAAGATCTAGCATCCCTTCCGATCTGATTCATCTCAGCCGTTGAGTTGGCGCTCATCATCCTAGTAATATCAAGTAAGTCATTACCTAACGTATTTGTCTGTAATATATATTGTTTCAAATTCTCCAACTCCAGACGTTTCTTGGAGTTAGAGACAGCCATAACATTAAGATGACGTAACGACAAGCTATTATCCGTAAGACTGATGTAAGCCAAGGAAAGATCGCTGTTCCTGTACATCACGGTCCAATCGTATCCTTCCTTCTGGCATACTTGAGCCACAGCTAGATGAATATCCAATGTCCGTTTCTTGAAGTCATCGAAATCATTAAAGTAAGTCTGGGTCTGTAACATGGTAGCGTTAACCCCCTGTTTTACGCCCGTAGAACTCTCGTATCTGGTTGACTGACCCATTGCCTGCTCGGATATACCTATCATCCTATAAGCCATCATATAGGCGTAAGACGCCATTTCCATACGGGATCTTATCTGATCCGTATTAGTAAGATCATATACACCAAACTGGTTATATATGCTACTCATCTGCGGATTCTGGTAAGGATTGTTCGTATCGTTACCACCTACGCCCATAAACGAGACGGACTTCACGATCTGCATGAAGGTAGCCAAAGCGCCCTTCTTGTCCATCATATCCTTATATTCAGTAGGCAGGAATCCCAAGTCACCTAAGAAAAACTTACCGATCTCCTTCTCGGCGTTATTGTATAGCTGATTCATAGCAAGGTTATACATCATCTGGAACGGTTGTATGCGATCAGCGAGACTGGCCCCTATAAATCCCGAAACCGGAATGACATAATCATACAGACTGCTGTCACCATGTATCTGATGAGGTATTGGATCCCCACCAATATATATAGGCTTATCCATTAAATTACCTCCGGTGATCTTAACTCCAAACCTAACCTCAGGAACATACTCCAAGATGTAGGTGTTCACCTCAGGATCACCAACGGCTTCTGCCATCACCCTCTTCACCTTCTTTATCCCGTTCTTCTCCAAGAACTCCGGGAGAAGCTCATCTGTCACAAGCTCCTGATCCACCATTCCGGTCTCCGTCATGTAAGTTATTAAGAATATCGGTTTCATGGATACCCAATATCCCTCCATGACCCTAAAAAGGCGAGAGTCTATCTCATATCTCTTGCCATCGGCCATTCCGGAGTTGAAATATCCAAAGGGATGGAAGCGGGGCAAGAAGCGGGGCTGGGTGTGCTCCTCCCCGTCCGGCCCGAAGGTGTGGTACTCACCCATCGGAACGCCGTAGTAATCCTCAGCGGCGACTATAGACTCATAATCATGGTATCCTTTCCATGGAATAACCTCATTCTCGTACATACCGGTAATAGACGGCTTCTTTTTCTTCCAGTCATACCTAGTACCGTCATTAGATACCCATTCCTCATAATCATCATCACCGCCCATAATACGACGCTTGTCCTTGGCCGTCATCTTATGGCCGTATCTTGATATCAGCTCAACACCCTCGTAATAATGAATACGGCCCACATAAGATCCGTATTGCGGGTATTTCACGTCAGGATGGAATACCTCCATCGGACTCCATACCTCCGGACGGTAGTAATCGAAACCAACGAAATGATTCCGGAACATCTTTCCGCTAAGAAGACGATCCCGGAAATTCTCCCTGTCAAGCTCATCCATATAAAACCGGCTACGGTCAGCCTCGATCGTATGATCCCCCCATACCGCCGCCTGCGTCTTCCATCTTGTACTCATGAACCTCTGGATATCATCAGGGGTCATAGACGCTTTGGCCTGTTGGATTTGCTGAACATAAGCCTGACGCTCCTCCTCGGAATTAAACTCATTGTACGTAGGATCAAGACCGGCCTCCACAAGACGCTGATTAACGATAATATCCCACTGTTCTTGTATATGACGATGAAGTAAGTTTGACATCGTATCCTCATACTCACTTATAGCCATATCCCCTACCTCGTTAACCGTATACTTATCCTGTAGGTTTGTCAGCCATCCCTCAAAGGCATTTACGATACCACCTATTATATCATAATGCTTCAAGAAAGAAGGTATCCTTATATCGCTCCTTAGCTTCTGTACGTTCCTTAACTGAGGGATAACATCCGCCATCTCCATAAAAGATAACTTACCATCCGCCATCAGATAATAGTCACGGTACATCTGGTTGCGATCATACTGTTTCAACCCTATCGTCTCAAGAGCGTCCATACAATCCTCCTTCCATTTCCTGTTCTTTTTCTTCGTGGAAATAGCCTGAGGAGGTAATCCTAATAACGCTCCTTTTGCTGGAAACGAATGATCTCTATTAAACACTTCCATGATTATTCAATTTTATTTACAACAAAGATAGGCCTTTAATTGACATTCATTTACCTAAAAGCTCCTATAGATACCGATCCAAAGGCAGAGGCATATACCTCATGGTGTTTATAAGCGTCTTCCTTGCGGGCATTATTCATCTCCTCGATCTTCGATTTAGGCATGTAATTGTTATCGTCAAAATATCTGGCGAGAACCAACGCATGCCCGAACGCTATTATCCTATCGACGTTCAATCCGGGCTTATACTGTATTATCTCATCCAATAGGGCTATATCATCGATCAGCTCAATACCCTTGACAGTTATATCAAGACCAGTCTGATCATCATAACCAATAACGAAATCCTGCCAGCAATAATCCACTACGCACGAGAATAGCAGGTTCTGGTTGCCGGGGGTCGGGTATAGCCCCAGCTTGCTGTTCTGCCGGGATCCGGCCTTCACGTACTTATTGGCTATAGCCTCGCCAGCGAATAAGAAGAAAGATGCCGGCATACCACTCTTCCGATTAAGATACTGCTCATACATCTGGTCAGCGTTCTCCATAAGACATATAGCACCATATCCTTTCTGAAGTACCTCGCATGTACGACAGAATTGGTCTATAGATGATGGGCGGGATACGTAAGAGGCAACTATTCTATAGGCATAAGGATCTCGGATACCAACACGCCTTTTGAATATATAAAAGGATCCCAATGAAGGAGTATCAGACTTGGCCTGCTTATACGGATCTTGGCCCGCCACATAAATAAAATCATCAAACCTATTGGATTGAGGCATCTCGAATATCTGGACAGGAGCGTCAATAACACCGCCGCTAAACGGGAATCCAGCCAGTTGCTTATTCGATTTAGTAGTCCCCAGTTTATTACCTGACTCAAGAAAGACATCACACAACATGCCGCTATATTGCCCCGACTCAAGGAGATCATTCTTATGCTTGATAGCGTACTCGACCGGGAATAGGTTCTGTGATGAGCTTAAAAAACAGTCGTCGATCGTAAATGGATAGAACATGGTATGAGAAGTGTACGCAACCCTATCTTTTGTAGATAGTTTCTTCCGTTCCTCATTAAGTTTATTGGTACTAGCCTCGAAATCAGTAGCGTCGATCTTGATCTTATTAAGCTTCTTGTCATCAGGCTTACCAAGATAATCGCCCAATCCTATAGTTCTCTTAACACCGGAGTTAGCCATCTGACCGGGAACGAACATCGCCCATTTCCGTTCTTTCCATGTTTTCCCTTTCATGGCTCTACAATTTAAAATATCCCAGTCCATAACCAGAAGATTGTAGGTATCAGGATCAGAAAACATTTCTTGAGCGTCCTTGGATAGTTCCACCTCACCACCGGTACCAGCCAAGATAGGACTGAGACGCCAGCCGTAAGGAGTGTCGTATGACGGCATGGCGGCAGTGTACGGCTTTTTGATAGGTCCCTTACCTACCTCGTCGAAAATAGCCGTGGCGGGGGTCAGACCGGCAGTCTTCTGTGTGGATGTCTTCCTACCCATGTTGATGTTGGCTATGGATATTATGGCATGAATATCACGAACCCCGTTGGACATACGCTTGCCTAAGGTGACACCAGAACTCCAATCGGTCTTGGTCCTGTTAATTCTGAAAAAAGGATGCACATGATCAAGCCCATACTCACAATACTCACCTATATTAGATAAATCGCTATCGCTGAAACCTACCACGGAATGACTAAGCCCGATCGTCATGGTAGCGTTCATCTGAAGAAGGGATGACATGATAGTCGTATTATGGGATACGACAAAATTAGTGGTAAGGAACTGATGGGACTTGTTATCGACCTCAATACAAGTAGCTTTATACTTCCCGTAATAATCTATATCGGATATCCTAAGCCTGTTATGGGTCTTAGATATATACATATCATCACCATCCATGACGCAATAATATCCCATAGACCAGAATATTCTTCTTACGAAGGATATAATATACTTACTTTTGTAAACGACCTTAAAACGATCGTCACCAGTACTTATGCCGCAAGCTATCTTCATGAATGAGCTTATAAACAACTCTTTCTGTTTTTTGGATGAATAAATAATATCATCCATCTCCTTATTGCTTAACTCGAAGATCCTGTCGGTAGATCCACAAAGGAAAGAGGCGGTCAGAGACCCAAGGAGCTGGGGCGACATCAGCCACCGCCGCTCGGGGAAATCCACGGCCTCCCCTATGTCTATGGTCATCTTCTGGAAGTCAGAATGGATGATACCCATAGTGCTCATAACCTTATAATCACCATGATACTTGACTTTCCACTGGTGCTGCCCGCAACACACCACGCTGCGACCGTCCTCAAAGGTCACTTTGTACGTATCAACGAATCCCTGAGGATATACGCCCACTATGGTAGTAAGCTTCCCGTCATCACCATATATGATATCCCCGATATCGGCGAATCCTATTTTCTTAGGTCCATAAGGAGTATATATCAGCTCCGAGTCCAGAAGAGCCTTGCCAAAACGACGAGTACCAAACATCCCCAACCCTTTCTTCTCCTGACGGGCACGTTGGTACATCTCGGCGAAAAACCATTCGTTGTCACGCAAACGACTGATCGCTGGCACACGTTCCCCGTTTGGAAGATCCTGGAATACGGGAAAGAAATTAACATGCCAATAAAGCCATGGGGGGATGAACGTACCATTGATAGTCACCCCGTACTTGACCTTATAAGCCTCTTCTTTAAAGAACTGCTTAACATCGTCATCCTGATCCTCCCAACCGAACAGATCGTTCCATACAGGAGGATTTTTCATGTTTACATAAAATTCTGGACTCGTGCTTAGACTCATTTTATAATATCCTTTAAAACAGACTCGATTCCACCAGAAACCTGACCCTTACGTTCCTTTTTCTGGACATTGCTTACAGACCTATATACATCCATGATTCCGCTTTTTTCCATATACGATTCATTCCATGAATTGATCTTATCGATCAACTTGGATATGAAATCGAACGCCCTAGCCATATCCTCAGGTTTCTCCTTATCCCATGGATGCTTGGCGATATACGTCTTGGCGTCATCCACGGCCTTGGATATGACCTCAAGATTATCATTCACCCGATCGACATCCTTACTCGTCGGCTTTCGTCTTCCCTGTGGCATTGGCTTTCATGTCCTTAAACTCGTTATACTGCTTCATAAGAAGCTCATAAGATTGAACAACCCCGATCTTACTTACTTCCGTCACACTCATGTCGTGGAACATATCCTCAAGCTCCTTGTCAGCGTATCTCAGACGTTCCTTGTCATCATAAAACACGAATCCAGATGTTCTGTCTTCTATAATGCTCTTGGCGGTAGACGCATATGTCGTATCTAAATCCAGATCCATACCGAAGCTGGTAGCCAACTGGATTATGAACATCAATCTAGAATTGACTTTTACAGCCTCTATATTCAACATCTGTATCTTATGGGTCATCTCATGAAGAACGACAAAATCCTCCTCTTTTATCAACGAAGATGATTTAAGGGCTATCTTCTTAGTCCTATCCTCAATATCGCTATACAGACGCTTGCTCTCACGTTTTATGGCTATCCAATGCCTTATATGAGTATCCGCCTCTTCTTTAAGATAATCCCTGATCTCTTTTTTGATATCCTTATCCTCTTCCATCATAATCACGCGTTATAATCATTATTATTCAACTCAATCTCATCACTGATACTTTGGTCTATAGACCTCAATAAATCCCTGGTACTAACATCCCGCAAGAAGCGGACATTACCACCATTAGCCCTAGCTATCCTCCTTAAAGCGGAGTAAAGTATATCACCCAATGAATATTCAGGCAACTCACGGCATCCGACTTCCATGACAATAAGGGCATGGATACGGTCATCTATCTTGCTTCTTACGAGATTTCTCATGGCATTATTTATAAGCTTCCCCTATAATACGTAGCGGGAAATGTTTGAAATTACGTTCAGGATCATCCTTCACATAACCGGTAAGAGATAGATGTTTCTCAAAATGACCTTCCGGGTATTTTGATGTATCCAACGTCATACGAAATATGGTTCTATTCTCGTTATCAGGATGATTGTTGTATGATACGTCACCTATACATCCGCATGAAAAATGTTTATCCTTAACATGGAATCCATCCTTATGAGTTATAAACAGAACGATCTCGATCTTATCTCCTATCTTCTGATCGAAAAGATTTATATAAAACTCACTTTCATCATCCGATAGTCCCACGTCGAAATTATCATTAGGACTCTCGATATTAAAATCGTTATGATCGGCGGTTATGACCTCCATAGCATTCCATTTGGCTTTCTCGCCCTCCACAAACTTTAACGGGCATACCTCTGTCTTCATCCAAGCCTTTTCCTTGATAAAGCAACCGCACAACGAGCACGCCTGTCTTCCCATCAATCTTTGCAGCAATACCTTAGCTGGTAACTTAAAGAAAGCTATATTAGAAGAGTTCTTAGGACATTTCTTGCATAAACCAAGACGATTCTTGTACCACTCCGGATAATCCTTCTCATCCTTAGGAATCCTGCCCAATAAACTGTCTTCCCAAGCTTGGGCTATTACTTGGGCTTTACCAATTGTTTGCACGATAATTATTTTTTAAATTGTTGTTGTTGAAAATCCTGTAACTGTTCCCATGTCATGCCATACCGACATTGGTACATAGCCTCATGGTTGTCACGTATAAGGGGATCTCCGTTCTTCAATCCCTCCATACCTTCTATCACCTTTATCTTCTTATCCAAACAATCAAGCTCAATAGGCATCCTTTCGTCTGGATAACGATTACCCTCCTTGACATATATACGACGTATCTTATCACGTCTTACACGCATCTCACGGAGATTGCAGATAACGTATCCGATAAACGGGATCCTGATAGATATATTATCGGTATATCTGGCGAGATGATGGATATAAGATACGGATGCTTTCATGCACCACTCGACCTGTTGCTTGGTAAACTTCCCTCCAGATCTTCTTACCACCTCATCGACAATATCCCTGTCGAACGAAATAAGACTCCTATCCATCGATGTTAAGCTTATTTCTCTTGAATACGAATCCCATTACACGGGTGTCATCACCCTCCCCGTCAAGAACAAAATAATTACGTAGGCTTCTCATCTCAATAGACAGCTCACGGGTACGGAAATTTCCGTTCTTTTTATCTACTAAAAAACCGCCACGCTTTAGCTCATTGTTAAGGACAGCGATATAAGATTCCTTTTGTCCATAACAATCCATGTACTTGGCCCTGGTATCATCCGAGTATCCGTAGTTGATGTAGAAAGAAAGTAAGTTTATCGTCCTTTCAGTAATCAAGCTCCTACCCTTGGAATCCAGATAGCCGTTGTATATCCTTAAGAACTGCTGGATCATATCCAACCTAGTATCATAAGGCAACGCAAATACGAAAGCTTTCCTCTGTTCGGCCATATAAAATTAGTTTTCGACAAAACTACTTAAAAAAAATATCGTTGTCAAGAAATTATGCCATAATCAACATAATATATGCTGATTAGCATGTATTTACGAACATCCAAAGGGAAAAGGTGGTGGAAATGGCGGAGGAAGGCCGAATGAGTCCACCGTAAGCCACGGCAACGAGGCCAGTTGAGCACCGGCAATACATGCCTCCGAGCGGCGGTGGACAGCTCTATCCTGCCTCACGGGACATGACCACACCTTTTCCCTTTGGATGCCTTCCTGCCATGCTATGGGATATAAATCCAAAGGAAATGGGAAGTCTTGGGGCGATGGAGCCTGCCGTAGAGGATACGGGCGGCCGGAGCGTGAGCGACCGCACAAGACCTCACCTTTTCTCCTTTGGCTTCTGCTCCGCCCGATCCCCCCTACCGGGGTACCGGCCTCCGGTATAGGATACGGCTTCTACCAAGTTTAGCCTGCGGTATCCTGCCTGACGGCACCATACCTTGGCGGTAAAAAGCAATGTTTTATTAAATAGAGACTTTAAGTGGAGTACACAGGAACTCGACGTCAGGAGAGGTTCTGTGTACGGATAGAGATATTAGAAAGTAGTATATGTTTATAGAGTTAATTATATTTAATAAATATACCTATTAACGCGCGCGTAACAAGTAGGTTGAGAAAAACGATCGTTCTCGCGCACAGCGTTTTACGAACATTACCTACCCTCCTTAAACAACAAATGGGCGACCTTCACAGGCTACCCATCCATCCGAATAACTTGTTTCGTATTGATGAAACTTGTATATTCGCAGCAAATAAAAAAAATATGATGGAGACAAAGGTAGCACTTTTACAGAAAATGAAATCAAATTTCGATAAGATTCTTACCGAAGCATATATCCCAAAAGATATACAAGCAAAAAAAGATGAGCTTGGATGCCTAAGGCTTCCGGCAGGATCACTTGTCTGTCCAGTAGATTACAAACCTGTAACCAATAAGGACGGGAAGAAGGTTACGGCCGTAAAATACTCGAACAAGAAAGATAATATAAGAGGTTTCGGTATGGTTATAGAAAAGAAGTGTAAGCAGGTAACGGCTTATCTTTCTATCATAAATGTACAGAAGCATGTATTTTTAAGAAATAGGATGAGAGATGGTTACCGTGACCGTATCGAGATCAATACCGATGATTTTATAGATATCCTATCCGATGGCATAGCTTATTTCTGCTATAGGCATGTAATTGAAAATTGCCATGAGGATATAGACTATCAGCTAAAGACGCTTAAGGCTTACGCCGAGGGCGAGATAAGAATAGCTTTATCTGATATCATGATCTACTCGTATAAGGCTAAGAAGAATGAGGATACGAAAGACATATTCGTAGGTAAGAAAAGATCCGTATACAAATGTCTGGATAAGAATTTAAGCTCAGACGAAAGACGGAATATGGCTAACAAAAGCCGGAAACTTGATCGGGTAAGAATCCTTTCCAAGATAATATTCAGGGCCAGAACCAGAAACGTACATCATATATACAAAGTAACTAAAAGAAAGACAGTTAAGTTCAATGTAGCATACCTTCTTAATGAGTTGAATAAGAATCTCATAGGCATAGGTATGCAAGAGATATCTCAATCCACTATATACAGATATATAAGCATGTTCTTAGACATGTGTAAGAAGAGTATATCCGATTTGTATGAAGAGGTGGTGAAGAACAATGGAGTGGTTAACACGAAAGACAATAACAATGTAACTATAGGGCATATAAGGGCATCATACAAAGGAAGCGTGCTGCATATTCTGATATCTACAGACTACATAATAAACGTGTTTTTAGGTAAAAAATCAGCTGAGATGAGCAAGGCTGGATGATTTGAGTATCAGATATAAAATTTAATATTTATATATTATTCACATTTATTTTTAATAGTTAATTATAACTATTCGTATCTTTGTACCATAAACCTAAAAAGATATGGTAAAAGAAGATTTTAAAAATGAAAACGACCTCCTTCGTCATATTATGACGGTGGATAAAAACGTGGAGCAAGGTCGTGCCTTGAAGAAGATTTTCACCACTAGGGAGAATCTGTTTATTACCGGTAGAGCCGGTAGTGGTAAAAGTACGTTCATGAGACGTATCGTAAAGTTCTTGGGTAAATGTGTTATTGTAGCTCCTACTGGCGTGGCTGCATTGAACGCAGGAGGGCAGACCATCCATTCGTTTTTCTCTATAAAGAACGATCCTTATATCCCTTCTATCGAGAGAGGTATGTTGTCTAATAAGGTGGATGTAAGTCCGTTTATGAAGAAGAAGATCAAGAATCTTGATACTATCGTCATTGACGAGATAAGTATGGTAAGACCTGATTTGCTTGATGAGGTAGCTGACATACTTAGACAATGCAGGCGTAGCAAGGAGCCTTTCGGTGGTGTTAGGTTGATTATGTTTGGAGATCTATCACAACTACCGCCTGTGGTGACGGCGGATGATTTTATCGACAAATATTATGAGAGCCGGTTCTTTTTCTCATCAAAGGCATTAAGAGCGTCAGGATTCTCGGTCATTACCTTCGAGAACGTATTCCGTCAAAAAGATCCTCAGCTTCTTTCCGTGCTTGAGGATATAAGATGTGGGGTTATTACCGACGAGTCAAGACAGATATTGGATAGCAGGGTCAAGTATCCGGATAATATGGATAATACTATAATTATATGCTCAACTAACAAAGAAGCTTATGAGATAAATAAGACTAATCTTGATAAGATCAATAATAAGGTATTTAAGTTCGATGCCACTGTATTCGGGGAGAAGCCTGTAGCGCCTTGCGAGGATGAGCTTATAGTAAAGGTAGGGGCTAAGGTCATAATAACCAGAAACGGCAATGGGTATGTCAATGGCTCGATGGGTATCATAACCAGCATAGATACTGTTGATGAGACGATATATGTTCATCTAGATAACGATACTGAGGTGGAGATAACCAAAGAGAAGTGGGAGAAGATGAAGTACAAGCAGGTAGATGATTCCCTTGAAGGCATTTCTTGCGGCTATATAATACAATATCCATTGAGGTTAGGATACGCTATAACCGTTCATAAATCTCAGGGAATGACTTTAGATAATATATTCGTAGACATCAGCAGAGCCTTCGAAATAGGACAGATATATACCGCTCTTTCAAGATGTAGGTCTATAGACGGGCTTTATCTAAAATCAGTGCCTAAGGAAGATATGGTACTGCTAAGCGATAAGATATCTGACTTTATAGAGAAGGTGGATGAGAATGAGGGTGTTTTGAATCCAGAAAAGATATCTGATATCGGTAAGGATATGATCAAGAAACAACAGGATTTGTTTAATTTCGATGAATACGGATTATAATGGCTAAGAAAGAACTTTTTTCAGACGTAGATGAGTTAGTATCATCTTTAAATAAAGAGCTTGGAGAAGGCTCGATAATGAACTTCGGCGATGATAAGCCTATAATATCCATACCAAGGGAAAGCACTGGTTCTCTGGTGGTGGACAAGGCCCTCGGCGGCGGATGGGCGGTAGGCCGGATCCATGAGCTGGTCGGGATGGAATCTTGTGGCAAGACCATGATGTGTACGTTAAGTATGATCGAGTTCCAGAAAAAGCACCCCGATAAGCTGGTAGCTATAATAGACGTGGAGAACGCTTTTGATATCGAATACGCTAAGAAGATGGGATTGGACGTGAACCGGTTCCTTATTTCCCAGCCAAGCTACGGGGAGTTGGCTATCGATATCACGGCCAAGCTGGTGGAGTCCGGCAGGGTAGGCTTTATTGTCGTGGATTCTGTGGCGAATCTAGTCCCTAAGAAGGAGATTGAGGGTGATATGGAAGACAGCAACATGGGATTACAAGCCCGGTTGATGTCAAAAGCTATGAGAGTTCTTACCGGGATCGTAAACAAAAGCGATTGTGTTCTGGTATTCATCAACCAGTATCGTGAGAAGATTGGTGTAATATACGGTGATCCTAAGGTAACAACCGGCGGTAATGCCCTTAAATTCTACGCCTCTATCCGTATGGAGATGTCGAGGAAGAAGGTCATTGTAGGAGAAGACGGGTCTTCTATCGGTCATGAGGTTAGGATAAAGGTATTGAAGAACAAGACAGCTATACCTTTCCAGATAGCAGAGACGGCTTTGTATTATGGCGTAGGATTTGACAAGGAGCTTGAACTTTTGAAGTTATGTGAGGAAACCGGTATCTTTACCCGTAAAGGATCATGGTACTGGTATGGCGAGGTCCGGGTAGGGAATGGAGCGGATAATACGTTAAGTATCATGAGGGATAATCAAGAATTGTGTCAAGAATTAAGAACTAAATTGAATTTGTAATCATGGCAATAGGAGTAAAATTTGTAGACGTAATACCGTCCAGTGTAGAGAACGCTGTCGAGGTTAAGAAAGGGGATGTGAAGAACTATCTGTTCGTAGGTATTCCCATGAGTGAGTTTATCGGAAAGAGATATGAGTATGAGGGATTCATATACATGTGCCTACAGGGTGTTACCGGTGGTACGGAACTTGGCGGCGATATAGCCATAGCCGTATTAAGACCAGTTCGGCCAGCGACAGGGCAGGCTTCTTATCATTTGGTGTCGTATACACCTCTTACGTATACGAGATCTGATGTAGCGATATTACTTAGAAATGGCGATTTTAAGGTTGTTAAACGAGACGATTGTAATCTTATCTAATATGGGAACATATATCTCGATAAAATCAACGGTAAACGCATTCAGGTACGGTATTGATCCTATACCTGAATGGTTCGATAAGATATCTAACAAGACTGATGAGGTTGATGTTATGGTTGAAGGGAATAAGGTAAAGGCATTGGATATAAGGCTAGAAAATGGCATTCTACGGGCTTTTTACGGTTATTATATAGGTATGTATCCGGATAACTCGATACAGGTGTTTAGACCTGAGGATTTTCATTCATTATATACCTTAAAAATATGAATATAGCGATAGGAATAGATCCGGGTATAGACACCGGAGGATTGTCCATGATCCCAGAAAATGGCGAGGTTAAGGTAATTATGACTCCAAGGATATCGGTTAAGGGGGATATAGATCTTAGGGCTATATCAAGCTTCTTCCTCGATGCCGCTGACAAGATCCAAGAAAAGGGAGGCGGGACGCTGGCGATCGCCGTCGAGGACGTCCATAGCATCCACAACAGCTCGGCCGCCAGCAACTTCACCTTTGGCGGGAGACGCCGGGAACCGAACGCCCTATTCGCTATGATGGTGGAGATGATGGAGCGATACGGATCTCACCCGGATGTTAGGTTCATGTTCGAGGAGGTGCAACCAAAGACCTGGCAGAAGGAACTTCATACGACAGCCGATCGGGTGTATACGGCGGCGAAGTTAGACACGAAGGCTACCTCCATCCGATGTGCCATGCGCCTTTTCCCTTTGGTCTCTTTCGTGAAACCATGGTCAGGAAAAGGAGTACAACCTACTAAGATACAAGACGGAATGTGTGACGCCACGCTTATAGCCGAGTATATTAGACGTAAGTTTAAACTATTTTAATACTATTAAGTATTTATTGTATTTGTATTAATATAATTATGATTATATTTGCGATGTAATAAAAAGTTGTTCGTTATGCTTATAAGATGCTTGTCGAAGTCATTAAATGAGAAGTTGGGCAAATTGGAGAAGGTGGTTAAGAACGCCGGTTCCAACTCCCTTTATAAGGATCTTAAGATAGATGTTGTCAATAATCTGGCTTATATCACTTCCGTAAATGCCAAGGTATGTGTTATAGAGCGATTGGAGGTCGAGGCTGACTCTAACTTCTCTTTCTTGGTAGAGGCAAGCTCTTTTATTAAGTTCATGAAAAAACAGAAGAATTGCGAGATTACGATACTGCTTTCGGATAAAAAAGATCAGATAACGATCCGCTATGCTTCTGGTGAGTATAGTTGTCCGGCTTTTGATATCAATACATTCCCGCAGGTACATAAGATACTTGATGGAGGAATTAAGGTTAAGATGAGCGATTATGTTTCGGTTCTTAACAAAGCCAGCGATTATACGGAGGTAGATGACTTTTATCCATGCATCGAGAATGTGGTCATTGATATTGATGATATTAATATTAATATAGTAAGTACGGATAGAAATACTATTTACAGGTATTTTGTCCCTAATCAGGATAAGGTAGAGAAGATGTTTATCCCGGTATCGAACGAATCCGCGATATTGCTTGATAAGCATATCGATAAGTCATCGGATATGTTGTCTATAAAAGTGGACGATACTAAGACTTATTTCTCTACGCCTGATATGGATATGTATGAGACCCATTTTGAGGGTAATTATCCAAATTGGAGGTTCGTGGACGAGCATTTTGTCAAAACAAGTACCTATGTCTTTGATAAGGATCTACTCGTCCAAGCCCTCCAAAACAATCTTAAGGTAAATGAGTTCGATCATTGCAAGTTGATATTTACCGATAAAGGATGCGGTATTATGTCAGAGAACCCGTCTTCCGGTAAATCATGTAAGGAGAGACTTGCTTCTTTGTCTTATCATGGTGAAGATATTATATGTAACGTATTATGTGGAAGATATCTTGGTATTATAAAAAGCGTCTCATGTAATAGGGTGGTTATCGAGCATGATCATAAATCTCATTTCAATAAGATTTATGGGGAGGATAATAAGAACGAGTATTTCTTGTCATCATCAGTTATTGTTTAATATTTAAAAATATATAAAATGGGAGTTAGAGAAAATTCATCAGGTGGTAATAACCATTACTTTAAAGTAAGTGGTAGCGGATTATTATATCAGTCATCAAGAGAACCAAAGGAAGGTTTCGAGGAGCATATAAACGAGAAGACCGGAGCCGTTTCTTATTGGAGGGTATTCTGGAACGGTATCGAAGGTTATTTGTCTGATATCAATGTGCGAGAAGTGGAGTTCAATGGAATAAATGCCAAATACTTATCCATAAAGATAAGTGATGAGGATGGTAATTACTTTATAAACGTTCCTTTGATGACTCAAAAAGGAGGTATCAATAATTACGTTAAGTCACTGGTAAGGTACTTGCCTAATATCGACCTGAAACGTAAGGTGGTGATCAATCCTGCTCATGCTAAGAAAGGGGATCAATATGCTCCCGGTAATTTCTTTATCTCATACGCAAGGGAGACCCCTGACGGTAAGGACGAGCTTATCCAGCAATATTATAAGAACGGGCAGAATGGATGGCCTGACAGGGTTGAGAGTACTGATATAATGGGGAATAAGAAGTTTGATTATACGACCCAAGACGCTTTCGCTTATCAGGTACTTAATAAATATATCCAAAGTATTAAGACAGATGGTGTGAAACCTACTCAGTCGGCAAGCCAAAACAACGCTGGTGAGGCTATAACGCAAACGCCCCCACCGTCATACGCTACGCAGGCTCCGCAGCAGACGCCTCCTCCATCATACCAGCAGGCTCCGCCTCAGACAGCCCAAGCGCCTTCTTTTGGAGGTCAGCAGCCGCCACAATATCCTCCTTTTGGAGACGACAGTGACCTACCTTTCTAATTAACTAATTGAAAATGAGTAATTTAATGGAAAGTAATTTTAATATATCTACTAAAGTGAACCGTGTCTCGATGCCTACCCAAAATAAGGTAGATACGGTTATGAAGAACTTAGGGCATCGACCTTGTGTAGCGTATTCCGAGGAAAAGGATATGTATTATAAGGATGGAGAATGGGTAGCGTCAGATCTTGACGCTACTATCTTACCTCTTAGGGAGATGTTCGAGAAGACATCTGATTTTAAGTTAGGACTGAAGATCGTTTATTTAATAATCAAATTATAATGGCCAGTATTGAGGATATTAAAAAGCTTCTGGAAAGCAAGTCGTTTACATCAGCCAGAGACCTTGATGAGCTTGAGGAGAAGCCGGATGATAAACAAAACGAGGTTAGATTGAATTGCGAACCTATGGTAGGGGTGATGGAGGAAGAGGGGAAGATCTTCCTTAACTCCGTAAGATTCTCGAAAGCATGGAACTCGTTGGGTAAGGATATTCCTATCAAGCAGGGTAATGCCTTCCCATTAGGACAGGGTGATGTCCTTGATATAGACACAGGGGTATGGGCATCGTTCCCGGATAATACCATAGGGGTGTTGATGATGCTGCCGTCGTTTACCGGAGATACGGGACTTACTTTGGTGGGATCACCGTTCGTCTCGTCTAATAACGGGAATATCATGATCAGGGTCACTAATGTCCGTAAGGATATGGCTATAGTCGAGAAAGACAAACATATAGCTGAGTTAATTATAGTCGGCAAGATAAAAGCCGATATTCGTGAAACTTATAACAGTGATAAAAATGTTCGGATTGAAGATAGTAAAGAGTAGTTATATAAATACACTAAAACAGGATCTTGATGAGGCTATTAGCTACTCAAGAAGATTAAAAAAGGATTACGATGATGCCCGCAATAAGATAACGGAATTGGAAGAGAAAGTAAGGTATCTTGATACGCTTGTCGATTCTCTTGATATGGATATAGATTCCAAAGATTCTCATATAGTTAAGATGGGAAATGAGCTTAGTAAGTCAAGAGAGTTATATGATGAGTCAGTAAAAGAGAAAGAGGTTCTTAAACGGGCTTATATGGATATCGAGAAGAAACATAAACTATCATCCAAATTACTCGATGAGGCTAGAAGAAGATACAAGGAACTTGAGGATCAAAATAGGGCTATGTCCGATCGTATCAAGTATCTAGAGAATCATATCGATCCAGAGGCTTTAGACAGCGATGTGCCTTATGAGGTTGTTGTTGATGAGGATAAGATGGATCCTAATTCCGGTCATATTGATATACATGAAAATAACGCCTCTGAGGTCGCTGATGCCGGCAATGACGTAAATGTCGAGAATAAGGCGGAGGATAAGAAGAAATCTAAGAAACGTAAAAAATCTAAGAAAAGTGAATAAGATCTTGTTTTTCTTGTTAACGTTATTTACCTTAGCGGTTGTCGGATGCAGTACGTCAAGAACCTATTATACGGAATATGATACTACTGACATATCTTATGTAGTGGATTCTATAGTGTCTTCCGGGACCGTGATGGGCCAATGGAAGGAGTGGCGGTTTACGCTGGACGACGGCCGGGTCGATAACTTTGGCTTCACCGCCCTATACGACGCCAAGGGAAAGGCTAGAGGGTCTATACAGGTAAGGCAAAGATCCGATACGTTTAATATCAAGATAATTGATTACCATAAAAAAGATAGATAATGAAATACGGACTAGGTTACATACCTTCACCAGCGGATGACAGGGACGCTATTATGAATATGCAGCATGAGGCTGTTCCTGATGAGTATAAGGTCAATAACGTTGATAGCGTAGTGGATCAAGGATCTTCTCCTATTTGCGCTGCGGTAAGCTTAGCTGAGATACTTAACTGGAGAAAGAGTATAAGGGCTATTAAAAGACCGGCTAAGATCTCTCCCTACGATATATATGATCTGAGAGAGGATAAGGATCAAGACGGGATGGTTCTTCGTGACGCTATCAAGTCTATCAAGAACGTAGGCGTAGATGGGGAGAAAATAAACAGTTACGCTAGGATCATAGATCCGGTATCAGCTAAGGTGGCTTTGATGCTGAATGGGCCTCTGGTTATAGGTCTGTATTGCTATAATTATGGTAATCGATTCTGGCAAGGCCAAGGACAGAACTTGGGAGGTCATGCCGTTATCCTCACCGGCTGGGACAAGGCCGGCTTCGTCCTACAGAACAGTTGGGGGACGGGATGGGGTAGGTCTGGTGTAGAGACATTCCCGTTCGAGGATTGGCGCTATATGCTAGAATGTTGGACAATAGTTTCATAAAGTTTCTATATAAACTCCGAGAAATTCCTATCCACATCCTCTTGTGAAAGCCGATGTGGTGTATTTAGGACCCGTAGATCAATTGGTTGGATCATCTGGCTCATAACCAGCAGGTTGTCGGTTCAAGTCCGGCCGGGTCCACAGTTGGATTAATAATGTTTGTCATTAGGTTTAGAGTTTAGATTTATGTAGTGTCCTTGTCTGGGAGGATCAGGACGCTTAAAGGGGAGTTAATTTAACGGATAGAATTTACGATTCCTAATCGTAGCGTGGATAAGGGTTCGATTCCCCCACTCCCCACATGGTGTTTTCTTAAACATATTCCCGTAGGTCGGTAATTAACGATAACCGGTAGACAGCCTACGGGAATTAATAAAATCTTACGTGCTTAAGATCGCTTTCAGTTCTATTTTTCGTGTGTAATCTATAGGAGGGTAGCACGACCCTCCTATTTATAATAACTATTTGGGATGGACATTAATCAAATAAAAACGTATCTACCATCAGGATGGGATGTGGTTGATCTAATAGATCACGGCATAATCGATCTTGATATCATGAACGGGAAGATGATTGGTGAGTATGTGGCTGTGTTGATGATAAAGTCTTATGATAAGATTACTGAATCACATAACTTAACTACTTTCTCGTTCCATGATAAGGATATGGGTGGATTACGGAGATTGGTATCGAACGCTATAATGGCGGTTGGGTTAAGGAATAATCCTATGACAGGAGATGGGAACACGGCAATCAAATAAAGGTGCTGAATACACTGAAAGAGGGATATTGGATATCCTTAACAGACAGTTCTTGGTATCTCCTAGATGGATTATAAACAACTTGTATGTCTATAACTGGGAGTCCGATTATCTGGCTATAACTAGATCCATGTACGCCTATGAGGTTGAGGTGAAGATCTCATTAGCTGACTATAACAAGGATTTCGAGAAGGAGGGTAAGCACCAAGTAATGCAAGGCTGGTTCGAGGCCCGGAAGCAAGCCCTATACGAGACCGGGGACTGGGTCAGGTACGGCCGCCCCAACTACTTCTACTACTGCGTTCCTGATGGGTTGGTTGATCCTAAGGACATACCTCCGTACGCAGGACTCGCTTATGTTTGTGGCAGGAATTTGAGAAAGATCAAGGACGCACCTATCCTGCATCGTGATAAATTTGACCCAGAAGCTTATAAGATGGCAGACAAATTCTACTACAATTGGTGGAACGAGAGACGTAAGGCCAGACAGATAGAAGGGAAGGATATGAAAGATGAGTTCAGGAAGAGCATGAAAAAGGTGAAGGAGAAGATAACCGTCGATGCCAAGATCAAGGCGATGGAGGCGTTCTGGAGCGTCTGCGATTACGCCTACTGGCCGTACGGGGGAAGAGGGGTGCCCGGAATGAGACCCAACTGTTCCGCTTGTGGCGAGGAATGTAAATTACAATGTCCTAAAGGAAAGGAATTTAAAAACAAGATACGATGAGTAAGATTAAAAATGTATTGGCAAGAGCCATTTCATTGGCGTCAGAACAACCAATGAGTTATAATGAGGTAGAATCATTACTTGAAGATATAGATACTTGTAAGGTCAAGATATGGCTGGAAAAAGGAGCGATATTGCCTAAGTACGCCCATAATGAGGACGCTTGCATGGATCTGTTCGTTAAAAACATAGAACTTAACGGGGGTAGGATTATATACCATACTGGTGTGCATGTAGCTTTACCTGAGGATTATGAGATGGAAATCCGTCCACGTAGTAGCATTACAAAAACTAAGTCAATTATCCAAAACGCTCCGGGTACCGTAGATGAGGGATACAGAGGGGAGATTATGGTAGTGACTAGACGTGTAGATCGCTATGGTGACCCTTCTTATTCTAGAGGAGATAAAGTGGCTCAGCTACTTATTCGTAGACGGGAACGCATCGTATGGGATCAAGTAGAGTCGTTAGAGGATCTTGGAGAATCAGAGAGAGGGAATGGTGGGTTTGGTAGTACCGGTAAATGATAATCGATATGGAGAATAATAACACGTCTACCACAACCAATGAGGGGTTGAAAGAAATCGATAAACAAATAAATCCTGTTATGTATGGATGGAGATGCCCTGTATGCGGGAGGGTGTATTCACCTTTTACATCTATGTGCGCTTATTGCGGAAACAATAATAACTTTAATCGTATTACATGTAAATCGATATGAGCGGGAGAATTAAGATAAAGCCTAAGAATAAGGATAAGAACCCTAAGATCGATATATTTAAGGTAATAGAAGGCAGGTTTAAGAATATGAACGAGCTTCGGGATCTTATCGACATGGATCCAAGGAAAGGACTGGTCAGGATCCGGGACGGAACCGGCTTTAGGGAGGTGGAGCGGGGCGGATGCCTGCACCGGAACTACCTTAACCTATTGGAGGAGGAGCTGGGAGCTAAACTATCAATAGATCTTATAGAAAGGTATATCAAAAGATAATAATATATTAAATCGTAAAATTATGAATAGATATGTAAAGAAACCAATTGTGATAGAAGCCGTAAAATGGAAAGGATTTAATAATGATGAGATCAAGGATTTCGCTGGTGATAGCGTTAAAATAGAAGTTATTAGGGAAGGTGACGCTGATAATGGGATACCTCCTTCTGTTGATTGTAGTATAGAAACCCTTGAAGGTGTTATGAAAGCCAATGTAGGTGATTACATCATCAAGGGAGTAAACGGGGAGTTTTATCCTTGCAAGCAGGACATTTTTGAGAAAACATACGATAAAGCCGATGATTCATCCGTAATGTGCTTCGGTGATGCTATCGAAGTGTTAAAACAAGGTGGGACTGTTAGTAGAAGTGGTTGGAACGGTAAAGGTTTGATGGTATTCAAACAAGTGCCAGCTCATATCGATAGCGACATCATACCTAAGATGCAAGCTCTTCCTCAATCGGCAAAAGACCTTATTCTGGAAAGCAAAGGATTCATTGACTATACCAGTCAATGCCTTATCTACAACGAGAATACCGGACGTGCCGATTCATGGGTTCCATCCATCAGTGATGTATTTGCCGAAGACTGGGAGATAGTTCGATGATAATTATACCAAACCTGCCCTAGGAATTACTTAGAGCAGGTTCGTTTTATATACCGAAGTATCTACCACGATCTGGCTATCCATATCCTCAATCAACTCAATGATCTCATCCCTTATATCATAAGAAAGCAAGATCGGTATTATGGTTAACATAAAAGATAGTAGTATCCCGAATCCTATTATGACAAGGATATCATTATACCCTATATCTAATATCGGCATGACAAATATCAACCCTGACGTGAATATCATTACGAACAACGTGGATATCTCATTTATCATATCCCTCTCCATTACTTCCTTTATCATATCTCCTCGACTTTAGTATGGTTTATTATCCTACTGATATGACGGATACTTAATCCCGTCCTGTCCTTTATCTTACCATATACGTAGTTCCTTGATACGACAGTAGCTAAGTCACCTAACTCGTCCAGTATCTCATTATACATCCTATGGATCTCGTTGTTGCGGATAACCGTAATGTCCCTTACATATATCTTCTCAACGTCGTCGTCGCAGAAGAAGATCTTAAGCTTATGAAGTATGTCTCTAAACATGATTATAGTTTTGTCCCAAAGATATGAAAATTTGAGGATAAAACCAGAAGGAAGCCAAAAATAACGGGAGGCGGAGGGAGGACGGGGGAGGCCCGGAGGGATGAGGGTCTCCTTCCCTTGGTACTACACTATCCTTACCGTTACTCGATAGTTACCATGAGAACCTTTCCCATAGGCATAAGATTCACATCCCGAACAAAGATCAGTTACTATACAATTATCGTTTAATACATAATCACCATCCCAAGTTACATAACTTTCATCTAAAACCTGAGTCTTTAATTCAGGTCTGTAAGTGAAATTAATAATCTTCCCAGGATCGGTTATCACCGTTACAGGAACAAAATTAGTTATCCTATTCCCGTATGTCACATTATTAGCCAACTCGCAATGCATACCCGAATTATATTGATACGTAAGGGTTCCTTCTATAATACCTCCACTTATGCCCAAAATAATATTGTACTCATTTTTCGGATTTAGATATTCTATCTGTCCTCTTATGCTTATAGTTTTTATCTTCTTATCGCGATATATATCAAGATAAGATCCGTTAAAACCACGTTGATATGTATCTCCATCAATATATATATCTACAGGATTAAGACACATTCTCTTGTCTATATTAATACGGTAGTGGATCTTACCGGAAGAAGAAGTCCTGCGCCTAAACATACCCCCTCCTTATCTGATGGTTAAAATACCCACCCCCCCCACACATGTATTTAACTTCTTTATTCATAATATGTTATGTTTTAATTATATCGCAAATATAATAAAATTAATGAGATTATTAAGTCGTGAGGGGATGAGGGATGGGAACATAGGAATATGTTGGGACGCCGGATATATTGGGATATGCGGAGATATGCGGGATATGCGGAGATATGCGGGATATGCGGAGATATGCGGAGATATGCGGGATATGCGGAGATATGCGGGACGGACCACCTCCCCGAAATCGGCCCGGCCGGGCTGCCGTTTTTTGGACCAGCCCCCCAATCCACAAAGGACGGGAAACAGGAACGGCAAACGATCTGCGAGCCGAAAAAAAATGCTTATTTTGTATTTAACTTGTTGATTATCAATCATATAAATCAATATTTTAATATACGTTTACATTTGATTAGTTTTATTATATATAATCATTGAATTTTTATTGCATAATATTTGTTTGATAATAAAATACTCCGTATATTTGCCCTTGTAAGATAACAATATTAACAAACGAGGCGTGCTAGATGCCTATGCAAGTCCCTAGGGCAAGGGCAATTTAATATGAAAGCAAAAGATTTGAATCGAGTACAAAGCGTGGTTAAAAAGTCGGAATCTGAAACTTTGACGGGTGCGATAAAATCCTGGTGCAGATTGTTTAATAGCAAAAAAGATGTTATGGATATTATCAAGGAAAACAATATTGAAGTTTCAAAAGATGTTATCCCATCTTTAGTTGCTTTGGCTAAAGACAAAGAGTTAGTTATCACTATTTGTAAGGAAATTCTCGCGAATATAGATGGAGTATTTTGTCAATATATAGAAATAGAAAAGGTTTACAATGATGAAAATGAATCAGCTAACAACAAGATAATGTTAGCCGAAAAACAAGCTCAGAAAATTCTTTTGGGTACAACGCATAAAGCTTTTGGATATTGTGCTCCTATTAAATACTCTGATGATAAAAGCGGTTATTTCGTTATTTACAATAATGAAAGATATAAATCTACTCGAATGGCTACTAAAATAACTAATTTTTCGTTTTCGTTGATAGCCAAGTGTATAACATATTATCTTACTCACGATAAAAATGTAAGATAATAGTAAGATGCCCTTGTATCTTTATATATAGGGGCATTATGGTGACAATATCTGTACGTTCACGCCGTGTCACTGACTTAGACTAAACAGATAAGATATTTAACATATTGATACATAGATATGCGAATCGGTAGGGTATCGAGAGTTCGTATAAATAGGTTGCCGACTAATAGTGTGATCAGGCATTCTCCTAGTTCAGGGGCGTTCCGTTATTCTTGGCTATGTATCAAGGCTGGTTAGTACGTCCGGTTACCGGATAGGCCGTGTAAAACACGGGGTGTATTGGTGTATATACGCATGTATAGGGCGTATGTCCATGTGTAGCGAGAGCAGCACGCATGGAGTGCATTACGGGGTTATAACCGTACCAATATATCAAGACAATAACGTTTAAGGTAGCTTAAATACTTATGCGTTATATGTAATAGCAAAATAACAACCCTTACAAGGGTATTTTGTGCGGTTAAATTGACGGACAAAGTGCGCCTTGTCGATACGTATCACGGACAACGTATGTGCGTATTTGGCCGGCTTCGTTGTCGGCAAAGGGACGAAACCAAAGAAGGGGGGGGCGTGCGGGCGTTCGGCTGGTCATATCGATAACGCCGGCCGTATTGTCCCCGGTCTCCCGTTTCTTATTGGTGCCATTAAAAAAGAATAGATTATGTACAAAAAAAAGTTTGATAATTTGAATAAGAAATTATCCATTCAAAAAGAAAAGGCTTTAAAGTCCATCAAAAAAGCCCAAATGGAATTTTACGTTGAACTTACCAAAGAACTATACAATTCTAATAAATTAGATTGTAGCAGGGAGTCGGATAAGTGCAGGCGGAAGCGTGTTAGTTACATGGCAAACAAATTGAGGCAGTAGTCGTTTGTTTTTATTTGATTTTAAAGTTTTGCCCTTCCGTATTGTAGTGATATAAGACGGAAGGGCTTTTTTGTGCCTATATTTTACAATATGACACCATAACTATGATTTTACTTACACATAAAAGTGTCAAGGCGGTAAATTTTAAGCCTTGATCTAAAATGTGTAAGTAAAATGCTTTATTATATATCATTTTGTATATATCTATATCCATACATACGGGTATATTGTGCCCTTATGTATGGTTTCGTGCGTGAATCGATCCTAAAAGGTATATAATAGGCGGTACTTATTGTATATTTTTTATCTATATCTGGGCTTATCTTTCCTTAGAGGAAGCTCTAGGGATTGATATATATTATATTATTGATACTCAATTGATTATATTATTTGGGTGTAATTTTAAAATCGTGGTTACTTATTGTATATTTTATGGGATTAGTTATATGTTTCGTACTTACTTTGTTTTGTGGGTACATGGCGTTTGAGTTGGGGCGGTATGTTATAGCTACGGGCGACGCCCTGCCTTTAATCATAGTTCTTTTATTGGCTTTATTATCAATACATTGCATAAAGCAAATATATAAGGCAATCAAGAACAAGGACCTCGATATCCTAGACTGAACGGGCGTTCCACGTGGAACAATCGGGAGGAAGGTCTCGGGTTTTATGCTGGGAGTTGGTGGGGTTGGTTTGTTTTGCGGGATGGGACACCTCCAGACAAGGTAAATCAAGGGGAAATCAAGGGGAATCAGGGGAAATCAAGGTAAATCAAGGTAAATCAGGGTAAATCAAGAGGAGTCAAGGGGATCAATGTGAACCGAGGAAAAACGAGATGAAATAA
>OLOV01000695.1_pt1 | contig 29456 bp, 30 predicted proteins | sample 1672931 | NCBI WGS metagenome assembly OLOV01 (sample SAMEA3136738, study PRJEB25190) | human gut metagenome | biome: human gut; feature: human-associated habitat; material: faeces | place: Austria | collected 2013 | reverse complement strand
GTCTGCCCCTGACCGCTTCCCACTGCGTCAACAAGATCATCACCGAGATGTGCGTGCTGGAAGTCACTGACAAGGGTCTGGTCATGACCGAGATCAACCCCGAGTTCACCGTGGAGCAGGTGCAGGCCGCCACCGCTGCCCCCATCACCGTCTCCGAGAATCTCAAGAGCATGATCGACTGATCTTATAGGCTGTTATAGGCTGTTATCCGCCGAACAGTAGCCTGTTTAGCCGCATACATAGCCTATAAAGCCTATCATAATAGCCTATAAAAAAACGAGTCACAGCCGTCTGACTGTGACTCGTTTTTTATGTTTCGGAAAGGACTATGGCAATAACGCAGTAAAAATTTTGTGGCATTTGCAATAGATTTCGCCGAAAAAAGTGTTATAATAAAAGACAGAAATTCCGCATAAAACCGGCAGACAGAAAGAGGTGTTTTTGTGAAGATCACGCTGAATCCGGATAAAGAGATCGTCGCCACCGTTCGGGAAGGGCTTAAGAGAACCGGCGGCTATTGCCCCTGCCGTCTGGAGCGGACGGAGGACACAAAATGCATGTGCAAGGAGTTCAAGGAGCAGATCAGTGACCCCCATTTTGAGGGCTTCTGCCACTGTATGCTTTACTATAAGTCATTGAAGGATTAAGAACTTTTACAAAAGAAAGGATGGGTTATTATGGCAGAAATTAAGATTACTGCAACAAATTTTGAAACTGAAGTGCTGCGCGCGGATAAGCCGGTGCTGGTGGATTTCTGGGCGGATTGGTGCGGCCCGTGCCGGATGCTGGCGCCCGTTCTGGAGGAGATCGCACGGGAACATGAGGGCGAGCTGCAGGTGGGCAAGGTGAACGTGGACGAGGAGATGAGCCTTGCCCAGCAGTTCGGCGTGACCAGCATTCCGATGCTGCTGCTCTTCAAGGACGGCAAGCCCGTGGCCAAGTCCGTGGGCTATCGCCCCAAAGCGGAGCTGGAAGCGCTGCTGGAGCAGTAATTACTTTTCCAGCAGCTCCGTGAAGCTGTGGATGTACCCGTCGCAGACGGCTCGCATCTCAGCCTCCGACACAGAAAAATAGGGGTCATATACGCCCACGGCGTGCATCCCCGCAGCCTTTGCCCCCCGACAGGCGTCCAGTGAGTCGTCATACAGGGTGCAGTCTGCGGGCTGCACGCCGCATTTTTCTGCCGCCAGCAGGAATATATCCGGATCTTTTTTGTCCAGATTCAGGTCGTGGGCAAAGAAAATGGTCTCAAAATACTCCATAAGCCCCAAGTGCGTCAGGGCGCTGCGGCAGTGCTCCGGCACGGCGGAGGTGAGAACGATCATGCGCTCACCCTTGCGGCGGCACTGCTCCAGATATTCCCGCACGCCGGCCTTTACCGGCACTCGGGTGGCGTAGGCGTCGCCGGCCATCTCCATCCATTCTGCCATGATCTCCTCGGTGCTTTCCGAGAGATCACAGTAGGCCTTGGTGAACACCGCCGCCTTGGGAAAAATGGTGTGGGCGACCCCTTGATAATACTCCTTTGTATAGGGGAAGCCCCGCTTTTTCAGAAAGGCGATGTCTACGTCCCGCCAAACGCCGTTGGAGTCGATGAGCGTTCCATCCATGTCAAAAATCAACATATTTATTCTATCCTTTCCAGCCAGAAGCGCCACGGAAAATCCACGGCTTCCTCGGCGTAGTCGATGCCGATGCGTTTGCCTGTGCGCAGGGCGTATTTTGCGGGCGGGGCAGGGGGAAGGCTGATGTCCTCCGGCGAGTCGCAGAGAAACAGGGTGTCCCCCGTGAGATCCAGGCCGTTTTCCTGACGGGTGAGTCCCAGGGCGCGGCAGCACTTGCCCGGCCCGTTGAGAAAATTCTTCCGCTGGTAGGCGGTGAGCTGGGGCAGGGACTTTCCAAACCGCAGCAGGCTCATCTGCTCCGCGCCCCACACCGGCTCCAGCCCCCGCAGCAGCACGGCGGAAGGCTCTCCCTCCGGCTCGGTGACAAAGTTCAGACAGCAGTGCATCCCATAGATCAGATAGATGTACGCGTGCCCCGCCGGCCCGAACATGACGGCGTTGCGGGGCGTTTTATGATAGCCATAGGCGTGGGCGGCCTTATCAATGGCGCCTACATAGGCCTCCGTTTCCACAATGCGGCATACCAGGGGCTGCCCGTTCCACATCCGCACCAGAAACTTTCCCAGCAAGTCCCGCGCAATGGAAACCGTGTCGCCGATATATTTTTCTCGCAGAAGCTTTGACATTTTCTCACCTCGGTGGTATCATCATACCATTATTATCGGATCCTGTAAACATGAAAGAGGTGGCAGCGTGCAGGAGATCAACTACAAAAAGGGTTTATCGGCGCTTTTGCTGTGTTTTTTGATATGGGGTTTTCAGCCGCTGTATTGGTATATCTGCGGCGAATGGGACACGTTTTTTATGCTGGCCTGCCGCATCATCTGGGCGGCCGTCTGCTGTCTGTGCATCCTGTGGGCGCAGGGGAAGCTGCCGCAGCTTTGGGCGGTTTTTCGGGACAGGCAGGCGCTCAAGCGGGAGATACCGGCCTCGCTGTTCCTGCTGGCCGACTGGGGCGTATACCTGTGGGCGGTGCAGAACGGGCGGGTTCTGGAGTGCAGCCTTGGCTACTACATCCAGCCCATCGTGGTGTTTATCTTCGGAGCCGTGATCTTTCGGGAAAAGGTGAGCTGGCGGCATCTGGTGATACTGGCGGTGGTGGTCGTGGGCATCGTGCTCTCTACGGGCGGCTTCGGCGGCGTACCCTATGTGACCATCGCGCTGGCGGTGTGCTTCGCCATATATGCCGCCATCAAAAAGAGCCTGTCCATTGACTCCGTGGTGAGCACCACGGCGGAGATCCTTATCATGGTGCCGGCGGCGCTGCTGTTCATCCTGTTTTTCCGCATGGGGGACACCGGCCTGGCCTCCATTACGCCGCTGCGGCAGCTGATGCTGCTGGGCGCCGGCGTGGTGACGGCAATGCCCATGGTGCTGTACTCCGTGGGCGTGAAGTACCTGCCGCTGATGACGGCGGGCTTCTGCCAGTATTTAAGCCCCACGCTGGCCATTGTGTGCGGCATGGTCATGGGAGAGTTCCTCACGGCGGAGAAGCTCAAGAGCTTTTATTTCATCTGGGCGGGCGTCATTCTCTACTGCCTGAACACCCTCTACGAGGAGCGGAAAAAGCGGCAGCTGACGGCACAAAAAGACAAAGAAAATGCGTGACCGAGGGGCCGCGCATTTCTTTTGCGTGACAAACGCGGAAAAAGGTGCTATAATAAAATGACATTTTGTGCAGCATAAGAGGAGGGAAACGGCATGCAGGGCAGACTCATCGTTTTTGAAGGAACGGACGGCTCCGGCAAGGCCACCCAGACGGCGCTGCTGTGCAAGGAACTGGATCAGCGGGGCATCCCGTACCGAAAGCTGGAGTTTCCGCGGTATAAAGAGGAGTCCTCGGCGCTGATCCGGCTGTATCTCTCCGGCGCTTTCGGGGCGCATCCGGACGATGTGAACGCCTACGCGGCCACGGCCTTTTACTCGGTGGATCGCTTTGCCAGCTACCGGCAGGACTGGGGCGCGTTCTATGAGAGCGGCGGGCTGGTGATCGCGGATCGCTACACCACCTCCAACGCTGTGCACCAGACCCCCAAGCTGCCCAAGGAGGAGCGGGAGGGCTATTTGAAGTGGCTGTTTGACTTTGAGTATCGGCTTTTGGAGCTGCCGGAGCCGGATCGGGTGGTGTATTTGGATCTGCCCACGGAGCTGTCCGAGCAGATGATGCGCCGCCGTGAGCAGGCCACGGGCACCAAGGCCGACATCCATGAGCAGGACGAGGGGTATCTGGCTGCCTGCCGAGAGAGTGCGGAGCTGGTGATCTCGCTGTGCGGCTGGGAGAAGATCGACTGCAGCCGCGGCGGAGCCATCCGGTCGCCGGAGGACATTCACCGAGAGGTGCTGGCGCGGGTGGAGGATCTGCTTGTCCCCGAAAAGGGCTGAAGAAAGGGGGACGGCCGTCCCCGATTTCTTCCCGTATGTTTTTAACAGGAGCAGCAAGAGTCGCCGCTGCCGCCGCAGGAGCAGCTGCGTCCGCTTCCGTTTCCGCAGCAGCAGAAGACCAGAAGCAGGATCACAATGAGCCAGATGCAGGAACAGTTGTTGTTGTCAAAGCACATTTTTTTCACCTCACTTACCTGTTGGTACAGTATTGTATGTGGCGGGAGCGGAAAATGGAACTTGTCTGACTCATATTACAGAAAAAATGCAGAAAGGATATATGACCATGGATGAAAAGAAGCGGTATGATACGCAGAGTTGGGACACCGAAGCGGTGCGCCGGCGGATCATGAGCGAAGTAGACGCCGCAGCGGAGCCTGCGACGAAAAAGAAGCGCCGGAAAAAGAAATTCAACTGGACGGCCTATGTGGCGGCTGTGGTGCTTGGCTCCATGCTGCTGGCGGGCATCGGCTGGTTTTTGGCAAACGACCTGTGCGCTCTGGACAAGGGCAACGAGACCTGCACGGTGACCATTGAGAAAGGCGACGGTGTATTTGCCATTGCCAACAAGCTGAAAAAGGCCGGCCTTATCGAGCTGCGGGGCTTCTTCGTGCTCTTTGAGATCGTTACCGGCGCCAAAAAGGACATCGACCCGGGCACATACGAGCTGAACACCTCCATGGACTACCGCAGTCTGGTGCGGAGCATGTACGATCCGGAGGCAGCGCGGCGAGAGCAGGAGGGGCTGGTACTGGTGACCATTCCCGAGGGTTACACGGTGCAGCAGATCGTGGATCTGCTGGCGGAGAAGGGCATTGCCACCAAGGAGGAGCTGCTGGACGCCGTTACCAACTTTGACTTCAGCGAGGACTACTCCTTCATCGACAAGAGCCGCACGGGGCAGGTCAACCATCTGGAGGGCTATCTGTTCCCCGACACCTACGAGTTCTCCACGAAGAAATCGGCGGTGTACGCCATTGACACCATGCTCACGAACTTTAACAATCGCGTCAGCGGCGAGCTGCTGACGCAGATCAAGCAGAGCAAGTATACCCTGCAGGAGATCATCACGCTGGCCTCCATGATCGAGAAGGAGGCCACCGGCGACTATGAGGAGCGCGCCAACATCTCCTCCGTGTTCCACAACCGTCTGGAGCGGAGCAACAGCGAAACCGGCACGCTCCTGCAGTCCTGCGCCACGGTGTACTATGCGCTGAGCCTGGAGGGCAAGGGGAAGGAATACTTCAACACCGAGATGGATAGCCCCTACAACACCTATATCCACGGCGGGCTGCCGGTTGGCCCCATCGCAAACCCGGGTCTGGCCTCCATCCGCGCGGCGGTGAATCCCAACAATACGAATCTGTATTACTTTGCGCTGGGCAAGGACGGCGTAAGCCACTTCTTCCGCACTTATAGCGAGCATCTGGCCTTTGTCAACAGCGACATGTACCAGCCCACATGATGAGAAAAAAACCTGAGCTTCTGGTTCCGGCGGGGGACATGGAAAAACTGCGGATGGCGGTTTTATACGGGGCGGACGCCGTGTATCTGGCGGGAACGGCCTTCGGAATGCGCGCCTTTGCGGGGAATTTTTCGCCGGAGGAGCTGCCCGAGGCGGTGCGCTATGCCCACGAGCACGGCGCTGCCGTCCATGTGACGGTGAACACCATGCCCCGCTGGCAGGAGGCGGAAAAGCTGCCGGAGTATCTGGAGCGGCTGGAGGATGCCGGCGTGGATGCGCTGATCCTGGCGGATCTGGGGGCGTTTACACTGGCGGGGAAATACGCGCCCCACTGCCAGCGGCACATCAGCACCCAGCAGTCCGTGGCCAACCATGTCTGCGCGCAGGCGTGGTATGACCTGGGGGCGAAGCGGGTGGTGCTGGCCAGAGAGCTGAGCCTGGAGGAGATACGCACCATTCGGGAAAAGGTGTCGCCGGAGCTGGAGCTGGAGGTGTTCTGCCACGGCGCCATGTGCGTGTCCTATTCCGGCAGGTGCCTGCTCTCCAACTATATGACGGGGCGGGACTCCAATCGGGGCGCCTGTGCCCAGCCCTGCCGCTACCAGTATGCCCTCATGGAGGAGAAGCGGCCGGGAGAGTATTTTCCGGTGTTCGAGGACGAGAAGGGGACGTATATCCTCAACTCAAGGGATATGTGCATGATCGACTACCTGGGCGACCTGATGGACGCCGGCGTGGACTGCCTGAAGATAGAAGGGCGGGCAAAATCCGCCTACTATGCCGCCATCGTGGCGGGGGCTTACCGCCATGTGCTGGACGATGTGGCCGCCGGTCGGCCGGCGGATCCCGTGTGGCGGGAGGAAGTGGAGCATGTGAGCCACAGGCACTACTCCACGGGGTTCTTCTACGGCCAGCCGAAGCAGTATTTTGAAAGCTCCCGCTACATAAGACAGTGGCAGATCTGCGCCGTGGTGCTGGAATGCGACGCGGACGGCCTTGCCACCCTGAGCCTGCGGAATAAGTTTCGCTCGGGCGATCGGGTGGAGATCGTGGGGCCGGATAAAAAGCCCTTCGAGATGACCGTGCCTATGATGGAGGATGAAAACGGCCAGCCACTGGAGGAGCCGAAAACGCCGCAGATGATCTTCAAAATGCGTCTGCCCCAGCCGGTGCCGGCCATGAGCTTCGTGCGCCATGGGGTGGACTTGAGCGGAAAATAAAAAAAGTGTGTGCTGATGAAAAGCACACACTTTTTTTACGGGTAGATTCAGATTTCGCCCATGGCCGCCAGCAGGGCGTCGGACAGGCGGGCGTAGTCCTCCAGGGAGAGGCGCTCTCCGCGGATGTCGGCAGGGAGGCCGCAGCCGGCTATGAGCTGCACCAGCTCCTGCTTGGGGAGGGGAAAGCCCGTTTGCAGAGAATTGACCAGCGTTTTGCGCCGCAGGGCGAAGCCTGCCTTCACGGTGCGCCAGAGCATGGCCTCCGACTGCACCGAAACGGGGGGAACTGCGCGGGTGGTGCAGCGGATCACGGCGGAGGTCACCTTGGGCATGGGCAGAAAGCAGGTGTTGGGCACGGTGAACAGCAGCTCCGGCTCCGTGTAATACTGCATCAGCAGGGAAAAGGCGCCGTAGTCCGCTGTGCCGGAACGGGCGCAGATGCGCTGAGCGACCTCCTTCTGGATGAGGACGGTGAGGGAGGCGAAGCAGCCCGCCTTTACGCAGGCCGTGAGCAGGGGGGTGGTGATGTTATAGGGCAGGTTGGCGCAGAGAACGGGGCGCAGGCCGGCGAAGTGCTCTGAAACCAAGGCGGAGAGATCCTGCTTCATGATGTCGCCCTTGACCAGAGTGAAGTTGTCGAAGCCCGACATGGTTTCCGCCAGCACAGGGTAGAGCCGTTGATCCAGCTCCACGGACACCACCTTGCCCGCGCGCCGGCAGAGCTGCTGCGTCAGCGGCCCGATGCCGGGGCCTATCTCCAGCACACCGGTATGCGCATCGGCGCCGCAAGCCTCCGCCGTGTCGCGGGGCACCCAGTCCTCAATGAGAAAATTCTGCCCCATGCCCTTGCTGAAATGAAAGCCGTGGCGGCGGAGCAGCGCCTCAATATCGCTGCGGTTGCACAGATCCATTTCTGTACCTCCTGTTTTTTCTTATGACGGATTATAACATATTTTTCTCATGCCGTAAAGAAAAAAGCCCATTGACAACGGGGAAGAAAAGGGATACTATATAGGAAAAGTAAGAAAAGTAATACCAGAAGGAGAATGAAAATGGGATTCAAAAAGGATAATGACCGGTACTACATGACCTCGGTGCGGCTGGGGCCAAAGGGGCAGATCGTGATCCCCAAGGAAGTGCGGGAGATGTTCGGGCTGGACGTGGGGGATCAGCTGGTGCTGCTGGCGGATCGCAAAAAGGGCGTGGCCTTGCAGACCACCGACAAGCTCAACCCCATGATGCGCCGCGTGTTTGAGGAAACGGAAGCAGAGGAGGCGGAGGAATGAACGCCATGGACATTCGGGGGCTTTGCAAAAAGTACCCCGCATTTGAGCTGAAGGACGTGACCTTCTCAGTGCCCCAAGGGGCGGTGATGGGCTTCATCGGCCGCAACGGCGCCGGAAAGAGCACCACCATCAAGTCCATTCTCGGGCTGGTGCATCCCGACGCCGGACAGGTGGAGATTTTGGGACGGGACTTTGCCGAGGACGAGCGGTTCATCAAGGAGAACATCGGCGTGGTGCTGGGGGGCATCGACTTTTACCCCAAGAAAAAGATCGGCACCCTGACGAATGTGACCCGCCGGTTTTATGAGAACTGGGACGAGGAGAAGTACCGCCACTATCTGAGTCTTTTTGCCATTGACGAGAGCAAGCGGGTGGATCAGCTCTCCAGCGGCATGCAGGTGAAATACATGATCGCGCTGGCGCTGAGCCACAACGCCAAGCTGCTGATTTTGGACGAACCCACCAGCGGGCTGGATCCCGTGTCGCGGGATGAGTTGACGGAGCTGCTGCGCCGCATCGCCGCAGACGGCCGGCGCAGCGTGCTGTTTTCCACCCATATCACCTCGGATCTGGAAAAATGCGCCAGCCATATCGCCTTTATTAAGGAGGGCGAATTGCAGTATACCGGCATGCTGGAGCAGTTCCGGCAGCACTATGCCTACCTGCAGCAGGGGGATACGCCCCTGACGCTGGAGGACATCATCGTAGCCGTGGAGAGGAGGCCGTTGGATGAAGACGCTATTATATAAGCAGCTCCGGCTGGTGTGCCACCCTATGACGCCGGTGTTCTGCCTGTTTGGGGTGATGATCCTGATCCCCAACTACCCCTACTCCGTGACGTTTTTCTATGTGACGCTGGGGCTGTTTTTTACGTTTCTGAACATGCGGGAGCAGAAGGACATTTACTACTCGGCCATCCTGCCCATTCGGAAGCGGGACACGGTGAAGGCGGCGCTGCTCTTTGCGGTGCTGGTGGAGGTGCTGTCGGTGGTCATTACGGCGCTGTTCTGCGTGCTGTCGGCGCAGCTCCAGCCCGGGAAGGACAATGCTGTGGGCATGGACGGAAACCTCATGCTGCTGGGAGCGGGCTTTTTGATCTACGCCGTGTTCAACCTGGTGTTTTTCACGGCGCTGTACCGCAGCGGCTATAAAGTGGGCGTGGCCTACGTCAAGGCAAACCTTGCCATGTGGCCCACCATGCTGGCGGCGGAGGCGGTGGTGCATTTCCCCGGCCTCGCGTGGCTGAACCGAGTGGACGCACAGGCCGAGCTGCGGCAGCTGCCCATTTTTCTGGGGGGCGTCGTCCTTTTTGCGGCGCTGACGCTGGTGGCCTACAGGCGCTCGGCGGCGCTGTATGAAAAAGTGGACTTGTAAATCAAACAAAAAGCAGCAAAAGCGGAGCCGTTTCCGGCTCCGCTTTTGCTGAAAAGGAGAGAAAAGAATGAAAAAGAAGAAAGTGTGTTGTATGTGAAAGCCTTGCGGCTGCATTGGTTGTCTGCCGCTTGGGGAAACGGGTGGGCAGCTACCCTTTTTTTGAGGTCTGCTTTCCTTTTGCTTGCCCTTACTATACAGGCGTTAGCTTAAAGAAACCTAAAAAAGATAAGAACATTGTTTGAACAAATTTATAAGAAACTATGAAAAAGCCCTGATGCAGGGAAATGCATGGAGCAAAGGGGAACGCAGATTGCCACGGGCATTGCATGCCCTCGCAATGACAGGCTTTTATTACGAGATGCATCGGTGGGGGGTCTGACAGAGACAGGCTGAAACAGGTGGCAAGTTCTTTTTGAAAAAACAGGTGGCATTTTTGACAGTAAGAAAGCCCTGCACGCAAAAATTCGGCGCACAGGGCTTATTTTTTGAAAAAAGGTCAGGGCAAAAGGGTGAAGGTCATGGTGACGGGGTTGTGATCCGAATAGGCAAAGCCCGTGTCGATGACGGTGGCGGCGCTGACGCTTACATTATTGGACACCAGAAAGCCGTCCACCGTCACCAGATACTGCCCGTCGTGGTAGGGGGCGTCGGCATTGCGGCAGCTGGCCACGGGGTTTTCCCTGTCCAGCGGGGGCACAAGGGTCAGATCCCTGCCATGAAACAGACTCTCCGGCAGGGGCTGCGCCCAGGTGTACTCTCCGGCGCTGACACCGAAGACCTCCTCGGAGTTGCCCAGCACGTCCTTGTTAAAGTCGCCGCCGCAGACGCAATAATTGCCCTTTTCGTATTCGCTCTGCATGTCACTGAGCAGCATTTCCATCTGGTCGAGGGCGATGGTGCCGTCAGAGGTGTAGGCCGACAGGTGTACGGCGTAGAGCACCAGCTCCTTCCCGTTTTCCATGGGGACGCGGCTGACGGTGTAGCACCGATCCAGATCCACCAGCTTCATAACGCCCTGCTCAATGGGCAGGCTGCGGCGCAGGGAGGAGGAGATGGGCGCCGAGGAGAAGGTCATCAGGCCGGAAACGGAAGCGCCGTGGGGCTGCGTCAGCGGCCAGAACAGGAAGGGGGAGTCGTAGTTCTGCCCCCAGACGGAGCTGAAGTTCGGCAGAGCCTGCCGCAGCAGGGCGGCTTCATCGCGGTGATAGCTGCGGGTGGAGCCGGCGTCCACCTCCTGCACAAAGTAGAAATCGGCGTTTTGCTTTTGCAGCACCTGCGCAATGTTGGCGAGGTTGGCGTCCAGCCGCTCCTTAGACCACGCCCAGGACTCCGTGCCGCCGTCCATGAAGAAACTGTAATCCGCCTCATAGGCGCCGAAGCCGATGTTATAGGACACCACGGTGTAGGGGGTGCCTGTGCGGACGGAGGCGGAGGCGTTGCCCTCCGGCGTAAGGGAGAGGTTATCCTCGATGCGGTGGTAGGAAAGGAACACATAGGCCACATAGGCCAGAACCACGAGCAGCAGAGCCAGCAGCACGATGCCGGCGATCTTCAGCGTTTTTTTCATACGGTACTCCTTCGGTGGGGGATGGATAGACAAAGGTTTACTTTTTCCTAATTTTATATTATAATCCATCTATCCCGTTTTGAAAAGAGGAATTGTATTGAAAAAGCTGGTGATCCGATTCAACGCGCCTGCCACGCTGACCTTCGCGCTGCTGGCTCTGGGCGCACTTATTCTGGGACAGACCTTCGGCAGCGCCGTGACGACGAAATATTTCTGCGTGTATCGCTCGTCGCTGGCAGATCCGCTGACCTACCTGCGGTTTTTCACCCATGTGCTTGGCCATGCGGACTACTCCCACTACATGGGCAACATGCTGCTTCTGCTGCTGGTGGGGCCGCCGCTGGAGGAGAAGTACGGATGGAAAAAAATGGTGTGGTTCATGGCCGTCACCGCGCTGGTCACGGGACTGGTGCAGTTTATTTTCTTCCCCCATTCCGCCCTGCTGGGCGCCAGCGGCATCGTGTTCATGATGATCGTGCTGTCCTCCTTCACGGAGAGCCGCGGCGGCGGCATCCCCATCACGCTGATTTTGGTGGTCATTTTCTATTTGGGCGGGGAGATCATCGACGGCATTCGCAACACCGACAGCATTTCCCAGCTCACCCATGTGGTGGGCGGCGCGCTGGGTATGATATTCGGCTTCCTCTATCGGGGCGGTCGTCGCAAATGATATAAAGCAAAGAGGCAAGAGGAATATGACGGATTATTTTGCGGTCAGGCTGCCGGAGGACGACATCCGCGCCATCAGCAGCATTGGCCTGGCACATATCGGGGACGGCGTGTATGAGCTGCTGGTGCGCACCTACCTGTGCGCCCACGGCAAGGCCACCGGCAAGGGGCTGCACCGCGCCACGGTGCAGCTGGTGTGCGCGCCGGAGCAGGCGCGGCGGGCGCAAAGGATATTGCCCCTTCTCACGGAGGAGGAGCAGGAGGTCTACCGGCGGGGGCGCAACGCCCACGTCCACTCTATCCCGCAGCACGCCAGCCGGACGGAATACCAGCAGGCCACGGCGCTGGAGGCGCTGCTGGGCTGGCTGTATCTGGGCGGGCGCAGGGAGCGGATCAACGAGCTTTTTGAAACGATGATGGAGGAGTGAACCATGGCGCTGGATGCCGTATGCCTGCAGGCAGTGGTGGAGGAGATCGCCCCGCAGATCGAGGGGCTGAAAATTGAAAAGATCCAACAGCCCGCCCGAGATCAGGTGGTGCTTCTGCTGCGGGGCAGCCGGCGGCTGCTGCTGTGCGCCTCCGCGGGTCAGCCGAGGCTGAACCTCACGGCGGTGCTGCGGGATAACCCCAGCCAGCCGCCCATGTTCTGCATGCTGCTGCGCAAGCATCTGTCCGGCGGGCGCATCCTTTCCCTGCGGCAGGAGCCGCTGGAGCGGGTGGTGACGCTTGCCATCGAAGCCATGAACGAGCTGGGGGAGATGGGGCGGTTTTCCCTGATTCTGGAGGCCATGAACCGCCATGCGAACCTGATTCTGTGCGACGGCGAGGGGCGGATCATAGACTGCCTGCGGCGGGTGGACTTTGAAATGAGCCAGCAGCGGCAGGTGCTGCCGGGGCTTTTCTATCATCTGCCGCCGCGGCAGGAGAAGCGCTCACCGCTGGAGGTGGAGGAGGACGAATTCCGGCAGCTTATGCAGGATGCCCCGCAGGACGCGCAGGCAGACAAGTGGCTGCTGGACACCTTCACGGCCATTTCGCCCCTGTGGGCCAGAGAGCTGGCGTTCCGTGCCGGCGGCAGCACAGACTGCCTGCTCCGAGCGGCGCAGGGGCGGCTCTGGGCGGAGCTTGCGGCTTGGCGCGATTTGGTGCGGCGGGGCGATTTCCTGCCGGTGACGCTCAAACGGGGCGGCAAGCCGTTTGATTTTACTTTTGCGCCGATAATACAATATGAAAACGCCTGCGAGTGTGCCGCCGGAGAGAGCTTTTCGGCGCTGCTGGACGGCTTTTTCGCGGAGCGGGAGCAGGCGGATCGGGTGCGGCAAAAAGGGCAGGATCTGCTGAAAACCGCCGCCAATGCGCGGGATCGCCTGCGGCGCAAGCTGGCCATGCAGGAGCAGGAATATCAAAAAACGCTGGATCGGGACGAGCTGCGGATAAACGGCGAGCTGATAACCGCCAACCTCTACCGCATGGAGCGGGGCATGGCGCGGCTGGAGGCGGAGAATTACTACGAGGAGGGCTGCCCCAAGCGGGTGATCGCTCTGGATGTGCGCCTGTCGCCGCAGGAGAATGCGGCCAAGTATTTCAAGCGGTATAGCAAGGCAAAGACCGCCGAAAAAATGCTCGCCCGACTCATGGAACAGGGGCGGGCAGAGCTGCTGTATCTGGAGAGCGTGGTGCAGGAGATCGCGCAGGCAGAGTCCGAGCAGGATTTCAACGATATCCGCGCGGAGCTGACGGAGGGCGGGTACATCCGCTCCCGGGGCAAGAAGCAACAGGGCTTTCAGCGAAAGTCCGAGCCGCGGCGCTTTCGCACGGAGGCGGGACTTTTGGTTCTGGTGGGGCGCAGCAACCGGCAGAACGACAAGCTCACCGGCAAAACGGCGGACAGAAACGACTACTGGTTCCACACGCAGAAAATACACGGCAGCCATGTGATCCTCTGCACAGAGGGACGCGAGCCGGACGAGGGGAGCATCCTGCAGGCGGCGCAGCTGGCGGCCTACTACTCCCAAGGCCGGAGCGGCGGCAAGGTGGCCGTGGACTACACGCCAGTGAAATATGTGAAAAAGCCGGCCGGCGCGCGGCCGGGCATGGTGGTATACACCACCTACCGCACCCTTATGGCGGAGGCCGACGAGGAGCTGGTGCGCCGTCTGGCGGAAAAATAAAAGTTTTTTGAGAGTAAAAGCGGGCACCCTGTTGGGTGCCCGTTTTTTGGAAATATTCAAGAATTAGGTGTTATCCGCAGAATCACGGAACAGCAGCGTGATGCACCACAAACCGGCGATGCCCACCAGCGCATAGATGATGCGGCTGAGAACGGCCAACTGACCGCCGCAGATAAAGGCCACGCAGTCAAAGGCGAACAGCCCCACGCTGCCCCAGTTCAGCGCACCGATGATGACAAGGATCAGAGCAATGCGATCCACAATTTTCACGACGGATTCCCTCCTTTTCCTAAAAAATACGCCGATAGGTAGTCTGCCCGTCGGGCGCCTGATTATTCCGACACAAAAAAAGTGAGGATGCCTTAAATAATTTTTGTTTTTTCATGGAAAGTGATTGAAAAGGGCGGCGGAGTTATGTATAATGCAGAGTAGAAGCAAAAACCGCCGCAGAAATGCATTTTTTTACTCAATACAAGGAGGAACAACATGAACAAGAAGTTTGAGAAGCTGGGCTTCTATCCCGCTGACATTCTGATGCCCAAGGACTGCGACATGACCAAGTGGGCCGTGGTGGCCTGCGACCAGTTCACTTCCGAGCCGGAATACTGGGAGGCCGTGGAAAAGCAGGTGGGCGACGCCCCCTCTACCCTGCGCCTGATCCTGCCCGAGGCCAATCTGAAGGCGCCCAATGTGGACGAGCTTATTGAGAACATCAACTCCTCCATGAAAAAGTACATGGCTGACGGCGTGTTCAAGACCCTGTCCGACTCCCTGATCTATGTGGAGCGCGAGCAGTCCGACGGCAAGATCCGCCACGGTCTGGTGGGCATGGTGGATCTGGACGCCTACGACTTCACCCCCGGCTCCGGCGCCCTCATCCGCGCCACCGAGGCCACCGTGCAGGATCGTATTCCGCCCCGCGCCCGTGTGCGCCGCAACGCCCCCATCGAGCTGCCCCATGTGATGCTGCTCATCGACAACCCCGAGAAGACCGTCATCGAGCCTCTCACCGCTGCCGCTGACAGCATGGAGGTGGTGTACGACTTCGACCTGATGCAGAACGGCGGCCACATCAAGGGCTATAAGCTCTCTGACGCGCAGATCGACGCCGTGGCCGACGCCCTCACCGGCCTGTGCTCCGATGAGGCGCAGATGGCCAAGTACAACCTCTCCGGCGCAGCCCCCCTGCTGTTCGCCGTGGGCGACGGCAACCACTCTCTGGCCACCGCCAAGGCCTGCTACGAGGAGCAGAAGAAGGGCAAGACTCCCGAGGAGTACCTGGCTCTGCCCGCCCGCTACGCGCTGGTGGAAGTGGTGAACAACCACGACGACGCTTTGCAGTTTGAGCCTATCCACCGCGTGCTCTTCGGCGTGAAGCCCGAGCATCTCATGGCCGAGCTGAAGAAGTTCTATCCCGACTGCTACGAGGGGCAGGGCGAGGGTCACGTGTTTGCCTACAACTACGAGGGCAAGGCCGGCTTTATCACCATTCCCCATCCCGAAAAGCAGCTGTGCGTCGCCTCCGTGCAGACCTTCCTTGACAAGTATCTCAAGGAGTTCGGCGGCGAGGTGGACTACATCCACGGCGACGAGGTGGTGGACGAGCTGGGCAGCAAGGCCGGCAACTTCGGCATCAAGCTGCCCGCCATGGGCAAGGAGCAGCTGTTCAAGACCGTCATGGCCGACGGTGTGCTGCCCCGCAAGACCTTCTCCATGGGTCACGCCCAGGACAAGCGCTACTACATCGAGGCCCGCAAGATCGTAAAATAATCGTGGCATTTTTGAATATATTGTGCTAAAATAGAGCCGCTGGGAGATAACTTCCGGCGGCTCTGTTTTATGAAAAAGCGGAAAAGAGGAATTCAAATGAAAGTGACGGAACTGGCGCCTGCCAAGCTGAATCTCACGCTGGAGGTGGGCGAAAAGCGCAGCGACGGCTACCACGAGGTGCAGTCGGTGATGTCCTGCGCGGCCTTGTATGACGAGATCACGCTGGAGAGCGGCGTGGGCGGCGGCATCGTGATGGACTGCGACTGCGTCGGCCTGCCCTGCGACGAAACGAATCTGTGCGTTCGGGCGGCGCAGCTGTTCTACGCGAAGACGGGCGTTGCCTGCGATGGGCTGCACATCACCCTGAAAAAGCGCATCCCCATGCAGGCAGGTCTGGGCGGCGGCAGCGCCGATGCGGCGGCCGTTTTGCGCGGCCTGCGCAAGCTGTATCGGCCGGAAATGATGATAAAAGAGCTGGAGCGCATGGCCATCGACCTGGGCAGCGACGTGCCCTTCTGCGTGCGCAGCGTCACCGCCATGGTGCGGGGCAAGGGGGAGCAGCTTCTGAAGCTGCCCAAGCTGCCCCTGTGCTGGTTCGTCATCTGCAAGCCGGAGGTGTCCTTCTCCACAGCGGAGATGTATGCAAAGCTGGACGAGAAGAAGCCCGCCTGCGCCATTGACACGCTGGGGCTTATCAAGGCGCTGGAGTATCAGGACATGCTGGAGATCAGCGACCGGCTGGGCAACCGCTTCGAGGGCGTGCTGGAGCCGGACAGCGAGATCTTTACCATCAAAAATAAGCTCCTGGCGCTGGGCGCCCGCAACGCCTGCATGAGCGGCTCCGGCTCGGCGGTATACGGCCTGTTCACCGAGGAGGAGCAGGCGAGAGCGGCTGCGGCGGCGCTGCAAAAGGCGTATCCGCAGACATGGTTTGCCGAGCGGGTTTAAAAACCGGAAACACCGTCCATACTGTAGAAAAATCTACATAGGACGGTGTTTTTTATGAAAAAAAGCAAATGGAACGAGCTGGAAGTCGCGCTGCTGGTGCTGCTGGCGGTATGCCTGCTCACCGGAGCGGCGGCGCTGCGCAGGCAGGACGACCTGCAGCAGAAGATGATCCGGCTGCATGTGGTGGCCAATTCCGACAGCGAACGGGATCAGGCGCTGAAGCTGCAGGTGCGGGACAAAGTGCTGGACTTCACGGAGCAGACCATGCGCAGCGCCGAAAGCCGTGAGGCGGCCAACGAAGCCCTGCGTGCGTCCCTGCCGGAGATAGAGCGCATGGCCGAGGACACGCTGCTGGAAAGCGGCTGCGCAGACTCCGTGGAGGTCAGGCTGGAGCCGGCAGAGTTCCCTCTGAAGGCCTACGACGGGTTCCGCCTGCCGGCGGGGGAGTACATGGCGCTGCGGGTGCTCATCGGGGAGGCCGAGGGGCAGAACTGGTGGTGCGTGGTGTATCCGCCGCTGTGCATGACGGCGGCCTCGGACGTTGCACAGACGGGCATTGCCTGCGGCATGGAGCAGGAGGATATGTCCCTGATGCAGGAGGAAGACGAGGGGTATCAGATCAAGTTCCGCTGCGTGGAGCTGTGGGAGCAGCTGCGCCAGTGGCTGCATAAGTGACGGACGGCAATGCATCTGCCCCGCGTCAAAGTCCATTGGCGGCTATTGGTGATATAAATAAAATATGAATAAGCGGAAAGATATGGTGACAAAGCCGCATGGATGTGCTATAATAAAATGACTTGCAGCCCAAGGGCTGGATCACAAGGGAGAGAAGCTCCTCTGGCAAGACAAAGGAATGGATCTGTCATGAAATTTAGCAAAAGAAAAGTAGAGCTGGTGCTGGTGGATATAGCCATCATCGTTTGCGTATACTATATGACCTATCTGGTGAAACTCCTGAAGCTCAACTCCATCGTGCTCAACGGCGAGATCAATCTGACCCGTCTGCTGGCGCTGGTGGTCATGATCATGGGCGGCCGCTTTGCCTTCGGCGTATATCGAAATGTTTGGCGATATGCCAACATCCAGACCTACCTGACCATAATGGTTTCGGATTTTGTTTCCAATTTTGTTCTGATGCTGGTCGGGCGCTTCTGCTTTGCGGTGAATCTGGGCATCGGCGGACACATGATCGTGGCTATGGCTATTTTGCTGGTGACGCTGTTGTCCCGCTACTGCTACCAGCTCCTCTATGCGCACCGCAACAAGAACGCCGACAATACGCTGGAGGGGAACTCTCTTAACCAGCTTTACAAGGTGGAGGTGGCCATTGTGGGCGCCGGCAATGTGGGCGCCACGCTGGCGGACGAATTTTTCCGCAATCCGCGGGCGCGGTATGTGCCGGTGTGCTTCATCGACACCGATCCCCAGAAGGTTGGCCAGACGGTGAACGGCGTACCCATCTATCCCGAGGGCGACAGCACCATGAATCTTTTGAAAAAGATGAAAGTGCGGGAGATCATTATTGCCCTGCCGGATCTGACGGTGGAGCGCAAGCAGAAGCTGTATGAACGCTATCGCAATTCCGGCTGCACCGTGAAGCTATACGACTACCCCTCCGGCACAGAGGGTGACGCGCCTACCAAGCAGCGCAAGCTGCGGGACTTCCGCATCGAGGATCTGCTGTTCCGCGACGCCATCGAGGTGGAGAATCCCCAGACCCGAGCGTTTTACGAGGGGAAGACTGTGCTGGTCACCGGCGGCGGCGGGTCTATCGGCTCGGAGCTGTGCCGGCAGATCGCAGCCCTGCACCCGAAAAAGCTGGCCATTCTGGATATTTACGAAAACAATGCCTACGATGTGCAGCAGGAACTGATCCGCAAATATGGCGAAGAGCTGAACCTGGAGGTCATCATCGCCTCCGTTCGGGATGTGGAGCGCCTGGATCACATTTTCCGCGACCTGCGGCCGGACATCGTGTTCCACGCCGCTGCGCACAAGCATGTGCCGCTGATGGAGCATTCCGGCGTGGAGGCGCTGAAAAACAACGTGCTGGGTACATACAACGTGGCGGAAATGGCGGAGAAGTACGGCGTGGAAAAATTCCTGCTGATTTCCACGGACAAGGCCGTGAACCCCACCAATGTTATGGGTGCCAGCAAGCGCCTGTGCGAAATGGTGATCCAGTGTCGGGAGGGCAGCAAGACGGAGTTCACGGCGGTGCGCTTCGGCAACGTGCTGGGCAGCAACGGCTCGGTGATCCCTCTGTTTAAGCGGCAGATCGAGGCCGGTGGCCCCGTCACGCTGACGGACAAGCGCATCATCCGCTACTTTATGACCATTCCCGAGGCCGTGCAGCTGGTGATGGTCACCTGCGCCATGGCGCACAACGGGGAGCTGTATGTGCTGGACATGGGCAAGCCTGTGAAGATCCTGGATCTGGCGGAAAATATGATCCGCCTGTCGGGTTTCACGCCCTACAAGGACATCGACATTGTGGAGATCGGTCTGCGCCCCGGCGAAAAGCTCTACGAGGAGCTGCTGATGAAGACGGAGGAGCTGGACAAGACCGACAACGACATGATCTTCATCGAGCGGGATAAAAAGCTGTCCCGCCAGGAGGTGGAGGAAAAGCTGGCGCTGGTGCGGGCAGCCATCGAAACCGAGGAGCAGTCCGCTGTGCTGGACGTCATCCGCAAGACCGTGCCTACCTTCCGCGACCCCGAGGAGGTCAACCGGCAGGCGGCGCAGGCGCAGGAGGTGCGTCAGGCGGCCGCCGTGGATAGCTGAATATAGCAAAAAAACTTCCGACCCGATGTGGTCGGAAGTTTTTTTGTCAGCGGTGCAGCAGCGGCGACAGGGGCTTATAAATAAGGAAGCACAGGGCTGTGTCTAAAAGACCCTTGGCCAGGGTGAAGGGCACATTGAACACCAGCAGGCAGTTAAACAGCGCGTTTGACGTGGGGACGTTGGCTACGCCCTCCAGAATTTTGTTATACGCGCTTATGATCTCCTCCAGGGGCATGTGGAACAGCACCACATAGGCGGGGTAAACGATGAAATAGTTGGTGACCAGGCTCACCAGCGCCATGGCCACCGCGCCGATGATGGAGCCGGTTAGCGCGCTTTTGCGGCTCTTTTTGCGTTTGTATACCATGCCGGCGGCGAACACGAATATCGCGCCCAGAATGAAGTTGGACAGCTCGCCCACGGCGGCGCTGCTGCCGAAGGGCAGGTGCAGCAGATTTTTTACCAGCTGGATGGCCACGCCGTACACGGGGCCTAAGGAGAAGGTGCCCAGCAGGGCGGGCAGGTCGGAAATGTCCAGCTTGATGAAGGAGGGCATGATGGGGATAGAAAACTCCACGAATTGCAGCACGGCGGCCACAGCCGACAGCATGGCGGCCACGGCCAGATGATGGGTCTTTTGTTTTTGAGTCATAAAAAAAACTCCTTTCAATGTGTGGAACACCCGGAAACTGTCTTCCAAGGTGCACGCATTAAAAAGAGCATAACAAAATATGCCGTACACGCCTTCTCTCATCCAGACTATACTGTCGGTACCGGAATCGCACCGGTTCGTGCAGCCGCGGCCGCTTGCAGACTCTACTGCCGGTGGGGAATCGCACCCCGCCTCGAAGACAAATATTCGTTTGTTCTCTGCACATAGTATAAACCGCTGCCGCTAAAAATGCAAGCCCAATATTTTACAAAAAATAACCAAATATCAAACAAAACAAAATTTCAAAATTTCACTTTACAAAATAGAATAAATGTTCTATTATAAGGGCAAGGGAAGTGATAGTCATGCGAGCCAGACAGGTGAGCTGCAGTTTTACGGGGCATCGGCCGGAGAAGCTGCCTTGGGGGGACACCGAAGCGGATATGCGCTGCGGGGAGCTGAAGAAATGGCTGCTGGCGGCTGTACTGGCGGCGTACGAGCAGGGATTTCGGCATTTTCTCTGCGGCATGGCGCGGGGATGCGATTTCTGGTTCTGCGAGGCGGTGCTGGAGCTGCGCAAGCGCCATGAGGAGGTGTCGCTGGAGGCGGTGATCCCCTATGCGGGGCAGACCGACCGGTGGAGCGAGGAGGATCGGGAGCGGTATCGCCGGCTTCTGTCCTGCTGCAATTATAAAACCACCCTGCAGGAGACGTATTCCGCGGGCTGCATGTATCGGCGCAACCGCTATCTGGTGGATCACGCCGCGCTGCTCATTGCCGTGCACGATGGCCTGACCGGCGGCACGCAGCAGACCATGGCCTACGCCATGCGGCGGGGGATCGAGATCATGGATACGCCGTCCGTTTTGGAAAAGAAGCCCTGCGGCGTATAATTTCGGCCGCGGCGGGCATCCTACCCTCCAGAAAAGGAGGGGGTCGTTATGACGCAGCAGAATACGCCCGACATGGAAAAGGACAAAGAGCAAAAGCCCGACCAGAAGACGGATAAGCTCATTGAGCTTGGCTCCTCGGTGGTGACGAACCGTCATGGCACCATCCACTGCCTCACCATCATCGGCCAGATCGAGGGGCACACCAACGCGCCGGACAACGCAAAGACCACGAAATATGAGCATCTTTTGCCGCTGCTGGCTTCGCTGGAGGAGTCGGACGAGGTGGACGGCGTGCTGATCCTGCTGAACACCGTGGGCGGCGACGTGGAGGCGGGGCTTGCGCTGGCGGAGATGATCGCCGGCATGACCAAGCCCACGGCCACGCTGGTGCTGGGCGGCGGGCACTCCATCGGCATTCCGCTGGCGGTTTCGGGAAGGATCAATATGATCGCGCCTTCGGCGTCCATGACGGTGCATCCGGTGCGCATGAGCGGCACCATGATCGCTGCGCCCCAGACCTATCGCTACTTTGATAAGCTCCAGGAGAGCATCGTCCGTTTCGTGGCGGCGCACTCGCAGATCCGAGCCGAAACTTTTCGGGAGCTGATGCTGCGCACGGACGAAATGGCCAACGATGTGGGCAGCGTGCTCTATGGGGAGGATGCTGTGGCGCTGGGACTCATGCAGCAGGTGGGCACCCTGCATGACGCGCTGCAGGCGCTGTATCAGGCCATTGACGTGGATAAAAAGAGCCGTAAAGCGTGAGAATATAAGACGCACGGGCAGGTCGCCTGTGCGTCTTTTGCGTCTATTCCAGCAGCCGGAGCATGTCCTCCGGCATGGGGGCGGCGACGTCCAGCACCTCGCCGGTGACGGGGTGCCGCAGATGTACGGCGTAGGAATGCAGCGCCGGACGGGCGATCAGGGACTTGTCCTCCGTTCCGTAGAGCCAGTCGCCGGCCAGAGGGTACCCGATGGCCGCCATGTGGAGCCGGAGCTGATGCGTGCGGCCGGTCTGGGGGATGAGGCGCAGGAGGGAGAGCTGATTTTTGCTTGCCAGCACTTCGTACTCCGTGTGGGCGGGGGCACCGTTTGGGTCAATGCGGCGCTTGAGAAGGGAGGCATTTTCGCGGTCGATGGGCAGGTCGATGCGCCCCACGGGTGGCTCTGGCGTGCCCAGGCAGATGCCCCGATACTCTCGGTAAAAGTCGCCCGAGTGCAGCAGCGCCATGCAGCGCGCGTGGATGTATCCCGTTTTTGCCACCACCATGACGCCGGTGGTGCCCCGATCCAGCCGATTCACGCCGTGGTATTGGTCGCTGTGTAGGTAATGTGCCACGGCACCGGCCACGGTCACAGGCTCCTGCGTCAGAGCGGCACAGTGCACCGTGATGCCGGCGGGCTTGTTGAGGATCAGCAGATCCTCGTCCTCCCATAAGATAGAAAGCGGGAAATCCACCGGATGCAGATGGGGATTGTGGCTGGGGGGATCGGACACATCCGCAGCCAGAATGTCGCCGGTGCGGCACGGAGCGGCCACGGTGACGGCCATGCCATTGAGGGTTATGCCGTCCGGACGCCATTTGATGGCCTTGAGAAGGGAGGAGGACAGGCCGAAGTGCTGTCGCAGCAGCTTTTTCACAGGCATGCCGTCCTCCTGCTCCGTGACAGTGTGGGTCAGTATCCTCATTTTGCAAATCCTCCTTGTGGGGTAGCGTAATCAAAAAAAGTGTGGTAGAATAATAAAATACTAAAGAAGAGGAGCGGAGCTCATGACATCTAAAGTTTACTGGGCAGACTTTCGGGCGGATTTCCGTGAAAATCTGCAGCAAAAGCTCTATCGCCTGATGAAAACGTCGGGCATGGGTGAGATCGACTTTGAGAATAAGTTTGTGGCCATCAAGATGCATTTTGGCGAGCCGGGCAATCTGGCGTTCCTGCGGCCCAACTGGGCGAAAACCGTGGCCGATTTTGTGAAGGAGCGGGGCGGCAAGCCCTTCCTGACGGACTGCAACACCCTGTATGTGGGCGGCCGCAAGAACGGGCTGGATCATCTGGACACAGCCTGCCTCAATGGCTTTAACCCCATGACCACCGGCTGTCAGGTCATCATCGCCGACGGCCTCAAGGGCAATGACGAGGTGGAGCTGCCCGTTGCGGGCGGCGAATATGTGAAGAAAGCCAAGATCGGCCGCGCCATTATGGACGCCGACGTGTTCATTTCCCTTACCCATTTCAAGGGGCACGAGTCCGCCGGCTTTGGCGGCGCCATCAAGAACATCGGCATGGGCTGCGGCAGCCGCGCCGGCAAAATGGAGCAGCACAAAGCCGGAAAGCCCCATGTGGAGCAGGAGCACTGCGTGGGCTGCAAGGTGTGCACCAAGATCTGCGCTCACAGCGCTATCACCGTGGAGAACAGAAAGGCATCCATTGACCACAGCAAATGCGTGGGCTGCGGCCGCTGTATCGCCGTCTGCGCCCGCAACGCCATCACGGTGAACATTGATGAGTCCCACACCAACCTGAGCCGCAAAATGGCGGAATACGCCAAGGCCGTGGTGGACGGCCGCCCTTGTTTCCACATTGCGCTGGTCATTGATGTGTCCCCCAACTGCGACTGCCGCGCGGAAAACGACGCGGCCATCGTGCCCAATGTGGGCATGTTTGCCTCCTTCGATCCGGTGGCTCTGGACATGGCTTGCGTGGACGCGGTGAACGCCCAGACTCCGGTGCGGGGCACCGCTGCCGATGATGGGGACTGCCATGACCATGACCATTTCCACCGTATCCATCCGGACACCGACTGGAAGAGCTGCCTGGAGCACGCCGAGAAGCTGGGGCTGGGCACGCGGGATTACGAACTTGTAAAAATCTGACAGGTTAATGCTGCAAAAAAATACTTGCGAAATATTTATAATTGTAAACAAAATGAAAAGAATTTCTTCTTCGACAAAATAATCTTGCAAGAAAATGTAACTTATGATAAAATTAGTTTACATAAGTTATTATAGGATTAGATTGGAGGAAGGAGAGGTTGTGAAAGAAAAATTTGTCCCCACCTACGAAGGGGAGCTGCGCAAGCATGCCTTGGAGGTTCCCAGGTGCATCAGCGAGTGCAGCGGCATTCGGGTTTTTGGACGGCGCATCAAATCCCTGGTCTTCTCCACGGACGTGGCCATCATCAAAAACATCAACGCCGATGCGGTCATTGCCGTTTATAATTTTACACCTCAACCCAGCATAACGCAAGCGATCATCAGCGTTTCCGATGTGCCGGTGTTTGCAGGCGTAGGCGGCGGCTATACCAACGGCCAGCGGTCGGTGAATATGGCGGCTGCGGCGGAGCAGCTGGGCGCTTTCGGCGTGGTGTGCAATGCGATGATAACAAATGACGCGATTCGTGACATTAAGGCCATGGTGGAGATCCCGCTGATCTTCACGGTGGTGTCGGAGCATGTGGATCTGGAGAAGCGGCTGGCGGCCGGCGTGGATATCGTAAATGTGTCCGGCGCTGCCCGCACACCGGAGATCGTGGCGGAGATCCGAGCCAAGTATCCGGAGCTGCCCATCATTGCCACCGGAGGGCCTACGGACGAAACGATCCTGGCGGCCATCAGAGCCGGAGCCAACGCCATTACATATACGCCCCCCACCAGCAAGGATCTGTTTGCCAAGGATATGCAGGAGTATCGAAATTGGTATGAGGCCAATCGCAGCCAAGTGGACGAGATGCTCAACGAAAATTAAAAAACGGAGAGGCATAGCCTCTCCGTTTTTACTTGTGTCACAGGGAAAGGTAGGCGTCGCACTTCTTGTTGGCCTCGAAGGCGACCTTTTCCTCGTCGATGGTGACCAGCTTTCCGGCCTCGACGGCGACCTTGCCGTTTACCACCGTGTAATCCACGGGGCCGCGGACGCCCACGGTGCCCAGCACGGACTTGGGATCGTAGCAGGAGCCTACCAGCTCCAGACGGCGGCTGTCGATCATAAACAGGTCGGCGCACTTGCCCACGGCCAGCTGGCCGATGTCATCCCGACCCAGCAGACGAGCGCTGCCGCGGGTGGCCATCTTGAGGATGTCGTAGCCGGTGGGGGCTTCGCGGCTGGAGTTCAGGCGGTGCAGCAGGAAGGCCACGCGCAGCTCCTCCATGAGGCTGGAGCCGTCGTTGGAGGCGCTGCCGTCCACGGCCAGACCCACGGGAACGCCCAGCTTCAGCATCTCAGGGATGCGGGCGATGCCGGAGGAGAGCTTCATATTGCTGATGGGGCAGTGCGCCACGCCGGTGCCGGTCTTGGCCAGCACACGCAGCTCTTCGTCGTTGAAGTGGATGCCGTGGGCATACCAAACGTCGCTGCCGATCCAGCCCAGACGCTCCATATATTCCAGAGGCCGCACGCCCTCGCGCTGCAGCATGAAGTTCTCCTCGTCCTTGGTTTCGCACAGGTGGGTGTGCAGGCGCACGCCGTACTGACGAGCCAGGATGGCGCTTTCCCGCAGCAGGTCGGCGGACACGGAGAAGGGGGAGCAGGGCGCCAGCGCCACCCGATGCATGGCGCCGTAGGAGGTGTCGTGGTACTGCTCGATGACCCGAGCGGAGTCCTTCATGATCTCGTCCACGGTCTGCACCACGCTGTCGGGGGGCAGGCCGCCATCCTTCACGCTCAGATCCATGCTGCCGCGGCTGCAGTACATCCGGATGCCCAGCTCGTCAGCGGCGGCAAACTGGGTGCCCAGCAGGTCGCCGGCGTGGGCGGGGAAGACGTAGTGGTGGTCAAAGCAGGTGGTGCAGCCGTGCTTCATCAGCTCGCCCATGCCCGTGAGGGAGGAGAGGCGGATCACTTCGCTGTCCAGATTCTTCCAGATCTCGTACAGAGTTTTCAGCCAGTCAAACAGCTCCATGTTCTGCACCTTGGCCAGATTGCGGGAGAAGACCTGATACAGGTGGTGGTGCGTATTCACAAGGCCGGGGTAGCACAGCATGTGGCTGCCGTCAATGATCCGGTCGGCGGCGGCATCCAGGCCAGCGCCGATCTGCTCAATGAAGCCGTCCTTGCACAGCACATCCACGTTGTTCAGCACGCGGTCATTGTCGTCACAGGTGACGAGCTGGGAAATGTTTTTGATAAGCAGGGTAGACATGGTTTATCCTCCTTTAATTCATAGAAAAAAGAGCAGGCCCAAGACGGGCCTACTCTTTTTATAACAGGGTCAGCGTTCCTCGCGGAAGTAGGAGAGACCGAGGGACGCAGGGGGCTGATCCTCGCGTTTCTTACGCAGAGACACAACGATCAGCACCACCAGAGTGATGACGTAGGGCAGCATCTTGTACAGCTCCTTGATAGCCATCTGGCCGCCGGGGGTGGGCAGATAGATGTTCAGGATATACAGGCCGCCGAACAGAATGGAGGCCAGGATGCTGACATTGGGACGCCAAATGGTGAAGATGACCAGAGCGATGGCCAGCCAGCCGCGGTCGCCGAAGGCGTTGTTGGACCACACGCCGTTGGCGTAGTCCATAACGTAGTACAGGCCGCCGAGACCGGCGATCATGGAACCAATGCAGGTGGCCATGTATTTGTACTTGGTGACGTTGATACCGGCGGCGTCGGCGGTGGAAGCGCTCTCACCCACGGCACGCAGATGCAGGCCGGAACGGGTGTGGTTCAGGAAATAGGAAGCACCCAGTGCAATGATGACAGCCATATAGGCCAAAAAGCCGTAGGACAGGAACATTTCGCCGAACCAACCGGTGGTGGTGGCGCCGGGCAACGAGGTCTTGAAGAAGTTACTGGTATTGGTCAGAGCAATGGAGGGGACATCGCTGTTCGTCAGCTTGATCAGCGAGCCGCCGAAGAAGTTGCCGATGCCCACGCCGAAGGTGGTCATGGCCAGACCGGTAACGTTCTGGTTGGCGCGCAGCGTCACGGTCAGGAAGCAGTACAGAAGGCCCATCAGCAGGGAACCCAGCAGGGAGCTGAGAATGGGGATCAGGATCGCAAGGACGGGGTTCAGTGTGCCGCCTGCAGCCCGCTCATAGAAGAATGCGCCGATAACGCCGCTGATGCCGCCCACATACATGATGCCGGGAATACCCAGATTCAGGTTGCCGGATTTTTCAGTGAGGATCTCGCCGGTGCTGCCGAACAGCAGAGGGATGCCCTGAATCACGGCACGAGGGAAGAAAGAAATAAAATCAAAGCCCATCCGTTACGCCTCCTTCTTGCTGCTCTTACGCAGAGTGACTTTGTAGGTGATGAAGAACTCGGTAGCAATGATGAAGAACAGGATGATACCGGTCAGAATGTCAGCGAAGGAATGGTTCAGCCCCAGAGTGCTGGATACCTCGCTGGCGCCTCGATCCATGGTCACCAGCAGCAGAGAGGCAGCGATCATGATAAAGGGATTGAACTTAGACATCCAGGAAACCATGACGGCGGTGAAACCGCGGCTGTCCACGATGGTGGTGGTGAGGGTGTGGTCGATACCGGAGGTCATGAGGAAGCCCATCATGGCGCACAGGGAGCCGGAGAGGATCATGGTGCGGATGATGACCCGATCCACCTTGATGCCGGCATAGCTGGCGGTGCGCTGGCTCTCACCCACCACGGCGATCTCATAGCCGTGCTTGCTGTACTGCAGATAGATGAACATAAATCCGGTCATAAGAGCCACGATCAGAATGGGCAGAAGATACTCATTACCCACTGTGGGCAGCCAACCGGCGTGGCTATCCTGATTGATAATACCAATCTTACCTGCGCCCTTAGGCACTTCCCAGATGATGATGAAATAGGAGGCAAGCTGCATGGCAACGTAGTTCATCATCAGGGTGAACAGGGTCTCGTTGGTGTTCCACTTGGCCTTGAAGAAGGCGGGCAGGAAGCCCCAGATGGCGCCGGCCACGATAGAAGCCGCCAGAGAGATAACGATCAGCATGGGCGTGGATACCTTGTCGCCCAGCAGGATCATGCAGGTGGTGGTGGCCAGGCAGCCGATCATCGTCTGACCCTCGGCGCCGATGTTCCAAAAGCGCATCTTGAAGGCAGGGGTAACGGCCAGAGAAAGACCCAGCAGAACAGCCACATTACGGAAGGTCACGCCGATGCGGCGGGAGGTTCCGAATGCACCGGAGAGGATGGTGGCGTACACATCAATGGGGTTTTTGCCGGTGAGGATCGTGGTGATCAAACCGCAGAAAACCAAAGCCAGCAGAAGAATGCCGCCGCGGATAAGCAAAGCCTTGGGCAGAGGCAGCGTATCACGCTTGGAAATATGGAACAGTGACTGTTTCTTACGCATCGACCTTGCCTCCTTCCACGCGGGTCATCAGAGCGCCCACTTCGCGCTTGTCGGTCTTGCGGGCGTCCACAACGCCGGAAACCTGACCGCCGCAGAGAACGACGATCCGATCGCACAGCTCCAGCAGAACGTCCAGATCTTCGCCGACATACACAACGGCGACGCCCCGCATCTTCTGCTCGGTGAGCAGATTGTAAATGGTATAAGATGTATTGATGTCCAGACCGCGGACGGCGTAGGCGGTCATCAGCACGGCGGGCTGCTGGGCGATCTCGCGACCCACCAGAACCTTCTGCACGTTACCGCCGGACATGCGGCGAACAGGGAAGCTGGTGCTGGGGGTGACGACCTCCAGCTCCTGCCAGATGCGCTGCGCCAGCGCCTCGGGATCCTTGCGGTTAAGGAAAGCGCCCTTACCCTTGCGCCAGGAACGGAGCATCATGTTGCCGGTCATGCCCATGGAGCCGACCAGACCCATGCCCAGACGATCCTCGGGCACGAAGCTCATGGCGATGCCGCTCTTGCGGATGTCCATGGGATCCAGACCGACCAGATTCTTTTCCTCGCCGGTCTCAGGATTGTGGTAGATGACGCTGCCGGATTTGATGGGATACAGACCCGCAATGGACTCCAGCAGCTCGCGCTGGCCGGAACCGGCGATGCCCGCAATGCCCAGCACCTCGCCGGCGTTCATGGTGAAGCTGACATTGTCCAGACGCTTCACGCCCAGCTCGTCAAACACGGTGAGATCCTTCACTTCCAGGCGGGGAGTGACGTTCACCGGATCGGGGCGGTTGATGTTCAGCGTGACGCTGTGACCCACCATCATGTCCGTGAGGGACTGCTGATCGGCGTCCTTGGTCATCACGTCGCCTATGTACTCGCCCTTGCGCAGCACAGCCACGCGGTCGGAAACGTCCAGCACCTCGTGGAGCTTGTGGGTGATGATGATGAGGGATTTGCCGTCGTTCTTCATGTTGCGCATGACGGCAAAGAGCTTGTCGGTCTCCTGCGGCGTCAGCACGGCGGTGGGTTCGTCCAAGATCAGGATGTCTGCGCCGCGATACAGAACCTTCACGATCTCCACGGTCTGCTTCTGAGAAACGGACATATCGTAGATCTTCATGTCGGGATCAATGTCAAAGCCATACTTTTCGCAGATGTCTTTGACCTTTTGGCGGGCATTGTTCAGATCCAGCTTACCCTCCAGACCGAGGATGATGTTCTCGGTAGCGGTGAACAGATCGACCAGCTTGAAATGCTGGTGGATCATACCGATGCCAAGGTCGAAAGCGTCCTTGGGAGAGGCAATGGTCACGGGCTTGTCGTGAATGTAGATCTGTCCCTCAT